>Ga0075012_10004106_pt1 | contig 13630 bp, 10 predicted proteins | sample All_14_2_FD_71474 | JGI IMG/M metagenome (GOLD analysis project Ga0075012, IMG submission 71474) | Freshwater microbial communities in response to fracking from Pennsylvania, USA - Allegheny Zone_MetaG_DW_15 | ecosystem: Environmental > Aquatic > Deep subsurface > Groundwater > Drilled... | reverse complement strand
CTCCGGGACTGTGTTCCCGGAGGGGCTTTTTCTTTTCCCCAATGCCTGATTTTCAACTTAAATCATTCAACATCCACTTTCATCAACCCATTTTTATGTCCGATTTCAACCACCTTTCACAGATTCCCGAGGCTGACCAAGCCGACATCCTCGAACTGCGCCAGCGGGCCGCCGACTTCCGAACTGGCGTCGAAGACCCTGAGCGCTTCCGGCACTTCCGTCTCACGAGGGGCGTGTACGGCCAGCGCCAGCCCGATGTGCAGATGTTCCGAACGAAAATCCCTTTTGGGAAATTGACCGCTGGCCAGCTCTCCGTCCTCGCCGACCTTGCTGACCAGTACGCCAACGGCAAACTCCACCTCACCACTCGCCAAAACGTCCAGCTTCACTACGTGAAACTCGAAGATTCCATCAAAATCTGGGAAGGCTTGGCGGCCAACGGCATGACGGGCCGGGAAGCCTGCGGCAATACCGTTCGCAACATCACGGGTTCTGCGAAGGTTGGGATTGACCCGAACGAGCCTTTCGATGTATCGCCTTACGTCCAAGCGATGTTCGAATATTTCCTCCGAAATCCCATTTGCCAAGACATGGGCCGCAAAATCAAGACGGCATTCTCCTCCAGCGAGCAGGATTCTGCTTTCACCTACATCCACGATTTTGGCTTCATTCCACGTGTGCAAACAGTTGATGGTCAATTGGTTAAGGGGTTCAAGGTGCTCGTGGCAGGTGGTTTGGGTGCTCAGGCAATTCCAGCGCAAGTGGCGTTAGAGTTTTTGCCAGCTGACGAAATTATCCCATTCAAAGAAGCGGCGCTCCGAGTCTTCGACCGCTACGGTGAGCGGGAAAAGCGCATGAAGGCACGGCTCAAGTTTTTGGTGCAAAAAATCGGCTTGGAAACCTTTTTGGAATTGGTGGAAAAGGAGCGGATAGCCAACAAATTTCAAACCTACCCAATTGCGGTTTTGGAAGAAAAACTGGTGCTGCCGATTTTCGATTCCATCGAGGAAATTGTTTCCGTTGCCAATCCGAGTAAATATGACAAGTGGCTGAAAACCAATGTTTTCGAACAAAAACAGCATGGCTTTTTTGGGGTAAACATCAAGGTACGGTTAGGCAATTTGACCTCGGAAACAGCCCGCCAATTGGCTATTTTGGTGAAAAAATTTGCTGCCGACGACCTACGCATCACGATGAACCAAGGCCTGCTGCTGCGCTACGTTCCAGCGCTTGCCTTGCCGCAGCTATTCAATGGTTTGGAGGCGCTCGAACTTGCCGACCCTGGCTTCGACTCTACCGCCGACATCACCGCATGCCCAGGAACCGACACTTGCGCCTTGGGTGTCACGAGCAGCACGGGCCTTGCCCGCCAGCTCGAAAACGTCGTTCGGGAAGAGTATCCACATTTACTTGAAGAGACAAATTTGAAAATCAAAATCAGCGGCTGCATGAACTCCTGCGGCCAGCACATGGCTGCGAGCATCGGCTTTCACGGCAGTTCCTTGAAGCGGGGGAATCTCGTCGTGCCAGCCATGCAGGTCGTCTTGGGCGGCGGCGTTGACCCCGATGGCACTGGGCAATTGGCGGAAAAAATCATCAAACTGCCAACCCGTCGCATTCCCACAGCACTTCGAATTGTGCTGGACGACTACGAGCAACATGCTGACAATCAATATTTTAACCAATATTTCCGCAGCCGGGGTGACCGCTATTTTTATGATTTGTTGAAGCCACTCGCCGACCTGACGACCTTGGCCGACGGCGAAACTTTTGACTGGGAACAATCGCAAGATTACGTGCAGGCCATCGGAGTAGGGGAGTGCGCTGGGGTGGCTTTCGATGTGGTCGGGGCCATTATCGGCGATGCGCAGAAAAAGCTTCATTCCGCTGAAAACTACTTGACTAAGGCATCTTTTGCCGAGGCGATTTACAGTGCCTACACGGCCTTCGTGATTGGAGCCAAGGCGGCGCTGCTGGCCCGTGACGTTCGTTGCAACACCCACATCGGCATCCTCGAAGATTTCCAAACGCATTACGTGGCCACGGGCGATTTTTTCCTGGAAAATGGGGATACCGACTTCGTGGAGCATGTGCTGGAACTGAACCAACAAGCGCCACAGGTCGCATTTGCCGAAGGCTACCTTCAAAAGGCGAGTAGCTTTCTCGGCAAAATCGTCCAATTACGGGAATCGCAACTGGCTGATAAACAGGTAGTTGAGAACTACCGAGCCTGATTTTATCCCAATGAATTTAATCATTTAAAATTTCCTCCACAATGAAGAATCATCCGAAAATAACACTGGTCGGGGCTGGCCCCGGCGATCCAGAACTCATCACCTTGAAGGGCATCCGGGCCTTGCAGCAGGCCGATGTGCTGCTCTACGATGCCCTCGCCAACAACGAACTCCTCGATTTTGCGCCAGCGAAATCCCTTAAAATTTATGTGGGAAAACGGGCAGGCAAGCATTCGCTCCGGCAGGAAGAAATCAACGAACTGCTCGTGCAAAGTGCCCTCGAATTTGGCCATGCCGTGCGGCTGAAAGGCGGCGACCCATTCGTGTTCGGGCGTGGCTACGAAGAGGTCGAATATGCAAGGGAATTTGGAATCCCAACGGAAATCGTGCCCGGCATTTCGAGCGCAGTGGCAGTGCCAAGTGCCGTTGGCGTTCCGCTCACGCACCGCAATTCCAGTGAGAGTTTTTGGGTGCTGACGGGTACCACGAAGGACGAGCAACTATCGGAGGATTTGCGCCTGGCGGCAAAATCGAGTGCCACGCTCGTCATCCTGATGGGCGTGCAGAAGCTCCGCCAAATCGCCGATTTGCTTTGTGAAAATGGCAAGGCCGACCTGCCTGCAATGGTAGTTCAGCATGGAACCACGCCGATGGAACGCTCGGTCGTAGGCAGTGTAGCAACCATCGCCGACTTGGCTGAGCAAGCGAAAATCGGCACCCCCGGCATCATCGTCATCGGCGAGGTGGTGGGCTTAGGCAACGCCTCCCAGCTCACTGAAATAGCAATCCAATCCCAACGGGACAATCAATATAACAATTCAACAGTACAACAATGAATCAGTCAACCAACCCACTGTATCCCATTTTTTTGAAACTGCACGAACTCGACCTGCTCATCGTTGGAGCGGGCGAGGTGGCCCATGAAAAGCTGTCTTTCCTACTGAAAAGCAGTCCTGACGCAAATGTGACAATGGTCGCACCTTGGATTTCACCCAAGGTTTTTGAACTGCTGAAAAAGCATCCCGGCCATCGGGTGACGTTCCGCCCGAGGGATTTCGAAGCAACGGATGTCGTTGGTTTTCAATTGGTTATCGCTGCAACGAACGACCGGAAACTGAACGAACGGGTGCGGGAATCAGCCAAATCCTGGGGCGCTTTGGTGAACGTGGCCGACACACCTGACCTCTGCGATTTCTACCTAGGCGGTGTGGTGACGAAGGGCGATTTGAAAATTGCCATTTCCACAAATGGAAAATCTCCTACATTTGCGAAGCGCCTCCGGGAAGTTTTGGAGGATGCCCTACCAGATTCGACGCCCAACCTTTTAAAAAATCTCCATTCGCTAAGAAAAAGGCTCACAGGTGATTTCCAGCAGAAAATGGACCACCTGAACGAACTGACCGCCGCCTTGGTGGAGCAGAAAAATTGACTTTTGGCTAATCCATAACCCTCATTTTATGGCTTTGACATTGGATTTTGAGATGACAAATTTTGCGCAAGCAACCAAGACGGCACAGTGGCAAGACCTGAGCGTGGAACTGCTGAACGACATTTTCACGCCATTGCCTTATCAAGAGCGCATCCGGCTTTTGTACAAATATTTTCAGGAAACGGATGTGCTGCTGACCTCTTCGTTTGGCACCAGTTCGGCTTTTTTGCTGTACTGGGTGAAGGAAATGAGGCCCACGCAGCGGGTGCATTTCATTGATACGACCTATCATTTTCCCGAAACGATTGCCTACAAGGAAAAGCTTACGGTGCTGTTCGACCTGAATGTGGTGGACGTATTGCCCGATCCAACGCAGAATGCACTCACCACCGATGAAAAGTACTGGATTGACCACCCCCGCATGTGTTGCAGTGTGAACAAAATTGTGCCGTTGGAACCCATCAAGGCAGCGCACAAGGTTTGGATTTCGGGCCTAATGGCCTACCAAACGGAGTTCCGTTCGCACCTGCGTATTTTCGAGCGGCAGGGCGACATCCTGAAATTCCACCCGCTGATTGACATTGACGAAGGTGAGTTGCTCTACCATTTTTCCTTGCACAATCTGCCAAAACACCCGCTGGAAGACGCTGGCTACAGCTCCATCGGTTGCCGCCACTGTACCAAAAAAGGCGAGGGTAGGGAAGGGCGATTCTTGGGGCAAAACCGCACGGAATGCGGGCTGCATCCTGGTTATTTTATCAAGAAATAATATGGCCAGAATTAACTTTGCCGCATGTCCAATCAACTCATCGAAGCATGGAAGCGCCGTAAGGACAGTGCCGAAGCAGAAAACAAGGCGATAATTAACCGGCTGAAAGGCAAGCGTGGCAAGGTACTCGACCAGCTTGCCGATGAGGTTCACGACGCCGTTTTCAAAAAAATAGACTGCCTGGATTGTGCGGGCTGCTGCACGGGCATTCCACCCATCGTGACAAAAGCCGACACGGCCCGCATTGCCAAGGATTTTGGGATGAAGCCCACCGAATTTGAAGAAAAATACCTGACCGTGGACGAAGACGGCGACACCGTGATGAATGCCACGCCATGTCCGTTCCTGCTCGTCGACAACAAGTGCATGATTTACGATATCCGCCCGAAAGCCTGCCGCCAATACCCGCATACCAACTACTTGGATTTTTCTAAAAACATCCGGTTGCACCTGCCAAATGCCAGCGTCTGCCCGGCGGTTTTCTTCATCATTCGGGAGATTGAAAACCGCATGAAAAGCGTCTAGCAGTATTTTAACTGAAACAGTTCAAAAATGGTAGTTATCTCGTGGGAGATTCTCCGACGGGTCACGGAGAATCACTGAAGGGTCACGGAGACGCTCCGACGGGTCACAGAGACTCTCTGAAGGGTCACAGAGAATCACTGCTGGGTCACGGAGACACTCTGTACGTTCACAGAGAATCTCTGAAGGGTCACGGAGACACTCTGATGGGTCACGGAGAATCACTGAAGGGTCACGGAGAATCACTGATGGGTCACGGAGACTCTCTGTACGTTCACAGTGAGTTGACCCTGACATAACTCCTTTTTTCATAAAAAAGGGTGATGGGTCAAATCGGTTGGAGAAGCTGCCTAATTCAGGCCATGTCTTAAAATCACCACTTGAATTCAACCCTTCTGACCACCACCAAAAAAATGGGGAATTGATGGCCACTGCCTCCAATTCCCCATGTTCAAACCTACGTAAGCCTAGCTGACCGCAGCACCAGCCTTTTCCAGCAGCGCTTTGGTCAGGCGGATGCCCTCGTCCTCAGACTTGGTGCCTTCGAATTCGATGCCGATGTAGTCCGTGTAGCCAGCGTCCTTCACGATTTTGAGCATCTTGAAATAATCCGTTTCGATGCAATTGCCTTCTGCGTCAAATTCATTGGATTTTGCGCTGACAGCTTTCGCAAATGGCATCATCTCGCCCACGCCCTTGTAGCGGTCATATTCTTCGATGCACTTTCCATTCCAAGGGTCGCCGTCATTGTTCTCCCGTTTCACACAGAAATTGCCGAAATCGGGTAGGCAACCGACGTTGGGCTTGTTGATTTGCTTCATTACGCCGCTCAGCCAAATGCCATCAGAGGAGAAGCCACCGTGGTTTTCCACGATGACGTTCAGTCCAGCCTGTGCACCGTATTCGCCGAGTTTTCCGAGGCCCTCGACGGCGGCTTTGGCGGCTTCTTCCTTGTTCGGGTTGCTGCTGAAGGCATTCACCCGGATGCTCTTGCAGCCCAGTGTGTGTGCAGCGTCCACCCATTTTTTGTGCTTTTCGATGGCTTCCATTAGCACTTTTTTGTCGGTTTCCGCCATGCCGCCCTCACCGTCAATCATGATTAGGTTTTGGAAAACGCCGTTGTCGGCGGCCCGCTTGTTGAGTTCGGCGAGGTACTTTGCGTCCTTGGCCTTGTCGAAGAACATCTGATTCACGTACTCGATGGCCTCAATGCCATATTTGTTGCGGGCTGTGGCAGCGAAGTCGAGGTTGTCGAGTTTTTTGTCATCGAAAATGGTCTTGTGCAGCGACCACTCTGCCAGCGAGATTTTGAAGAAAAGCGGTTTCGGGCCACCAGCCGTGGCGGTGGTGTCGGCAGTATCGGCTGCGCCATCGGTCGGTTTATTTTCATTGCTGGCGCAACCAGCGAGCCAAAGCGCCCCCAATGCCATGCTGGAGTGCTTTAGGAAGTTTCTTCTTTGATTTGTCATTTTGATAAAATTTTTGTTGGTGAAAAACCAAGTTCAAAGTGAATTGCCAAAGGTAGCAGAAAGGCCGAATTTCTTGATTCCACAGATAAAAACTTGTTGTTTTTTGAACGACGGGTAGGTGGCATTGTACAAATTGACCATCTCGATAATGGATTGACACTGAAAACTTGCAACCAAGCAAAATTCGCTGTGTCATTTCAACATCTTTTTTTTCACCTGACTGAATCACCTTGTATGAAAATATCTGCCCGCCTGTTCCTTGGCGTTATCGCCTGCTGTTCGTGCGTTTACACTTTTGGCCAGACGAATGGCTCCAACAATTCCGAACCTCCGAAGCGCCAATATTTTACCCAAAAACTGGTCAATGGGGAAATCAAACTGGACGGCATCCCCGATGAAGCAGTGTGGGACGCTGTAACCTGGGCCACAGAATTCGTGCAGAACCAACCCAACAACGGCGCAACACCCGACCAGCAGACCAGCTTCAAAATCCTCTACGACGACAAGTTTCTTTACGTGGCGTACCATGCCCACGATTCCATTCCCGACAAAATTGAAAAGCGGATGAGCCGCCGGGACGAGTTCCCAGGCGATTGGATGGAAATCAATATTGACAGCTACCACGACCTCCGTTCGGCTTTCTCGTTCACAATTTCAGTGTCCGGCGTTCGAGGCGATGAGTTCGTTTCCAACAACGGCGACAACTGGGACGATAGCTGGAACCCGATTTGGTTCGGAAAAACGCATATTGATGAGAATGGCTGGACGGCGGAGGTGAAAATCCCGCTCAGCCAACTCCGCTACGGCGACGAACCCGATAAGGTCTGGGGCATACAGGTGCAGCGCCGCATTTTCCGCAAGGAAGAACGCTCGACTTGGCAGCACATCCCCCAAAATGGGACGGGATGGGTGAGCCGTTTCGGGGAATTACACGGCCTGAAGGACATTCCCTCGCAGCGCCAAATCGAGATTGCCCCCTACGGCGTTGCCAAACTGGAAACCTATAAAAAAGAAGACGGAAACCCGTTTGCAGATGGCCGGGACGCAAGGCTTTCGGTGGGCTTGGACGGCAAGGTGGCCGTCACCAGCGACCTGATTTTGGACTTCACCATCAACCCCGATTTCGGGCAAGTGGAGGCCGACCCCTCGCAGGTGCGCATTGATGGCTATCAAAATTACTTGGAGGAACGGCGGCCATTTTTCATCGAAAGCCGCAATATTTTTAATTACCAGTTGACTGGCTCTGCGGCAGAGGGCGACTACGATGCCGACCAGCTTTTTTACTCCCGAAGGATTGGGGACTCGCCGCATGGTGGCGTGGATTTGCCGGATGGCGACCATGCCAAGTTCCCCATAAAAACTTCCATTCTTGGGGCGGCCAAGTTCAGTGGCAAGACAAAAAACGGCTGGAGCATCGGCGTGCTGGAAAGCATTACGCAGCGGGAAAAAGCGCTGATTGACCATGAAGGCGAACGGCATCATGAATTGGTGGAACCACTCACGAGCTATTTCGTGGGCAGGCTGCAAAAGGATTTTGACGAAGGAAAAACCATCTTGGGTGGCATGTTCACCGCTGTGAACAGGGAAGATGGACTCGACGATTTTTTGCACAAAAGCGCCTACACGGGTGGCCTCGATTTTCAGCATACTTGGAAAAACAGGACGTATTACCTCACGGCAAATGGCATTTTCAGCCGGGTGAACGGTACGAAGGAGTCCATTTTGAACACACAAACCAGTTTCGAGCATTTGTTCCAGCGGCCCAATGCCAGCGAGCTTTCTGTTGACTCGACCCGTACTTCGCTGATGGGGCATGGTGGCACTATCAAATTCGCCAAATTTGGTGGAAAGGAAGACGAAAAGGGCCGCATTTTCAAGTTCGAAACAGGTGTGACCTGGCGCTCGCCGGAACTGGAGATGAACGACATTGGCTTTCAACTCAGCTCCAATGAAATCAACCATTTCGCTTGGGCGGCCTACAATATTTTGAAGCCGTTTTCGGTTTTCCGCAGCTTCCGTTGGAACTACAACCACTGGTCTCGCTGGGACTTTGGCGGGCAGCATCTCTACCAAGCTTTCAACACGAATGCCCATGCCCAGTTCAATAGCAACTGGCAGACTGGCACTGGTTTTACTTTCGAAGTGCTGGACATTTCCAACACGGCGCTGCGGGGCGGTTCGTCTCTTCGCAGGCCGAATGGGATGGGCAACTTTGCCTACATCAGCACCGACCAGCGAAAGAAGTTTTTCATCAACCTCAATATTTTCAACGGCTTTGGGTACGACAACACGGTGATGAGCAACAACGTGAATATGTATTTCAGCGTACAGCCTAATGATGCCTTGAACATCAGCCTAAACCCTGGGTTCAACCGCTATCATCGCAAGCAGGATCAATATGTTGATCAAGTAGAATTTAATGGGCTGACCCGCACCATCGTCAGTGAAGTGAACCAAAAGACCTTCAACCTGGTACTTCGCATCAATTACAATGTGACGCCCGATTTTACCATCCAATATTATGGTTCTCCGTTCATCACGAGGCCATTGTACAAGAACTTTGGGTATGTGGTTGACCCATTGAACAAATCGTACGACGAGCGTTTCCACCGTTTTACCCAAAGTGAAATCACACTAGTGGATGGAGGATTCGAAGTGGATGAAAACAGCGATGGTCAAATGGATTATAGTTTCGCCAACCCTGATTTCAATTACGTGCAGTTCCGCTCGAACTTGATTTTGCGTTGGGAATACATTGCTGGCTCAGAAATCTACTTGGTTTGGTCGCAAAACAGCGAGCCTGATGACCTGGTGTTCAATGACCTCGGCTCAAGGCTTGGCCGCAGCTTGCTGGAAAACTCCTTCGGCGACAAGGCCCGCAATATTTTTTTGGTAAAACTTACTTACCGTTTTTTGAAATAAAAATCCGTTTCATAATTATTCAGCTCCCTTGTACTGCTTTTTCTGTTGGTGGAATTGCAGCAAGGGAGTTTTTTATTTGTAAAGTAGATGTTTCGCCTTTATTAAAAAATGCAGATACCATTTGGAAATGAATTTTAGTTTTTTACATTTGCCTTGGCTTGAATATATCACCGCACACTTTCGTACTTGAAAGTTGAAACCCGAATAAAAAACCACGCTTCACTTTTTTGGATTTTGCGAATTTTTGAGGAGGTCAAAGACCATTGCCAATTGAAAAATCAACGTCTGCAAGGACTGCTGCGGATGCACTTGATTTATTAGCCCATTTTGTCACAACGCCTGGTACCCTAGAATTTTGATGGAGTAGCATTCGAAACCAATACTTTCAAAATAGACCAAAATGAAACAGTACCTTCCTTCCGTTCAACCGTTTAATTTTTCTCCCCAACAAGAAAAACGGGGGCCATTTTTCGAACCAAACTACCTGCAAAGGCAAGTCCATAGTTGGAATGATGGCGCTACAGTCAAGTGGTTTGCGCCAGTGGGCAAGGAGTTCATCGTAGTGGCCATAGATGGTGTGGACGCCGAGGCGGTGAAAGAGTTGCTAATTTACCTTGCGGCAAAATCCAAGATGAAGACCGAGCAGTGCCAAACCAGTTCCATCGAAGAAATGCAGCAGGCCGTTTGCGAAATTTCAAAAAAGCAGGTAAGTGAAAACATTAATAATGAAAAGCCATTCGAAACAACGGAAACACTTGTCGAGAAAAAGGCATTTCTAGCAAACGTGAATGCCAAAATTGAGGAAAACCTCTGCAACGAACAGTTCCGGGTGAGCGACCTGGCCCGACTGCTTTGCTGCTGTGAAATGCAGCTTTACCGTAAGATAAAACAGTTTTCAAAATTATCTCCTGTCAACTACATACGCCGCTACCGGCTGCGCAGGAGCCTGCAAAATCTGCAACAATCGGAGCTTCCCATCACCCAAATCTGTTACAATGTGGGCTTCAGTTCGCTGGAATATTTCAGCCGGAGTTTTAAAAAGGAATTCGGGATTTGCCCATCGGCAGTGAGGGCCGGGCAGAATGTTGGATTAGTGCAGATGAATGTTTGATTTGTGCAAACCTGCGCTGGGTGCTGCCCCTAATTTTGACCCAGAATAAGGCGCCTATCTCCCTTGTTTTTCAACCCGAATTCCAAAATGATCGTACATGCACTTCAAATATTGCGGAAAGAACTGGATGAGTTCCTGAACAGCTTCGGGGCGGATGATAGCGACCAGGTTCAGTTGGGGAACATCGCACAGTTGGACCTGCCTCAGCAAGGGGACGCCAACAACCTGAAGGACAAGGTGGTGATTACCTTGGTCAATCTTCGGGAGGAAAAGACCTTGAAAAACGGGCCTTTCAGCCGTCGCAACGATGCGACCTTAAAGGCGGAATACTTCAATCCGCCTGTATTCCTCAATTTGTACATTCTCATAAGTGTTAGTCAAAGCAATTATACCAACGCCTTGATTTACCTCTCAAGGATTGTCTCCTTTTTCCAAGAAAAAAATGTGTTTACCCAGGAAAACAGCGTGTCCAACATCACAGATGTGGAGGTTCCCCAAACAGAACGCATGGACGAGTTCAAACTCATCCTGGAATTCTATTGTCCCAGTTTTGAGGAACAAAATCATATCTGGGGAACGCTCGGCGGCAAGCAATTGCCGTCCGTCATGTACTTGGCCAGACTGGTGGAAGTCAAGCGGGCCGTAGCGCCTCGGACTGGCGGTTTGATTGAAGAAATCCAACTGAACGCAAACGTGAAAATGCAATAACCATGGGCAGGGAAACCGTGACCGTCAAGTTTGCAAAACTGTTCAAAGTGGAGGTGTGGCTGCACCACCTGCTGGACAAGGACGCCACCTTGTTCGACAACCTGCCGGATGCCACCAAAATTTTGCAGTTGGGGAAATATGATTTGGGGAAATGGATGGAAATCACGCCAACGGCTACCACGACGACAATTTTGAAAGGGCTGGATTGGGTATTCAAACCCACTGCAACAGGTTTTGTGGTGGCTGCGAATTTGGCTGCGGATAATCCAACCCGCCCGGCAAATCCACCCAACCCCAACCACGTGCTGGAATTCGAAATGGTGGCGAACAATGCAGGTTTCGGGCAGTTTTCGGCCTTCCCTTTGCCCGGAAAAAAAGAGGGTGAGCGGGCCTGTTATGTGTTCGACAATGCAGCCACGAGTAGCGACAATGCCACTGCTTTTCCCAACTTGGCACTGCGCCCGCCGGTCTTCAGTCAGGCATCCACTTTTGACCCAGGCACCATCGTCAGGAACGGAGCAAACAGGTTCGTTGCGAAGCAAAAAACAACGGGTGTGCCCACTTCCAACACAGCCAATTGGGCAGCCATTCAAGAGGCAGTGCCATACGCCAATACCGCCCAACTGGCCACGAGCGAATCGCTCAAAATCCGGCAGGGCGCTTTCGGCCTTATCCGCATTCATTGCGCAGCAGGCTTGGGAAATTTTGGCCTTTTCAATGGCCAGGATTTCCAAAACCCAAATTTCATTATTAGGCTTCGGAACAACCCAGTTACTTAGTCTGATTTGTTATAAAACATTGAAAATCAAAATTTTATCATCAAAACCAAAGCGTCATGTTGAATCTAACATCCTTGAAAACGCCCGGCGTTTACATTGACGAGGTGCCCAAGTTCCCGCCCTCAGTGGCTGCCGTCGAAACAGCTATTCCCGCCTTCATCGGTTACACGCAAAAGGCGATGAAAGAAAAAGTGAACCTCCATGCGGCTGGGCCGGCAGTGCTGCGCATTTCCTCTTTTGCCGAATACGTAGAGTATTTTGGTGAAGCACCCGCACAGGCTGTCAGTGTGAATGTGCAAGTAGTTGGCGGTTCCTATGAACCAGTTTCGGTATCCATGACGCCTTCCAATTATCGCATGTACTATGCACTTCGCTTGTTTTATGCCAACGGTGGCGGGCCTTGCTATATCGTATCCGTAGGTCCATATAAAGGCGACGGAAGCGTAAATGCAGACGAAATGGGCACCAACGGCACAACAAATGGCGGCGTGGATTTGGTGCGAAAAATAGACGAAGTGACCATGCTGGTATTCCCGGATGCAGCGAGCTTGGGTGTGCCAAATTATCCCGCCAATCCTACGCCACAGCAAATCACGGATGCGAACAATGCTGCAAATGCTGCCTACTACGGGCTGTTCGACAAAGGTTTGCAGCAAAGTGGGGATTTGATGGACCGGGTAACTTTGATTGATGTAAGGAATGGCGATGTGAGTGATGAAGCCCAAGTATTGCGAAATGCTTCACTCAATAATGCCGCTTTGAAATACGGTGCAGCCTATACACCTTGGCTGAAAACGTTGTACAATTTCCGAACAACGGACGACAGCATCACCATCGCCACGCTCCCTGACGGTGGGGACGGTGGAAATGACCCGGATGAAGATATGACACTGACGGATGCCAAAGCTGATAATACACATGGCCCGCTCATCACCAATATTTTTCTGGCAAAACTGAATGCAGTGCTGGCAAGGGAATACGTCGTCATGCCGCCTTCGCCTGCCATTGCTGGCATTTACGCCGCCGTGGACAATTCCCGTGGGGTCTGGAAAGCGCCTGCCAATGTTACCGTGGCCGACGTCATCGAGCCAGTGGAAAGAATCAGCGACGAGGACCAACGCGACCTGAACGTCCACGACACGGGCAAATCCATCAACGCCATCCGCTCCTTCACGGGCAAAGGAACACTCGTCTGGGGTGCTCGCACCTTACTTGGCAATGACAACGAGTGGCGCTATATCTCCGTCCGTCGCTTCTTCAACATGGTGGAGGAAAGCACGAAAAAGGCTAGTGCCCAGTTCGTCTTCGAACCCAACGACGCCAACACCTGGGTGAAGGTGCAGGCCATGATTGAGAACTTCCTGAACACCCTCTGGCGGGTGGGAGCCATGCAAGGTGCCAAACCCGAACATGCCTACTACGTAGCTGTCGGCCTCGGAAAAACCATGACCCCGCTCGATATTCTGGAAGGCCGGATGATAGTGGAAATCGGTATGGCCGTGGTTCGCCCAGCAGAGTTCATCGTGCTGCGCTTCTCGCACAAGATGCCAGAGTCCTAATGAATGATTGCTAAATTGTTGTATTGTTAAATTATTGATAGTCAATGATTTGATAAAAATTGCCTTCCAATAATTCAAAATTACAGCAAAAAACAATTCAACCATCCATCAATCAAACAATCAAAATC
>Ga0075012_10004103_pt1 | contig 13644 bp, 11 predicted proteins | sample All_14_2_FD_71474 | JGI IMG/M metagenome (GOLD analysis project Ga0075012, IMG submission 71474) | Freshwater microbial communities in response to fracking from Pennsylvania, USA - Allegheny Zone_MetaG_DW_15 | ecosystem: Environmental > Aquatic > Deep subsurface > Groundwater > Drilled... | reverse complement strand
CCAGCACGTGAGTGCCCAACGGCACCGTCTGCCGTGAGGACTCCAGTCGGTTGCCATCCAAAAACAGCTGAAACTTGCCGGCCGCGTAGATGGTGAAGAGCAAGTAGCATTCTTGGGCGGGATTGAGCCAGCGCATCACCAGACCGCCGCACCCCGCCGGAACCTCGCACGACCCGTGCTGCTCCAAAATCAAGCGCCCCGAGTGCTTGTGGAGCCGGTGCAAGGTGTTCAACTCAAGTTCCTCGTCCATCCCGGCCTCTTCGCCCACCAGGCCATTTCCCCCGGCCACCCGACAGGTGGGCGGGCGCGGGTCGAGAAGCTGAATTCGCTTCAAGTTTTGGAATCGAGGGTGGCGTCGTGAAAAAGCTCATGTTGGGTCTGGCCTTTCTGCTGACGGGGGCGGTGGGAGCGGACTCCTGGGCGCCCAAGGGCGGCGCTCAGCAGGTGCCGATCTGGCCGGCCCACTCGCCGATTCTGGCGGGCGGTATCCGTAGGCTGGACGATCGGAAGCCCGGCCAGGCGACCACCAACGTCTCCAATCCGACTTACACCGTCTACTATCCCAAGGCCAACTCTTCCGGCACGTGCATTCTGGTCTTCCCCGGAGGGGGACATCTGGTGCTGGCCATGGGCCTGGAAGGCACCGAGATTGCCGATTGGCTCACCAAATCGGGCATCACTTGCGTGCTGGTGAAATACCGCGTGCCCTATTCCGGCTGCTACTACGACGACAAGCTGGGCAAGCACGTGACCCCAAAAGTCCCGATGGCCTTACAGGATGCGCAGAGAACGATTTCCATCATTCGTGCCAACGCCCAGAAGTATCACGTGGATCCGAACAAAATCGGTGTGATGGGTTTCTCTGCGGGAGGAAACGTGGCCGTGCTGAGCAGTACCAATTCCCAGAAACGTTCCTACCCCGTGCAGGATGAGATTGACCAGGTCAGCTGCCGGCCGGATTTCGCCATCCCCGCCTATCCTGGACACCTGACCATGCGTCACAAGAATGTGGATTCGCGAGCCTTGAACACCGACGTCGTGATCTCCAAAAACATTCCGCCCACGCTGCTGATCCACGCCAAAGACGACCCGGTCGATCCGGTGCATTATTCTGAGGTCTACGCCAGAGCGCTAAAGAAGGCCGGCCTGAATGTGACGCTCAAGCTCTACGCGGACGGGGGCCATGCCTTTGGAGTGAGGAAGCAAGGCAAGGATACCGACCGCTGGACCGCAGATGTGCTGGTCTGGCTTAAACAGATTAAGATGCTGTAGCTTGTGGAGCGGCCAGAATTCCGATGCCCATCACGGAAAAGCCGGGTTGAGGATGAAGAATTTCGATCTTCTCCCCTTCGAGTTCATTCCACAGACGGGCCACTTCGACTTTCGGATGGGTATTGGCGATGTCGTGAAAAGCCAGGAATCGGTGCGGGAACTGGCGGTTGATTTCGTAGTCTATTTTCACGCCCTGATAACTATGGTCGCCGTCGATCATGACCAGGTCAAAATGGCCCAGCGGCTCACGCCAGGCTTTATACTCCTCGCCCTGTGAGCTGCCCTGGAAGAACTGAGCTTTTTTGGGCAGCCGGAAAGGTAGTCCAAAGCGCTGGGCCACCCCGTAGTCGCAGCAGGCTACCTTTTCGAAGCGAAAGAGGCGTTGTAGTAGCGTCAGGTGGCGGCCGGTCCAGGCCCCGATCTCCAGATAGCTGCGAATGTTCTGGGATTCAATGAACTGGCACAGTCCGATCAATTCCTGGCGAGTCTGCAGCACGGCGTCCACCAGCGGAACGCCGTTCCGTTGCCACAGGTCTTCGATGGCTTGATCCCAACAGCGCACATCGGCCAGCTCACTTTGAAAATCACGCATTGCGGGCGGTTCGCTCCAGATAGTCACAGGCCTGTTCGGCCCCGTTTCCATCCTGTTCCACGGCAGCCGCCCAGCGCCGGCAGTTGGCCAGCACCCCCGCTTCCAGCAAAGGCGCCAGTTGCGCCGTCAACCCCTCGACCGTGAGGCGCCGGTGCGGCAACTCGCCGGCCACACCCAGGCGAATCAGGCGGGCCGCATTGTCCGGTTGGTCATGAGAGAGCGGAATCAGCAGCTGGGGAACGCCGCTCGCCAGAGCCTGCGCACAAGTGCCCAATCCGGCGTGATGAATCAACACCCGAGCGCGAGGGAGCAGCTTATCAAAGGGGACAAAACCGGCCAGGCACGAGCTCTCGTCCAATTCCAGGTCCAAGGAGCCAAGGTCGGGAGAAACCAGTAGCACCCGCAGCCCCAGGTTTCGGCAGGCTGCCCTGGCGGCCTCAAACTCCCCCTGCGCATGCTGCATGCCGGTACCAAAGGTCACCACCACCGGAGGGTCGCCAGACTGCAGAAATTCCTCCACCTCGGGAGACAGGGCAGCCTGGCCGGGCGCCAGCACAAAGCCAGCAAACTCCAACTGGGCGGGCCAATCCGGTGCGCGCGGGGCGAACCACTCGGGAAAGAGCGCCAACGAAGCTTGAGGGGAGACCACCCAATCCAGCACCGAAGCAACCGGCTCCAGGCCCAACTCGGCTCGGGCAGTATTGATGGGAGTGAGTAGCAAGCGATCTCCCCGCTCGTGGATCATCTTAGCCATGGCTTTTTGGCTGCGCCTATCCATGTTGCGGATGAACTCTGCCCCCGCGATGACGGGAGGCGACAGCTGGCTGCGCAGGGCGGCGGGATTCGCCCAAATCGAGACCAGCTGGGCTCCGCTTACCTCCTGAGCCAGGCGAGCGGCCGGACCTCCGCAATAGTCGGTCACCAAGGTCAGGTCTCCCGGCTCGGACTGGCCACGGACCCATTCCACCAGCGGCCGGATGGGGGGGACCACAAAGCCGTTCACCAACGTCTCAAACGACTGCTGGGGCATCCACAGCTCCGGCTTGGCCAACACCGCCTGATGCAGCTCGCGGCGGACAGTAGGCACGAATTCCAGCCCACGCTTCTCTACCACAGCCTGAAAGGACTCGGCCGAGGCGACGATCACCCGGTGTCCGCGCTGGCGCAGTTGTGTGCCGATCTCCAAAAAGGGCACAAGGTCTCCGAAAGTGCCCATAGGGCAAAGCACGAATTGCACGCCCGGGGCGTTCCCGCTGGGCGGCTGCAGGACCTTGCGACTCCCCTTGGTAGTGTGAGCGATGAGAATCCTGGCCGGACCCGACAATTGGTCGTTTTTTACCAAATATTGGCGAAAGGGCCTGGCTGACCAGGATCTGGTGTTCTTTTGCGGAGGCCGCGGGAGCATCCAATACAACGCCGACACGGCTACTTTTCAAGACATTCTGGCCCGCCTACCGGAAGGCTGGGAGCCGGACCTGGTGATCTGGTGGTTGCCCGAACATCAACCGGTGCTCCCCGGTCTGGTCGACTGCCCCTACCCCACCATGGCTCAGGTCTCTCACTGGCATACCATCAGTGACGCTCTCTTGCCCCAACTGGCTCAATTTGATCTAGTGGCCACCGATCGCGTGGGTGTCCGCCTGGTGGGTCCCCGCGCCTTCGAGGCCCCCCTTTATGGCTTTGACCCGGACCAGCACAAACGGTTGCCGGACTGCGAGCGCATCTTTGACGTGACCCACGCGGGCGATTTGAACCCCTTTCTTCACGACCAGAAACTTGCCACACTCGCGCGCGCAGCCGTTGGTTTGGGCTCGCAGTTTAAGCTGCGCTATTTCTCCGATCTGGCGCCCGATGACTATACCCGAGTGCTCAATCAGAGTCGCATCACCCTGGATACCAGCGAGTCGAGCATGCGCGCCTACGAAGCGCTCGCCTGCGGTTCGTTGCTCTTTTGCCGGGAAGGCGGCCCGCTGCAAGATCGCCGCTATTGCGTCCATTACAACCAGGACAATCTGGTGGATTTGCTCCGCTATTATCTCGAACATGAGGAGGAACGGGCGGCTCTGGCCGAGGCGGGCCACGCCCACGTTCAACAGTTTTCTTACCAGCGCCAGGGCCAGCGCCTCATCGAACTGGCCCAGGCCGCCCTAGCACAAGGCCAAACGAAGCCCAGATCCACGGAATCGGTTCGTAACTATTTGTGCAGCATCCGGATGCCGCTGCTGCCCAAGCTGGCCTTTGAAAAAACCATGGAGGGGCTGGCCGATGACCCCGAGGGTTGCAATCAGCGCGGCTGCGTCGAGGCCATGCTGGGCGACCGGCTGGTCAGCGAGCAGCGCTGGGGCCATCTGCAAGCGGCGGCAGATAGTTTCTCTCAGGCTCTCTCGCTGGGACTGATGGTCCGACTCAGCCTGGCGCAAGCTCTGCTGCGGGCCTTTCGCAAGGATCTGGCAGCAGAAGTTCTATTGGAAGCAGTGGGCTCGGAATTTCGAGAAGTGGCTTTTTTCCCGCGCCGCCTGGGGGCCTTGCATACGCTCTGGGAGAGAGAACCGCAAAACCGGGAGGCCACCGCTCGCTGGCAACTCTTCGAATTACTCTCGCAACTGGTTCCTGACCGCTGTGTCGAATTCTGTCGACTGGCCCTGGCCCAGCGCCCAGACATGGCCACCACCTGGTTCCGCCTGGGCCTGCGCCAGAAGCCGGGAAGTCCGGAACGCCTGAAGTCTTTCCAGAGGGCGGCGCAAGCCGCTCCCACCTTCACGCCGGCACTCTTCAAGCTGGCCCAGGAGCAACCCGATCCCGCTCCCACGCTGCAAAGTATTGGCCATCTGAGAGCTGCCTTTGCGGACCTGCAGCCCCTGAAGAAGCGACCGAAAAGCAACCCCGAACCAGCCGGCTCGCTGGAAGAATTTCTGGCCGGCATCTCCTTTGATTGGCTCCTACCAGCCCATCCCGTGCCGCCCTTGCTCAGCGAACGGGCCGGCAGCGAGTTGGAATACGTCAACACCTATTTTGCCCACGACGACGAACGCATTAAGCAGCGCTTCGGGCGACTGGAATCGGTGCCGCGCATGTCCACCCTGGCCATCTCGGCCATTCTCAACCGGGTGGTGGCGGACATGCCGCCCGATCAAGCCTTTGTCAACGTGGGAATCTGGCACGGCTTCACCCTGCTGTCCGCCTTGCTGGACAATCCCGACAAGCGCTGTATCGGCATCGACAACTTCAGTCAATTCGGCGGTCCCAAGCAAGAGTTTCTAGAGCGCTTCGAGCGACTGCGCGGACCGGCCCATAGTTTTCACGAACTCGACTACCGAGTCTATTTTGAGCAACAACCTACGACTCCTCTCGGCGTCTATCTCTACGATGGCGAGCACAGCTACGCCAATCAACTGCAAGGACTGCAAGTGGCCGAGCCCTACTTCGCCAAAGGCTGTATCGTTTTGGTGGATGACACCAATTGGAAGGAACCTCGCCAGGCCAGCCTGGACTTCATCGAGCAGAGCTCGCGGCGCTATCAACTGTTACTGGACGCGCGCTCGGCGGCCAATTCGCATCCGACCTGGTGGAACGGATTCATGGTCTTCCGCTGCCTGGAATGAGGCGCCGCCACAAATGTGTCCTAAGTCACGGCGACAGTGCCCAAAGTCTGCCACAATCAGCCGATGCAAAGACAAGGCGACTTACTCCTGATCCCTGCTCCCCAACTATCGGAACGACTCACTCCCCTGCCAACTCTGGTGGTACTCGACGGGGAGCACTGCCATCGACTCGACGGAGGCACCCTGCTCCAGGACAGTTCCGGGCGACTCTTTGTGCAGGCCCGCCAACCGGTGCAACTGGTCCACGATGAACACCAGCCCCTCCATCTAGCCCCCGGTCTCTACCAGGTCCGGCGCCAACGGCGCTATCGCTCAGCAAAATCCAACGGTTCGGCCTGGGACTGACAAATGCTGAACCGGTTGATCCGCAATGCCCGGCGCCTCCACTCCGAGCTCAACCAAAGTTGGGCCAGCTTCACCCCTCGCCCGGAGCTCGAGACCAAAATCAACCAGGTCTTTCGCCAGGGGCTCTTTCCCTCGGCGAGTTCGCAACAGTTGCAGCAAGCACTTCAGGACTTTTACCAGCGAGGTCTGGGCCTGCCCTCACCGCAAGTCCTGGAAGTTCATTCCCTGCAGCGGGCCGCTCAGGTCTTTGAAGATGGCCCTCGCCTTCCCGTCAAGGCCGCCCTTTTGCTGCGCTCCCTGCACCAGCCTGGTTCGCCGATGAAGAACGCCGTGAACGAATGGACCCGGAAGATCAGTCCTGTATGGGCGGTTCCACGGGCCCACCAAACCGTTCCCCTGGCATTGTGGAACCATTCTCTGGGACTGGTGTCGGCCCAGGCCCCCCGCTGGCTTTTCCACCATCGCGCCGAACGGGGCGGACTGCTGGAGCGTCTGGCCGGACGCCTGCTCGAATGCGGACTGTGGTGCGCCTGGCTGAGAGCCGATCAGGTGGTAGCCCTGAGAGCTCCCCGGCAGCTGCGCGTGGACGCCGACGGGGCCCTCGATTCGACTCGGGGACCCGCTATCAAATGGGCCGATGGGGAGCGCTTCTGGGCCATGGGAGCGACCGCCTTGGGGCCGGAGTTTGACCCCGCCCGGGTGACCCTGAACGACCTGCAAACCGCCGGTCCTAACCGCAGAGAAGCCTTGATCGATATCAAGGGTTATCCCTGGTTGCTGGAGCAGGTGCAAGCCCGGTTGTTGGACTTTGACCTGGAAGCCAACGGCTGCCCGCGGCGCCTCCTGGAAATTCCCCTACCCCCGGAGAACGTGGTGGTAGCCGTGGTCCTCTGCCCCTCCACCGGCAAGCAAGCCTACCTGCGCGTCCCTCCCGAGATCCAAACCTGCCGCCAGGCTGTGGCCTGGACCTTCGGCTACGAGCAGCCCGGCCAGTACCAGCCCTGGCAACAAACTTAGCCATAAATTGGTGAGCGCTAGCGGCGCTCCGCGCCGACTAGCTAAGCGGCGATGATACCGGCCTGGGCCGGCGCCAGGCTGACCTTTTCGCGCATGCTGGCGCGGGCAGCCTCGAGTTCTTCTGATTTCAGGCCGAGTTCTTGGGCCACGCTCTGAATCTGGGCCGGGCTGTAGTGCTCTCCCACCAATTGATTGAAGTAGAGGAACTTCTCGGCGGAGAGTCCCATGGCGGCGGCGGGGTCCTTGAAGAAATGGGGCGTGAATTCAGCGAAGTCCTCGCAGGGGTCGGTGGCGCCGTAGGATGTGGCCACTTCGCGGCGATTGTCCACCTGTACGCTAGGGTCGTAGTAATACTCGAAGTCCCCCACGCGGCCGTCGGCCAGCACTCGGCCCGGTTCCATCCAGCCCGATAGCGCCGACCATTCCGCCATGCGGAAGGCGTCTTCCATTTCGCGCTGCTTCTTGGGGGCGCCAGGGGTACCGCCCAGTTGAATGGCGTGACCCAGTTCGTGAATGAGGGTGGCCTCGGCCTGAGTGACGCCGACCGAGGAATCGCCGTTGGCTCCGTAGAGGGCGTCGTCGTACATCACTACCCCGTCGTGGCCCTTCTCGTCCTGATCGCACTCTCCGAAAAAGCCGCTCTGGCCCACCGTGTAAGAGGAAGCGCCGGGGCGGTCGAAAGTCTGGGGTTCCGCCAGGCCGCGCACTTCCACCGGCGTCATCGAAGGCGACTTGGGACCGCCCTCCATAAAGCTCAAGGTGGTACCGGCCAAGTCCTTAGGAAGCTTGCCGTCTTTGGACATCGTGTTCAGAGCGTTGTAGAGGTCCACCATGCCCTGCACGGTCCAGTCTTTGACGAAAGGCGCGTAGCCCTCGTTGCCGTTGGGGGCCACGCCGGCCTCCCGGTGCACCTTCACGCCGAAGGTCGATTGAATACTCTCTTGCAGGCTGTCGAGTGCTCCCGCTGTGCGCCCGTGAAAGGCTTCGGCGCGTACGGCTTCGGGCAGACGGCTGAGCGCCGAGGTGACGTTGGCCCGCTGCATGGCGTCCATCTCACCGTAGCCGGTGACGTAGCCCGAGAAATGGCGAATGCGCTCGCCCAAATACTTGTGCAGCACTCCCTCGGCGCTGATCAGGTCAGCTTCGGCGTCGCTCAGATGGGAGATGGCCGGCTCCCGCTCGGCCTCGGGCAGCACGCGCAACAGGTCGCGCAGCACGCGCGTGCGCTCGGCCCGGGCCTCCTGAGGCTTGCTCTCGGGATAGGCCTCGACCAGGGCCTCGTCGGTCACAGCAAAGTTCGCGGCATCCGCCCCCAGTTCCCCAAGAATGCGCTCGTTAGCTGCCTGGTTGAGCTTGAAATAGTCCTTCTCGCCGCCGGCGACGGCTGCGTTGATGGCTTCGGCCAGGGTGGCGTTGGTGCGCGGACCTTCGGCGCTGGTGTCGCGCAGCAGACTCAAGGCGGTGGTGGAATCCAGCCCCTGGGCCAGGTACCCCTGGCTGCTGAGCAGTTGCTGGGTCATATTCTGGCGCATCTCTTCCAGGGTCTGGCCCTGCACCTGATTGAGGAACTTGCCACCCTCGGCCACCGCCCAGGAATCGGCAAAGTCGCGCAAAGCGCCCAATCCCTCGACACCCAACGGGGCCAGGCGAGTCTGAAACGTCTCCGGTTTGACGCCACGCTCTTGAAAGAGTCCGCCTTCGGCCTTGAGCAGCAAGGCGGAGACCTCTTGCTCGCCCTGCTCCAAAGCGGAGTTGAGGGAGCGGACCGCGTCGGATACGTTCATGCCGCTGCTTTGCGCTTGCACGTAGCGGCGCAGGCGAGCCATTTCGGCATCGTCCAAGTGCGCCTGGACCTGCACGCCGTGGCCCTGCAAGTAGCGCGCGTGCAGCACGCGGCGCAAATCGCGCTGGAAGGCCTCGCCTTGACCCTCGGGATGAAACTTCTTGAGCTCACGGCGGGTCTCTTTGAGCACCTGGTCGGCCAGCTTCTTGTCGTTGCGAAAACCGGCGAAATCTACGTTGTCGAGTTCCTCGAAATATTGATTGGCGCCCACCACCAAGTCGTCCACAGAAGCGAATTCCCGGCGCGGAGCCTGGGCCGACTTGAACAGATCGGTCTCTCCCACATCGGGGCGAACCAGCAGGCGGTCAACGCTCTCCAGGGCGGGACGGTTGCGAGCGTCCCGCTGCTGTTGCATGCGGACCTGAAACTGGTGCTGATTTTTGCTGTGGGCCTGATTGAGCTTCACGAGATGCGATCCCCCACATCAGTATGCCAGGCGTCCCGGGGTCAGGATGTTACATTCAGGTTAACTCCCAGGGGATTCTCGAGGCAGACTCTGGCCCGCTTGGCCTGCTGGGACTGAAGCCCGAACTGCTAGAGAAATTGGCCCGGAAACCTGCCGAGCCCCGTTGCGCACCATTCACCCACGCGCTGGTCCGAGGCATCGAAAAGCGCCTCCGCCCGAATCGTCGCTCCTGGCACCCTGGGCCCGCTGCTGTGGCTGCGGGGATTGTTCGTCCCCTGGCTCCCCTATCAAGTGCGCAAGTTCATGAAGGCTCTGTAACTCAGAACAAAGAAATTTGCAAATCGGCAACATCTTAGCCGCCTCGCTAAGGCCTTGGTAAGGAACCCGGCCTAGGATGAAATCATCCGAAGCAGGGAGCAAGCGCCGATGATTACGCAAACCACCGCCACCATCTCGAATCTCAATCAGGTCAACGCCAACTATCGGGCCGCCTCGACTCCCGCCCCCACGCAGAGCACGACGCAGGACAGCTACACGCCTTCCGCCGCCGGCGGGGAGGACCAGCCCGTGTCCTACAAGCAGATGCTGGCCGCTTCGGCCGGCTCCGGCCCGAGCAACAGCGCACCGGCGGCCGCCGGAGGCGGTAGCACCAAATCTAAAAAAGTGACCATCAAGAGCGATGATTACGGAGTCGATGCCAGCGGCAACAAAGTCGACCCGAGCAAGCTGGCCAAAGCTCCCATCACTTCGAGCAACGCTGACCTGCAGAATCAGTTAAACTACCTCTACAGCACCAAGACCGGCAAAGCCGAACTGGATGCGATGGCCAAGGACCACCCCGGCACCACCGTGGTGATGGGCGGACCCAAGGGCTACAAGTGGGGCAAGGACCAGGGCGGCGTCACCATCCACGACGACAAAACCAAGAAAGACACCATCTACATCAACCCGGCCGTAGCCGCCAAGTCCAACCCGATGCAGGGTGCCGGCCTGATCGCCCACGAAGGTTGGCACGTGCTCAGCCCTTACAAGAACACCCTGGCCCAGGAAAAAACAGCCGATGACATGCGCCTGTCCGTCACCGAAGAGCTGCAGACCAAGAACTACGGCGGCGAGTGGGCCAAGTCTCAGGGAATGACCAGCGTCACCTGGGGCAGCCAGGATGGAATCTACAAGGCGGACTACCACGAATACGATGGCACCCGCAACAAGCCGGCCATCGGTGACATCGGCACCGAAGGCACGGCCGCCGGTAGCGCCGGCATTCCCCTGGACAGCGGCGTAGTAGCCCGCGGAGACGCGATTTTCACCCAAGAATCCAAGGGCAAGACCACCAACGAGGTCCCCAAATAGACCGTGAAAAAGCTGCTCCTTCTACTCCTGATCCTCAGCGGCGGGGCCTGCCAGTCCCAACCCCAGAAATCCCCTCCGCCCTTTCAAGAGTCTCAACCGGCCGCTCCCAGCTCGGTAGCCAGCCCGACTCCCGCACTGCGCGTGCCCGCCGAAATCAAGCAGTGGACCATCGAACGAACCTTCAAACGCGAGGCCAGGGGCCCCAGTTCCGGCTACACCATCACCCTTCACTCGGACGGGAGCGGCTTGCTGGACTACTGGGAAAGCGGTTCCAACCTGGACTTCAAACCCAACAACCAGCACAAAAAGACGCAAATCTCCGCTCAGGACGTGGCCGCCCTGACACAGGCCCTGAATGACCCCGAACTGGCCCAACAACCTGCCGGTGGAACCGATTACAGCAACGGCAGACTCACTGTCACCCTCAACGGAGTCAGCGGAACCTTCCGCTCCGACGAAGACACCTATGAGGGAGCGGCCGGCCGCCTGGCCGATACCCTGCGCAAAGTCAAACCCTGGCCCTCACCCTACCGCTAAGCTGGAGGAATTCGCTTTCCTCCAGCGCATGCAGGGCCTATGCGAAAACACTGTCTGAGCGCCTTTTTCCTTTTCCTATCCGGGTTGGCCACGGCCCAGGGGTCTCCTAACACGGATGTAGGCCAACTGCGCGCCGTTCTGCAAACCGCCAGCCAGCACGCCGGCACCCAGGCGGTGGAATTCGGCATGTGGCAGGCCGATAAGGAGATTTTGACCACCGCCCTGGGTCATTCCATGACCTCGGTTCCGGCCACCACCGACATGCACTGGCGTGTGGGCGGGATCTCCGAGCTATTTGAAGGCACGCTGCTGATGATGCTGGTGGAGCGACACCAGATCGACCTGGACCAGAAGATCTCCAAGTGGTTTCCCGATCTGCTGGGCGCGGACAAGGTCACCGTTCGCATGCTCATTTCTTGTACCGCCGGCTACCCCGATTACGTGCCCAACGCGGACTTCGAAAAGTTGGTCACCAACGAGCCCTATCGCCAGTTTACCGATGACGAACTGATCGCCTATTCGGTCTCGGGCGGCAAGTTGAGCTACGAGCCGGGCACCAGCCAGCGCTACTCGCATACCGAATTGGTAATTCTCGGACAAATCCTGCAGCGGGCCACCGGAAAGTCAATTCAAGAGCTTTATCAAACCTATATCCTGAACCCGAATGGACTGAACGACACCAAGGTCCCCACCAATCAGGAAATCCAGGCGCCGGTGCTGCACGCCTTTACCAAGGACCGGGGCATCTACGAAGACTGCACCTACTACAATGCCTCCTGGGGCTCGATCCCGGGAATCCTCACCTCCAATCTTCGAGACTTGGGCAAATGGGGACGGCTCTTCGGGACCGGAGCGCTGCTCACGCCCCAGTCCTGGGCCACCATGACGGCTCCCTCTTCGGTGGGACTGGGGGGGAACAGGCCAGACCTGCACTTCTGCTACGGCTTCATCTACGCCAACGGCTGGTATGTGCAAAATCCCTCTATGAACGGCTACTCCGGCGCCTTCGCCTACAACCCCGCCAACGGAATTACGCTGGTGGTCGCCGCTACCAAGAACGAGAATCCCACCGTCGATCCAGGCGCCATCTACATTCTCAAAGAAGTCATCAAAACCGTCACTCCCGAGACACCGCTGAACTTTTAAGGAGCTAACGGCGAGACCCGGTAAAGCCGATCCAAAATCTTCAGCATCAAGGAATTGGCCGTAGGTTTGCCATCCAGGGAAAGGGTCAGATTGCACCAGATCACCAGGGTCACCTGATGCTCCGGGTCACGGCCAATAAAGGAATTGTAGCCGGGCTGCTCGCCTCCGTGAAAATAGATGGTATTGTCCGCCCAGTGCATGCGGGTGATTCCGTATCCATACTGTTGTCCCTGAGGAGCGGCCGGGTTCTGAGGCCACATGTCGCGCAGCCAGCGGCTTTGCGTAGTCGCATTCAACACCCGTCCGTCCACCAATGCCTGAATCCAATCGGCCTGATCGAGGGCAGTGGAGAAGGCTCCGCCCGCAGCGGTAGCATAGGACGGGTTTAGGACGGTGTAGTCGTGCGGTTCGCCTTGCCAGTTGGCCGAGTAGGGAATGTCGATCAGAGCATAGGCGGAACCACCGTACATGTAGCCATGGGCATAGGGCTCGGGAAGACGGGTGGATGGACCCGGCGGCAATTGCGTCTGGCGCAATCCCAGCGGCCGAAAAAGGCGCTCCTGAAAACATTCTGCCAGCGGCTTGCCTTCGACTTTTTCGACCACCAAACCGAGCAAGGCATAATTGGTGTTGCAATACTCATAGGCTGTGCCGGGCGCAAAATTCAGCGGACGGGAGAAAGCCATGGCCAGACACTCGGCTGGCGTCCACTCGCGCGCCGGCTGTTCATCCAATTGGCGGGCCAGCTCGGGCGCATTCGTGTAGTTGTAAAGCCCGCTCCGCATCGACAGTAGTTGGCCCAAAGTAATTCGATCGCCATCAGGAACTCCGGGAACATACCGGGAGATTACGTCCTCGAGAGCCAGCTTTTTCTCCTGAGCCAGCAAGAGCACGAGCGCGGCCGTCATGGTCTTGGTATTTGAGGCGATGCGGTAGTGCGTTTTCCCATGCGGAATGGTCCGCTGGCCGATTTCGCTGGTGCCGGTGGCAAACACGAACTGGCCCTGAGGCGTGCGCAACAAGACCACCGCTCCCGGCACTTTCATTGCCTGCGTGGTTTCGGTCACCAGTGACTGAAATTCCACCGGGTCCACAGAATTCAAGCTATCGGGTTCGGCTGAAGCGATGCCAACCAGCAGAAGCAGGCCGAGGAGAGATTTCATTCCGGGCCGTTCCACCGGACCCGTAGAACAACCTGCGGTTACTTGGAGCCGCGACCGCGCCGAGGCATGGCCTGGTCTTTCATTTCGGCGTAGTAGGCTTTCAAGCCCGAGGCCACCCGTTTCCAAACCGACGACTCGGGCTGGAGGATCGGACCAAATAGATTGATCAATTCGGTGACGAACAGAAAATCGCGGCGGTAGAGATAAAGCAGCACGTGAAAAAGTTGGGCCACCTGCTTGTGGGCCTGGGCGCGCACCGTGCGCTTCTCCAGGTCTAAGCGGCCGCCGTTCAAAACCGCGCTGGCGGAGGCCTCCGGCAATTTGTCCAGCAAGGTGCGCACGGCGAAAAAGGGATGATTGCTTCCCTC
>Ga0075012_10004094_pt1 | contig 13661 bp, 13 predicted proteins | sample All_14_2_FD_71474 | JGI IMG/M metagenome (GOLD analysis project Ga0075012, IMG submission 71474) | Freshwater microbial communities in response to fracking from Pennsylvania, USA - Allegheny Zone_MetaG_DW_15 | ecosystem: Environmental > Aquatic > Deep subsurface > Groundwater > Drilled... | reverse complement strand
TTCACATCCATGTGTTGCCAACTTTAATTCGAAACAAAACCATGCCATTGTGCCCAATCAGAGCTACGTATTTTCAATACCCTCGAACGACCCTTGGTCGTACGGACCCATATCGCCGGCTTCACCGACCTGGGACATAACACGCTCAGCCAACATACCACGCAGCTCAGGGAAACCTTGGCCGCTGCGTGCACTGACGTAGATACGAGGCACCGACTGCCCATCCAGTTCCATCAAATCCACCAGAAGCGCCGGAACTGTTGCAGGGTCCATCGCATCAAGCTTGTTGAATACCAAAATTTGCGGTATTTGATCTGCACCGATATCTTTCAACACCCCCGTCACCGAGGCTATTTGCTCGGGGTGCGCCGGATTGGACGCATCCACCACGTGCAGCAACAAGTCGGCGTCCACAGCCTCTTGCAGCGTGGCAGCAAACGCGTCAACCAGGCCGTGCGGCAGATCGCGAATAAAACCGACGGTATCGGACAAGGACACCGAGCGACCAGCTTCCCCCAAGTAAAGCTGCCGCGTTGTCGTATCGAGTGTGGCAAACAACTGGTCCGCAGCGTAGGAGCGCGCTTTCACAAGCCCATTGAACAGCGACGATTTGCCCGCGTTGGTGTAACCGACCAGTGAAATATTGAACGCATCGCGGCGCTCGCGTTGGCGTCTTTGCGTGGCGCGCTGTTTTTTGACCTTGCCCAACCGCTCCTTGGTGCGTTTGATGGCATCGCTGATCAAACGCCGATCCAGTTCAATCTGTTTTTCCCCCGGACCACCGCGCATGCCGATGCCACCGCTTTGCCGCTCCAGATGCGACCAGCGTCGGACCAACCGGGTCGACAGATACTGCAACCGTGCGAGCTCCACCTGCAATTTGCCTTCGTGGCTGCGAGCGCGTTGTGCAAAAATTTCAAGGATGAGCAGCGTTCGGTCGTTCACCGGCAAGCCCAAGTGCCGCTCCAAATTGCGCTGTTGAGCCGGACTCAAGGCCTGGTCAAACAGCACTTCAGAAGCGCCTGTAGACTGCGCGAGCAATTTGATTTCATCGGCCTTGCCAGAGCCGACAAACAATGCAGGGTCGGGCGCTCGACGCTTGCAGCTTACGCGATCGGCAACGATATAACCGGCCGTTTGAGCCAGTAACCCGAGCTCTTCGAGTTCGCCATCGAAGTGAGGCACACCGAAGTCGACCCCCACCAAAATGACCGATGGGGACGCCGTACTGGTTGATTCGGAGGGATTCAAATCAGTCAAGCTGGCCGCAGATGCAGCACTGGCCCACACCTGCGCGCAGCATGAACTCCGACGACATCAGAGGGCAATACAAAATCAAGAGGCTGCAGACTCGTCTGCAGCAGCGGCAGAGAACTGCACTGGACGGCCAGGAACAATGGTGGAAATGGCGTGCTTATAGACCATTTGGGTCACGGTGTTGCGCAGCAACACGACGTACTGGTCAAAAGATTCGATCTGACCCTGCAGCTTGATACCGTTGACCAAGTAAATCGAGACAGGAACGTGTTCCCGGCGAAGCTGGTTCAGGAAAGGATCTTGCAAGAGTTGGCCTTTGTTATTGCTCACGATATGTTCCGTGTTCAAAATGAAGTTAAGAGGATGTGAACCATACCACACCGAGGAAAGCTGGGGCGTACACAGCCCGACTCACCTTAGTCCTTAAAGGGGTTGGTGGAGGTCTTGAACTCAATGCGCAGCGGCGTACCCACGAGGTCAAACGCCTTTCGAAAGCGGCCTTCGAGGAACCGCTTGTACGACTCTGGGACATGTTCCAGTGAATTCCCGTGGATCACGATCACGGGCGGATTCATACCTCCCTGGTGGGCATAGCGCATCTTGGGACGGAACATTCCACCGCGCTGTGGCGCCTGGAAGGCCACAGCTTCCAGCAGCAAACGGGTGAGCACGGGTGTAGACATCTTGCGCATGGCCGAGGCATGGGCCAGACCAATCGACTTCCACACCGGGGCCAGCCCTTGCCGCTTCTGCGCCGAAATCAGGTGCAAAGAGGCAAACTTTAGAAAAGCCAGACGGGTTTCAATTTGCCGCTCTACCTGTTCGCGCTGGTAGGCGTCCACCGCATCCCATTTGTTGATGGCGATCACCACCGCACGGCCACTTTCCAAAATGAAGCCGGCAATGTGAGCATCCTGGTCGGTGACGCCCTGGGTAGCATCCAGCAGGAGCAACACCACATGTGCGTTTTCGATCGCCTGCAGCGTTTTGACGACGGAAAACTTTTCGATCGCTTCGAAGACACGGCCCTTGCGGCGAATGCCAGCCGTATCGATCAACTCAAATTTCTGACCATTCCGCTCAAACGGGACCGAAATGGCGTCCCGGGTGGTACCCGGCATATCGAATGCCACCAAGCGCTCTTCGCCGAGCCAGGCGTTGATCAGGGTGGACTTGCCCACGTTGGGGCGTCCAGCGACCGCCAGACGGATCACCGTCGGGTCTACCTGCTCGTCTTCTTCGCCGTCGGTCGAAAAACCCGGGATGCTTTCCAGTGCCTTCTCCAGCATGGAGCGGATGCCCTGGCCGTGGGCGCCCGACACGGGCATGACTTCACCCAGGCCCAATTCAAAGAATTCGACGAGCTGCAGGCCCTGGGTCATGCCCTCGGCCTTGTTGGCCACCAGAACCGTGGGCTTGCCCAGACGACGCAGGTACTGCGCAATTTCGTGGTCTTGTGCGCTGATGCCAGCGCGTGCGTCCACCACAAAAATGACCACATCCGACTCGGCCACAGCCTGCCGGGTCTGCTTGGCCATTTCCCGGTAAATACCTTCACTCGCATCGGGTTCAAAACCTCCGGTGTCGATGACAATGTATTCACTGGGTCCCATGCGACCGTTCCCGTAGTGGCGGTCACGGGTCAGGCCGGCAAAGTCGGCCACAATGGCGTCGCGTGAACTCGTCAGGCGGTTAAACAGGGTGGACTTGCCCACATTGGGGCGCCCCACCAGAGCGATGACGGGTTTCACGGAAAAAGCTTTCGTTCAGGACACCGTGCGCAACATGCGCACGGTCATCAAATCGTTATTGGGGACGCCAGGCGTAGACACCGCCGTTGCGCGTCTGCACCACCAAAGCATCACCCGCCAGCACAGGCGCCACCAAAATGGCGGAGCCGTCGGCGGTCATGCGGGTCATTTCGGACCCATCTTCTCGCGAAAGCAAGTGCACTAGGCCCTGACTGTCGCCCACCGCCACCACGCGGCCAACGGCCAAGGGGGCGGTCAGGCCACGGTGCTTCAAGCGGTCCACTTCCCAGCCGCGTTCACCGCTGGTGCGCTGCCAGGCCAACACACGCCCGTCGGATTCGGTGCCGAAGACCAAGCGGTCATCACCATGCAAACCCGTGGCTCCCTGCGCAGGCTGCGCCCAGGCCACGGTGCCGCGGCCAGCATCGACACAAGCCACCGCTGCCGAATAGGCACGGACACAAACACTGTTGCCGACCCGGCTGACCGGCCCCACCACATCCACCAGACGCTCCACCTCGTTGGTACCGCGCGAGGTGGCCACGGGGACGTCCCAGCGAATGGATCCGTTGAGCGGATTCAAACCCGCCAGGCGACCCGCCAGACCCGCCACCAGGGTATCGCCCACGGCAAGCAGGGCGCCCGACTGGCTCAGCACCAACGGTTCGGCAGGACGCGATTGAACCCACAAGCGGGCGCCGGTCTGACCATCAAAAGCGCGAACCGTGCGGTCGGCGGTCAACACAAACACACGTTTGCCAGCCACCAGTGGCGCCGTGAAAGAGCGCGCAGGCAAGCGCACACGCCAGACCTCTTGGCCATCGCGGATGGTCACGAGGTCGTTGCCTTGCGTGATCACAGCAGCCAGCTCGCCGTCGGAGCCCACGCCAGCAGCGATGGGCTGTGCGAGGTTCAGACGCCAGACGTCTTTCCCCGTTGAGGCGTCCAATGCCACCACCGTGCCCGCGCTGCCTGCTGCAAACACCCGGCCGGCCACTGCACGCGGCACCAGCGCTGCGTGCGACGCGCCCACCTGTGAAGACCAAGCCACCGTGGTGCCCATGAGGGCGGCCACGGGTGCCAGTTGGGCGGGCTTGGGCTTCTCTGGACCCGATGAACATGCCGTGAGCGCCAACGCGATCACCGCACCCGATACCACCCAGGCCAAACGGCTTGGCCGCCCATGCACCCCACGCAACGCGCTCACCGTGCCACCTCTGCGGTGTCGGCGAGGCTGGATGCCGATACGCCCAGCGAGGCCAGTTTGACCTCGACCAGTCGGCGGTATTCCGCACGGTCGCTCAGACCGCGCCAAGCCATTTGGTATTGCGCCTTCGCTTCTTCGGTTTTGCCCTGTGCCATGAACACGTCGCCCCGGCGGTCGGCCACCAAAGGCTCAAACGGCTTCGGCACCGGCGTTTCCAACGTCTTGAGGGCTTGATCGAAAGCTTGAGCCTCGATATCCAACCCCACCAGGCGCAAGCGGGCCACCGCTTTGTAAGCGTCGTCAGAAACTTTCTCGGCCACCCAGGTCAGCGCAGCACGAGCGCCATCGGTCTTGCCGGCGTCGAACAGCGTCTTGCCGGCCAGCAACCCGCTCTGTGCGGCAAAGGTGGTGCTGCCGAACTTGTCTTTCATGTCGGACAGCGCGCGTTCCATACGCTCGGCATCGCTGGCGACGGCCGCCCGCTCAATTTCGTCGTACAACGCAGCCGCCTTGGTGGCCTGGCTGCGCTGCCAGTAGCTCCAACCGTTCCAGGCCGCCATTGAGCCAAACACGGCAATCAACACCCAGGTGATGAGGTTGCCGTACTGAGCCCAGAAGTGTTTGATCTGGTCGAGTTGTTCCTGCTCTTCAAGGTCGAGGTGTTTGGCCATGGGTGCTTGTCTGTGAATAACGGGGGATTGTAGGCGGCTACCAGCAACGGGTGAATTCGGTTCAAGCGCCGCGCAAACGCTCGGCCCACTGCGCCACGTCGGCCAGAGGCTGCAGGGCCTGAGCAGGTAGATCGGTGCCGGCTTCACCGGGTCTAGGGCCCCGCAACGGTTTCACCGCAACCATACCTTGCTGTAACTCGTCTGAACCGAAGATCAGCGCAAAACGGGCACCACTGGCGTCGGCCTTTTTGAACTGCGATTTCATGCTGCCCATGCCCTCTGCGCCACCGGCATGCATCTGCACCGACACGCCAACCTGGCGCAGCGCACGCAGCACCGGCATGACCAGTGGCACGCTGGCCGCATCGGGAACCACGGCATAGGCATCCGGCGTGGGTTGTTCCGGCAGAAGGCCCTGTTCTTTGAGCAACTCCAGAATGCGCTCCATGCCCAGTGCCCAGCCGACCGCCGGCGCAGCCTTGCCACCGATTTGCTCAAACAGGCCGTCGTAGCGACCGCCCGCACACACCGTGCCCTGCGAGCCGAGTTGTGTGGTCACAAACTCAAACACCGACAGGTTGTAGTAGTCCATGCCACGCACCAGGCGTGGGTTGATCCGATAGGTGATGCAGTGGGCATCCAGCAAAGCACGCAAGCGGTTGAAGTGGTCGAGTGACTCGGCACCCAGGTGGTCCATCAGCCGCGGTGCGGCGTTGACCAGCGCTTGCATGGCTGGGTTTTTGGTGTCCAGGATGCGCAAGGGGTTGCTGTGCAGGCGGCGCCTGGCGTCTTCGTCGAGCTGGTCGGCATGGCCTTCCAGGTAGGCAATGAGGGCCTGGCGGTGGGCCAAACGCTCAGCGGGCTGGCCCAGGCTGTTGATTTCCAGCTCGATGCCCGTCAGGCCCAATTCGGCCCACAGGTCGCAGGCCAGCACGATGAGCTCGGCGTCCACATCGGGCCCGGCAAAACCGAGCGCTTCAGCGCCAAACTGGTGAAACTGGCGGTAGCGCCCACGCTGCGGACGCTCATGGCGAAACATGGGACCCATGTAATACAAGCGCTTACCACCGTCGTACAGCATGGATGCTTCCACCACCGCGCGCACCACGCCGGCGGTGTTTTCTGGCCGCAGGGTGAGCTGCTCGCCGTTCAGGCGGTCTTCAAAGGAGTACATCTCCTTTTCCACAATGTCGGTCACCTCACCCAGGCCGCGTACGAACAGCGCTGTGGGCTCCACGATGGGCGTGCGCAGGTTGCGGTAGCCGTACCGGCGCATCAGCGCACGCAGCGTATCTTCCAGCCACTCCCAGTGCGCGGACGCAGGGGGAGCAATGTCGTTCATGCCTTTGACGGCGCTCAATTTTTCTGCCATGGATATTCTTGCGTTTGAGGCACGGCGCCCTGCTGGCGCGGACCGCCGGGCGGCTTGCTGGACCTTCGAGATCCGCTCAGTCAGGCTGGTGTGCCGTACCGTTTTTCAATGTAATTTTCAACAATCTGCTGAAACTCGTGCGCGATGCGGTCACCGCGCAGCGTCAGCACTTTTTCACCGTCAATGTAGACCGGCGCAGCTGGCGCCTCGCCGGTTCCGGGGAGGCTGATGCCGATGTCGGCGTGCTTGCTCTCGCCGGGGCCGTTGACAATGCATCCCATGACCGCGAGCTTGAGGTTTTCGACGCCCGGATAGCGCGCCCGCCAGACCGGCATGGATCCGCGCAGAAAGTCGTCAATTTGCTTCGCCAGCTCTTGAAAGGTGGTGCTGGTGGTGCGGCCACAACCTGGACAGGCGGTCACGCTGGGCACAAAGGCACGCATGCCCAGCGCTTGCAAAATCTCCAGTGCAATCACCACCTCTTGGGTGCGCGACTCCCCTGGCTGCGGCGTGAGCGACACACGAATGGTGTCGCCGATGCCTTGCTGCAACAACACCGACAAGGCAGCCGCCGAAGCCACGGCCCCCTTGGTGCCCATGCCGGCTTCGGTCAGGCCCAGATGCAGCGGATAGTCGCAGCGCTGCGCCAACTCCTGGTAGACCGCAATCAGGTCTTGGACGCTGCTGACCTTGCACGACAACGTGATGTTGTTGCCGCTCAAGCCGATGGCCTCGGCCTTTTTCGCTGAATCAAGAGCCGAGGTGATCAGTGCCTCGTACATCACCTGACGTGCGTCCCACGGCTGGCTGCGGCGGGCGTTTTGATCCATCAGGCGGGCGAGCAGGTCCTGGTCCAGGCTGCCCCAGTTCACGCCAATGCGAATCGCCTTGTCGTACCGCGCAGCAATTTCCACCATCTGGCCAAACTGGCGATCGCCTTTGTCGCCACGGCCCACATTGCCCGGATTGATGCGGTACTTGGACAGCGCCTCGGCACAAGCCGGGTGGTCGCTCAGCAAGCGGTGACCGTTGTAATGAAAGTCGCCGATCAGCGGCACATCCACGCCCATGCGGTCCAGCTGCTCACGGATGTAGGGAACGGCCTTGGCCGCTTCGTCGTTGTTGACCGTGATTCGCACCAGCTCGGAACCAGCCAGGGCCAGCTCTTTCACCTGGATGGCGGTGCCCACCGCATCGGCCGTGTCGGTGTTGGTCATGGACTGCACGCGCACCGGTGCACCACCGCCCACAGTCACGCGCCGGTCGCCCCAGGTCACCATGCTCGGACGGGTGTTGCGCTGCAGCACTCGGCTCAGGGGTATCGGCTTCATCGCCTGATCTGTCAGCTCGGCCGCCCTAGCCCCGTCCGTGCATTTGTCGCTGCCCATGTTCATTTCACCTCAAAGCGTGCCACGCCATTGCGTGCAAAGGGTACGGCATCGAAAGCGCGCCCACGGACCTGCACCTCGGCATTGTCCACCCGGCCAACCACCACCGAATAAGGTGGTGCGGCCGAGAAATCGACTGTGTCACCGGCTTTGAGCATGCGCTGAATCAGGACAACGCCGGTACCAGTCTTCACCTCGATCCAGGATTCACCCGTAGCGCGAATGACGAGCACCTTGGCGGCATCCACCGCACCACCGGTCGCTGCGGTGGTTCCGGCGGTGTGGGCGGCAATCGCTGGCGCTACCGGCGCAGGCTTCAGCGCAATCGATAAAGCTGCCCCAGCGTCGGTGGTTGCGGCAGGCATCGCAGACTGCACCAATGCTTCGTTGGGAACCGTGGAGCCTTCTACAGATGCTGAAGAAACAAGCTCAGGGGATTCGCCGGGGAGCGCGTCAGCAGCAGGTGCATTGATCACCGGGTCGGCAAGGTGAGTCACCTCTGGCAAGAAAACCAGTAGCAAGGCACCCAGTATCAGCACCACGGCCGCCAGTACCGCTGGGCGCGACAACCAACCTACCGAATTCGCCGCCGTACCACCTGAAGCTGGCTTGAACGGGGTGTTGATAGCCGTACCCGAATCGCCCAGTTGGGGCGTGACCCCAGCCGGGATCTGCTTCAGAATGGGGGTGGGGTCCACTTTGAGCTGCCTGCACGCACTGGAGGCCAGCGCGCGCGCGAACACCAGGTCAGGCAGTTCGTCGTAGTGACCGGCTTCCAGCGCCTCCAGCTTCTTGACGGGAACTTTCAAGGCAGCAGCCAGGGCAGCGATGTGCAGCCCTGCAGCCTCCCGTGCCTGACTCAACAAAACCGGTCGGAATGCATGGTCTTCGGTTGCCACGGCTGCTGTGGCGTCTTGTGCTGACCGATCACTCATCGAACGCCCCACGCTGGTAGAAAGCCCATTCCCGCGACTGCGGGTAGCGGCGGCTCAATTGCTGAGCCAGTTGTTGCAGGGCTTCGGTATTGCCGAGCCGACGCTCGACTTTGATACCCAGCCACAGCGTTTCGGCATTTGCCAGCTCGGAGTTGTTCAGCCGGCGGATGTAAAACTGGGCACGCGAATCGTCGCCCCTGCGAAACAACAGCGAAGCCAAGTTGTAGCCGGTGATCGGGTTACCAGCATCCAACTCGTAAGAACGCGCAAAACTGCCCTCGGCCTCGGGGTACTGCCGCATACGGGTTTGGCAAACGCCCTTGGCCATGTAGGTCTTGGCCTGACCACCGTACACCGGACTGGCCAGCGCTCGGACAAACAGCTCAATTGCTTGCGTGTGGCGCCCCAGTTGGCACGAAAACCAGCCGTAGTTGTGCAATGCGTCGGGATCACGCGAATTGATCTGCAACGCGCGCTGGAAACTGTCTTCTGCCAGTCGGTTGTCGTTCAAGCGCATGTACACCAACCCGCGCAGCACATACGCCGGCCCATAGGTGGGGTCGGCGGCGAGCGACTGCTTGATCTCGTCCAGAGCCACTGTGGTCTGGCCCTGTTCAAAATAACCAGAGGCCAATTCCAGGCGAAGGCGCGCACGCTTGCGGGCGTCTGGTTCATCGGACTCGGTGACGGGCTCGGCTGTGCTGGATGTGGCTGCGACACCCCCAGCACAACCGACCAGCGACAGCAGCCCTGCGGCCATCAGTACGCACAGCAGCAATCTCACAAGCGTTTGACGCAATACCCCGTTCAGCCCGAAGTCGCTTGGCAGCGGTGATCCTTGGCGAAGCACTTGTGTCATGTCTGTCTCTCTCGTGCGGAAGGAATGAACCGAATGGGCTGCTCAACCACCGTGCGGCGCAGCGCCAACCGCTGGGCCGCATTGGTACGGTCCAGCACATCGCCAGCCAACTGGCCACACGCAGCGTCAATGTCATCGCCACGCGTCTTGCGCACGGTCGTGACCAGCCCGCCTTCGTTCAATACCTGCCCAAACCTGAGCACCACCGCACGGGGTGAGCACTTCAGACCGGAATCCGGGAAAGGGTTGAACGGAATAAGGTTGATTTTGCATGGCACACCCCCCCGTGCACCATGACTTTTAACGAGCGCCAGCAACTGCTGCGCATGCTCAGGCTGGTCGTTCACGCCATCGAGCATGCAGTATTCAAAGGTAATGAAGTCGCGCGGGGCGGCAGGCAGGTAGCGCAAGCAGGCGTCCAACAATTCAGCGATAGGGTATTTGCGGTTCAGCGGCACCAGCGAATCGCGCAAAGCGTCGTTGGGCGCATGCAAGGACACCGCCAGCGCCACCGGACAATCTTTGGCCAAGCGATCCATCATAGGCACCACACCCGAAGTGGACACCGTGACCCTGCGGCGCGACAACCCATAACCGTGGTCATCCAGCATCACGCGCAAGGCAGGAACCAGGGCGTTGTAATTCTGCAAAGGCTCACCCATGCCCATCATCACCACATTGGTAATCACGCGCTCGGTTTTGCCCAGGTGCTTGCGCAAAAAATGCTCGGCATGCCAGAGCTGCGCCACGATCTCACCGGTGGTGAGGTTGCGGGAGAAGCCTTGGTGGCCGGTGGAGCAAAACCGGCACCCCACGGCGCAGCCGGCCTGGGATGAGATGCACAAGGTGCCTCGGTCTTCTTCGGGAATAAAAACGGCTTCAACGGCATTGCCGTCGCCCACATCAAACAGCCACTTGATGGTGCCGTCGGCAGAGTCTTGGCGTGACAGCACCGGCAGGTCGGTGATGTGACACACGGATGGGAGCTTCTCGCGCAGGCTGCGAGCCAGATCGGTCATCTCGTCGAAACGCGATGCCCCCTTTTGATGGATCCAGCGAAACAGCTGAACAGCGCGAAAACGCTTTTCACCCAGCTGCTCGCAAAAGGCGGCCAGACCTTCAAGATCAAATTCAAGCAGGTTGACCGTCATGAGATGCAGATGGCGCCAAAACGCCCCCAGCTGGCCGACACCCGCCGGGCGGACAGCGACACAACGTGGAGCGTGTCGGCCATGTTCAACGCGAGTAAACGTTCATGCCGGCAAAGAAGAACGCGATTTCTGCAGCGGCGGTTTCAGGGGCATCAGATCCGTGCACAGCATTGGCATCGATGCTGTCAGCAAAGTCGGCGCGAATGGTACCGGCAGCGGCTTTCTTGGGATCGGTCGCGCCCATCAGATCGCGGTTTTTGGCAATCGCGCCCTCACCTTCCAGCGCCTGGATCATCACCGGGCCGGAGATCATGAAGTCCACCAGGTCCTTGAAGAAAGGACGCTCTTTGTGCACGCCATAGAAAGCCTCGGCTTCGCCACGCGACAGGTGAGCCATGCGAGCAGCCACAACCTTCAGGCCTGCAGCTTCGAAACGGGCGTAAATCTGGCCGATGACGTTCTTGGCAACGGCGTCGGGTTTGATGATGGAAAGGGTGCGTTCGATGGCCATGTTATTCCTTGAATTGACAGATAAATGATTGCGTTTTGAGACGAATCGCAAAGCCTATGATTCTACATTGCCGACGTGAATCTCATGTGCCATTGAGCGCACGTCGGAGGGGCGTATGGGCCACACCCACGGTGCGCAAGATGTTAGCGACCACCTGAGCGGCCACCGCCTGAGCCACCACCCCGGCGGCGCCCGCCGGTGGGGCGGCTGGATTCTTCTTCGCGCCTGCGCTGCAGTGCATCCTGACCAATATAGCCAAACGAGGTCTTCATGGGATCGGGTTGCGCCCCGCCGCCGCTCGGCCCCTTGCCACCCCGGCTCTTGGGCGCATTGGGGTTGGGGTTGCTGGCCGGAGTGCCAAACATGCTGCTGCGCCGCACTGCGGGGGCTTCGCCCCGGCTTCCAGCGGGGTTGCCATAGTTCCGACCACCCGTTTTGGGCGCCTGTTTGCCACGAGCACCCGGATGCCGACCGGTTGGGCGTGCGGCCCGATCCGCGCCAGCGCCAAGCGCTGGCATGCCAGCGGCCTTCGTCAGCCGATCGATGTCTTGCTGATCCAGCTCCACCCACACACCCCGCTTGAGACCGCGCGGCAGCATCATGGCGCCGTAGCGAATGCGAATCAGGCGGCTGACGGCGTGGCCGACCGCTTCAAACATGCGGCGCACTTCGCGGTTGCGGCCCTCGCCAATGGTCACTCGGTACCAGCAATTGGCACCTTCGCCGCCACCGTCTTCAATGCTGGCGAACTGCGCCATGCCGTCGTCCAGCCGCACTCCGTCGAGCAGGCGCTGTTTTTCTTCGTTGGACAAGGCCCCCAGGACGCGCACCGCGTATTCGCGCTGCAGACCAAAACGCGGATGCATCAGGCGGTTGGCCAACTCACCGGAATCGGTTAACAGCAAAAGACCTTCGGTGTTCAGGTCAAGCCTGCCCACCGACTGCCACTTGCTCTGGTACAAGCGCGGCAGGCGGCGGAACACGGAAGGACGGTTCTGGGGGTCGTCGTGCGACACCACCTCACCCGCTGGCTTGTGGTAAGCCAGCACGCGTGGTGGTGGCGGCGTCATGCGCACCCGCACCTGCTTGCCGTTGACCCGGATCACATCGCCCAACTGGATGCGCTGGCCAACGTGGGCGGGCTCGCCATTGACCGAAATGCGACCTTCCAGAATGAGCTGCTCCATTTCAAGCCTCGACCCCATGCCGGCCTGCGCCAGCACCTTGTGCAACTTGGGCGACTCGGCTTGTGGCGCCAGCACACGCTTGGGTGGCAGCGGCAAATCCATCTCTTGTTCGGCATCAAAGACGCCACTGACCACATCGTCGAACTGCAGCACCTGCACTTGCGGCTGCGGCTGCGGCGATCGCACTGCTTTTGTGGACGACGATGCAACACGCTGAAACTCCGTGTCGGTCACACGCACCGCATCTGGTGCCTCGGGCGCGGTATCTGGCATGGCGTCGGGCGTATGGTTGGGGGTTTGTGCCGGGTTCATGGTGTTCCTGTGTGGAGGGTTCCAACATCAGCGGGTCGGAGATGGGTCGAAAAGGGCTTAGCAAGGGCTGGGGCAGCTCCCCCTGCATCAAAAGGGAGATCGGTAGCATGGGGCAGCAAACTGGAAGACAGCGACTCGAAGTCCAGCCGATCAAGTGCAGACTCCTGCACTTCGCTGCCCTCCAGCGGTGGCAACTGATCGAGCGAAGCGAGGCCAAGGTCGTCCAGAAACTGGCGTGTGGTGGCAAACAAAGCGGGCCGCCCCACCGTTTCCCGATGACCGATCACCTCAACCCAACCCCGGTCTTCCAGTTGCTTGAGGATCAAGGAATTGATGGTCACTCCGCGAATGTCTTCCATGTCGCCACGGGTCACGGGCTGGCGGTACGCAATGATGGCCAGCGTTTCCATGGCAGCCCGGCTGTACTTGGGCGGCTTTTCGGGGTGCAGCCGATCCAGGTAGGGGCGCAGCTCGGGGCGGCTCTGGAAACGCCAGCCGCTGGCCACCTGCACCAACTCGACACCGCGCCCCGACCATTCGAGTTGAAGATCGGCCAACAGGGCCTTGATGGTGTCGGACGAGACCTCCATATCAAACAGCACGCCCATGGCCCGCACGGTCAGCGGTTGGGGTGCACAAATTAGGGCGGTCTCAAGGACGCGCTTGGCATCCGCGGTATTCATCGTGTGTGTGTCTATCACCGGCTTGCGGCTCGGGCGGGGTAAGGAAGCACCATGCAAATACGCGCCTGCAATGGCAGCACCACCGGCGGTGCCAGCAAGGCAAGACATCCGAATCATCGGACTTCAGCAAAACTCGGTACTCTGAACGGCCCGGAGCGCTGGAATGTATTCGGAATACTGGGGAAAAGGGGGACTGCAGTTTCATGCACCCCACCAAAACCTGACAACAGGCAAATTTGGTATCAACCCAGCGATGACGGATTGTACTGGAGCCCGCTCTGCGCCAGTGCATCCATGAAATCGGCGGGGGGCGCAGACTGAAAATCCAGCGACTGGCCACCTATGGGGTGCTGCAACCGCAACCGGGTTGCATGCAG
>Ga0075012_10004091_pt1 | contig 13663 bp, 13 predicted proteins | sample All_14_2_FD_71474 | JGI IMG/M metagenome (GOLD analysis project Ga0075012, IMG submission 71474) | Freshwater microbial communities in response to fracking from Pennsylvania, USA - Allegheny Zone_MetaG_DW_15 | ecosystem: Environmental > Aquatic > Deep subsurface > Groundwater > Drilled... | reverse complement strand
TCCATGACACGTCAACGCCTTGCCCTGCTGCCCTTGAGCCTGGCCGCCGCTTTCAGCCTGAACGCCACCCTCAGCCACGCCCAGGCGGTCGTCAAGATTGGTCACGTCGGCCCGGTCTCTGGCGCACAGGCCCACTACGGTCGTGACAACGAAAACGGCGCACGCATGGCGGTGGACGAGCTCAACACCCAGGGCGTCAAGATCGGTGGCAAGACGGTTCGCTTCGAGCTGATCGCTGAAGACGATGCCGCGGATCCCAAACAAGGCACGGCAGCGGCTCAGAAGCTGTGCGATGCCAAGGTCAATGGCGTGGTCGGCCACCTCAACTCCGGCACCACCATCCCTGCAGCCAAGGTTTACGACAGTTGTGGGCTGCCCATGGTCACCCCATCGGCCACCAACCCTCAATTGACGACCCTGGGTTACAAGAACGTCTACCGCCTGCTGGCCAACGACAACGCCCTGGGCACGGGCCTGGCCAACCACGCCCACAAGGTGCTCAAGCTCAAGCGTGTGGCCATCATTGATGACCGCACCGCCTACGGCAAGGGCGTGGCCGAGGTGTTCCGCAACACGGCCCGCACGCTTGGCATGGAAGTGGTCAGCGAGCAATACACCAACGACAAGGCGGTGGACTTCAGCGCCATCCTGACCTCCATCAAGAGCAAGAAGCCTGATGGCATCTTCTTTGGTGGCATGGACCCTCAAGCCGGCCCCATGTTGCGTCAGATGCAGCAACTGGCCATGAGCAAGGTCTACCTCTTTGGCGGCGACGGCATCTGCACCGAAAAACTGGCGGAATTGGCCAGCGGTGCCCGTACAGTCGGCAATGTGGTGTGCGCCGTGGGCGGAGCCTCGCTGGACAAGTTGCCCCAGGGCAAGACCTGGCGTGCTCGCTACGACGCCAAGTTCCCCAAGCAGTTCCAGGTCTACTCGCCCTACACCTACGACGCCACCATGGTGCTGGTGGACGCGATGAAGCGTGCGGATTCAACCGACCCCAAGGTCTACGCGCCCAAGCTGGCGACGGCGGCATACCAGGGTGTGACCACCAAGGTGATGTTCGAGCCCAATGGCGAACTCAAGAACCCCGCCATGACGCTGTACGTCTACAAAGAAGGCAAGCGGGTCCCCATCAACTGAGCCAATTCGGTGCTATAGTTGCGGGCTTCGGAGAGGTGGATGAGCGGTTTAAGTCGCACGCCTGGAAAGCGTGTGTGGGTTAATCCCCACCGCGGGTTCGAATCCCGCCCTCTCCGCCAGAATCAGGTTTCACAGCGTCCCATAAAGACCCCAGTTACCACGCGAAAGCCCCGTCACCACGGGGCTTTTTGCGTTTTAGCGTCCCATGGCGTCCTTTGACAGCCCGGGCAAATTGGGGGACTATTTGGGGGACTTATCCGCAGTCCCCCAGCTGTGACAGCCAAAAGTCCCCCAGATGCCCCTGACCGACGCCACTTGCAAGAATGCGCGTTGCCCTGAAGGCAAGGCCCGTGAACGCTATGCCGACAGCGGCGGCCTTTACCTGGAGGCCTTGCCCGCTGGGGGCAAGCACTGGCGCTGGAAGTACCGCATCGGCGGCAAAGAAAAGCGCCTGGCCATTGGCACCTATCCGGCGGTCACGCTGGCACAGGCCCGCCAAGCTCGCGACGAGGCCCGCAAGAAGCTGCTTGATGGTGTGGACCCTATTCAGTCCAAGCTCGATGCCAGGCTGGCGGTGCGTGTGCGCATGGGCACGACCTTTGAAGCCGTGACACGCGTCTGGTTTGAGCACTGGCGCGGCCCGAAGACGGCCCGCCATGCCGAGTACGTGATGCGGCGCCTGGAGGCCGATGTGTTCCCGGCGCTGGGCAACAAACCCATTGCCGACATCACGGCGCCACAACTGCTCGCCATGGCCAAGGCGATTGAAAGCCGTGGGGCTTTGGACATTGCCAAGCGGGCACTTCAGACCTGCAATCAGGTGTTCAGGTACGCCGTGGCCCACGGCATCATCGAACGCAACCCAGGGGCTGATGTGAGGCCAGGGGATGCCCTCAAGGCCCGCAAGAAGACGAACTACGCCCGCCTGGATGGCAAGGAAGTGCCAACGCTGCTGCGCAAGATCGACTCCTACCAGGGCACGCCGCACACGCGGCTGGCGATGCAACTGATGGCTTTGACCTTTGTGCGCACGGGCGAGCTGATTGCGGCGCGCTGGGGTGAGTTTGACCTTGAGGCTGCCGAGTGGCGGATACCGGCGGAGCGCATGAAGATGCGCACGCCGCACATCGTGCCCTTGTCAACGCAGGCGGTGGAGGTGCTGGCCACTTTGCATGAGCTGCGGGGGTTGAGCGATTTGGTGTTTCCGGGCCAGCGCAACCATGAGCAACCGATGTCGAACAACACCATCCTGCAAGCGCTGGAGCGCATGGGTTTCAAGCACCGGATGACAGGGCATGGCTTTCGCAGCATCGCGTCCACCATGCTCCATGAACTGAGCTTTCGACACGATGTGATCGAGTTGCAGTTGGCGCACCAAGAGCGCAATGCGGTCAGTGCGGCGTACAACCACGCGACCTACCTGCCGGAACGGCGGGCGATGATGCAGGCTTGGGCTGATCATTTGGCGGCTTTGCGGCAGGGGGCGAAAGTGGTGCCGATTCGGGTGGCTTGAGAGGGCATCATGCGAACCGCCTTGATACGCTTAGCTTCGTGGCCAATCTCCCGAATTCGTACCCCCAAACAAGCCCCAAACCGCTGTGAATGTCGTGAGACAACGTGTGCCTGTTTAGGCACCCATCACGTCGGCTGAACTTGCACCTTGAGGCCCCTTCCCACGGTGCTGGCGCGATTGCGCTGCATTTCCGCAACAGCAAGCATGTGCATCAGGAAAGGGCTTGCATTCGCCCCAACCAGTCGCCCATTGGCTCAGCATAATGGGTCATGTCACGAAAGTACGTTGGCCAAGGGGGCGTTGCGAGGCAAAACCGCTTGTTTGCTATGCGCTACCGAAACTAATTTTGGGAGATAAAAGATGGCAAGAGGAAAACCGGTGGTTCTCGCCACAATGAGCTTCGACAATCAAGGCCTAGCCCATGCTTTTTTCCAGGAAATGCTGCAACGCTATGTGCCAGGCGAGCAGGTTTCCCGTGAGGACACAATTCATCTCGCTGAATTGTTCAAGAGGCACCCGAGTTATCCAGAAAAAATTGGCCCTGGCGTTAGCTATTTCGAGGTCATGCCAGAGAAGTTTGGTTCTCAATGCTTTCGCGCAGTTCTCAAGGATGGAAGCAAGGAAGGGTTCTCATACAAGAAGTGCGTGACCCAAAGAGACGACTGAACATTCAACTGGTGGTATCAATGAACTTCGAAATTCTTGTTGATGACCAATATATCAACTTGTTCAAGGATACGACGCTTGTTCCTGTCGATAACAAGACGGTCCTAAGTCTGGTTAACGATTTCGAAGATGAGAAATGGCGACGTGAGAAATTTGAGAACTTCATCTGGGACAACATAGCCTTGACCGCCTTGTCTGCAAAGGAACGTGACAAACTTGCAGGCAAGAGCGGCTCGACCCTGCGGGAAGCGGCAAAAAACCTGCGACTAACAGACAAAGAGGGCGACATAGGACAGGGTAGTGAGCTCGCAGAGATCGTGCTGTACGGAATCATGCACCACTACTACAAGGCATTGCCCGTCGTTCCCAAGATTTTCTACAAACAAAACGCCCAAGACAATGCTAAAGGGGCAGACAGCGTCCATATTGTTTTGGAGGGTGATAACGACTTTTCACTTTGGTTCGGGGAGGCAAAGTTCTACAACAGCATTGAAAATGCAAGACTATCCTCTGTCGTCGAATCGGTCGGAAACTCCCTGAAAACCGAAAAGCTGAAAAAAGAAAACAGCATTATTACCAGCACGACAGATATAGACCAATTGGTTGAGAACAAAGAGTTGGCTGCCAAAATAAAGCTTGCTTTATCCCCAGACAACTCGATGGATAACATCAAACCAAAGCTTCATATCCCCATTCTTCTCCTACATGAGTGTGCCATCACAGCTGGAACCAAGGAGATGGATGACGGCTATAGGGGAAAACTCAAGAATTACCACTTAGACCGGGCCACTGCCTATTTTAAAAAACAAATCGAAGCTCTATCCGAAAAGGCCTTGAAATATTCAATCATCAAATTCCACATCATCCTTATTCCCGTTCCAAACAGGAAAGAATTGGTTGAGCGATTCTCGAACGCTGTTGCGCACCACAAAGGATAAGAGCAATGGACATCTTCGATGAATGCGCAGCCATTAATGACTTGCTTCAAGCCAACAACGAAATTGAAGCAAGAAACCGTCTAATTCGATTGCTCGATAATCTCGGCAGAGAAAAAAATAACTACAATCCATTATTAAATCACTTGATTAGAGAATCTGGACTGTATCCATACCTCGAGCCCGAAACATCAAGTTGGCAAGACCGATTCGTTTTCGAGTCATTCAAAGTGGACATCGGCCAGGAAGATCCCGTTACGCTTCATAGCGAGCAGTCGTTGGTTTTGAAGCACCTGTTGGAAGGCACTAACCTTGCCGTTAGCGCTCCTACGAGCTTTGGCAAAAGCTTGATCATTGATGCTTACATCGCAATCAAGAAACCTACAAACGTCCTGATTTTGGTTCCGACCATCGCTTTGACGGATGAGACCAGGCGCCGATTAAGTAAGAAATTTTCAGCCGAATACAAAATAATAACAACATCGGATGTTGAACTTGCAGAGAAAAACATTCTAATATTTCCGCAAGAACGAGCGATTCACTACTGCGACAAGCTTGAAAAACTGGACTTGCTTGTCGTTGATGAGTTTTACAAGGCAAGCCGAGCTTTTGACAAAGAAAGGTCACCGGCTCTCTTGAAGGCTATGCTCAAGCTGGGTGATAAGGCTTCTCAGAGATATTATTTGGCACCGAACATATCTGACTTGAATGACAATCCATTCACGAAGGATATGCTTTTCCTGCGCATGGATTTCAACACGGTCTTCCTTGAAATGCACGAGCTATACAAGGAAATCAAAAAGGATGCGCAAAAGAAGAACGATTCGCTGTTGAATATACTGGGAAAGCAAGAATCAAAGTCCCTAATTTACGCCGGAACCTATTCCAACGTCGACAGTGTGGCAACCCTTCTCATCGAAAACACTGAGAGGGAACACAGCGAGTTGCTTTTGAGCTTTTCGACTTGGCTTGCATCAAACTATCATCCGAACTGGAAACTTACCGCACTCGTGAAGCGAGGTGTTGGCATCCATACGGGTCAGCTTCATCGCTCCCTGAGTCAGATACAGGTCCGCCTCTTCGAGGAACTCCAAGGCGGACTGCAAACACTGGTTTCAACCTCTTCCATCATTGAAGGGGTAAACACATCGGCGGAAAACGTCATCGTATGGAGCAACAAGAAAGGAAAACTAAAACTAGATGATTTCACCTATCGCAACATTATTGGGCGGGGTGGCCGAATGTTTAGGCACTTCGTCGGCAACATTTACATTCTTGAAGAACCCCCACTTCCTACCGACACTCAATTGGAATTAACTTTCCCCGATGAGTTACTCGCGGACTTGGATGAAGATAAGTACAAAAAAGAACTTTCCAAGGAACAGCTTGCCAAGCTCTTGCATTACAAGGAAGAGATGGCACATTTATTGGGGCAAGAGGCATTTGAGCGCTTGAGAAGCGATGGGTCATTAATTTCCAGCGACACTGAACTGATTGCCGCGATAGCTCTTGCAATTAACAGCGACAAAAAGACTTGGAGAGGGCTTGCCAGTCTTAATGCGGCAACCACTGAATATTGGGCATGGATACTCTGTAAAGTGCTCAAACTGGTACCCGGCGGCTGGGACGCCACTTACACGAAATTTTCAGAATTCGTGCGAGCCTTGTCGGGCAATTGGAGTCAATCAATACCAGAACTTCTGGATCAATTGTCAGAGCAAGACGTTACGATAGAAGAGTTTTTCAAGATGGAGCGCAATGCAACGTTCAAACTGACCGCTTTGCTGAATGACATTAACGTCATCCAGAAGGAAATCGTACCCGAGCATAAAATAGACATCTCACCTTTTATTGCAAGACTGTCAAAAGCGTTTCTGCCATCATGCGTGATGGAATTGGAGGAATATGGATTACCTCGAATGCTGACAAAGAGAATTCATGCATCCGGACTAGTCAATTTTGAAGAGGAAGAACTTGATCTTCACACGGCAATCGGCCGACTGCGAGAATTGGAACCAGAAATTCTCAAGAATATTGAAGGCATGGATGATTTTGACCGATATGTCCTTGAGTACTTTTATGAGGGCATAGCGGTACAAAAGCCGAAAACAGAGGCACCAAGACGCTAAGGTATAAAATACTGCGACCATGAGCGGAAGGCTGATTGGAGCCTCCGCCCGGCTGAAGGTTAGCGACGCTATGCCACCCACAATCGCCGTCAAAAGTGACTATTGCGAAAATTTTCACAAGCTGGTCGCTTGACACCTCTGTGCGCCCCGTGTCAACTGAAGCCTCTCGTGGGGCTCTTTGTTCCCTCTCCATTGAGGAGTAAATCAAAGACGTCGCAGTCGTTACCTGCCTCATAGTTGTCCCACCTGAGCAGATCACATGCTGGCGCCCGACGCCAACTACGATCATTTCGATGCCACGCCCCTGCCTGCGCGCACTGGGCCCGTCCATCACGAGAACTGCGGTCAAGCGCGCGCGTCGTCACTGGCGGCCTGCGCTGACAGTGACGACGCCAGTAGCACGACCGAGCGCCTTGTCAACCACCGTGGCATGGCCCGTGACGCTGCGCAGTGATGCCAGCAGAGCAGGCCACGTCAAGGCGTGTTGATCGAAGTGGATCGAAGGATGGCCAGACCACCTTTGCCGATCCGATGGGCCCCGAGCCCATGTTCCCCAGCACATCCGCCGCGAGTTTCAAACCCGCCGCGAATGACTGTGCCGTGCCTTTGCGGCCCGTCCGCATAGCACCGCCAGGCCACCCGTCAGATGGCCGCCCCCTGGACGTGTGTGAGACGCACACCCCTTGGACCCTGGGTCAATGGTCTCTGCGCATTGAGCTATGCCCACAGGCAAGCCAGCGCAGCGCCACAGCGACGTGCAACGCAGGCGAGCAGTCAACAATCTTGCACAAAACGGGAATGGTGTCCCGCGTCCCTTGTGGTCCCTGTCGCGCTGCGGCGCGAAGGGCGGACAGAAACACTTACCAGACCTCTCCACACCATGCATACACCCGCGCCTTCACTGACACCGAAGCACGGCAAACGGATCGATGAACAGTCTTTGAAAGGCCTCGGCCATGCGCACCCTCAACCGCGATTTCAAGCTCATGTGTCAGCGCAACCGCGATGGCTCCTTCGCCACTCAGCATGACCGCGAGAGGCTGTTGACCATGGTAGCGAACCAGCTTCACGAATACGGTTTCAGGAACCTGCGGGCGCAAGGCCTGCGCACCAAGCACGTCGATCACCTTGTGAGCCGCTGGCAGGCCGAAGGCGTCAGCAGTGGCACGATGAAGAACCGCATGTCGGCGCTGCGCTGGGTGGCCGAGAAGATCGGCAAGGAAAACATCGTGGCCCGCGACAACGCGGCCTATGGCATCGCCGACCGGCGCTATGTGACGAACGAGTCCAAGGCGAAGGAGTTGGATCAAGGCAAGCTAGGCAGGGTGTCTGACCCGTACACGGCCATGTCCTTGCGGCTTCAAGAGGCCTTTGGCCTGCGACGCGAGGAAAGCATCAAGATCCAGCCAGGCTGGGCCGATAGGGGCGACGTGCTGACGCTCAAGTCAACATGGACCAAAGGCGGCAAGGAACGCGACATCCCGGTCCGCAATGAGACGCAGCGGGACTTGCTGAACCAGGCCAAAGCGCTTGCGGGCAAAGGCAGCTTGATCCCGACCGAGATGTCTTACAAGGATCAACTGAACCGCTTCAAGGCCCAGACGGCCTTCGCGGGCATCGACCGCGTCCACGGCTTCCGCCATGCCTATGCGCAAGCGCGCTACTCCGAGTTGACCGGCTGGAAGGCGCCAGCCGCAGGTGGGCCGACCTCCAAGCAACTGAACCCCGAACAGAAGGCCATCGACCGGCAGGCTAGGCTCACCATCTCGCGCGAGCTTGGGCATGAGCGCGAGCAGATTACGGCGGTTTACCTGGGCAGGTGACACGGGCTCTGGCCGCTGTGCCCGGGAGGGCTTGCGCATCAACTGGCATTCTTTCGGGCGTCCACCGCCGCCAATGCCTCTGCTCGGATGTCACGCCAGTCCTCAGGGGGCAGTTCAGACTCGATGGTGTTGAGTCCTTCCATCAGCTTGGCCTCAAGCGCTTCTCCCGCTTCGCGCTTCTTACGAGCAACACAAGATGAATGGGTGGTGTCGATGGGCATGGCGAACCTAGGTGTTTTGCAGAATGTACCGTGCCTGCATCTTCCAGTCATTCGTGACCAGCAAGTCCACTTCTTGGTGACCATCCATTTCGACTTCGTGACCAGCCGGAATTGACCCCTGGCAGTCGTCCGCCAATCTGCGTAGGAGCCGTTCGCCGCTCGTGGCTAGACGGCCACGAGCGTGCTTGCACTTGACATCGCAGGATAGGAACAGCCTGTCTACACGACCATGCGGCAGTCCAGGTTTTCATGCGAACTGATCGGAACCAAGGGTTTTCACTAATCCTTGGTTATTCATCCACGAGACGCTTTCGAAGAAGATGACGGCTGTGGTAAACGTCGCTGCACGCAATCGCGCTTCAGCTTTCATGGACGGATCGTCCCACCTCAAGGAGAGATAGATGTCAAAAGATGCGGTCCTTACACTTTACGACGACATCAAGCGGCGCGTGCTTGGTATGACGGACAGCCAGAAGGAGCCGGATGGCATTCTGTACTCAATGATGCAGGTTGGTCATCCATTGAATGCAGAGGATTTCCGAAATCCTTACACGCCCTTTACTCAGGCTGGACCTGAGGAGACTCCGGCGGATATTGGCCGTCGCCAGCAGGCGGCCTTCTATGTTTCTCAGTTTCTAGATCACAAGATTCGTTTGGAGAGCGATTTCAAACTTGCGCCCGTCTCATCGAAGATAAGCGAAACTTGGCGAGCAATTATTACCAGCAGTTCGCCACCGGTAGATGGTCAACAGGCTCCAGCCGCAGTACTCAAACGCATCGAGGACGCCCGCGCCTACCTCATGGATCCAAAGACTTTGGAGCCCACCCCACAGGCCAAAGCATACGAAAAGTATCGAACAAAGGTGAAGGAAGCCAGGGACAACTATACGAACGCATACCTCACTGCGATGACAAGCCCAGCCACAGCTGCCACTTGGCCACAAAAAGGGAAGAATTTCATCGATGACATACATGCAGCGGAGAAGGCCTGGGATACGTACGGATTTCGAAAGGCAGTTGAAGAGAAGCAGGCTACGATAAGCAGCCAGGGAATGAGCGCAATCGACGCAACTATTTCATTTGCCCGTGAACAGTTCGAAGCATGGCAAATTGCCTCTGGTGGCACAGGGGCAACGCACCCGTTCACATACGTAATACCGAGTGACTGGGCAGAGCCGCATGCAGGCGACTCTGGCTGGCACCAGTATGGTTATCAAGAGACTAATACAAGTACGCATCACAGCGAGTCCTCAAGTTCCTGGGGCGGTGGCGGTGGCGTTTCATTTGGATTTTGGAGCGTTGGGGGTACCGGGGGCGGAAGCGAACGGCGAGTGCATGACGAGTTCAGTTCCAGTTCACTAGGCATCCAAATGTCCTACGGGATTGCAACAATTGAACGGCCATGGCTGTCGACCGTGCTGCTAAACGTTAAAGGGTGGGGCCTCATTGGCCAGCAGGCAAACTGCATTTCAACAGGTGACAAATTCCAGAAGACTCCCGCAGCTGAAGCGATGGAGAGCCTCTGGCTACCATCGATTCCGACGCAGATGGTGATTGTCAAGGACGTCCGGATTACTTCGTCCGGGATCCAACAGTTCTACGACTATGTGCAAAAGAACTCCGGTGGGGGTGCGTCATTCGGTTGGGGGCCCTTTACGGTTAGCGGATCCAGCAGTTGGGCCAGCAGCAATACTGATACCTCGTGCCGTATGGAGAACGGCTGGCTTGTAGTAAATGGGGCGCAGCTTATTGGGTACATCCTCGAAATAACCCCGCCTTCTCCAACAGCCGCTATGTGACCGGAGCTAGTATGTCAGCACCCGATCTTGATCCATTCACAAAGGCGATACGTGACTACTTTGCGTCCCGTATCCCTTCTGATTTGGCTGACAAGAGCGTTGGCCTTTACTTTGACCCAATGCCCAAGACGCTACCACTGGAAGATCTCCTTGGGCCAGATAACATGTACAGCGCCGCGCGTGCACTTGAGTTCTTTTCAACGAAGATTGCCGACAAACCGGCTCACATTTCGGGAGGGCTTCATTTTAGTCATGATGTGTCGTTATCTCAGCTAATTAGATTGCAAGTTTTGCAGGGCGCGCTCTTCTATAGACGTATCGATCTTGTCGACCAGATAAATGACAAGAACGAGAAGACGCTTGAATCACTGCGCGATGACGCCCTCAAAAGCATGGCGCAACTTGCGATGATGGATGGTCCAGCACTCTTTACTCCTAGTGAACCTACCCCTAAGAATTGGTGCAATCCCGCTGTTTCTAGCGTTTGGCAAAGAGCTGAAATTAGCTTCTCATCAGAGCCAGAGGGTGGCGCTGTGGCAAAGGCGGAGGGCTACAAGTCAGAGTTGCCGAAAGTTGCGTTCCCTTGGCGGCGGTTTGACGATCAGAAGCTTGAGGAAGTGCTAAAGGAACTCAAACTCGGCATTAAACCGAAGATTGGCGTGCCTTCGCCCATAGATCCAGCTCCGGATTGGTTGCATGAGGATCTGAATGCGTCGCCGATCACGGATCTAGATATTCCAAAGTTCAACGCGCAGCTTATGCAAAAGAAATTCTTGGCAGGGCACGCAAACATATTCTCTACTACTGATCTAATGTCTGCGAAGGCTGGCCTTAAGCAATTTGGCGCCACTAAGGGCGGAGGCGGCCAGGTGATGCAAGGTGACGAGGAGGGTTCTATCGCTCCCGCTGTTGGTGGCATCAAGTTGGAGGACTTCGATGAGTTGAGCAAAGGTAGTACTTCCGCAGAATTCATGAAGACTGTCGCGTTGACAACGTCGGAAAACGTATCAGTTTCCTCTGCCAAAGATCGAATCAAGGTTTCGTTTGACTATCAATTTGTGGAGATTGGGCGACCGTGGCTGTCTTGGCCACTCCTAACAAATACAAACTGGTACCTCCAAGATGCAAGAAGGGGCGAACTCACGCTAGGGGTTGAAGGAAAAGGGTTTGGACTCTTGAGTGCAATTGCCACGAAGGTTGTGGTGGTTCGCAATCTGGTCATTGAGGCCGAATTCAACGAGTCGGATCGTCAATCTCTCGCTGAGTCTTTCGCCATTGGTCCGTTTCGCTTAGACCGAAGCGTGGACTTTCAAGCTTCGTCATTGCGATTCGATGCGATGCAGTTCATCGCCTACCTTGACAGTGAGCTTCCGGTATTGCCGCCAAGATCTGATCCAAGATTTGTCGCATGAGTCAAAACCATGTCGAGCCAAATCGCCCCCCGGATGGGGCAGGAACCGTATACCGCAGCCATTGAAAATAAAAGGAGGTAACCAGTGATTGAAGCAGCGGCAGCCTTCACGCTCTTCGACAAGCTTCTCGCTGCACTGGGACTTCTCAGCGACGGGCAGAAGCATCGAGGTGCCAAGATCGACGCATCGCTCTCAGCCCTGTTCAAAGCTCTGAACCAGACCAAGCCCTAATTAGAGCATCGCTCGCAGGGTGGAGTTCGAGATGGAAATTCGAGCGATTCAGGCCAACAATGACTACCAGGCAGCCTTGCGAGACATCGCAACCCTGATGGACCTTGATCCAGACCTGGGTACACCGGACGGTGATCGCCTGAGAGCTCTGGCCGCGCAGGTGCAGACCTATGAAACCAAGCATTTCCCCATCTCTGCACCCGATCCCCAGTGAGTCAGCAAACCTGGGACGTTCCATGGCGTCCTTTGCAGCCGCAACTCATCAGGGGGCTTCGATCAACTTGTTGTGAGCTTGCGCTGCGCGCTCCATGGCCGGAGCAAGCGCAGGGGGATCAAGCAAGACAGACACGAGGTGATGTTGTTCATCCACGGACAAGCGAATGGCTTGTCCTCGCTCACTCGTGCCGTCTGCGCCTTCTTGGATGGCCCCGTCCGGCGTCGTTTGCACTTCAACACAGGTACGGGCGGTGTCAGTTAGCATGTTGAACCTCGGTTTCTTGCGGAATGTACCGTGCCGGACGGATAACCACAACCGTGGGCAAGCTGGGGGACTTATTGGGGGACTTGCGGCAACCCAATTGCCAACAAAGCCAGCATTCATGCGGCTTGGCGCCCATGATGTGAACGACGCCCTCCCGCCAAGACATGATCCGGTAACGTCCACCGGAGTCCAAGAAGCCCTAGAGAATCAATACTCTAGGGCTTTTTTTTCGTCCGTGCCTCTGCCACGGTTTCTCAGCAGTCAGGTCAGCATCCCCCGCATCTGGTGGGCAGGTTTTCCCTTGCCACACCGGGAAAGCCGCAGTGCATCGCTGCGAGGCGCTTTGTAGCATTGGCGATCGTTAAAGGATCGGCATGCCACACACTTCAACCATTCGCCACTCCGCCGCCCGCTTTGCGTGTTTGGGCGCTCTGGCCCTGACCACAGGCCTCGTGCAGGCGCAGCAGCTCTACCCCACGGTGGATGCCAAGCTCAAACCCACGGCCGACAATTTCTATGCATCGCCTTCTCTGAGCGAGCTGGAATCGGCCTCGCCGGGCAATGTGCTGCGCTACCGCGCACTGCCTGCTGGCTCGATCGCCTCCAACGTCAAGGAGGGCTGGCAGCTGATGTACCGATCCAACAACAACAAGAGCCTGCCGGTGGCCATGGTGACCACGGTGCTGATCCCCAAGAACGCTCCTGCCACCGGCCGCAAGCTGTTGTCCTACCAGGCCTTCTACGACAGCCTCACGCTGGATTGTTCGCCCTCCGGCCAAGCCACCTCCAACGGCCTGCTGGAGAAAACCTTCTTCAACTCGGCGCTGAACAAGGGCTATGTGGTTGCACTGGCCGACTATGAGGGCCTCGAGTCGCAGTGGATCGTCGCGCGCAACAGCGCCCATGGCGTGCTTGACGGCATCCGTGCTGCGCAGCGCTTCAGCAAGAGCGGCCTGAATGCCTCGACCCCCGTGGCCATGCTGGGTTACTCGGGCGGCGGCTTTGCCACCGGTTGGGCTGCTGAATACGCGCCCAGCTACGCACCCGAGCTGAAGATCATTGGCGCCGCCCAAGGTGGTCTGCCCGTCAACCCGATCAACGTGGCCAAGAAGGTCGATGGCACTTTCTGGGCTGGCGCCTACATTGGTGCCGTGGTGGGTCTGTCGCGCGGCTATCCCGAGATCAATGTCGAGGACTACGCCACCCCAGCGGGCGTGGAGGCCGTCAAAGATGCCGGAACACGTTGCCTGACCGGCTTCCCCAACCTGCTCACGGCTTTTGCCTACAAAAAGGGCTCGCAGTACTACAAG
>Ga0075012_10004086_pt1 | contig 13673 bp, 11 predicted proteins | sample All_14_2_FD_71474 | JGI IMG/M metagenome (GOLD analysis project Ga0075012, IMG submission 71474) | Freshwater microbial communities in response to fracking from Pennsylvania, USA - Allegheny Zone_MetaG_DW_15 | ecosystem: Environmental > Aquatic > Deep subsurface > Groundwater > Drilled... | reverse complement strand
CGACTGAAGGAGGCCGCTGCGCGCATCGCCGTCAGCCCGGAATCGTCATAATCCGCTCGGTCTTGCCTGGGGGAATTTGGGGTGGCCACAGGTGGGGGAATTTGAACTGGCCATCGGGGTCCCAGCATCTTCCTAAGCCACAACCACGCTGACAAACCCTTTGTCCGACGCCTCGCCGCTGACTTGGACAATCAAGGCATTTCATACTGGCTGGACGAAGCCGAGATCAAGATCGGCGAGTCTCTGATCGAGAAGATTCGCGCCGGGATCGACAAAGTTGACTTTGTCGCAATCGTGCTTTCTCCCAACTCCGTAGCCTCCCCGTGGGTTCAACGTGAAGTCGACGTCGCCATGAATCAGGAAATAATGGGTCGTCGATTGAAGGTCTTGCCGTTGATGTACCGCAAATGCGATCTGCCAGGGTTTCTGCTGGGCAAGCGCTACGCAGACTTCACCGAAGATAGTCGCTATGCAAACACCCTCGAAGACCTTGTCCGAAGCCTCGGCGTCGTCTTCAACAAAAACGCATACGCTCCGCCAACCAGCGCCACGAATCTTAGTCAAGCATTGGACAAAGTGTGGAACAAGGCATTGCCGATGCTCTCGCGCCCATTTCATCGTCCGTTCCAGTACATGGGGATGACCGTTCAGGACGCGGCCCGCGCCACTGGTGGAACTCCAAATGATGTCGGGAACATCATCCTTGATACAGATGAGTGCCATATGTGCCTCGAAGCCGAAGGCAACTTCATCAGCTACGTGGACGTAGAACTCAAGAGAACTGCACCACATCGGCAGGACCAAGATTTTGATTCTGAAGTTGTTCTGGGAGCCTTGAGTATCAATCCGTCGGAATTGGAACTAGTTTGCAAGAAGACGCACTTCCACACCTACTACGACCACAAGAAGCGACTGAAGGTCAGCGTCTCCTGCCTATATGACGGTGCACCCCTATCGGTCGGCTTCAGCAGCAAGTACTACGGCATGTAGCAAACGCGCGCTGGGCACCCGCTGCGACGCGGGCCTCAAATCGATCATCCCAAGTGATTGATTCATATGCACTTTTTTGAGTGACCTCGGAAAAATTTGCGGCGCAGGCGGGCCGATTACCTCGCTAACCCAGCGTTCGGGGCGACCTGCGCAAAAAGCTGCGCAGGTGCCTCAACTCCACGTTGAACTAAACCGCTGACGCGGTGGCTGGTACGCAAGTGCCGCCACCGCGTTTTGCATGGTGATTGGGGTGTCAACAAAAAGAGACTGACTGGTCAGTCCCGCTCAAAAGTCGCCTGCGGCTCTCGCAGGCGGCTGGGGGCCAGCACACCGGCGGAATCGAGGATGGGGTAGGCGATGGAGCAGATGTGCGAGTTGATCCGCTTGAGGTCGCTGATCAGGTCGATGTGCAACGAGCTGCTTTCCAGGCTGGGGGTGGCGCGGTCTGACAGCCGCTCCAGGTGGCTGCTGGCGTACTCGCGCTCCATTTCCCGAAAACGCACCTTTTCTTCCAGCAGGCGCTGTGCGTCGCGCACATTGCCGTCCAGGAACACGCTCATGCCCAGGCGCAGGTTGTCCAGCAGCCGGGCGTGCATGGCGCTGATTTCGGTCAGTCCGGCGTCGGAGAACTCGCGACCTTTGCGGATTTTCTTGTCCTCAATGTCCAGCAGCACGCGCTCGACCGTGTCGCCGATCTGCTCCATGTTGATGGTGAAGCTGATGATGTCGGTCCAGCGTCGGCCCTCCACTTCGTTGAGCTGCTGGCGCGAAATTTTGGTGAGGTAGTACTTGATGGCCGAATACAGCTCGTCCACCGTGTCGTCGAGCTTGCGCAGGTCCTGGGCCAGCTGCAGGTCGTTGGTTTTGACAACGGTCATCACGCCACGCAGCATGGTTTCGACCACATCGGCCTGGTGCAGGGCCTCGCGTGCGGCGCAGGAAATGGCCAGCGACGGTGTGGCCAGCGCCGAGGGGTCCAGGTGGTTGGGGCGGGTGAGCGCATGGCCTGCGTCCTGCAGGGGGAGCAGCTTTTCCACCCAGCGGGCCACCACCTGCGTGAGCCCGATGAACAGCACGCCCACCATCAGGTTGAAACTCAGGTGGAACAACACCGTCTGCGCCGCCGGATCGGGCACCAGCGGCTGCACCCAGCGCAGCCACCACGGGATGAGGAACGGTGCCACGAGCACGCCCATGGCCTTGAACAGCAGGTTGCCCAGGGGCAGCTGGCGCGTAGCACGGTTGGCCTTGGCGGTGGTCAACACGGCCAGCAGGCCGCTGCCCAGGTTGGCCCCCAGGACCAGGCCGAGGGCGACGTCGATGCCCACCACGTTGATGGCCAGGGTGGCGGTGAGCAGCACCACCGCCAAGCTGGAGTAGGACAGCACGGCCAGCGTTGCGCCCAGCAGGATTTCCAGCAGGCGATCGCTGGTGAGGGACGCCAGCATGAGCTGCACCGCCGGGTTGCGCGTGAGCACGTGGGTGGCCTGGCCCACCAGCTGCAGGGCCAGCAGCATCAGCCCCAGGCCGATGAGCACGCGCCCCACATCGCCCACCTGCGAGCCTTGGCGCAGGATGAACAGCGTGACGCCGACGAAGATGAACAGCGGCGACAGCCAGGACAGGTCGAACGAAAACACCACCGCCATGACACTGGAGCCGATGTCGGCCCCCAGCATCACGGCCAGAGCGGCGGGCAGGGCAATGAGCCCACGCCCGACGAACGACGAGGTGATGAGCGCGGTGGCGGTGCCGGACTGCACCAGTGCCGTCACCCCCAGCCCGGACAGCGCTGCGGTGAAACGGTTGGCCATGCTGGCGGCCAGCACCTGGCGCAGCTTGCTGCCCAGCACACGCAGCACGCCGGTGCGCACCAGGTGGGTTCCCCACACCAGGAGGGCGATGGCAGCCAGAAGGTTGAGCAGGTGTTTCATGTCGGTGGGCCCCAGCGCCACCTTTCTACAACAGGATGCTCAAGGCCTTTCGCCTGAGCTTATGCGTTTTTCGATCTCGGCCAGCGCGGGCAACAGGTCGGCCACGGTGTCGATGACGATGTGTGCCCCGGCGTCCACAAACGGCCCACTCACGCGCTGGCGCACGGCCTCGCGTTCGGCCGGGCTGGCGGCCTGGTATTGCGCGAGCGTCAGGCCCGACGGGCTGCCCGACAGCGCCAAACCAATGGTCCACATGCCCGCGTTGCGCCCTTCGGCGATGCCGGGGAGGGTGTCGTCCACCTTGACGCAGTGCGACACCGCGCCAATGGCCAGCCGCTGCACACACTCCAGCGCCATCCATGGGCCTGGGCGGGCACCGGCGGCCAGGTCGTCGGCACAAACGGTGCAGTCGGGTGTGTAGCCTTGTTCGGAGGCCAGCACCATCAGCCGCTCCATGACTTGGCGGGGATAACCGGTGGTGGAGCCGATCTTGTAACCCTGCGCGCGCAGGGCCTGCACCACCTCCAGCGCGCCCGGGATGAGGGCGCTGTGCAGCCCCACGCGCTCGACCTGCAGGGGAATGAAGGTTTCGTAGATGTGGCGGATGTCGGGCTCGCCCATGGGCTGGCCGAAGCGGGCCTGCCAGCGCGCACCGATGGCGGGGTCTTGGCCCAGGGCCTCGATGTGTTGCCATTTGCCCAGCCCCATGGGGCCGCGGGCCTCGTCCAGGGTCAGGTCGAAGTCGAACGCGGTTTTGAACGCGTCCACAAAAATCTGCGTGGGGGCGAAAGAGCCGAAATCGACGATGGTGCCGGCCCAGTCGAAGATGACGGCTTCAAGTTGTTTTTGCATGGAAATGCTCCGTGAGGGGGGGTGTGGCGGTTCAGCCGGAAGGGTTCAGCCGGAAGTTTTCCGGGCCCGTGCGGCGGCACAGGCGGCCAGAAAGTCGGGGGCGTAGGGGTCAAAGTCACCGTGCCGTCCCGGTGCACACGGCAGCGGATCGACAAAAGGCTCGGTGCCCCGGATCAGTTCGCCCAGCAGGCGGCCCACGCCACCCGCGAAGCTGATGCCGGAGCCGTTGCAGCCGCTGGCCACGAACAGCCCGGCAATGCCCGGCGCAGCCCCGGCGACCAGCTGGCCGTCGGGCGTGTAATTGCTGGGGCCGGTCAGGTAGTGGGCCATGCCCAGCGTGCCCAGGGCGGGGAAATACGGGGCGAGCTCGTCGGCTCCGCCGAGCAGATTGGCCCAGCCATCGGCGTCGTCCGGGTCGAACACAAACCCGGCGAGATCGGCGGGCAGGGTGCGCGGGTCTGCCACCTTCTGCTCGCGCTCGCGCAGGCCAAAGAGCAGCGCCCCCACCTCGGGCCGGGCATAGGCCCGCACCGCGGGCATCAGCACGATGGCCCCGTCGCGCGGGAATGTGGGTGCGGCTTGGGTGATCCAGTACTGGCTGCGCACCGGTGCCATGGGCAGCGGCAGGCCCAGTGGGACGCTCAGCAGGTTGGCCCAGGCACCGGCGGCGTTGACGACCGTGCGGGCGGGCAGCCGCTGGCCATCGGCCAGTTCCACGCCTTGGACGCGCCGGTCTGCCACCGCGATGCGCCGCACATCGGCCTTTTCCACCTGCACCCCCTGCGCGCAAGCCACGCGCAGCAGCGCGGTGGCAAACAGGTGGGGTTCGACATAACCGTCTTGCGGGAAAAACAGTGCATGGTCGAACGAAGCCGGTGCCAGCCAGGGCGCGCGGGCCAGGGCCTCGGTGGCGCTGAGCCAGGTGCTGGCAATGCCCTGTGCCGCCGCCAGCTCGGCCCGGGCGCGCAGCAAGGCCAGGTGGCTGTCCGGCGCGACGTGCAGGGCCCCCACCGTTCGCAGGCCAACGGTTTCACCGTGCACCTGCTCCAGCTCGGCGATGGTGCGCAGGGTCTGGCGGGCCAGCGCGATTTGGTCGGGCTTGTCGCGCACGAGCGTGACCAGCGCAGCCGCCCGGCTGGTGGCACCCGCAGCGGGCTGCAGCCGCTCCAGCAGGCGCACGCGCGGCCCCAGCCCGTGGCGGGCCAGGTCGTGCGCCACGGCGGCACCGAAAATGCCGCCACCGACGATCAGGATGTCACGCTCGGTCGAGACGTCGGCCATGCGTCAGCCGCCCACCGCGACCTGCATGCCGCGCAACGTCGCCCCGACGGCATCGACCACCTTGGTGATGTCTTGCGGCGTGAGCGCACCGATGCAACCGACGCGGAAGGTCTCCACCTCGGTGAGCTTGCCCGGGTAGAGGATGAAGCCGCGCGCACGGACCGCCTGGTAGAACGCCTGGAAGTCGTACTGGGCGCTGTCGGGCGCGTGGAAGGTGACGATGATCGGGGCCTGGTGCTCGGGGGCCAGGAACGGACGCAGCCCCAACCCGGCCATGCCCTCGACCAGCGTGCGGCAGTTGGCCCGGTACCGGGCCTGACGCGCCGCAAGGCCCCCTTCTTCGGCGTACTGCTGGAGCGCCGTGTGCAAGGCCACCACCACGTGGGTGGGCGGTGTGAAGCGCCATTGCGTGGTTTTCTTCATGTAGGCCCACTGGTCGTGCAGGTCCATGGCCAGGGAATGGCTGTTGCCGGCGGCCGCCTCCAGCGCGGTTTGGCGCACGATGACAAAACCCATGCCCGGCACACCCTCCAGGCACTTGCCCGACGCGGCCACCAATGCGGTGATGGGCGAGGTGCGCAGGTCGATGTCGAGTGCGGCGTAGGAGCTCATGGCGTCGACGATCAGCTCCCGCCCCTGGCGGGCCACGGCGGCGGCAATGTCGGCCAGGGGGTTGAGGATGCCGGTGCCCGTTTCGCAGTGCACCTGGGCCACGTGGGTGATGGAGGGGTCTGCGGCCAGGGCCGCTTCGATGGCAGCGGGGTCGGCGGGCGCGTTCTCGGCAAAGCGCAACTCCACGGCGCTGCGGCCCAGGTAGCCGAGGATTTTCAGGATGCGTGCGCAGTAGGCCCCGTTGTTGGGCACCAGCACCTTGCCGTGGCGGGGCACGAGTGTGCCCAGCGCCGCCTCCACCGAGAACGTGCCACTGCCTTGCAGGGGCACGCACACATGGGTGTCGGTGCCATGGGCGATGTCCACCAGCTGGCGGCACACCTCGGCGGTGATGCGGTTGAACGCGGCGTCCCAGGAGCCCCAGTCGTGCAGCATGGCCTGTTTGGTGCGCAGGGAGGTGGTCAGGGGCCCGGGGGTGAGCAGCAGGGGATCGCGGTCGATGAGGGTGGACATGGCGTGGTCGAAAGGTCAGGAAGAAGAAAGGGGCACAAGGTCAGCGCGAAGCGCTGCGCCAGGCCTGGTGGCGGCGCAGCAGCAGGCCGGTCAACCCCGCATGGAGCAGGCTGAAGAGGCCCGTGGTCAGGACGATCAGCGTGGCCATGGCGGCGGCGGGGCCCAGCTCGCCGGCCTCGTCCAGGTTGAGGATGGACACGGCGGCGGGCAAGGTGTCGGGGGAGTAGAGGAACACCAGCGCCGAGACCGTGGTCATGGCGTTGATGAACAGGTAGCGCGAAATCTCCAGCACCGCGGGCAGGCAGACCGGCAGCGTCACGCGAAAGAACGTGACCAGGCGCGACACCTTGAGCGAAGCCGACACGGCCTCGAACTCCCGGTCCAGGCTCTTGAGCGCGGTCAGCGCCGTGAGGTGGCAGGCCGAGTAGTAGTGCACCACGTTGACGATGACCATGATGGCCAGCGTCTGGTACAGGCCGTTGAGGGGGTTGTCGGGGTGGTTGAAGAACAGGATGTACCCGATGCCCAGCACCAGCCCGGGCACCCCCATGGGCAGCGAGGCCATGGCCTGGATGGCGGCGCGCAGCGCAGAGCCCGGCGTGCCGGTCTTCTCCAGCAGATAGGCCGTCACAAAAACGAAGGGCGTGCCCGCCAGGGCCGTGAGCAGGGCGATCTGCAGGCTGTTGAGGTAGGCGTTGCCCACGCCCGCATCGGCCAGCCCGTAGGTGTAGTGGTCCAGGGTTGGGGCCAGGTTGTAGGGCCAGAAGGTGATGACCGAGGTGTACATGGCCATGCCCAGCACCGCCACCAGGGCCGCCGCCACCAGGACCGTGAACACCAGCAGCCCGGTGTCACGCCGGGTGTCGGGCCTGGGCTGGTAGGGCACGGCGCGGGCCGTCATGGCGGCTTGCTGGCGGCGCTGCACCTGCCGGTCCACGGCGTACGCGAACATCACCGGGATCAGCAGCATCAGCGCCACCACAGCCCCACGGCCCAGGTTCTGCTGGCCCACGGTCTGCACATAGATTTCGACGGCCAGCACCTTGAAGTTGCCGCCGATGACTTTGGGAATGCCGAATTCGCTGACCGAGTAGGCAAACACCAGCATCGCTGCGCTGATCAGGCCGTACTTGGCCGCAGGCAGCGTGACGGTGACGAACTTGCGCCAGCGCGTGGCCGACAGGGCGTCGGCGGCTTCGTACAGCCGCCCGTCTGCCGTGGCCAGGGCCACGATCAGCACCATCAGCGCGTGGGGGAAGCTGGAAAACACCGTGGCCATGACGATGCCCAGCGGCCCGTACACGCTGGTTTCGCCCAGCAAGGCCTTGAGCACCCCCTGGGTGCCGAACCACTGGATGAAGGCAATGGCCCCCACCAGCGACGGCCCCAGCAGCGGCGACAGGCCCAGGATGCGCCACAGGCCCTTGAACGGAATGCACGAGCGCTGGATGGCATAGGCATAACAGAACGCCAGCGGCACGGTGATGCAGGTGACCAGCAGGGCCACCCAGAAAGTGTTCCAAGCCGCCTCGGCCATGCCAGGGGCCTGGGCAAAGTCCTGGAAGCGCTGAAGGCTCCAGCGCCCCCCCTCGTCCAGCAGGCTGTGGCGCAGCAACGCCCCCAGGGGCAGCAGCAGGAACACCGCCAGGGCCAGTGCGGCCAGCACCAGCAGCAGGCCGGGGGTGTCAAGCCGGGCCATCAGAGGGCGGGGCGGTGAGGTCGGGCTGGCCGTGGCGGTGCTCATGCGGCCTCCGGCATGGGCTGCAGGCGTGCGGCGGGCAGGCCGATGCGCACGCGCGCCCCCACCTCCAGCGACCGCCCCGCCAGGTAGTTGCCCGAAAACTGGGCCAGCAGCGTCGGCTGGCCTGGCACGAGCGGGCTCAGGGTGACCAAGGTGACGGGACCCAGGAACTCGCATTTGTCCACCGTGGCCAGCAGGCTGTTGTCGGCCGTCTCCAGCGGGTCCAGCAAACAGATGTCTTCCGGCCTGAGATAAAAACGATAGCTTTTACCGCTTGTCAGCGTTGCGTTACAACGCAATTTAGCTCCAAGTCCTTCGATCTCGTCGCTGGCCGTGGCCACGCCCTCGATCAGGTTGCCACGGCCAATGAAATCGGCCACAAAGTCGTTGGCGGGCCGGTGGTAAATGGTCTGAGGGTCGCCCACCTGCTGGATGCGGCCCCCGCGCATGACGACGATGCGGTCGGCCATGGACAGCGCCTCTTCCTGGTCGTGGGTGACCATGAGGGTGGTCACCCCCAGGCGTTGTTGCAGCTTGCGGATTTCCGAACGCAGGCGCACGCGCTCGATGGCGTCGAGCGCGGACAGGGGTTCGTCCAGCAGCAGCAGGTCGGGCCGCGTGGCCAGGGCGCGCGCCAGGGCGATGCGCTGCTGCTGCCCCCCCGAGAGCTGGGCCGGGTACTTGTTTTCGGTGCCCGGCAGGCCCACCAGCTGCAACATCTCGTCCACCTGCTGGCGAAACACCTCCCGCCCGCCGCGCCAGTGGCTCAACCCGTAGGCCACGTTTTGCCCCACGTTCAGGTTGGGAAACAGCGCATAGGACTGGAAGACGATGCCGTAATCCCGCTCGGCCGGGGGCAACCGCGAGATGTCACGCCCCGCGTGCACGATCTGGCCGCTGTCCTGCCGCTCCAGCCCCGCCAGGGTGCGCAGGAGCGTGGTTTTGCCGCAGCCCGAAGGCCCCAGCAGCACCACGAACTCGCCTTTTTGCACGTCCAGGTCGATGGCATGCAACGCCGTGAACGCGCCAAAACGTTTGCCGATGCCCCGTATCTGTAAGTGGCTCATGCGGGTGGTCTCCAAGGCTGGTGGGCGGGCACGGGCAAGGGCTTACTTCTTGGGCTCGGACTTGGCGGCGTAGCGCTTTTGCCACTCGGCCAGGATGGCGTCGCGGTTCTGGGCCATCCACTGGAAGTCGTTCTTCACCAGGCGCTTTTCGTAGTCGATGGGCACGTGCTTCAGGCGCGTGGCAATGCCCGGGATGGCGGTGATGGCGAAGTTCTTGGCGTACAACTCGTTGGCTTCGCGGGTGGACGCCCAGTCGGCCAGCTTCTGGGCCGCCTCCAGCTTGGTCGTGCCCTTGACGATGGCGATGGACTCCAGGTCCCAGCCCAGGCCTTCTTTGGGGAACAGCACGTCGATGGGCGCGCCTTTGGTGCGCACCACGTTGGCACGGTATTCGAACGAAATGCCCACGGGGAACTCGCCCGCACCGGCCATGACACAAGGCTTGGAACCGGAATGGGTGTACACCGCCACGTTCTGGTGCAACTGGTCCATGTAGTCCCAGCCGCCTTTTTCGCCAAACATCTGCAGCCAGGCCGTCACATCCAGGAAACCGGTGCCCGACGACGCGGGGTTGGGCATGACCACCTTGCCCTTGAACTCGGGCTTGAGCAGGTCTTTCCAGCTCTCGACCTTGGGCAGGCCCAGCTTCACGGCCTCGGCCACGTTGTAGCAAATGGCGGCCCCGAACACGTCCATGCCCACCCAGGTGGGCTTGGCGCCCCCGGAGGTGTAGCGCGGGTTGATGGCCTTGAGGTTGGCGGGCGCATAGGACTGCAGCAGGCCTTCGCGGTCAAACACCGCCAGGCTGGAAGCGGCCACGCCCATGACCACATCGGCCACCGGCTTGGCTTTTTCGGCCAGGAACTTGGCCGTGATGATGCCGGTGGAGTCGCGCGTCCACTTGAGCTCGATGTCCGGGTACGACTTGTTGAAAGACTCCTGGTACGCCTTGAGCTGGTCGGTTTCCAGCGCGGTGTAGACGCTGAGCACCGTTTTTTCGGCGTGCGCCGGGAACACCGCAAAGGCCGCCAGGGCAGCCACCAGCAAAGGCTGTGCAAAAGACTTGAGGTTCATAGAGTGACTCCAGTTGAGCAGTTGAAAGGACTGACGGGCATCTACACAGCGCTGTCATGCGTGTCTGTCAAACCCGGTAGGTCGATACCTGAGCGGAGGTTAGCGCCGGTATGTGTCGGATTGTTGACAAGCGACAATCTGCAAAGCCGCTACAATCAAGCAAAATCCAAGCCAGGAACGCCTCATGACCCAGGAACTCCTCCACCCCACCGAAAAGACGCTCGCCCTGGTGCAAAGCACCTCGCTGACCCGGCTGGTGGCCGAGTCCATTGAGGAACTGGTGCTGGCCGGGGAGTGGCCACCGGGCCACAAGCTCAACGAAATCGCACTGGCCCAGCGCTTTGGCATCTCGCGCGGGCCGCTGCGCGAAGCCTTCCGGCTGCTGGAAGAGTCCGGGCTGATCCGGCAGGAGAAAAACCGGGGCGCCCACGTGCGGGAAATCAAACTCTCCGAGGCCGCCGACCTCTACGACGTGCGCGCCGGCCTGGACGCCACCGCCGGCCGCCTGCTGGCCCCGCGCATCACGCCCGAGCAGGTGCGCACCCTGCGCGACATGACCGAGGCCATGAAGTCCGTGCCCCCCGACGCCGTGGACCGCTTCCACGAGCTCAACCTGGGCTTTCACGACTGCATCGTCAGCATGGCGGGCAACCCGGTGCTGTCCGAGCAGTACCACCGCCTGACCAAACTGCTGGCGCTGTTCCGCCGCCGCAACCTGCTGGCCCCCATGGCCATTCCCCACTTTGCGGAAGAGCACAGCGCCATCGTGGACCTGCTGGAGCGGCGCGACGGCCCCGGCGTGGCCGAGGCCCTGTTCGCGCACGCCCAGGGCGGACGCCAGCGCATGCTGCGCGACGGCGAACTGGCAGAGGCCCCGCACCATGGCTGAGCCCGACCGCAGCGAAGGCGATGTCAACCTGGGGCAACGCCGCCAGGCGTGGCAAGCCGCCCACCTGGACGACGCCACCCGCGCCCTGCTGGACGAGGACGCCCGCTGGTTTCTGCACCAGTCCATGTCCACCCCCTGCCTCAACGCCTTGCAAGGCGCCGAGGGAGCCTGGCTGACGGACACCGCCGGGCGACGCATTCTGGACTTTCACGGCAACAGCCTGCACCAGATCGGGTACGGCCACCCCACCGTACGGGCCGCCCTGCAGGAAACACTGGACACGCTGCCCTTCAGCCCCCGCCGCTACACGAACCGCCCGGCGGTGGACCTGGCACGCCGGCTGTGCCAGGCCGCCCCCATGCAGGGCGCACGCCTGCTGTTTGCCCCGGGCGGCACCGCCGCCATCGGCATGGCGCTCAAGCTCGCCCGCCTGGCCACCGGGCGGTTCAAGACCATTTCCATGTGGGACGCCTTCCACGGCGCATCGCTCGATGCCATTTCCATCGGCGGCGAGGCGGTGTTCCGCCGGGGCATCGGGCCCCTGCTGCCCGGCAGCGAACACGTGCCCCCCTGCGACCCCGGCCACTGCGTGTTCGGTTGCGGCGGCAGCTGCGCCCTGCGCTGCGTGGACTACATCGACCACTGCCTGCACAAAGAAGGCGACGTGGCCGCCGTCATCGTGGAAACGGTGCGCAGCACCGATGTCCAGCTGCCCCCGCCCGACTACTACCGCCGCCTGCGCCAGATTTGCGACCGTCACGGGGCCTTGCTGATCCTGGACGAAATCCCCATCGCCCTGGGTCGCACCGGCCACCTCTTCGCGGTGGAGCGCTACGGCATCGAGCCCGACATGATCGTGGTGGGCAAAGGCCTGGGCGGGGGCAGCATGCCGCTGGCCGCCCTCATCGCCCGCGAAGGCCTCAACGTGGGGCCCCACATCTCGCTGGGCCACTACACCCACGAGAAAAACCCGCTGGCCTGTGCGGCCGGGCTGGCGGTGCTGGACGTGATCGAGCAGGAAGGTCTGCTCGAACGCAGTCGCCGCCTGGGCGAAGCGGCGCTGCACCACCTGCGCACCGGCCTCGCGGGGCTGGCAGCGGTCCAAGACATCCGCGGCGCGGGCCTGCTCATCGGCATCGAGCTCGACGACCCCGACCTGGCCGAGGCCGTGCTCTACACCTGCCTGTCGCAAGGCCTGTCGTTCAAAGTGGGCCAAGGCCAGGTGCTGGTGCTGGCCCCCCCGCTGAACGTCCAGGAAGCCGACCTGTTCTGGGCGCTGGACTGTGTGGCCCACGCGGTGCGCACCCACGCCCTCACGGCACCCCATGGCTGACACCCCGGCGGGCATGGGCACGCCGGTGATGCTCGCGGTGCTGGCCGCCGCCATGATGCACGCGGGCTGGAACGCCCTGATCCGAGGCGCCCCGGACAAAGCCCTCTACACCGTGCTGCTGCACCTGTGCAGTGCCGTGCTGGCCGTGCCCGTGCTCGCCGTGGTCGGCCTGCCCGCCTGGGACTGCTGGCCGTACGCGGTGGCGTCCGCCGTGCTGCACTCCGTCTACATCGCCCTGCTCATGCGCGCCTACGAAGGGGGACAGCTGGCGGTGAGCTACGTGCTCATGCGTGGCACGGCACCGCTGCTGGTCTGCCTGGCCTCGGGCCCGTTGCTGGGCGAACCCCTGGGCCTGGCGGGGTGGCTGGGCGTCACCGGCATCCTGGGTGGCATCGTGCTCATCGCGTCAGCCAGCGGGCAGCCGCTGTCGACGGTCGTGCGCCACCCTTCCGGCCGGGCCGCGATGCTCAATGCGGTGTTCATCGCCGCCTACACCCTGGTGGACGGCCAGGGGGCCAGAGCCAGTGGCAACCCGCTGGGCTACGTGCTGGTGCTGGCCTTGGTGGAGCCCATTGCCGTGCTGGTGGTGCAGTTGCGGCGCAGCCCGCAAGCGCTGCTGACCTACGCCCGCACCCACTGGCCCCTCGGCTTTCTGGGGGCCACCACCGCCAGCGGTGCCTACGCCACCGTGCTGTGGGCCATGACGCACGCGCCCATCGCCGTGGTGGCGGCCATGCGGGAGAGTTCGGTGATTTTTGCCGTGCTGATCGGCAGCCTGTGGTTCAAAGAAGGCCACTTGCGCATCGGGCTCACGGCCGCCGGGCTCGTGGCGGTCGGCGTGGTTTTCGTCAAACGCTGAGGGGGTTCAGTCGCAGCGCATTGATCCACCCTTGATAGCTGACTTTTCTTGACAGAAAAGCGTTGATTGCCCATAGCAGCGGGTGTGGTGCTCACAGGCCCAGATCGCTCAGCCCCGGGTGGTCGTCGGGCCGACGCCCCAGCGGCCAGTGGAACAGGCGGTTGGCCTCGGCAATGGGCATGTCGTTGATGCTGGCAAAACGCCGGGCCATGTAACCCTCGGGGGTGAACTCCCAGTTCTCGTTGCCATACGAGCGGTACCACTGGCCCGAGTCGTCGTGCCACTCGTAGGCAAAGCGCACGGCAATGCGGTGGTCGGCGCAGGCCCACAGCTCTTTGATGAGGCGGTAATCCAGCTCGCGGGCCCATTTGCGGGCCAGAAACTGGCGCACCTGCTCGCGCCCCACGGGGAATTCCGCCCGGTTGCGCCAGCGGGTGTCTTCGGTGTAGACCAGCGCCACGCGGTCGGGGTCGCGAGAGTTCCAGGCGTCTTCGGCCAAGCGCACCTTTTGGGCGGCGGTGTCGGGGG
>Ga0075012_10004085_pt1 | contig 13674 bp, 17 predicted proteins | sample All_14_2_FD_71474 | JGI IMG/M metagenome (GOLD analysis project Ga0075012, IMG submission 71474) | Freshwater microbial communities in response to fracking from Pennsylvania, USA - Allegheny Zone_MetaG_DW_15 | ecosystem: Environmental > Aquatic > Deep subsurface > Groundwater > Drilled... | reverse complement strand
CTCCAGAAATGGGGATTTGCGCGTTCGGCGGCTTTGCGGCGTGAGGCAGCTGGGCGGCGTCAGCTGTCGCGGATGAATTGACCCAAGCGTGCCCTGGCGACCTGGCCGCGCTCGGCATCGGACCGCGCCTGATCCCGCAAATGGTGGTTTTCGGTCTTGCCGTGCATGAAACCCGATCGGACCTCGTTCATCCGGCGCGCGGAATAGTCGGAAGCCCTTTCCAGCGGCTTGCCCGTAACCCTCAGCGCTTGCGGCGCAATGCTCGCAAGGCTGATCTGGCCGGTGATGTGCGTCACGGCATTCGGGATCGCCATGAGGGCAAAGATGCCGACGAAAACGATGACGAAGAAGCCAAGGATTGAGCCGAGATCAGTCACATCTTTTGTTTCTCGGAAGACGTCGTGGGCAACCGTGACGACCGCGACGATGACCCCGGCGGAGGCAACCGGATACATCAGGTAGCCGATCATGGCGGAGAGCCAGGCCTCGAACATGCCATTGGTCTTCTCGAAGATCGTGGCACCGATAGCAATCGGGGCAACCCCGAGAAGGAAGGCGATCATCAGCTTCGAGAAGCCGACGATAAAGACATAGACTGCCATCAACACGCCCAAGATGACGTAGAGAACCGCAGCCACGAAGCCGCGCATGATCGAGGACATCGCGGAGGAAACAGAGTCGACGTTCCCGGCCATCATGTTCGCCATGTCATCCATGGCCGCTGTGGCGGATGCGCCGACACCGCCACCCCCGAGCCGGAAGTACTCCAGTGCCAGAGCGCTGAGTCCGTTGCTGGCGGCATCGTAGATCTGGGTGAAGTTCGACCAGGTCAGGCCAAACATCAGAACCATGACGATCCGGAACGACAGTTGAACGGCGTCGCGCATGGAAATTCGGTAGACATTCAAGGCCGCGTTGATCCCGACCATGACGAGCAAAAGGGCAAGAAGGGTCGTGTAGATCGGACCGACCGCACCCGCCGTCGCCTCGAAATACTGCCGCCCGGCTGAGGTGATTGCCGCATCCAGCGTTGTAAGGATGGCCGAGACGCTGTCCATCAGAAGCTGCCGCCACACATGGTTTCTGCGACTATTGTCAGCTCCGCAGCATCTTCCGCGATTGCCTTCGTCTGCTGCCAGCTGAGCTTTTCGACGCTGTACTGTTCACGAAGTGCTGCCGCGACGTCTTCAACAACTTCCCAATCCGCCACTTTTCCTGCGCAGCCGCAATCCTGCGTTTCGATGACGTTTCGAACGCGAACTAGGCCGTAGATGTCACGAAGGGCCCGCGCCTCGGGGCCTGACCGCGCCAACGCGTAGCCGGCGGGCCAGGAGGCCTCACAGTTGCGGAACTCCTCGTTCACTGCTCCTGGGATCGGTTGCACGTCGTCGGGAATCTCGACCTTGGGCAAAACGTCGAGATAAGCTTCTTCTTGGGCAATGTCTGCCGGGGCAGGGGTCTCGGCCCAAGCTGCGGCTGAGATGATTGCGAACAGCGCAAAAGCGCCGCCCATCAGTCGCGCTTTGAAAGCGTTGGCCATGCTTATTGTCCTCCAAGGACTTTGATGAACTTCTGCTCTTCGGCTGCGGTGGCGGCGTCCATGACGCCCGCTTCGCCCATCCCCATCAGCTGGGCGGATTCCATGTTCCAGATATTGGCGAGGGCAATCGACAGTTCAGCGGTCACGCGAGTGTTGAGGTCGATGGCCTCTTTGAGCCCTTCGGTGTCCGGAATTTCCTGAACAAGCTCGTGGACCCGTGCGAGGCTTTCCGAGGCCTTGACCGAGGAGGTTTCTGCGGCGGCGGAGAGGAAAGCGGCGGTGTTGGCTTGCGTGCCGATCCGGGCTGCGCCTTCATCTTCACTGTTTGCCAGAGTATCGACAGTGGCCACATCGAGGCCCGCTGAGGCGAAGAACTCCGAGACATATTGCGTGGCGGACATGTCGCCGACCTTGCCGGAGGTGGTCATCAGGGAATAGCTGCCCTCCTTGGCCGCCACCAGGCCGCCGGTCAGATCGGCCACATCGGGCAGAATGTCGTCAAAGAAGGTGTCCGGGTCCGGAATGCCCAAAGCCTCGAGCGTCAACCCGTTGCGCAGGGCATCAAGCTGAGCCTTCAGCGTGGCGATCTGTTCGATCTGCTTCAGGATCTGCTCATCAAGCTTCAGGTTCGACGCGATCATCTCCTTCACCTGCAGCTTTGCTTCGGTCAGCACTTCGCCAATCTTGGCGATGCTGGTGACATCAACTGTCGGCACGCCCTGCGCCAAGGCGGGGGCAGGGGAGAGCAAGGCTGTAGAGATCAGAAGAGGGCCAAGCCCCAAACACAGATTGCGGATCATTCGGAATCACCCTTCACTTTGATGAATGTTGCGTCGATGGCATAGGCCTGCAGCCAGAGGGCATATCGGGCCTGATCGACCTTCACGCGCGCTGCCTTGACCCGCTCGACCATGAGTGCGATGCGGACGGCCTCCGCCCGGGCATAGCTGTTGAGGTCCAGCGCCTCTTTGGTCGATTTGGTCGTGGGAATGCGCTCGATGATGGCGCGCAGCCGTTTCAGCGAAGACTCGATCTCGATGCTGGCATGCATGCCGTAGTGCAGTCCCGCGTCGGATGTGTTGCTGGCTTCGGCGATCGCCATGTCGCGCGGATCGAAGGTCCCAACCTGATCCACGCCGGTGATCTTGCCCGCATAAGCGTTGAAGAACCCGGTGATGCGGGCGACGTAATTCTGCGTCTCTTCAAAGGGTGGGATGCCGCCGTACTTGGTGACATTGCCCGGACCGGCGTTATAGGCGGCGAGGGCCAGTGGCACCGAACCAAAACTGTTCAGCTGAGTGGCGAAATACCGTGCGCCTCCATCCAGCTGCAGCATCGGGTCATCATAATAGGCGGGATAAATCCCGAGATCCTTGGCCGTGTCGGGCATCACCTGCGTCAGACCAAAGGCCCCAACTGGGCTGCGTGCCCCTATGGAAAACCCGGACTCCTGCTTCACGAGGCTTTGGAACCAGATGCGAAACTCGACCGGGTTTAGCCCGGCGCGGGCAAGACCGGGGTGCCCTGCGTATTTCTGCGCGGTGGCGACGATCATCTCTTCAATGCTGGTCTTGGCATCGCCAAAGAGGCGATCGGCATAAGGGTTGTTGTCCTCAACTGCGTAGAGGACTTCCGCCTCAGCCCCGGGGATGACTTCGAGATCGCCGATCCACGGTGTCTGGCCGGTCATCATCGCCAGCGTGGCATCCAGCGCGTCAAGTTGGTCCTGATGTAATTCGTCGATACGGCGCTTCTTCTCGGCCTCAAGCTCGCGACCGCCCGTCAGATAGGACATTTGCGCAATCTCCAAGCCGTGTTGGATGATCGACTTCGGGTCGACAATCGGCACGCCCTGCGCCGTCGCCATGAAGGGCAGCGCCGCAGTTGCCAGAGCGAGGACCCTGAACAGTCGGTTGGGTTTAGCGGCAAGGAATGACATCTGGCCCCGGGGTGTTACCGCTTGAGACAGCGCCCGTATCCGGGCTTGCGCCCTTGGTGGAAGTGGTCACAGTGGACCCAGCGGTGGCCCAGCAATTGGTCTTGGCAATCGGCACGCCGGTGCAGGCGGCGAGACCGAGGGACGCACCCACCATGATAGCCCAAAATCGGACTCGCATAATCAAGGTTATGTAATATACTGATTTCATTGAACAATCATTCCTTCCAGAATTTGGGCCGTGCGGCGTAGTCCGCACCGAAGGCGTTGAGCCCGGCCTGACCACCGCCAAGGGCTATCAACAGCGGCCCCAAGGCTTTGAGATCGACATTGAGAACGGTCGAGCTGCGTGGGGTGCGTGACAGGACCATCCGCTGACCCGGGATCGGGCTCAGGACAAAGTCCAACTCGCCATCGGTCAGCCGGAAACTGTCATAGTCAGCACTTGCCGCTTCGCCGTTCGGAAACAGCAGTTGGTTCGGCAGCGCTTCCAGGATCGAGCGGGCTTTCGATCCCCTGATCTGGCTGGGGAACTGGGTCATCATCACGACCACCACGTTCTTCTTTCGGGCCGTCACCAGCCACTCGGCGAGCTTCTTGGCGAAGTACTCGTCGTCGAGCACCTTCCAGGCTTCGTCGATCAGGATCAGCGTCGGACGCTTTTCTTCGATCATCATTTCGATGCGGCGGAAGAGATAGCCGAGGATCGCGGTGCGCTCGGTGCCAAGGTCGAGGATTTCCGTGAGATCGACCGCCGTCACATCATGGCTGGTGAAATCCACCACCGGCTCGGCGGCCTCACCAAAGACCCAGCCATAGCGCCCTTCAGGACCCCATTCGCTGATGCGTTGCGCCAGATCGAGGCCGTCACCGACATCGCCAAAGAGTTCCTGAAACGCGCGGAAATTCCGCAAACCTCCGCGGGCTTTGCCATTCTGAGAAATGGCGGATTTCAACGCTTCAGACTGCAGCGGCGTCATGGTCCCGCTGCGGGATTCAAGCAGCGCCACGAGCCAATCCAGAAACCATGCCTCGCCGCGCTCGCCAGATTCCGTGGCAAGCGGGTTCAACCCTGTCGGTCGTCCAGCGCGGATTTCTGCGTAGCGGCCGCCGAGGGCGCGGACGGCCATTTTGAGACCCGCTTCCTTGTCAAAAATGATCGTGCGGCCCCCTGCCCTTTGAGCCTGGGCTGCTAGGAAAGCGACGGTGGTGGTTTTGCCGCCGCCAGATTTGCCCAACACGAGCGTGTGGCCGTTGGTCGGCTCCGCCTGTGGATCGCCGGGTTCATGAAAGCTGAACCGGTGCAGCGAGCCTTGCAGCGTTTGGAACAGCGTCAGCGGCGTTTGCCAAGGCAGGCGTGCGGCTTCGGTCCCAGTGTCAGCGGCATGTAGCGCCGCCATGTCGGCGAAGTTCAGGGACGAGACCGTCATGTCCCGCGCCCGGTAGTCCATATTGCCGGGGTGCATGGCAAAGAACGCTGCCTCAAGGGCAGTGACTTCGCGGACGAGCCGCATGCCGTTTTGATGCGCGATGCCGCGAATGCGGGCGACCTCGGTATCAAGAGCGGCCTGATCACCAGCAAAGACCGTAATCGTCATCTGATGGACGCCGAACCCGAGCTCACCGCTTTCGGACTTGTCGGCGGCATCAAAGAGTTGGGCCTCGATCGTGGCGGCAATGTCCTCGGACGCCCGCATTTGCGCGACGCGGCGTTTGACCCGCTCAGTGATGCTACCGCGCTCGATGGGCGTGTAGCTGTGGGTGATAATGGTGTCGCGGCTGGCCCCGAGTGCATCCAGCATGCCGGGCCAGGTCGAGGTGGCATAGGATTTGACATAGAGCACAGCGCCCACACGCGGCGTGTCAGCCCCCTCCTCCACCGTGAACTGGCCTTTACCGAAACGGATGGCGGCATCGCTGGCATCTTCAGCGATGATGCCGAAAGCGCTGCGTGATTTGTTGCGGAGTTCGCCCGTCAAAAGCGAGGCATAGAACCCAATCAGGCTGCCATCGCTGCTCTTGAGGCGGTGAGATTTGACGCCAAGCCCGGTCTCAAGGATCGAGACCACTTCACGCAACTCTTCCAAGCGCCGGTCGGTGTCCTCACCCCAGACCTTTGCAGCCGCCTTGCCAAAGAGTGGCACCGCCAGCGGCGCAACCTGCCGTCGAACGACCGTCAGGATCAGCACGGATTCCTGCAAATTGCGGCGCTGTAGCTCACTGCTCCAGGCTCGGTCGATATCGGCGGCAAAGCTTTGGCCGTGGATGGGTTTCAGCTGAGCTTGGGCCGGGCGCATCATCCGGTGCAGATAGAAGCTGAAACGTTCATCCAGCGTGTCGAGGAGATGGGCAAACCCTGCGCGCAGCGCGGTGATAGCCGAAGACCCGGATGTGATTCCGTCAATGCCGGTCACCTCCAGCGAGATCATCAAGCCGTTGTCGCGTGTACGCACGACCTCATCATCAAGCTCAATGACGTACGGCAGATGCGCGTAGATCTTCGGATCCGCCGGAATCAGCGCCCGCGCCCTGCCCTTCAATCCATCCCGTTCAAGAAACATGACGCCGCCCTTTCCGCAGGATGGCCATCGGCGTCACCTGCATCATCACGGCAAAGACATGGTGCCCGTTCGGGTTCAGCTTGGTGGCTACGCGCGCAAGCCCGTACCAGACCGGGGCGGTCAAGAACCACCAGACTGGTTTGAAGAGAATGAAGGGCAGCACGGTCATCGCTCCCACTGTCATGGCATAGGGCATCGGCAGGCCAAGAAACTTGGCTTGCCGCGAGAGCCCGAGGATGACCGCGCTTTTCTCCATGGGGTTGATCCCGCCTTAGCTGAAGGACGAACGCAGGTTGGCGACGATGGCGGGACCGGCGAAAACGAGGAAAGCCCCGACCACAACCAGTGCCACCCAAGCCCAAGAGATTCGATTGAAAGCGGCCAGGAACCCCGTGACCACAAAGGCGATGCCGAAGAAGGCCGTGGCGAGGGTGCCGCGGAACGAGGCCAGAACGCCCGTCGCGACCGTTTCGGCCTTGGTGAAGACCACCTGCGCCAGCGCAGGCTCGGACTGCGCCAGAAAAAGGGTGCAAAGGGTCAGGCCCATAAGAGCCACGTTTTGGTTACGCATGATGGGGTTTGTCCTTCTTGGGTCAGAGCTCGGTGAGGATGCGGTCATAGACCGCCATCACCTTTACGATGTGGGATTGGGTCTCGGCGTAGGGTGGCACGCCGTCGTATTTGCGAACGGCCTCGGGTCCGGCATTGTAGGCGGCAAGGGCAAGCTCAAGGCTGCCAAAGGCGGCCATTTGTTCCAGCAGATAGCGCGCGCCGCCGTCGAGGTTTTCGATTGGATCTGCGGGATCGACGTTCAGGTAATCAGCCGTGCCAGGCATCAGTTGTGCGAGGCCAAGGGCACCGGCATGGCTCACAGCGCCTTGGGTGTAATTGCTCTCGACCTTGATCATCGCCTGGAAGAAGGCCGCCCATTCTGCTGGCGTAAGCTCCAGCCGTGCCAGGGCCGGATGGTCCTGATACCGGGTGGCAATCAAGCGGATTGACGGCAGGACATCCCCCGGGGCTGCAACGCCCTTGGTGCTGAAGGACACATCGGCTGTCGCTTCTGCCCCCTCCCCTTCCCGTGGCTCTTCCTCAACCGGTTCCAGGCGGACGGGAACGATCAGCTGCCCCTGCCCGTCATAGCGCAGGACGGATGTATTCAGCGACTCAAGTTGGACGTCACCGCCCTGCCCTGCTGGTTCATTCCAGCGGATCACTTCCGCCGGGGCAGCTCCGCATGCCAGTGCAGACAGCGCCAGCGACAGCAGGCACGTCGAGATGGTCGAGGTTGAGCTTGCCGAAGGCAAGCCCGAACATGCCGATCGGCGAGTTGACGATCCGTTCCCGCGCCAAGGCCGTGACCAGCAGGAAACGCTCGCCCGTGGGGCTGACAACGTAGAACAGCCATTCCCCCGAAAACCGCTCGTCGGGGTTTGGCGCAGAAACACACTCGATCTCAACAGTCGCTCCTTGGGTAGCGGCCAGCTTGCGGAAATCGCGTTCCAGCAAGACAGGCAATGCGCGCCGTTTGGTATTCATGGGGTCCCCTCGGATCATCTGTTGGGAACGTTGTATCGCAGATTTCTTTGTGAGGCGATGCCTAACAGAAAGTATGGCGTATTCAATATAAAAATGACAAACACGATAAAAGAAGGGTGGATGCGCCGACGGATGAGGGATCGGATGCTCGGCCAAGTCCAGCAGTCTGTGCCTTCCCCAGTCGGAAAAATGGAGCCGAAATGTGAGCGCGCGAAGTTGAAAAAAGCCCAAGAAATATTGAGATTCTCTCCGCCTCAAGGCGCTGCGTCTTGGTCCCGCGAAGCGCACCGAGGGTGCCGACGTGCCCGGCTTGTTCCCGCGTTCTGCGTGGTGGTAGTGGTGAGTACCGCAGCCTTTGCACAACCAGAGGTGATTCGCTGTCTGGCTCCCGAGGTACCGATCACCGCCCTGCCCGAGGCGGTTCTCTCCGAGTACCGCGCAGAAATCGCGGCCGAGTTCGAGGCCTACTTCTCGGACCTGAGCGACCACATCGCCTGTCTCGATACCGAGCGCAGCCGCGCGTTGTCCGAAGCCCGCGTGGCCACTGAGGCCTATTCAGCCTTCCTCAACATTCCCTCAGCCCAAAAGGACCTCCCATGAAACCTCTCTTCCCTGCACTGCTCCTTGGACTTGGCCTCTCTACCGCGACCATCACACCGGCAGCCGCCTACCCGGTCGATTGCGCGATCCTCTTGTGCCTTGCCGGGGGCTGGCCTGCATCCGCCGAATGCGCCCATGCCCGCGCGGTCTTCATCCGTCGCATCACGCCTTGGCCCATTGAGCCGCCGCTGCAGATCTGGAACTGCCCGATGCGGGTGAGTTTCCGGGGCGAGGCGAAACCGATAGAGCGCCTGTTCGACATTGCTGTACGCGGTGAGCGTGTGCCGCTCATCACAGCCCCGGAAACGCCCTTGGCACTTCAGCTTGTCCAGGATCGGGCGGATGTCGACATATCGGACCCAGCATTTGACTTCGTCCGCTCGATCCGCGTGTTCGAGATCACTTACCAGCAGCGGCGCAGCTCTGATGGCGACTGCAACAGTTGGGGCAGTGTCTACATGGGCAGCTATGGCGATCAAGGCGAATACAGCCGCCGTCGGAGCAGCGTGTCTGCGGTTCCTTTCGCCTCAGATCTGGCTGTACCGGCAAACTGTCACAACTATTGGCATAGGTCCGTCTTCGTCGAATGGCGCGACCATGAAGGCAGCTACGGACACGAAGAGGTTCACTACTAAGAAGCTGACCCACGGCCCTGCCCCACATTGAACGAAAGACCGACGCCCAGAAACAGAAACGACGCCAGACCATAGGCCCGACGCCGCACTGATTTCCTCGTGGTAGCGGGAATTTAGCGCGAGCTTTGGGTCCGTTCAACCGGCAAATACCTATGCCGGGACGAAATTTTGCACGCATCACGGTCTGGTGTCATCCTAGGACGGAACGACAACATCATGGAACTTACGACCGGTGCCATTCTGCGCCGCATCACCGAAACGCCGCTCTCTACTGCGGCCCACAAGCTCGCCACGATCATCCTCGTTGGGATTGCCTGGAAGGACGGTTACAACGGACTCGAGCGCGGAACGGCCGCCTTCACGCTTGCGCACCTCGCCGAGAAAATGGGGGTGTCGCGGCAGCATCTGACGGCGCTTTTGGTCGAGCTCGCTGCATCCGGTCTGGCTTTGGTCCGGTGGAAGCCAAATGGGAAGTTTGCGCCCTGGCTGTTCAGGTTTGGGGGTGACGGTGGGACCGATGCACTGCCAGATGTCGTGTCAACCACATGCGACACATCACTATCTAGAGACTCTAAGAACAAAACTATCTTTGCAGGGAGGATTGAGATCGGCTCATGGACCAACGTCTATCGAACACCTTGGGCGGACCTGATCAAGGCCGCGAAAGCGTCCCTCGCATGTTGGAACGTCGAGACGCAGGTCATCTGGGAGAGGTTCGTTGCTTTCAACTGCGCGCGCGGGAATGCGGCAGTTCCAGCGGGGTTTCTGTTGGGCTTCATGCGGAGGTGGCGGAAGTCATTTGGTGTGGCCGTGCATCCACCAGCGGAACCTGCACCGGCACGCGCCATCGGGCCGAGGGAGCGGAGACTACATCAGCTGATCGCTGCGGCACCCAGCAACAACCGGGAATTTCATGCATCCGACCTCTGCCAAGTGATTGGTCAAGCGGCTTATGACGCTAGAGTGCGTGAAGTTGTACGGCACTTCGGATGTCCTAGCTTCGCAGCGATGCTCGCGGTGCACGGTGGGGCGGTGCTTACTGGTGAAATTACACGGTGACGTCATACCTGACTCCATATTGGTCGTATTGCCGCTGAACGGAGAGTGAGTATCTGCCAATCACGATGTGGCGGACCCTGCGCGGCGGGCTTAACCGCGCAGGGTAGGAAGCAATAGAAATCAGATGCATGCGGTTCGGACAGACCTCAGTCTGCAGCTTCCGCCCCGCCCTTGTCCTTTGCGACATCGACGCTGACCGGCGCAAAGCCGTCAGCTTTCAGAAAGAAGCTGACAGTCTTCGCCGCCTCACTGGTGATGTAGATCGAGTTCGGGTTAGCGCGGAAATGCCCTGCCACCGCCGCGTCGTCGAGGTGGATCCGCGCCTCGCCGCCGGCAGGAACGCTGAAGCCGTCAAGCTTACGGAACGCGCCCTCGACCTTGCCCGTATCGGCATCCGTGATGCTGTAGTAGATCGAAAACCCGGTCAAAGGCGCGCTGCCCGAATTGGTCACCAGGAGTTCCAGGTGATCGGTCGCGTCCTTCTTGGCGGCATAGTCATAGTTGTTTTCGACCAGCGCCTCCTTGATCGCGAAAGTGGCGGGGGCGCCGGTCATGTCCAGCGGGTTTGCCATGAAGGCAGGATCGGCATCGGCCAGATCGTTCTGGCCGTCGCCATCGGTGTCCGCCACCAGCGGATCGGTGCCAAGCAGCACCTCCGAGGCATCGGGCACACCGTCGCCATCGGTATCGGTCGTGGTCTGCGAAAACCCTGGATTTGCCAGTGTCAGGCCAAGGATGGAGACGAGAGCAAGCGTCGAGATGTGTTTCTTGAGGGTCATGGTGTATTTCCTTTGAGTTCAGGCTTTTGCAAGCCGGTCGGGGTTGAGGGGAAGGGCCAGCGCAAGTGCGCCGAGCCCGAGGGCAGTGAGAAAAATCCAGATCAGATTGCCCAGCATTTCGATCAGGATGGGGCCGAGCGGCATTCCGGCATAGGTCGCTTTGATACCCAGCACGGCGAAGGTGAACCGCTCAAATTGTTTGGTGACAGAAGCTTGTTCGATACCGCCGCGCACCGTTTCAAAAGTTGCAAAACCCTTCATAATCTGGATCTGATCGGGTTTGGCGATGTTCAATTGCTTGAACACACCCCCGGCCACCTGATTGTCAGGGTCCAGCGTGTCACCGATCTGCGGGGCGATCAGCACCAGCGTCAGCCAGATCGCAAAAGCCAACAGCAAGGCATGGCTGGGTTGCTTCATATGCAGCGACAGGATGAAACTGACCAGGAAGAAACAGGCGGTGTAGGCGACGGCCACACCCCAGACCACGGCAATGCGCAGCAGATCATCCATGCCCAGACCGATGCCGGACAATAGGTGCAAGAGCAGGGTGAGCCCGCCCAACACCAGCGCAAGACCGCCCGCCAGCAGACCGATCCCTGCCAGGGCCTTGCCTGCCACGAATTGCCACTGGCGCATCGGTCGCGTCAGCATCAGCGCCAGGGTTTGCCGTCCTCGTTCGCTGGCGGCCGAGCGATAGCCGATCAGGATTGCGATGGCGGCCCCGATGATCTCGATCTGCTCGATTGCGCCGCGCAGCAGGCGCAACGGGTAGAACTCGGGTGCCTTGATCGCATCGGCAGATTTGCCAAGCGCCAGCAGAGACGCCTTGGCTGCCTCGTAGGTGGCGACGTCGCTGCGCAGGGCAATAGCACCCGTGACAAGGGCCACCAGCGCGGCGATGCCCAGAAAAGCGGTCACGATCAAGATGAACCGGTCGCGCAGGGCATCGCGGATGTCCTTGGCGGCGATGGTGCGAACGGGGGTTGGGTTCAGTCGAACGGGGTTCAGGGCTGCGTCAGACATTGTACTCTCCTTGCGTCATGGAAAGCCGGGTCAGCGTGCGCCAGGCGATTGCGCCAGCGACGCCGGTCGCTAGGACCAGGTTGATCACCGGCGGGATGAAAGACGGCGAGGTGACACCCTGCGGCAGGTAGTCGAGCAGCCCCGCCGAGGCGAACTTGTAGGCATCGGTCAGCGAGAAAGGCCCAAGGACGATAGCGGCCCAGTGAAAGAAGCTGGTGTCGGGTGGGGTGGCCAGCGCCGAAATCGGATTGATCGCAGCCGTCGGATTCAGGTTCGCGGTCAGTTGCGGCAGAATGAACGTCAAGGTCAGCCAGAGGGTGACGGGCAGCAATAGCCCGACTGTTTCCGACCGCGCTCCGGCCCCGGCGGCAAGACCGATCAGACCAAAGATGCCCATATAGAGCGTGGTGACGGCCATGAAACCGGCCAATTGCACCCACTGCGCTGCCGTAATCGTTACGGCGGGCAGAACCAGAAACGTCGCAACGGCGACCAAGGCAGCCACCGCAGCAAGGCCCACGATCAACCCGGTCAGGGCTGCGATTTTGCCCACCGCATAGGCGTTGCTGCCCAACGGGCGGATGCCGATCAGCGGCAACACACCCGCCTTGCGATCAAGTCCAATCAGACGATTGCCGATCACGATGGCCGATAAGGCCCCGATCAGCGCCACATAGACCGACATGTTGCGCATCAACGACAAGGGCGAGATATCCAGCACCGGGTTCGTCGGAACCTGCTGACCTGCCGCTTGCAGAAACGCAGCCGCGTCCAGATAGATCCGGTTGACTGTCGAAGTGGCAGACCAGCCGAGCCAGGCCGAAATCAGCACGAGAACAACGAACAGCAGCGACAGAAGCGACACCGTTCGTTCGCGCAGCACGAAGCGTGCGGATTGGCCGGCAATCAGCCAGTTGGGAGAGGATACACCTTCCATCATGCCACCTCGGCCAGTCGGCCAACGGGGGTCAGCGACAGGTAAAGTTCCTCCAAAGCCGCATCGTCGCCATAGCGGGCGGTCACGGCTTCGATCCGGTCGTGGAAAACCAGCTTGCCGTGGCTCAGCACCGCGATGCTGGTACAGGTCTTGGCAATCTCGGAGATCAGGTGGGTGTTCATGAAAATAGTCATGCCGAACTCGGTGTTCAGCCGCAGGACCAGATCGCGCAGCATCTTGATGCCCATCGGATCAAGACCCGACGTCGGCTCATCCAGAAACAGCACGGCCGGGCGGTGCAGGATGGCCTGTGCCAGGCCTATCCGCTGACGCATTCCCTTGGAGAAGCCGCCCACGCGCTTGTCGGCCAGATAGGTACAGTCCAAGAGCTCCAGCACTTCGTTCACCCGACGCTGCGGAGCGGTGACTCCAGACAGGCGGGCAAAAAACATCAGGTTCTCAGCTGCCGTCAAAGTATCGTAGAGCCGCACGTTTTCAGGGACATAGCCGATGCGGCGACGTACCTCTAACGGCGCGTTGCAGATGTCATGCCCGGCGACGGTCGCAGTCCCCGAGGCGGGGCGCGCCAGAGTGGTCAGCATCTGGATCGTTGTCGTCTTGCCCGCTCCGTTGTGACCAAGAAAGCCAAAGATCGCGCCTTGCGCGATGTCCATTGACAGGGCATCAACGGCGGTCATCCCGTCGAAGGATTGGGTCAGCCGGTTCAACCGGATCATGGGTTCAGGCATGGTGGTGGTCCTTTTGCAGGGCGCCAAGCGGGCGGGTTCTTGATGGGCTCTGTTTGCTTTGCCCAAACTGCAGGAGTCTTTCGCCCAACTTACAGTTTTGTAATCTGGACTTTTTCCGGCAATGGCTTTTGGGCAAAGGAAAAGGCGGTGCCTTGCGGCACCGCCTGTCCTCTCTTTGGGTCAGGGATCAGTTGTTGGCGTTTTCGCCATCCTGCTCGCCGTCACCGCCATTCTCGCCGCCGTTTTCGTTCTCGCCGTCGCCGTCCTGCTCGCCACCCTGCTGATCATTTTCGGCCAGCGTGATGTTCATAAC
>Ga0075012_10004083_pt1 | contig 13676 bp, 6 predicted proteins | sample All_14_2_FD_71474 | JGI IMG/M metagenome (GOLD analysis project Ga0075012, IMG submission 71474) | Freshwater microbial communities in response to fracking from Pennsylvania, USA - Allegheny Zone_MetaG_DW_15 | ecosystem: Environmental > Aquatic > Deep subsurface > Groundwater > Drilled... | reverse complement strand
TTATCACGGTTAACTAACGTCAGTCTGCTTCCAATTAAGGAAAATATAGTAATTTAGCCCTTCTTTTTAACATGCGATGCAATATATCATTTACGAAGCTTCCATAACCGGAATATTTCGGCTCATATTGATTCTAACGGTTGTTTACGCCGTTTATAAGATAATTACGCGATTGATTGTGCCTGCGTTAATGAAGAAATACATCAGAGATTTTCAACAGCGTTATACTGAACAAAATAAGTATCAGCCCAATAGCCCGGTACAAAAAAAAGAAGGCGAAGTTTCAATCACTTTTGTTGACAAGGATAAAAACAGAACCCGCAATCCGGATGATGGAGAGTATGTGGATTTCGAAGAAATTAAATAAATGGGCATCCGATTATTTAAATCATAACTAAAACTAAAGCCAATATCAAATGAAGAACATCAGTTTCAAACAAGTTCTCCCCTATCTTTCGGCAGTCATAATCTTTCTGGTCATTTCACTGGCATATTTCAGCCCATTGCTCGAAGGAAAGAAGCTGAAACAATCAGATATTACCCAATGGAAGGGAATGTCAAAAGAAATATCGGACTTCCGCGAGAGTTCAGGTGAAGAGGCTTTATGGACCAACAGTATGTTTGGAGGCATGCCTGCTTACCAGATTTCGGTTCGTTATAAAGGAAATGTTTTGCGATATCTCGATCAGATTATGCAGCTTTACCTGCCGCAACCTGCCGGAATGCTTTTCCTTTATATGATAGGATTCTTCATTCTACTTTTGGTATTAAAAGTGGATAAGTGGCTTGCAATAGCCGGGGCAGTAGCTTTTGCTTTTTCGTCGTATCTCTTTATAATTTTCGAGGCGGGTCACAACAGTAAAGCACATGCAATAGGGTATATGGCACCGGTTTTAGCCGGAATAATACTCACCTACCGCGGACGTTACCTTGCCGGAGGGATTATGGCTGCAATTTTTCTCTCCCTCGAGTTGCTTACCAATCATCTTCAAATCACGTATTACCTGATGATTATTGCAGGTATTTTTGTTGTTTCCGAATTAATCGGTAGCATAAGAGAGAAAAGGTTACCCGGATTTGCCAAAGCTACAGGGGTATTACTGATTGCAGCTATCATGGCGGTTGCTACTAATATCACCAGCATATGGGCTACTTATGAATATGGCAAAGAAACTATTCGTGGAAAAACAGAACTTACAACCGAAAAATCAAACCGTACAAGTGGGTTAGATAAGGACTATGCAACAGGCTGGAGTTATGGAATAGCTGAAACGTTTACAATGTTGATTCCTAATTTTAACGGAGGATCGTCGCAGGGAGCACTTTCGGAAAAGTCAAATGTTTACAAAACTCTTAGAGAAAACAATATAGATACTAACCAGGCTAAAAATATTATCAAAGCTTTACCACTTTACTGGGGAGATCAGCCGGGAGTTGCCGGCCCTGTATATATCGGGGCTATAATTATGTTTCTTTTTGTGCTTGCTATATTTGTAGTTGATAACAAGTTTAAATGGTGGCTTTTAGCAGCAACAGTTCTCTCTGTTTTATTAGCCTGGGGTAAAAACTTCATGCCCTTAACTGATTTTTTCCTGCATTATGTTCCGGGTTACAACAAATTCAGGGCTGTATCGATGACACTTGTAATAGCTGAATTATGTATTCCTTTACTGGCCATACTAGGACTTCAGAAAGTTATTTCGGGCGAAATTGACACGAAAAAACTAACGAAGTACCTTTATTATTCTATAGGGATTACCGGCGGAATAAGTTTGTTTTTTGCTGTGGCCGGAAGCAGTCTTTTTAGCTTTGTAGCTTCAGTAGATACAAATTTACCCGAATGGCTTATTGAACCGCTTCGTCAGGATCGCGCTGCCATTTTAAGTGCTGATGCATTCCGCTCACTCATATTCATTCTATTGGCAGGAGCAGCTATATGGGCAATGATCAAAAAAGTAGCAATAAAAACTCCATTGGTTTTATTCTCAGTTTTGACTTTGCTTATCATTGCTGATATGTGGACTGTGAACCGCCGCTATCTGAACAATGAAAGTTTTGTTCGCAAAAGTGTGGATGCTGTTCCATTTCAGCCCACTACTGCTGATCAGATCATTATGAAGGATAAAGATCCCAATTTCAGGGTTTTCAATCAAACCGTTGGCAATCCCTTTGCAGATGCAAGTACATCCTATTTCCACAAATCACTCGGCGGTTATCATGGTGCAAAACTCCGCCGTTATCAGGAGCTTATTGATGTTCATCTTGCAAAAGGCAATATGAATGTTTATAATATGTTGAACACCAAGTATTTTATTGTCCCTGATCCGCAAGGAGGACAGCCACAGATGCAGATAAACATGGAAGCGTTGGGTAACGCATGGTTTGTGAACAATGCCCGTATGGTAAATAATGCTGATGAAGAAATAAATGCTCTATCCGATTTTGTTCCAACAGAAACTGCTGTATATGATAAACGTTTCGAAAACCTAGTAAAAGGACACATAATCAGTAAAGATACGCTGGCAACGATTTCGCTGATTGATTATAAACCAAACCACTTGACCTACAAATCACAGACAGGCAAAGAGCAGCTGGCTGTTTTCTCCGAAATATATTACGAAAAAGGCTGGAATGCATATATTGATGGTAAGCCGGCTCCTTATTTCAGAGCAAATTACGTATTACGTGCCATGATAGTTCCTGCCGGAAATCATACTATCGAATTCAAGTTCGAACCTAAAGTGTATGCTACAGGCGAAAAAATAGCTTACGCATCTTCTATTTTATTGGTTTTGCTGGCATTGGGAACATTTGGCTTAATGGCAAAACAAAACGCTAAAAAAGACGCTAAAGCTTAAAAGCTCACCGATGAGCAACAAAGGCAAACTTCGCAAAGTACTGATTATAACCTATTACTGGCCGCCAAGTGGTGGTGCCGGGGTTCAACGATGGCTCAAATTCAGTAAATACCTGCGCGAATATGGCTGGGAACCTGTAATTTACACGCCCGAAAATCCGGAAGCACCTGCAATTGATCATTCGCTGGAAAAAGATATTCCTGAAGGAATAACAGTTATCAAATTAAAGATATTAGAACCGTATTCTGCCTATAAACGGTTTGTGGGAATGAAACCTGGTGAGAAAGTGAATGCCGGCTTCCTACAGGAAAAAGAAAAACCCGGCTGGGCCGAAGGATTTGCAGTGTGGCTCAGAGGCAATTTTTTCATACCGGATGCCCGTCGTTTCTGGATAAATCCTTCAGTTAAGTATCTGAAGAAATATCTGAAAGAGAATCCTGTTGACGCGATAGTTTCAACCGGGCCACCTCACTCCATGCATCTGATTGCGATGCATTTAAATAAAACTTTTAAAATACCGTGGCTTGCTGATTTTCGTGATCCATGGACAGGAATTGATTTTTATCATCAGTTAAAGCTAACTTCTATTGCTGATAAACTTCATCACAAACTCGAGAAAAAAGTACTTACATCGGCAACCTCGGTTTCTGTAATCAGCCGTGATATGATAAATGAATTTACTGCCATCGTAAAACGTGATTATAATTTGATAACCAATGGTTTCGACGATTCCGACATCACACCTTTACCGCTCAGTCAACTGGATGAAGAATTTACAATTTCGCACATTGGGAGTATAAATCAGGCAAGGAATCCTGTAAAACTCTGGAAGGTACTTTCTCAAATGATTAAAGAAAAACCTTTGCTCGCAAAAGCTATAAAAATTAAACTTGTAGGGAAAACAGATATTGGTGTTCTGAAGAGTATTGAAGAGTATGGCTTAACAGAACATCTGCATTGTATCGACTATTTGCCTCATCAGGAAGTGATGCATGAAATTCAAAAATCACAGTTGCTTCTGTTATTAATCAATAATACCCCCAATGCAAAAGGTATTCTGACAGGGAAAATATTCGAATACCTGGGTTCAGGCAGACCAATTTTAAGTATTGGTCCGGAAGATGGTGATGCCGCGGTTATATTGCGGGATACAGAAGCCGGTCAAACGGCTGATTACGGGAATGAAAAATCCATGCAGCTGATACTCACTGAATATTTTATTAAATTCACTGAACAAAGGCTTGTAAGTAATACAAAAAATCAATTGAAATATTCGAGGAAGGTGCTGACAAAACAAATTGCCGGAATTTTGGATGAGATGCAATAATCTGATTACCGTCTCAGCTAATACCTTTCATTAATCATTTTATTCACAAAACCGGCTATATCGGTACCTCCGTTGAAAACTTTATCGAGTTGCAGCATCATATGATAACCGGTTTCAGGCATATTGCCGGCAGCTAATTTTTCGAGGATAATACTCATGGCAATTCGTCCTTCGAGTACAACTTTATTTGGAATTCCTTCATTAAAAAATCCTTTTCCAATTAACAGACCAAGCGTACGGTTGCGACTCAGATCGTTTAAAGCTGTGAGTCCGAAATCACCTATTCCGCAGTACCTGAACATGGTTTCTTCATGCCCGCCGAAATGGATGAGAATGTTCCTCATTTCGTTGAAAGCCCTTGTAAACATCATAAACCTGAGGTTAGGTGAATTAAAATGTGCATCAACAATTCCAATCAATATGGCATAAATATTTTTCAAAATGCTGCTAATCTCAACGCCCAGCAAATCGTTGGTAAGATCAACAAACAGATTGGTATCGTCAAAAATTGGCTCAAGCTCTTTGCAAAACTCTAAATTGTTGGCTGCCAGTGTAAAAGCAGTAGGGCTATTATTGATGATTTCGCGTGCAAATGAAGGTCCTTTGAGTGCGCAAACCGGATTGGGCAGGTGTTCAGCCAGGCATTGAGAAATAATCTGCTGATGGCAACCAAACCCTTTGGCAAGGTTAACAAGCAGGGCATCATCGGGAAGCAACAACCTGATTTGCTGCATGTAATCAACAACAGCAACTGATGGTATAGCGATAAACACAACACCAGCTTCTTTCAGGATATTTTGGTCAGTAGTAGCCATTAACGACTGGTTCAGACGGATATTCGGAAAGTATTTCTGGTTGATATGCGACGAGGTAATAGATTGGACAACACCGTGTTCAACTGACAACAAACTTACATTCAAATCCTTCCTGGCTGCCAGTGAATTACCTAAAGCAGTACCTATTGAACCGGCACCCAGAAAGACTATATTTTTCAGGTTTCGCATAATCAGATTTTACTTTTTAATGAGTCGTTTTATGTTGCTACTAAATTCTTTCGGATCACGCCATTTTGACCACCCACTTTTTATCCTTTCAATTTCCATCGGTTCATAAAAACTAAAAATGTGCAAAACAAAAGGGTATGAAAGAATTAACACTAATTTTATAAGCAGGCGTGGAATCAAGTCAAAGGAATTAAAAAACATTGATACCCCATATAAACCAGCACCAACAAGAAGCATAAGAGTTATTCGTCTGATTTCATATGGTATAGGGTAAACCCTTTGCGCAAAATAAAGAGTTAGAACAAAGAAAACAAACATCGACAGCATTTTCGAAAGAGCTGCCCCTAAATTACCAAGCCATCCTATGAGTAAATAATTCAGAAACAAATTCATAAGAGCTGTAAGTACCACAATAGTTGCAATAATCTGGGTTTTTTTCGAAATCCCTAAACCTGTGGTTGCTACATCTCTCAACATTCCAAAAACTATTGAAAAAACGATAAATGGAATTATATACCATGCATCAAAGTATTCAACCCTTTTTGCAAAAAGTTTAGAGATTTCCATTCCGAAAACCATCATTGCCAGAGCAAAAATCATAGTTCCGAAGAGATAATAAGTCATTAATTTGGCATAAAACCTCTTATTATCCGGGGCATTCATCATTCGGTAAATCATAGGTTGAATAGCAAAATTCACTGAAGTAATTAGAAACACATTCAATGTATTAGCAAGTTTGAAACCATAGGAATACAATCCAACATCTGAAAGGTTGCCCAGTACATTAAGCGAATACCTGTCTGTTACGTTCAACATAACCAGTGCTACTCCGGATAAAAACAAAGGTAAACAATACCCAACCATTTCGCGGAGGATTTTTGTTTCGAACCTTATAACCATATTTTTTATTGTATAACGTATTAAAACCGAAGCAAATGCCAGGCTACCAATAATTTGACCATAATAAATTCCTTCGATACCACTTTTCCTGAAAGCAACAAAATAAACAGTCAATGAAAGACTAAAAACAAGCTGCAATGCATTAGCAAGTGTAAAAAGCCAGGGTTTTTCCTGCAACCGCATTAGTGTATTCGGCATTATAAGTACCAGCTGAAAAAGTGAAGAAATTAACATTAATCTCAACAGATTGCTATACTCTGCTGAATCAAGAATAAGCAAAGAAAGGCTGTCAAGAAATGGCAATGCAGCAAAATATGTAATAACAGCAATTCCTACCTGTAAAATTGCTACAGAAAAAAAGAGTGATTGCTTTTTCCCCTTAGTACTTTCATCCCAATACCAACGAAAAAATCCCGAAGATAATGAAAACCCAAAAAATGTTATCACAACCGCAGCACTTACCTCAAGCAAACCCAATACCCCGAACTGAGCAACAGTAAAACTCTTGGTATAAAGCGGAATAAGCACAAAACCAGCCAGTTTGGTTGACAAAGTCCCAAGCCCATATACAGCCGATTGTTGGAAGAGTTTTCGGAAATTTGCTAGCATTTTTTACTGGAAAAGTGGCAAAGGTAGTAAGAATTGGGTTAAAGGGATTGAGGCGATTGAAGGGATTGAGGAGATTGATAGGATTGAGGGATTGATTCTTATCTAAACAAAATTCTGAATCCAGTAATTAAGTGTTGCGATACGCCAGGCAAGAACTGATTGTGAATTGTCGCCCCTGCCGTGTTTTTCAATAATGCTTTTCACAATGTTTTTACGCAGAAACGGAAGATTTGAATAGTCAATATCCATCAAATGATTCAGAGGGCCACGCAGCCATTTGGTCTCGCCGGGAGTTACAAAACCTTTTTTATCTTTTCGGTTAACGATAGCTTCGGGCAGCACATTTTTAAGCGAATGACGCAGAATCCTCTTGGTTTCGATACCTTTAATTTTATCATCATTCCGAAGCGAAAAAGCAAATTCAACCAAACGATGATCAAGAAAAGGAACCCGCGATTCAATCGAAAATGCCATACTGTTCCTATCCTCATATTGAAGAAGCGAAGGCAGGCTTGTTGTGAACATCAGGTTGTAAAGGAAACTGTCGAGTTTCGTTCCGGGAGTATTAGTAAGATAAAACGGCGTTTGCGGTGGCTTTTCATTCAATAAAAACGGGTAATAGCTGCGGTACTCCATGTTATATAATTTCTGCTCAGAACTGATTGAACTCAGAATTGATTTTGCAAAATGAGCCGTTTTTTTCTTTCCGTTAAGCTTCAGGTTTTCTGCAACTTGGCCGGTAGTCGAAAAAGCATTCCCCAAATTCCCGCCGCGAATCATATCAGCAATTAACCGATAGTACGAATGCATGTAACCACCAAGGTATTCGTCGCTTCCCTGCCCGTCGAGAACCACTTTAATGCCATTATCAGCAATCAGTTTCATGAGGAAATACTGCGATATAAATGAAGAGCCGGTAGCAGGTACATCTGCATGATAAAGTGCTTTATGAAATTCAGTCCTCACTTCCTCATCCGATGGCTTTTTATAAAACGGATCTATTGAAGGATATTTTTCGATCACTTTTTGAATAAACGGCCGTTCGTCAACTTCGCCATCACCATCATAATAAATACTGAATGACTTATATGAAGTGCCCGGGTGTTGTTGTTGCACCTCCGAAACAATAGCACTGCTGTCGAGTCCGCCGCTTAGGCAAGTAGCAACCGGAACATCGCTGCGCATATGCAGGGCAATACTTTCAGAAAACATTTCCCTGAAACGTTCTGTTTTTTCAGCAAACGATACATCCGAATAATCACCGGTATAAATATCCCAGTAACGGCTGATTTCAATTTCTTCTATCTCACTGTTATTAAACTTGATAACCATATTATGTGCCGCCGGAAGTGCTGAAACTGCATCGAAATAGGTTTCATCGTTATAACAAAGCCATCCCATTTGAAGTCCACGGCTAACCTGATTCAAATTCAATTCGTTACTAAAAACCGGCGTTGGCTTAAGACCTTTGAGCTCCGATGCAAAATAAAAGCTACCATCTTTATGTATGTAATAAAATGGCTTAATTCCAAACCTGTCGCGCGAAGCAAAAACAAGATCATTTTTGGCATCGTACAAAGCAAAAGCCCACATTCCGACAAAATGGTTTACACAATCCATTCCCCATTCGAGGTACGATGCCATAACAACTTCGGTATCGGATTGTGTTGTAAAGCGATATCCTTTATTGATCAGATCGTTACGGATTTCGAGATAATTGTAAACTTCGCCGTTAAAAACCATTGCATTTCCATGGTAAAACATAGGCTGATCAGCTTCATGACTAAGATCGATGATACTCAGCCGGTTATGACCAAGTACAAGTCCGTTATTCCACCATGTACCGCGGGCATCGGGACCGCGGTGAGCTATAGATTGTAACATAAGCTCAATGCTTTCGAGAGCCTGCTCTTTATTTAATCTGGAATTGAAAAATCCGGCGATGCCGCACATAGTAATCTGATTAGCAATTAATAAGGAAATTATGTTGACAGGAATGCGAAATATTTTTACCTGTATTGTTGTAAGTCGTCAAAATTACTAAAAAAGCCTGTGAGGCTGGCTTTTTTAAAAACAATATAATCCATTCGCATTCAAGACTGATTTGTTGGGTATGAAAACCAATTTTCAAAAGTAAGAATCAGTAACAACGGATGATACAGTGAAACACTTTATTTTTTTAAAAGTAAAAATATGTTACATTATTACAAAAATGTTATTAATTTTATAGGTTAATTAGGGAACTAAGAACCCTTATTTACTGATTTCAAAACAAAGCGCTATGCAAACATACATCTACTCATTGTCAGCTCGTTACTCGTTTACCTCACATACACTCAGATGGTTGCGGAATTGCCTTGCAGCGATGGTAATAAGCTTATTTACCACATCTGAAAGTTATGCGGAAGGAACGAAGCAGTTGGAACCTAACCAGCCAAGTGGTGTTAATGGTTCATTAGGGTTGGCACTTTATAGCGGAGGCTGGACGACTAATGGACAGAGAATTCCTTTTGCGACTGTGGGTTGTGTGGATAAATACAGACTCAATGTGTATATTACAGATCCATCCACCGAGATTATTTACTTTGGGTTTAAACAACAGGAGAGTGGATTCGGGGGTACTGATCCACTATTTTACCAGTTTCGAGATCCTGATGGAAATGTTGTTCCGGGTTTCTCGCTGACTACTCAACCTACAACCGGTAATGACGGGTTTATAACAAACTGGAATGAAGCTGTAGCCGGGCCTAAGTTTGGCGCAACAAACCCAACAGGATACAAGCCACTTATTCTCACTCCTACAAAAGTTGGAAATTACTATCTCGAGTTTGCGAATGATGCTTCAGGATCAACAGCAGGGATGAGTGGCACTATAATTGAGTTTTTTGATATAAGCGTTTATAGCGGAAATACAGAGAAACCAGGTAGAGTGTGGAGTAAAGCATGGCAATTTTCTGATCAGATTGAAGGTGGAAATTCGCCTGAAACTGAATTCTATATTCTTTCTGATGATGCAATTGTTACCAAGCTCAATATTAACAGGTGGCAAGGCGGACATTTTATGTTTTATTGTAATCCCTGGGGAGCAGTAAATACAGGTGATTGGGTTAATGACCGACTTTCAAGAACCGCTTTAAATCAGAGTCAGTGGCCAGGAGACTTTCCCCAGTTTAAAATTTTTCTCAATGACCCGGATAATATTGTTTTTCCAACTGGTACTTTTGGGCAAATTTGCGATGTAAACAGTAATTCGAACTGCGATGGGTCGGTAGATATTCTTGTTAAAGTTAACAAACCAGGGTCCTTGTCGCTAAATGTTGACATAGCCCCTCAGGGAACCAATAATGGTGAGGATGTATTGCTTACTGCAGATGTAACTGGTACCCCCGGTTGTGATACATGGGAAACTATACCATGGAATGGTATTGATGGACTGGGGCAACCTGTTCAGAATGGCGCATCCATTAACATGAATATTGATTATTTGAATGGTCTGACTAATTTGCCCATTTATGATATTGAACGAAATGAAAAGGGAATCATGGTTAACCTTATCAGACCAGTACCAACGGGCAGTTCAAAACTTAAAATTTATTGGGATGATCACATGCTTACTAACTGTAATCCGGTATGTGTTGAATTAAATGGATGTATTTACAATGATAAAAATGATGCTTGTCACAAATGGCCAGGTTTTAGCCAGGGAGATATGACTATTTACAATTCATGGTGGTATTATCTCACACAAAATACAATTAACCTAAACCTTGTAATAAAAAGGATACCTGAGTCTCCAACAGCCACGCCTACAGGCCCAAATCCGGTATGCGCAGGGCAAACTGCAGTAGCATACTCAATACCGGCAATCCTCAATGCCGAAAGTTATATTTGGACACTTCCCGACGGAAGCACTGTTACAACACCTACCAATACAATTAGTCTGAATTTCCCAAACCTTACTTCCGGTGGTACCCTCAGAGTGCATGGTCTAAATGCAAGCTGTGGTGCCGGGATTGATTCGCCGCCATTAACTATTGTTGTTAATCCTGATCCTCTTCCAACTATTACCGGAAACCAGTCAGTATGTAATGGAACAAGCTTCGTTTACACCGCTACTACCGGATTATCAACCTATACCTGGCCGCCTCCTTCGGGCGGAGTTATTACTGCAGGTGCCGGAACAAATACCGTTACTGTAAACTGGACATCGGCCGGAGCCCAAACATTACAGCTACAGACAACTTCATTTAACTGCGGTTTGCGGACAACTACGCTTCCGGTAACTGTAAATCCGTTGCCGGTTTCAAATTTCAGCTTTGCAAATAACTGCGCGGGACAAGCGGTTCAATTTACCAATCTCTCCAGCACTAGCATTGGTTTTATCAATTCGTGGGTCTGGGATTTTGGGGATGGTAACAATCAAACTATTAATTTTCCTGCAAATCCGAATGCAAGTCATGTTTATTCAGTTGGTGGGACATATAATGTTACACTCACAGTTACAACAGATCAAACATGTAGCCACAACTTTACGATTCCGGTTACAATTGTTTCACCACCTCAGGCCAATGCCGGTACTGACAATCAGATATGTGCTTCGGGTACATATACTGTTGCAAGTTCATCGGCTTCACAATATTCCACTTTGCTCTGGACAACTTCAGGAACAGGAACATTTAGTGATGCAGCAGCACAAAATCCTGTTTATACTCCTACAGCAGCTGATATCGCTGCAGGAAGCGTAATATTGACAATAACAGCCAACGGGAATACTCCTTGCGGGAATATTTCTGATGCAATGACGCTTACCATCCAACCTCTTCCTACCGCTAACGCCGGCCCTTCCGGCACCACCTGCCAGGGTGTGAATTACGCGGTTTCGGGAGCAACGGCTGCCAACAACAGCGCGGTAAGCTGGACCGAAAACGGCCCGGGCTCGCTGATAAATGCCAATACACTAACGCCAACTTACGTTCCGCTTCCAGGCGAAACCGGCACTGTAACCCTTACGTTAACCGCCACAGGAGCAAATACCTGTAGTTCCGAAACAGCTGTTTCCACCCGAACGCTTGCTGTTAATCCTTTACCCGAGGTTGATGCCGGACCCGATGCAACTATTTGTGCTGCAAACACGCATACCCTTGCCGGCACACAATCCAATTGCAGTCTATTTTTCTGGGCAACTTCCGGCGACGGTACATTCAGCCCTAACCTTTTGAATCCGGTTTATACTCCTGGAATTGCTGATATAGCGAACGGCAGCGTGGTTCTCACCCTTACCGGACAGGGAACAGGTGCTTGCCTCGGTTTCAGCGACAGCGATGCCATGACTTTGTTTATCGAGCCTATGCCGGCAGTAAATGCAGGACCCGACGATGCTTTCTGTGTTTTGAACGCTATCAATGTCATTGGTGCTTCTGCTACCAACTATACCAGCCTGCAATGGACCGCCGGCGATGGAAGTTTTAATAACAATACGCTGATGGCTCCCACGTATATGCCCGGCAACATTGACTTTAACAATGGTACTGTAACACTTACCCTTACCGCGCAGGGCAGCCTAACCTGTTCGGGGCAGTTTGTGAGCGACAGCCGCGTTTTCAGCGTTTCGCCTTACCCGGTTGTAAATGCCGGCGCGGATGATTACATCTGTAGCAATATTACTCAATTTCAACTTGTTGGAACGGGTAATAACTATACTTTAGGAAATATCCAATGGACAGTTTCGGGCGGCGATGGCACCCTCAGCAATCCGAACATACTGAACCCGGTTTACAATGCAGGCCCTATCGATTTAACCACCCCCGACCGGAACATTACATTTACATTAACTTTACAGGGAATTGGCAACTGTAACGGTGTTTTTGTTAACGATCAGATACTCCTCAAAATTGACCCAACGCCTGTGAGCAATGCCGGTCCGGATGATGAAATCTGCGGACAGCGGCCTTACCAGCTCAATCCGACAGCGCAATTTCAGAGCAGCATAACCTGGACAAGCTCAGGGAGTGGCACGTTCAGCAACCCCAATATTTTAAATCCAACCTATACGCCCAGCCCTGCCGATGTAGGAACAATCGTTGTTCTCACGCTTGATCTGTCGGGATGTAAAAGCCTTACCGGCGACGATTTCATGTGGCTAACTGTACATCCCGATCCAACGGCAACCATGAGCGGAAGCACCGGCATTTGCGAAGGAACTTCAGCCAATGTAAGTATTGCGTTTACCGGCACACCGCCCTGGAGCGTGACCTATACGGATGGCATAACACCGGTTACGGTAAACAATATTCTCGCAAGTCCATACACATTTACGGTCAGTCCGGCCATTTCCACCACCTGGTCGCTAACGGCAGGAAACGATGCATTTTGCACCATGCCTTCGGATTCCATTCACGGACTGGCAGCTGTTTCGGTAAATGCCCTGCCTGATTTATTTGTTGTCACCGGATCAAATTCAGGTTATTACTGCGAAGGCGATACAGGCGTGCTCATTGGCTTGAATAATTCGGAAGCAGGAATGACCTACACCCTGCTTCGCAACGGATTAAATGCAGGTGTCACTCTTCCGGGAACCGGTTCCGCACTCAGCTTCGGCATGTTTTCCACACCCGGTCAGTACTCGGTGCAGGGCGAAAACCCCGTCGGTAACTGCCTTGCCATGATGCGCGATACTATCAATGTGATCATGAACCCAACGCCTGTCACGGACTTCACCACCAACAATGCCTGCGCAACCGATACCACCTATTTCACCCTTACCGGAAACTTTTTGCCCCGCACCAGCTCCTGGCACTGGACTTTTGGCGACGGCACTTTTGCAACCTATAACGCGCCATACAGTCCGAGCCATGTGTACCCGACGTATGGTATTTACACGGTAACCTTGAGTGTTGAAGACACCAACGGATGCCAATACACGGTCACCCATCCGGTGGAAGTGATGCCACATCCTACTGCATTTTTCAGTTTCAATAC
>Ga0075012_10004082_pt1 | contig 13677 bp, 7 predicted proteins | sample All_14_2_FD_71474 | JGI IMG/M metagenome (GOLD analysis project Ga0075012, IMG submission 71474) | Freshwater microbial communities in response to fracking from Pennsylvania, USA - Allegheny Zone_MetaG_DW_15 | ecosystem: Environmental > Aquatic > Deep subsurface > Groundwater > Drilled... | reverse complement strand
GGTCCAGCAACCAGTAAAACCGGCCTTCGCTGTCCTCCGGCAGGCCCGGGAAATCATCCTTGGTCAGGATCCCGGCCTCCAGAAGCTCCAGGGCAAAGGCCATGACCTGCGGGGCGGAAAACCCGTCGACCCCGTGCTCGGTCGCGGCCTGGGCGATCCCCAGACCGAACGCGAGGTCGGAGAAGGCCGCCATGGTATAGGTCAGCTTGGAAAAGCATTTCATCATGTATGTCGGCTTGCCCGGCGGCGAAATGGTGGCGCCGCAGGTCATCGGGCAGTTGTAACAGCTGATCAGCCGCGTCCGCATCTGATCCATGGTCTGTTTCCACTCATCGGCGACCTCCTTGGACCAGAAATCCTTGCGGCGCTCCCGCGAATTGCCCCACATGAAATTCTCGGTATGCCACTTCTCGTCATGGACCTTCATCTCCTGGGGAGACCCCAGTATGGCCAGAATGGGCATGACGCCGGGGATCGGGTTGGCGTTACGGAACTTGATGTATTCCATGACCTCGTCGCACAGCTGCATGTATTCCGCCGGACGGGCCAGATGGATATCCTTGGTTCCCCGGACGACGATGGCCTTGACCCCCTTGTCGCCCATCACCGCCCCGATGCCGCCCCGGCTGGCACTTGAGCGCCCCTGTTCGATGGAGGCAAAGTAGACCCGGTTCTCACCCGCCGTGCCGATCGCCGCGACCTGGGCCTTCGGTTCCTTCAGTTCCTCACAGATCAGTTTGGCCGTTTCCACGGCACCTTTGCCTCTGAGGTGCGAGGCATCGCGGATCTCGACCTTGTCGTCCTTGATCCAGATGTAGACCAGGTCGGGAGATTTGCCGCGCAGAATGACCTTGTCATAGCCGGCGTACTTCAATTCCGGCGCCCAGAACCCGCCCATCATCGAAAATGCCAGCAACTCGGTCATCGGGGAGATCGTGGTGACGATGGTCCGGTTGCAACCGGTGGCCGGCGTGCCGCACAATAAGCCGGCGGCGAAGATCAGCAGGTTGTCGGGTGAAAAGGCTTCTACTTCGGGTGGTACCCGGTCCCACATAATCTTGGCGTTGGTCCCCAGTCCACCCAGATACAATTGGCTATCCTCGGGATTGGTTGCCACCCGCTCGATATTGCCGCGGGTCAGATCAATCTCCAGATTGTAACCAGCCTCTGCGTATCTCATGGTCTTTTCCTTGTAATGTCTGAAATTTACTTGAGTTTTACCGGTAAAACTAAACCAACCGGAAAATCCACTGTTGAGACTCTCAGGATGAATTTCACCTGTTTGCAAGCATAAGCTATATTGCTTCCTGAACGATTTCTGTAATATCTTTAATTTCCAGCAAGTCACCATATTCGAGGTTGAGGCGGCTTTCCTCGAAGTTGGTAATGCAATATGGGCAACTGGTTGCCAGCACCTGGGCTCCCGTTTGGACCGCCTGATTCAACCTGATGTCGGAAAATCTCTGGTCTTGTGGCGTGTCCATCCATATTCTCCCGCCGCCGCCACCGCAGCATAGGCTATCACGGCGTGATTCAGCCATCTCAACCAGTTCAAGTCCTGCTATCCTGTTCAAGACAGTACGGGGTTGGTCATATATATTGTTATGCCTGCCGAGATAGCAGGGATCATGATAGGTGACTTTTTTCTCAAATGGATGCTTGAGCTGGAGGCGGCCCTCATTGAGGAGTTCCAACAGGTATTGACTGATATGGACAACTTCAAAGTTGACCATGAATTCGGGATATTCGTTTTTAAAGGTATGGTAGCAGTGAGGGGACGAGACGAGAATTTTCTTTACCCCATGGTCGATGAAGGCCTTGATATTTTCCCTGGCGAGGGACGTGAACACCTGTTCACTGCCGAACTTGCGGATACTTTCGCCGCAGCAGTTTTCCTTATTGCCCAATATGCCGAAATCTACTCCTGCTTTTTTGAGGATATCGGCCGTGGTTGCTGCAACCTTTTTCATTCTCGGATCATAACTCAGGTAACAGCCGACAAAAAACAGAACCTCCATTCCTTCGGAATACGGTTTGACGCCGTGCTCCTTTGCCCAATCCCCTCGTTTCTGCCGCTCGACCTGCAACGGATTCCCTTCTGAGATAAGGCTTGCTCTTGCCGTGCGAGCAGACTTGACTGATGCCGGGAAGACTTCATAGCCGGCGGCAACCCGCCGCAAAGAAACGCCGAGTTCAATCTGATTTACTCCTCTTGGGCATTGAGCTGGACATCTTCCGCAAGTGGTGCATCGCCAGATGTCTTCACCATCGATTTCGGTCAAGCCAAAGGTGGCCTCACGTATGAGCTTACGCATACTGAACTGCCTTACCTTGTTCCAGGGACAAACTGTGTCGCACAGGCCGCACTGAAAGCAGAATCGCTGTGATTGTCCGCCGGCCTCTTCTATCTCTTCAACTACTTCTTTGAAAGGGGCAACTGTTTCCACTTTGTTTCGTCCTCACTCTCATTTTAAAGGGTTGACTAGCATGTTAATAGATAATATATTAACTATTCATGCGTGTCAAGAATAAAAAAAGCTAACATCAGGCTACAATATGAACCTTGGACGTTACTCCATTGCAAATGGATAACATGTTGTAAATATTGTTTTTATATGTTGAATCAAGGATGAGGCTATGCTGACAGAGAACGACGAAAGTGATTGGGGTAAATACAACTATAAAAATAACATGGACTTTGGCGAAAAAGTCATTGCTGTCCTGTTTCGAGCTTCTGAGACGATAAAAAAGGATCTCGATATGATCTATAAAAATTATGGGTTGACGTTTTCCCAATATAACGTACTGAGAATATTAAATAATTCAAAGAATGGCCAGAATACGGTGAGCAATACCAGCAAGATTATGCTGGTGTCCAGTTCCAACATTACCGGTGTTACCCAACGATTGGAAAAAAGCGGATTAATCCTGAGAAAGCAGGACCCGAGCGACGAGCGGATTACCGTTCTTGAAATTACCCCCAAAGGATCACGCATATTAAAAAACATTCATGATGCGCATTTATCTAGAATTAACAGTTACTTAAAAAGCTTTTCCATCCAGAAGCAAAGGAGTTTATTTGAAGATCTGAAGCAGGTGTACAAAGATGTACTCTAAGAGTTCTCTATGAACAAAATAGTTGACACCGAATATGTTAACATGTTATATAAAATGGTATTTTACTGTTATCATGGATGATGTCTGTTTTCCCACCAATGCTTGATAAAATAGCAGGAGGATAATTTTGAAAATTCTTACTACCGTCAAAAAAGTGGTTGATGTGGAATTGACCATCCGCGTGGAGTCAGGGGCCATTGTCGAAGAGGGGCTGCAATACGTCATGAATGCCTGGGACGAAAATGCGGTGGAAGCCTCTGTCCAGCTCAAGGAAAATAATGGTGCAGAGACAACGCTGGTCAGTATCGGCGGCGGCGATGACAACACCCAGATTATCCGTCGCGGCTATGCCATGGGTATTGACAACGGTATCCAGATTGATGACCCGCTGCTTGCCGGAGCGGATTCCTTTGTCCTTGCCAGGGTCCTGCAGAAGGTTTACGAAAAGGGAAGCTATGATCTGGTCATAACCGGTAAACAGGCCCAGGACACCGATAATGGTCAAACCGGAATAATTCTGGCCGAGAACCTTGGGATTTCCTGCGTAAGCAACGTGGTCGCCATTGAGGTGATGGACGACAAGCACATAAAAGCGACGCGGCTGGGCGACGGCGGCAAGGAGATTGTCGAAGTGACGTTGCCGGCGGTTGTCACGGTCAGCGACAGTATCAATGAACCGAGACTGCCGCAAATGCGTGGCCTTATGATGGCCAAGAAAAAGAAGATCGAGGTAATGGATCTGGCCGCACTTGGCACCTCGTTTGAGCAGGTAGGAGGCAGCGGTAATCGCTCTCAAATCCTCGAATTCAGTAGATCCCAAGCACGTAAGGCCGGCAAAAAATATGAAGGTGATGCCGCTCAAATCACCGCCCAGGTTGTTGATCTGCTCGTGAATGAAGCCAAGGTCTTATAAAGACAACCTGTCAATTACGATGTCATTGAATTAAATACATTTATATAAGGAAAAGAAGATTATGGCTAAAGTACTCGTAATTGCGGATATCAAGCGAGGTGAGGTGAAGCGCAGCACTGCAGAACTTCTGGCAAAGGCCAGATCTATTGGTGCGGAGACTGCTGTCGTTGCTGTCGGTCACAACCTGGAAGCATTGATCCCCAACTTGGTCAGTGTCGGCTCTGGTAGCCAATATATTGCCGATGATGCAGGTTTGGAACTGTTTTCAGCCGCCCCATACGCCTCCTGTATCGTCGACGCGGCAAACCAGTTTGGCGCCGACCAGGTCTGGTTCGCTTCAACAGAAAGCGGCAAGGCCGTTGCGCCACGGGTGGCTGCCCGGCTCGGTGCGTCCTGTGCAACTGATATTACCGATGTGACCTACACTGGGGACCATATTGAAATAACACGACCTGCCATAGCCAATAAAGTCATACAGCGGGTGAAAATAAACAGTGAAAAGCTCGTTGCAGTTGTCAGGGCAGGGGCTTTCGAGATGACGGACGAGGGCACTGCCGGCAGCGAAAATGTCATCCGTCTTGCAGCGCCGCCCACTGATCTGGGGGCTGTGGTCAAGGAATTGATAGCCGATGCCAGCGGAGATATCGATCTGGGCGATGCCGCCATTGTCGTCTCAGTCGGGCGCGGCGTCAAAGATCAAAAAGGTATAGATCTGGTAAAAGGACTGGCAGATGATCTGGGGGCCGGTTTCGGCACTTCCAGGGCCATGGTCGACAGCGGCTTGATGGGGCACAACAAACAGGTTGGCCAGACAGGAAAAATAGTAGCCCCGAAACTGTATATAGCCGTCGGCATTTCCGGAGCGATCCAGCACCTTTCCGGTATGACCGGCTCGCAGGTCATTGTGGCTGTCAACAACGATCCTGAAGCGCCGATCTTTAATGTCGCTGACTACGGCATAGTAGGGGACCTTTTTGAAGTAGTCCCGATTCTCCGTCAGCAGATACAGAACATCAAAAGGTAGTCTCTTCTGGTAACGATTCAAACTCAGCCCGGTTGGTGAAGGACCGGATAAGCTTCTGCAATTTGGCTGGGCTGAGTTTCTCGGTTTTCGAATAGCTCTTTTGTTCCAGCAGGATGCGATCGTATACTTCCATTATACATACGAGTTGAGGAGAGAGTTTTGAATCCCTTATTGATGGCTTTTTTGCTTGTTGTTGCCCTGAGTGTGTTCTGCTATTCAATGGTTCGCAAGATTCAACTGCTCCAGGCACTGGCGCCCGCCGACAGAGCGAACCACCTGAAAGAACGCTTCAAAAATATGATGGTTCTGGCCGTCGGCCAGCAGCGTCTTGTCGGCAGAGCAAAGGAAAGAAGCTCCGGAATCATGCATGCCTTCATTTTCTGGGGATTCTGCATTCTGTTGATTCGCAGCCTGATGCTCTACGGGGAGGGATTCCAGAAAGGATTTGAGTTGCCTCTCTTCGGCGCGCCACATCTGCTGGGTTACCTGTATGTTGCGTTGAAGGATCTGGTCGAGGGGATTGTCCTGGCCATGGTCATCTGGGCAATCTATCGTCGAGCCGTTGTCAAACCGGAGAGGTTGCATAACACCTTCAAGGCGTATCTGGTTCTGGTGTTGATCGGCATCTTGATGGTGTCTGATCTGTTGTACGACGGTGCGCGATTCAACCTGGTCCAATTGCCTGGTTTTTCAGGAGATATCCACATCTTCAACAATCCCCAGTATGGCTCGGAAACTCTCTGGGCGCCGTTATCGAACATAACGGCTGCGCTCATATCCGGATTCGGCCCTGAGACCCTGGCCCTGCTGATGGCAGTCATGTTCTGGCTCCACATCTGTACTCAGCTGGTCTTCCTCAATCTCCTGCCGTATGGCAAGCACTTTCATGTGATCACATCACTTCCCAATGTATTTTTCAAAAGCCTGGGATATCCCCATGAAAAGGCAAAACTCCTGGATATGGAGGACGAAGCTGCATGGGAAAATGAATCATTAGGTCTTAATCACATCCACCAACTCGACTGGAAACAGGGACTGGATCTACTCACCTGTACCGAATGCGGACGATGCAAGGAGGTGTGTCCTGCCTATACCACTGATAAACCACTCAATCTGTACGATTTTAATCTCAATCTGCGGCAGGAGTTGACAGATAATGAAAAGGCCATCATCCAGCGCGCCAAACTGTTGTCTGGTACGGACCAAAGCGGCGAAGACGCCGATGCGTTGAAAGAAAAGGTCCTGGCTCTGAACAGTGAAAAACAATTGGTCGGCGATATTATTGCAGAGGACACACTCTGGGCATGTACTACATGTCGAGCCTGTGAAGAAGTGTGTCCGGTCGCGATTGAACATGTGCCGCGTATCATTGCCATGCGCCAGGGACAGACCTTGATTGCCCAATCGTATCCCAAAGAGCTGAACCCGGCTCTAAAAGGTCTTGAACGCAACGGCAATCCCTGGGGTATCGGGTATGACAAGCGCGAAGAATGGGCCAAGGGACTGGGCGTTACAACAATGGCGGAGAACCCGGACGTCGAATATCTCCTCTGGGTAGGATGTGCCGGTTCGTTTGATGACCGAGCGAAAAAAGTATCTGTCAGTCTAGTGAAAATTCTGCAGAAAGCATGCGTAAGCTTCGGTATTCTCGGGGTGGAGGAAAAATGTACCGGTGATTTTGCCAGAAAGGTCGGAAATGAAATGCTGTTTCAGATGCTGGCCCAGGAAAATATCGAAACACTCAATGGCTATAACGTTAAAAAGATCATCGCCGCCTGCCCGCATTGCCTCAATACGCTCAAGCATGATTATCCGCAATTGGGAGGAAATTATCAGCTCATCCATCATAGCGAATTCATTGAGCAGCTTATAAAAGAAGGAAAAATCAAGCTGAACCAAGCGATGAACGGCACGGTAACTTACCATGATCCATGTTATCTCGGCCGCTATAATGACATTTACCGCCAGCCGAGGTCGGTGCTGCAAGCTGTTTCCGTTGATGCGATCAAGGAGATGGATCGAAGCGGCAAAGAAAGTTTCTGTTGCGGTGCAGGCGGGGGCCGAATGTGGATGGAAGAAAACATAGGTAAAAAGATATATCTTGAGCGGACAAGGGAAATCGTCGATCTGCAAGCCACAACCGTTGCGGTGAGTTGCCCCTTCTGTCTGACAATGATCGAGGACGGTATCAAAGAAATGGAAAAGGTGGACACCGTCCGGACCAGGGATATCGCCGAGCTTGTAGCGCAGTATATGGTGTAGCCCGGAAATTTTTCGGCTGGGAGCCTGTCGAACTCAAAAGCAATCGCACCTGAAAGAATGGGTGCATCAGCTGAATATCTATCATTTCAGGCAACAATTTTCAGATTGCTGCCTGAAATGATTCTTGGCTTTCTCAGGATCTTCGCGTTTCGGTCGATGTCCGGGGCAACCCCTTTACCCTGGGAAGGCAGAAGGAAATCTGCGTAGAGGAAAGTCAGCGAGACCGAGTTGCTCATTCCTTCGGCAGAGATCCTGTCAGGCAACGGCGTTACCGCACCATAGGGCTGGCCGGTCAGTCGTCTCCCGGTGGCATTGTTGCGCGTCTGCGGGGCGTGGGTGTCGTGGGCGGCGGTGGAGGCAAGTCCGCCCAGTCCCTGCGAAAAACCCTTGACGCCCCCCGCCCTATCTATTGCCCGTCACGGGCAATATCTCCTCGACCGGAGTCTTGTACCTCTGGTCCGATTCTTTCGACGCTCTTTGTTTTATCGGATGGCCTCATAGACGATCTCGGTGATCTCCAATGCGGTTTCGTCTTCCAGCGCCAGACGGCTGTCTTCAAAGTTGGAAATTACTGCAGGGACAGGCGGTGGCCAATCATTCCTACACGCTATCCAGCCCGAGCAATTTCATAGCATTGATACCGGCAATACAGGCTTTTTCATGGTCATTTAAAAACGGTAAGGAAAAAAGATAGTCAACATCTCCTTTCTGGTCATTCCAGGGGGTGTCGCTTCCAAATAAAATCTGCTCGATCGGGTGATTTTTAATCATCCTTTCGAGTGTGCTTATCGGCATTTTTCTTAAGATAAATGAAGTATCAAGGTAAATGGAAGAGCCCAGCAGCAGCTTGTCGGTATCTCCATAATTGTCTTCACCGCCCATATGTGCTGCAATCATTTTCATTTGAGGAAAGGCCCTGTGAACCCGTAACAGCCTGTCAGGAAGGGCATGGACCGGCGGAGGCAACCCACGATCAAGCCCGGCGTGAAACAGTATGGGCATTCCTGCACTTTGTGCAGCCTCATAGAGAGGGAACACCCTCTTTTCATCTACGAAGAATCCCTGGTAATCAGGGTGCAGCTTAATACATTTAAAACCTCTTGCTGATAATCTTTTGATAGCATTGTTGTCTACTGCAAGATCCGGGTGCCATGCAGCCATGGGTATAATATTATGTTGACTGATGTCTAATAGCCAGTCATTGATCGATTCAGTCTGTTCCGGCTTTGTTGTTATCCTGCTGACAACAGAAACATCAACTCCTGCCACTGCCATTGATGCCAACAGATCGCTTACTGTTCCCCTGTTAAAATATTGTATTCCGGCCCTGTTGTGGAGATCTGGCAGAACCTTTGCGGCCATATCTTCGGGGAAAATATGTGCGTGAAAATCGATTATTTGATTACGCATAATTTATAAAGTTTCCTACCCGGAACTGAAAAAAGGATTGGATTTTCTTTGATGTCCGATTGTTGAATCCGGCCCGCACCCTGAATACACCTTAAATCGTCGCCGAGAGGGAAGACCGTAATAAGGTGATGGTGAGGTGATAAGAAATCGCTTTTTAAGGATTCCGGAAGTTACGGCTTCCCGATTGAAATCGCTGCATTTACGACAATCTTTGTATCCTTTTCACTCTGATATTACAAGATTATTCTGTTCGCTCCCTATGCACCTGCCAGGTCCCCTGCCTTTCTGGTTCACTACAGATTCATGCCATTTCCGCCAGGCAACAGCATTGTCATCTATTGTGGAATGGACACCAAGGGATTCGCACCAAAAAGAGAACCGCAGGTAATCCGACTCACTGCCAAATGATGCCGCCTCAACATGATTTCTTCGATCTTCAACTACGGCAAAATCCGATAGATGTTGTATCGAGAAATCATTACGACTGCCGTCCTTATCAATTGCATGTCCCGCTTGATATCTCAAGGAGGATCTCGGGCTGTCGCCATCCGGTTAAATCGGCTGCCAGAGTATTCCTGGATGACTGGATCGCAGGATCAACTGGCTCAGATGTTACCAGGTCGCACAACTTGGCCCAGACACTCGACTGAAATCAAGAGTGGAGCCTTGCCGGCTTTGATTGCCCGATTTCCACAGGTCATTTGGCAGGAACCAGTAACAAAATCAAAACATTGCAAAAACATGAATCCGGTTTTCGAGATCAGGAGTCCTTCAAGCTGAAAATGTATGCCCATCATGAAACCAGGAACGCTCTAGTCGGATGAACTCCTTTGCAATCCCAAGCAACATGGTTTGCTAAATACTATGTCTCCATAATTACAGATATTTTTTTTTCTTGACACCTAGTTATAACACAGCTAAGGTTACAAAGTAGCTATATTAAGGCTGTATTGTAATAAGTAGCGTTCGAGGTACAGATCCAGGTACCAGTCCCAGGGAGCTACGTATCGAGAGGTAAAGATATCCCTGAAACCAGAAATGCCACCATCAGATATTCGACGGTAGATGAAGGGGGTAAAGAAGAAGATTTTGAAATGGTCGTCCTCTCCGTTGGGATGGTGCCGCTTGCCGATGTACGGAAGCTGGCGGACAAGTTTGGTAGAGAACTCAATTCTCACCAGTTGTGTTTCAGCAAAACGACGAATCCCGTCGAAATTTTCGTCCGGAGATTTTTGCAGGGTAGTACCAATCCGAGTAGAAGTTCAACCTGTCGGTATCCACCTTCAACACACTTTTAGCGGGAGACAACAATGCAAGCAAAGGAATTGATGATGCGGCCCTGGGAAGACGGATTTGATTTGCCCGAAACCTTTAACATGGTCAGTTGGTTGCTCGAACGCCACTTGGGCGGGAACGATGCGGATCGTATCGCCATTGTACATCAAGGTGGAGAAATGACCTATCGGCAACTGGGCAGCATGACCAACAGAATCGGTAACGGTCTGATCAAGTTGGGAATAAAACCCGGAGAACGGGTTGTCATTCTGCTTCACGATCGTCCCGAGTTTATGGCTCTCTATTTGGGTGCAATGAAGATCGGAGCGGTACCGGTACCTGTCAATATGCTGGCGACCATCGGTGATCTGGAATACTTCCTCCGGGACAGCGAGGCCAGTGCCGTGGTGATGGAAAGGGAAATGTTTGACAATCTGCGCACCATCCTGCCTGAGATTCCTCACCTCAAGGCCTTGGTGATGTTGGGGGATCCATCCGAAGGTACCGTTGACCTCTCTCAGCTCATCGAAAGTTCGGCGGATCAATTGGACACCTATCCCACATCGAAAAACGACCCTTCCTATTGGCTGTATACCTCAGGAACGACCGGACGTCCCAAGGGGGTTATTCATTGGCACAAGGATCTGGTCTATGCCGTAGAGACCTGGGGGCGCCATGTCGTCGATTTCAAACGGGAAGACCGTGTCCTGTGCGGTTCTAAATTATTCTTTTCCTATGGTCTCAATAATTCGCTTTACCTGCCCCTGTATTACGGCGCCTCAATGATTCTCAATCAGGATCGACCCACGCCGCAGAGGATACTGGAATTGATTGCCCAGTATCGCCCCACAGGCCTTTTTTCAGTGCCGACCGCCTATGGCCAGATGCTCAACTATTTAGAAGGGAGTGCCGACCAACCGGATCTGAGTTGCCTCCGGTTTTGTATCTCGGCGGGTGAAGCCCTCCCCGGATCACTGTTTCGGCGTTGGCGGGATCGATTCGGCATAGAGATTTTAGATGGTTTGGGATCCACAGAAGCGAGCTTTATCTATATGAGCAACCGGCCCGGCAAGGTCAAAGAGAATTCCAGCGGGCTGGTATTGCCGGGTCACACCATCGAGGTCCGGAACGAGAAATCAGCAGCCTTGCCCGTCGGCGAATTGGGCGAATTATGGGTTAAAAGCAACAGCCTGTTTCATGGCTATTGGAAACAGCCGGAAAAGACTGCCGCGACATTGGTGGATGGTTGGATGAGCACCGGCGACACGGGATATATGGATGCGGAGGGGTATTTCTTTTTTTCGGCCAGGTCCAATGACACCATGAAGGTCAGCGGGATCTGGGTTTCTCCGTTGGAAGTGGAGGATGCCATGCTCAGTCATCCGGCGGTTGCCGAATGTGCCGTTGTGGGGGCGGAGGACGCCATGGGGTTGATCAAACCCAAGGCCTTTGTGGTGCTTATGAACGGGTACCAGCCGGGTGATGAATTGGTAAAAACCCTCCAGCAGTATGTCAAGCAGAAACTGGCTCCACACAAATACCCGCGCACCATCGAATTTTTGGAAGAACTGCCAAAGACGAGTACAGGGAAAATTCAGCGCTTCAAACTGCGGGAGACTTTGAAAACCCCCGAAACCAGTGCAGCATAGGTGAATATCGGTACTCCCATCCGGAATACCAGTTGGCAGCGTCTGTAACATTGGTTTGATGTCGGAAAAACAAAGGCATTCTCTCAGGAGAATGCCTTTGTTTTTCCTCCATGACAAGAAGTCACAACAAAGCATGAAACTTGAGGGTTGATATCTTAGACGAGTCCTAGTGGGACGATGAGTTGAGTTGTTGACCATGTGGTGACCGAATACGGAATCGCCAAACTTCGCGGGAAATCCATACGGGAACGGACCCTGTCTCTTATTAGCATTGCCTATCCTGATTTCCAGGATCAACTGCGCTACGCGGCGAAACAGCTGAAGATTATCTAAGTTTTGTTTTGTTTCACAAACCAACCTGATTTGTGGCTCCGTTCTTGGGCAGGTCAAATCTTTGTAACTATTCAGTAAAAAAAACTGTTTGGTCAGCCTTCTGCAATCCCAATCGGCATGGGCGCCCGACTCCTATATGAGCATTATTCCATATATTTTTTTTCTTGACACGTAGCTGTGATACAGCTACGTTTACAATACAGCTAATATGAGGCTGCATTGTAGCAACGTCGTTCGACGTACCGATCAATGTGTCGGTTTGACAAGGCAAATCAAAAATCATGTTCATCCGGTTGAAGCGTACCTGTTTGTATCTACCTGAAGTTGAGATGTGATATTGACTGGCATTGTTCTCTGCTGGACAAAGGCTTTCAGAGAGCCTGGTATCAAAAGGGCAACAGGCCCTCTCTGATGATCAATTTGCAGACTTTGTTAAATCGTCAATCTGATATCAGCTGGAATCCTATGTCGGAGTGGCGACCAGGTACGCAAAAACCGGAAGAACCACTTTTATAAAAGGGAGTGAAAATGAGATACGGAGAGACAGGAGCACGCCTGGAGATCGATCTATCTCGGGGAAATATAGAAAAGATCGACACCGACCCAAGAGACACAGAACTTTACCTGGGAGGACAGGGTACCGCGGCAAAAATACTGTGGGATAGAGTGCCTCCGGAAATCGACCCCTTTTCTCCCGACAACCTGCTGATATTCACTGCCGGGCTTCTGCATGCCACCCCGGTTCCCGGAGCTAACAGGGTGGTGGTGAATACATTTACTCCTCAGACCAATTTCATGTCCCATTCCCTGATGGGCGGTTTTTTCGGACCGGAAATGAAGCATGCTGGCTACGACCAGATCATCATCCGCGGCAAAGCCAAGGATCTGGTCTACCTGTATATCAACAATGGCAAGGTTGAAATCAGGGATGCCACCCACCTTGCGGGCAGGGGCGCCACGGAAACAGGCGATCTATTGAAAAAAGAACTGCATGACGACAAGGTCCAGGTAGCAGCCATCGGTCTGGCCGGGGAAAACAGGGTATGGATGGCTTCGATTGAGCATGGGCACTCCAGCGCCGCCAGGGGAGTTGGTGTGATCATGGGAGACAAACGGCTGAAAGCCATTGCCGTGAGGGGAACCAGAGATATCAACATTGCCCATCCGGTTGAACTTTTTGAAAAGTGCATGGCAATGCACAAAAAAATTGGCGGAAGCGACGGCTGCGGCGACTGGATGGCCTATGACGAAGACGACAGTTTTCACCACAATCATTTTGCCTGGGGCAACGCCCGTACCAGGAGGAAAAATTTCTGGAGCGAAGAACTGCAGAACCGCTGGGCAAAGCTCAAGTATGACAACATGAGCCGCCAGACCAGCTGCTACAACTGTCCTAAAAACTGTCGAAACGTCATCAAATACAAGGACGGCAAACGGTTCGGTTACAAGTGTTATGGAAAAGACACCTACCACATGGCTGCCTTCAAGGAGCTGGATTTCAGTTATGACATTCTTGGAGTTGCCCAGGAATATGGCCTTGATTCCTATTCAACCCCCCAGGCCCTGGCCTTTGCGGTTGAACTCTATGAAGCCGGTATCCTCACCGATAAAGACATGCCCGGCTTTCCCAAGGACAGCGGAGAGCGGATCTGGTACCTGTTGGAAAAAACCGTTCGCCGTGAAGGGATCGGGGA
>Ga0075012_10004078_pt1 | contig 13691 bp, 15 predicted proteins | sample All_14_2_FD_71474 | JGI IMG/M metagenome (GOLD analysis project Ga0075012, IMG submission 71474) | Freshwater microbial communities in response to fracking from Pennsylvania, USA - Allegheny Zone_MetaG_DW_15 | ecosystem: Environmental > Aquatic > Deep subsurface > Groundwater > Drilled... | reverse complement strand
CATCTACATGGACGACGGTCAGAATGAGATGATGAACTTCTTTGCGACCGCTGCTCGTTGGATGAGTCCAGTCACCAACATTGAATATGGGGCTGAGGATCTACAGTATGACTTCAAACTGCACCAAGCCACAAACTCCGACGGGCCCCGCAACCAACAGCCAGCATTGAAGGCACACTCATACTCTGTTGGCGCTAATCCAACACCATTCATAGAGCGAATCACAGTGCATCATGTGTACAACTATGGTGAAAATGTCAACACATATCGCTTCTACGGCCCAGTGATCACCGAACTCACGCTGGATGAGTTAGACATGGCTGCATCTGAACTAGCCACGTTAAAGATGGTGTTTGACTACACTCACTTCACAATGGAAGTGGGGAAACCAATGACCAGTGCCGTGGCCAAATTGGTAGGTACCGCAACACGATTACGGAGCGATCTGCAATAAAAAAGCCCGCTTATGCGGGCTTTTTGTCAGATGTAGAAGTTCTGGTGCACGTATCGGGTGTTGACCAGCTCCTCCAGTTCAGCATTCACTGCCGAACCAGTTCCCTTCAGTGCATTTTCGATCCGTTGAATCCAGTGCAACACAAACACACTCTGCTTGGCGGCGTCGTACACAGGCCCACGCTGAATGTCATCCACGAAATAGGTGAACGTCACCTGTAGCTTTCGGAGAGTTGGGCTGTTGAAGCCAATGGGTTTGGCTGCGGCGCGAAAGCGCGCCGACAGCTTGTTGACCATGGGGGTGGGATCGAATTTTTCACGAGTTTGAACTTCAGTAGCGCTCATGGGGGATTACCTTTCGGCAGTTGTTGAACAAGACCACATGATCAGAGATTTGGTGGTTGGGTGGAACATCTCCCCAACAAGTTTCGACAAATCTGCAGCGTCTTTTCCAACTCAGTAAATAGGCTACCTGCAAAATTCAACATCGCGCGACTCGCTGACATCCACTCCACAATTTGGTTGCCTCAATAGCAAACAAACGGCGCATCCAGCGATACTGAATGCTTGCACCAATCGTGGTAACATAGGATTCCAGCTACTAGCATTGAACCCTCAACCAAGTATCAACATGGACAAAACCAAGTACGACATTATCATCGATCTATCACGTGACCAGCTGTTTGACCAGCTTGGACTCAGCCGCTTACGTGAGTCGTACATGCGCGATTGCGAGACGTCTCCTCAAGAGCGTTTTGCGTATGTGTCAAGCGCATTTGCAAGTGACGCCGCACATGCTCAGCGGTTGTATGATTACTCCAGCAAACATTGGCTGTCGTACTCAACCCCAATTCTTGCATTTGGTCGAAATGTGCGTGGGCAGCCAATCAGCTGCTTCCTCCCATATCTACCAGACTCAGCCAAGGGATTGGTTGACTGTCTGTCAGAAGTGAACTGGCTGTCCATGATGGGTGGTGGGGTTGGGATCCAGGTTGGCATTCGCAGCACCGATGAAAAATCTGTTGGCGTGATGCCTCACCTGAAGGTGTATGACGCATCGTCCCTAGCGTACAAACAGGGAACAACACGTCGTGGTTCGTATGCTGCATACCTCGACATCAGTCATCCCGACATTGTGCAGTTCCTCGAAATTCGGAAGCCAACTGGTGACCAGAACATGCGAGCACTGAACCTGAATCATGGGATCAACATCAGCGACAAGTTCATGGAGCTAGTTGAGCGTCGGATGTTGGACCCCAACTTCGATGACACTTGGGATCTGGTTCAACCGAACACCAATGAGGTAGTGGATCGTATCTCTGCAAGCAAGCTGTGGATTCGCATTCTTGAGATGCGGATGCAAACAGGAGAACCGTATCTGTGGTTCAGCGACGCAGCAAATCGTGGTTTGCCAGAACATCAGAAGCGTCTGGGTTTGAAGATTCACGGCTCCAATCTGTGCTCTGAGATCAGTCTCCCAACCAACAAAGATCGCACAGCAGTTTGTTGCCTGTCGTCGGTGAACCTCGAGTATTACGACGACTGGTCCAGCAATCCCCAATTCCTCCCCGACATTCTCGAAATGTTGGACAACGTGTTGGAATATTTCATCCAGAACGCTCCTGATGAAATTGCACGAGCCAAATACTCCGCATTCCGCGAACGCAGCGTTGGTGTTGGCGCACTGGGTTTCCACGCATATCTGCAAAAGAACAATGTGGCATTCGAGAGTGCCATTGCAAAGAGCTTCAACAAGCGTGTGTTTGCAAAGATTCGGCGCGAACTTGATGCCGCCAATATTCGTCTGGCAGATTTGCGGGGCCCCTGCCCCGACGCCAAAGAAGGTGGTGCATACGTCCGCTGCAGTCATGTGATGGCGGTTGCACCAAATGCATCCAGCTCGATCATCATGGGGAACACATCTCCATCAATCGAGCCGTATGCAGCAAATGTGTACCGCCAAGATACCACGAGTGGTGCTTGGATCAACAAAAACCGGTTCCTCGATGCGATCATGCAACACATGGCTGCGACACAAGAAGAAGGTTGGTACGAAGACACCCTGGCCAGTATCACTGCCCACGATGGGTCGATCCAACACCTGGATTGTTTTGACGAGCACACCAAGGCAGTGTTCAAAACAGCACGAGAGATTGACCAGCGATGGATCATCGAGCATGCGATCGATCGTCAAGAGAAAATCGACCAAGCTCAGAGTGTGAACATCTACCTCGCACCAGACGTGAACGTAAAGTACCTTCATGCAGTACACTTTATGGCATGGAAGGGTGGACTGAAGTCGATGTACTACTGCCGAAGCAAGAAATTGCGAAGTGCAGATCAAGTCGGCAAGCGCGTGGAGCGTCGGCGGATTGAAGACGAAATCAACATGCAGGAAGTTGCGCAAGGCACGAGCTGCATTGCTTGTGAATAACCAGAGAAAGTCACCTACCAAATGCAGATTTTGAAATTTTCTGCATCTTGGTGTGCGCCGTGCAAAGCGCTCGCCAAGATGCTCGAATCTACCCAACACGAGCACACCATTGTGGATGTGGACATTGACGACGAAGATGGTGCCCAATTGGCTGCTGCTCATCGCGTCAGAGGCGTACCTACAATGGTCATGCTCAATACCGATGGTGTGGAAATCAAACGCACGACCAGTCGCCCGACAAGCGTCGAATCTCTTCAACTGTGGCTAACAACATGATCAAAAAACGCAAACTTCGCATCACCGATGAACGACTGACCTTCAAACCGTTCAACTACCCCTGGGCATACGATGCATTTCTACAGTCAGAGCAGATGCATTGGCTGTTCACGGAAGTGCCAATGCTGGAAGATTTGGCAGATTGGAAAAACGTGCTCACCGAGAGTGAGAAAACATTCTTCACCCACATCTTCCGATTCTTCACGCAGGGTGACATTGACGTTGCTGGCGCATACGTCAAGAACTATCTTCCGACGTTCCCTCAGCCGGAAATTCGAATGATGCTCAGCAGCTTCACAGCTCGCGAAGCTATCCACATTGCCGCTTATTCCTACCTCATCGAAACGCTCGGGATGCCGGAGACGGTGTACAGCGAGTTCCTCGAGTATGAGGAGATGAAGGAAAAACACAACTATGTGGCTGAGTTCATTGAACAAGATAGCAGCACGATTGCCCAACAGATCGCTGTGTTCTCCGCTTTCACTGAGGGGATGCAGTTGTTCAGTTCATTTGTGATGCTCTTGAACCCCGCTCGCTTCGGAAAGATGAAAGGGATGGGCCAAATCATCGCTTGGTCGATTGCCGATGAGTCTCTCCACTGTGAAAGCATGATCCGCTTGTTCCGCGAGTTCATCAAAGAAAATCCAGACATTTGGACTGACAAACTGAAGGCTCAGCTGTATTCCATCGGCGAACGAATGGTCGAACTTGAAGATCGCTTCATTGATCTCGCATTTGGCATGCATGAGCATGAGGGCCTCACAAAAGAAGAGGTCAAGCAGTACATTCGCTACATTGCTGATCGCCGCTTCATTTCGCTTGGAATGAAGGGAATTTTCAAGGTGAAGCGGAACCCACTCCCTTGGGTGGATGGCATGCTCGGCACAACTCACACTAACTTCTTCGAGCAGCGTGTGACTGATTACGCCAAGGGTGCGCTGACCGGTTCTTGGGAAGATGTCTTTCCGACCGCGTAAAGCAAAGAGTGCGAAAATTCACCGAACCGGACGATGGTTTGTGAGTTTTCGCACGGAAATCGGCTACACAACCATCGCCATCCATCTCAATAGGTGGCGATGGTTGTGGCGCTACCCTCTCCCCAATCGACCAGGGTACCGAAGAACTTGGATTGGTCCTGTCGAGGTTGAAACTGCGGACATGCGCTGGGGTCAAAGATGAACCAGCGGGCATAAATACACAACATTCAGGAAAGCTATCCAATGCCAGGAACCTACGTAGTCAACCACAAAGACCCATCGGTTGCACCCATCACAATTCCACCCCAATCGGTGGATACATCCACTTCGCTTCCATTCTTTGGATACCGGTATCCCGTGTATGGTGAGCGGTTGATGGAGAATTTCCTCCATCTGCTGGAGAACTTCGCTGCACCAACTGCACCAGAAAATCCAGTCAATGGCCAAATCTGGATGGACACATCGACTGGTCAACCAGTTCCGAGGTTCTACGCCAAGACGAGTGGTCTCTGGATGGCATTTGGTACTGGAGGCGGCACAACACCTCCAGAAGAAACTCCAATTGTGACGATCAACGGATCAGCATCGGGTGCCAGCATCGAAGTCACTCCTGGTGGTACGATTTCTGTTCGTGTTCAGAATGTCCCCGTTGGCGATTCGATCTCTTGGTCAGGTGGTTCTGCTGGTGATACACTGATCACCAATTTGCAGACAAACGCCGGAACATCGACAAACGCAACAGAATTCACCGCAGTCGTTGGTGTTGGTTCGACTGCGCGGACCGTGGCAGTTACCGCAACAATCGGCGCAGCGTCGTTTGTGTTTGATGTCGTCGTTACCGCAACAGCGAAAGACTTTGTGATGGATACCATCACTGGGTTTAGTGTTGTAAATGGAGCAACAGCAACCACACAATTGGTTGTGAACCTGTCGGGAATCACCGGCGACGTTGGTAGCACTGTTGTCAGTGTGACTGGCTCTGGATTGGTCGCGACACCACCCAGTATTACTTCAACTCTGAACGGCACAACTTCAGCGACCGCGAGTTACAACTTCACACTGAACACATCAGCACTTGGAGTTGGTACTCACACAATCACTGCGTCTGCTGTCTCTGCCACAGTGACTCGCTCACGCACGTTTGTGATCACTGTGACTGCAAGTGGTACTCTGCCGAACCCTGTGCTGACAGCTACTGCAACAGCAGGAGATGCGGGGGAAATATCGCTGGATCGTGGGTTCGGCTTCATCGCAACCAACATTGACATAGGTGCGTCAATATCGGTAACTCTGAGTGGATACGCGGATGATCCTGTGGTGTTTGATGCTGCGTTGGTTGACACTATGCGTGTTTCCCCTGGGTCCACCACAATCAACTATCAGTTTGGTCCAGCAGAGTCGGCGTATTTCGACAATGGTCCTTGGGTCATCAATGGAGCGATACAGTATGGGACCGCACAGCGCACACTTCAGCTTCAAGTGATGGTAAACGGCCGCTCGTCTTCGCCATTAACTTATACGATGCGTCGCCCCGTGTCGTTGACAGGTAACGCATACGACAGTGCTGGTTCTCGTATTATTGTGGATCAGACCTCTCGTTCTTTAACTGTGTCGTACTACGTTCCTGAGTATGGTGGGAGCGCATCTTTGAAGCCCGGTAACAGCTACCTAACATTCGGGTATGCCACACGACAGCCACTAGATGGATTGGATCCAGTTGTCCCAGTGAGTGGCGTGTACTCACACACCCTAACCACAACAGGCACAAACGCTGATACTCTATACCAAATTGGCGGGAACACCACGCAGGTTATGTATGGCTTGGGTGCGTCGGTGTTGGATAAGATACTGTGTCGGGTTGGGTTGGATATCACCCCGTCTGTTGGAGCTGCAGCTCCCCCTGTCTCACTTACGCTGGGTGATTTGGATACTAAAGTCTCAATGTTGTGGGTCAACACTCTTAACACAACATATGGCTCACTCATCGAGTCTGGTGACATACGCCGCAACGAGGTGACAGTTCCACTCAGCACAATCGTGTCCTCGGGGCTGAAGTTGTGGGTCCACAACATGGACATTGTCGGGTCGACAACAAATACCAACATCTACGCAACCGGCGCCCAACTGATGGGCCCAAATTGGTTCAACGAATCCACCCTTTCTGGAGCAGACACTGTACAAGTTGACACAATTCAAATCGCTGCACGCTCAATGCCATGGAGTAAAGTGGGTGGATACATGGTGTACCAACCAGCGACATTTCAAGCATTCTTCGATGCAAATCCACTCCAGTCCAAAATTGGAATGCGCGTAGCCGTGGGCGTGGAACGAGAAGGGATATATTACGTGAAAACGTACATTGCACTATACATCACCAGAGACTAACCAAAAAGGACCAATCATGACAATTCTTGTAAAACACAAAGGCCACGATTCATTCGTGGTAGGCTTCGGAATCACACCCAATGAACTTGGAGCACTCTCTGGTATCATTGACTCCAACGAATTGGAGGTGCATGGTTCATACAGCACTCCCATGTCGTATGACAGTCGATTCCCCTCAGGAGCAGATGTTCGCAGTGCGCTATCCGCAACAGAGGTGGCGATGGGGATCCCACGAGTCACCATTCGTGGTCGCACTGACGACACCGCTATTGTCGCATTGTTTGAGCAGATTCGTGCAATTCGCGCAGTCACTTCACTCGTGCAAGATCGTCGGAACGCCTCCATCAAAGCGATCACGGTCCAGGATCTGATCTACCACAACAAGGCTGCAGAAGCGCGCGCGTTTCTCAATGACCCCGAAGCTGACGTCAGTTTGTATCCCTACGTCGCGATGCACGCCGAACTCAGTGGTGTCCCCGCAATTGAAGCTGCCGCCGCCATCATTGAAGCCAACAAGCGTGACTACACATTTGCTCTGAACACAGAGCGAATTCGCTGCAGTCAGCTTGCGCTCGTCCCTGGAATTCGAAACTCCACAGATTCGCAGGCAATCATCGACACCACACGCCGACAGCTGGCGGAACTGGTGTAATACAAAAACCCCAGCGTGCTGGGGTTTTCATTTGCACACAATCAAACATGGTGCGAGAATCCAATTTTCACTGGATTCTCAATGACCACCATCACCATCAAACTCATCAGCGGCGAAGAATGGATTGCTCAACGCACCAACACACTCGATGACAATCTGTTTGTGTTGTCGAAAGTGCGAAAACTGCAACTCGTCCCCGACAACAAAGGTCGGCCAGCTCTCATGTTGACTCCCATCACTCATGGCAACGTCGATTGCGATGAACTCACAATCGAAAAGCGAATTGTGATGTTCCACCTCCCCGTTGACGCAGCATTTGAGCGTCAATACCTCCAAGAAGTCACTGGAATTCAGCTGACATAAATATCCACCCAACCAAGGAGAACCAACCAATGAGCAAAGTAGATCCAGCACTCGGACAACGTGTCCACAAGCACCTCGTATCGATTGGGATTGAAACCCCAATCGTTGATCGGCCCCCTGTGTCAAAGCAGGACCAAATTGCACAGATTGCAGTTGCAACTGAAGCGATGTTGACCGCGCTCGGTCTCGACCTGACCGACGACAGTCTCACCGACACTCCCATGCGTGTTGCGAAAATGTGGGTCAACGACTTCATGTGGGGGCTGGATTACAACAACTTCCCGAAGTGCACCACTGTCGAAAACAAGATGTCTGCACCCGACGAATTTGTTGCAGTGACCTGTAGCACTGTGTCTCAGTGCGAGCATCATCTGTTGTCGATCATTCCCGCAGGTGGTTTGAACAAGCCCTCCGTGGTTGTGGCGTACATTCCTGGGAAACACGTCCTGGGATTGTCGAAAATCAGTCGCGTGGTGAACTTCTTTGCCGCACGTCCACAAGTGCAGGAGCGTCTGACCCATCAGATCCTCGAAGCGATGAAATTCATCACAGACTCGCAGGATGTCGCGGTGTTTGCATCGATGGCTCACCTCTGCATGAGCACACGTGGTGCGAAGGATGTTGCTGCTGACACAGTGACGTGCGCGATGAGCGGCAAGTTCAACGAAAACGCGTCTGTTCGTCAGGAATTCCTGGCACTGGCGCGGACAAAGCTGGGAGTCTGATCATGGTGATGACTTTTGGGCAAGCTATCGAGGCTGCAATGGCGGGGAACCGCATCGCTCGTGCTGGGTGGAACGGTCGGGGAATGTGGGTCGTGTATATGAGTGGAATGACGCTGCCACCGTTCAACACTCAGGGCACAGAGCGGAAGGTCAATGATCGAACTGCTCGTTGGATTGGTGAGGATACACCCCTCGAAACACTCCCCTACTTTGCCATGTGGACTGCAGATCAGAAATGGCAGCCGGGGTGGCTGGCGAGTCAATCAGACATGGTCGCCACAGATTGGATGATCGTTGAGTAAAGGAAGGGGCCCAGTGGGCCCTTTCCCGTCTCTGGCTCTGGCAAACAAACATGATGTAACATATAGTGAGTTATCCAAACAACCATGAGGCTCGCAACTATGTCCCTGCTCACCCTGCCCACCTACAATCCAATCCAATACGCATACACCTCTACCAAAGAGTATGTCGACGCATTCCCGTGTGCATACCGTCAGTGGAGAGCAGACTCTCACTGTAACCTCATCCATGGCTACAGCTTTTCGATGAAGTTCTTTTTTGGTGGGAATACTCCAGATGTGAGAGGGTGGATGGCTGATTACGGTGGTCTCAAAGAGCTGAAGGCAGTTTTGCAAGATCAGTTTGACCACACGCTCCTGGTTGCCGCTGATGACCCCGAGTTGGACACATACAAACTGCTCGAGTCGAAGAGAATGGCGAAGCTGACAATCCTCCCAAAACTTGGGTGTGAGGGGCTCGCCGACATGTTGTATCGCTATGTGAATGGCGTGTACATTCCTGATTTTTGGGGTCCAGCAGAGGCTGCCCGCTTGTGGTGCTATCGCGTAGAGGTTCGTGAAACCCAAGCTAACATGGCATTTCGCGAAGGCCACCGCGAGTGGTGCGAGGATTTGTTTGCGGGAATGGAGTGATCTGATGTCTACTGTTGTGCCAACAGATCCACTCGCAGGTGTTAGCGTCGTCTCCAAGTGCCTTGTTGTTGCTGATGACACATTTGCCCCTCAACTGGAATTGGTGATTCGGGTTCCAATTGAGCCAATGCAAGATGCTGCGGCGGTAAACGAGAGTGCAGAAAACTCGATGCTGACTCAATCGAGTCAGATGCTCGCTGATGCGTTCTACAAGAACTCAGCCAATGTCTGAATCGACGCTGGAACCTGAAATTGTCTTCCGTCAGTCGTCGGCCCCTGGTGAGCCGGTGACAACTGAAGTCGTGTTTCGTGAACTGGGAACGGAAATGGAGGGGTATTCCTTCTGGAGATACACCTCCCCTCACAAACCTAGCATGCGAAAGTTTGAGGTGTGGGTGCCAACTGAACACCTCAATGCATACCAATCATTGAACCAAGAGACGTAGTACAAATGCTCACTCCAGCAGATGCCAAGCTGTTGATCTGTCCCCAAATGACCAAGGCAGTTGGGGCAGATTGGTCCTTTGTTCGTTGTGCCGCAGACGAATGTGCATTTTGGCGCTGGTCAGCAGCGGACACCATTGTCCGCGAAGAGTTGGTCACCAACAATGGTGGACAATATTCTGTACGCATTGTCCACAAGAGGCAGCCAGCTCGGATTCGTGGGGAATGTGGACTAATTCCACAAACAAACGAAGACAGAATTCAGTAACAACCTTCACCAACTGGGGCGCACCCAGTGTTTTCAACTTCATATCATCATGAGCCTCATCAAAAACGCAACGGCATACATTGCCAACCTCGGCGATCTAACATTGTTGGGTAACCATCTTGAGAGCATCCCACATGTGCCTCCTTTGAGCACAGAGCGGAGATCGTCTGGCTTTGTCCCCCCATTTGACAACGAAGATGGCGAATACGTTGTCAAATTCCCAGATGGTGCGCTGTTCTGCATGCAGATCGATGAAAAAATGATCCCAGCCAGTGCGGTGAAGACGGAAATTCAAGCACGGGTGAAGGAATACCTGGAGTCGACTGGCCGGAAGCATGCAGGGAAGGCGGTCAAAGCAGACATCAAGCAGCAGGTCTTGCAAGATTTGTGCATCAAAGCCCCGATTCGCACAACACACGTAAATGTGTTCTATCACCTTCCCACTCGTGTGATGATCGTCAATGCTACCAGTAGCAAGATCACAGATTTGCTCGTATCAGCGATTGTGCAAGCAGTGGGTACAGTGACGATTGAATCCATTCAGTTTGAAAACGCTCGTCGGAATCTTGCAACCCGCTTGGCTGCATATTTGCCTGACTCGCCTGACACAGATGGAGATGGGCTGGCATTCGAGGAATTCACGCCAGGCGGTGATGTTGTTTTGACTGATGCCAACGATCAGAAAATCTCATTCAAGCTGTCCGATCTCAGCAACAGTGCAGATGCGATTCGCGAATCGCTGACGCATGGGTTTGTCGTCGATTCGATCCGACTGGAATGCAGTGGTGGTGACTTCAAGCTCGCAACTCTCGCATCTACCCCAACTCTCCGTGGAATCAACGTCGCGGAAAATGACGACGACACGTCTGAAGAGGAGCAGTGGTTCCAAGACGCTGTGTGGGAGACAACCAACCTCGCACAAATTATCGTGGACTTGCGTGCACTATTCCCCTCTTCTAATACCTCAACAGAGGAGGGTGCTGAGGAAGCCGCGGTTGGAAGCGAGACTGACTAACGTGGAATCTCTGGGGTTGGGTGCAAGAGCATCGCAGTTCAGTGCGATGTAAGCGAGCACCCAACCCTGGTGCCCCGCAGGGGGATGCTCTTTTTCCCCTGCGAAACGCTCGATTGATATGAGATAGAATGAATTCTTTCATCACAAACGAGGGGCTGCTAAATGCGGGTTGGATTTTGTTGTTTATGGGAACAGGACATTGAGACTCCCAAGCTGGAGAATCAACGAACGACGACGGCGCGATTTCTTGCGACATTGTCAGAAAAAGCGCGAATAGACAAGTTACAGCATCTGGTTGATGCCAACGTAGCTTCACTTGCCGCCTCCATCAATCACTTATGTACATTCCCCGCAAGTCGTCGAATGTTCAGAATTGGCGGCGATCTCTTCCCTCTTTTCACGCATCCGACAGCACGTGAACTTTACGAGTCAAACGCTGTCAAACTGCCGATCGATCAACTTCGGCATATTGGGACACAAGCGCGTGCAAACGACGTTAGACTATCGTTTCATCCAGGACAATACACAATTTTACAGAGCGCAAATCCTGGCGTTGTTGAACGCGGAGTTGCTGAGTTCGAATACCATGCTCGAATCGCGGAGCTGCTTGGATACACAGGTTGGCACGACAGTGGATTCGTGATCAATATTCACATGGGTGGGAAAGCAAAGGACTGCTCTGCATTCAGGTCAATCTTCCAATCACTCTCCCCAACCGCACAAAACCTCATCACAATTGAGAATGATGAGTTCACCTGGGGCGCAGAACAACTTGTTGATGAAGTTGGCGACCTGTGTCCCATAGTGCTGGACTTGCATCACCATGCAATCTTTTCCGGCCAACATCTGTCCCCCACTGACCCTCTTGTTGAATCCATCAAGCTGACATGGCGGGGTCATCGACCCAAACTGCATGTGGCAATGTCTAAGGAGGCACTGATTGGTGAGCACGTTGATGCTAGTGTAGAGATCGACTATCCAAAGCTGATAGGAGCAGGGTTCTCCAAATCCAACCTACGCCAGCACAGTAACACTGCTTGGCACAAGCCAACAATCGACCACTGGCTGTCGTTTGCACCAGATTTTGACTTGATGTTTGAGGGCAAGCTAAAAAACATCGGGCAACGAGCAATTTTCGAGCACGCTATGTGGTAACATGGCACTGCACTCCACTAACCTACCAGCTCTCAGCATATGGACATTTTCAACGCAGTTGGCAAAATCCGCGACCGTGGGATCGATGTGAACAATCAATCTGCTGCCTACGATGCAGCAGAAGATTGGGAGTCTGACCAATTAGGGTATCAACAGGCAATTTTTGAAATAACCGGACAGTACATTTACACAGAGTTTGAGCTGCAGTCGCGACAGATGTTCATGTATGTGGTGGCTGAGATTGTTCGGCAAAATGCTGTCATCGATGATGCATCGGTGGACGTTATGGGAGCAATCTCAGTTGCACAAGCTCAAGTTGAGCGGTATTTTGGGGTGATGACCAGCAAGGTGCCGCAGGGAAAGTCAGTGAAATGGCGCTTTGCATCTCGCGATGAGATGCGATCCATGGTAGAGGAGCACAAGCGAAACTACGTTCGTCCAGCATCCAAACAAGATCGAGCAATCGAGATCATTCGGACAAATCCAACTGCCCCCACTCGAGAATTGATTCGAATGTTTCGTGAGCAGCTGGGACTCACCGCCAATGGGGCGGCGACATATGTGTACAACGCGAGAAAGAAACTTGCGTCGGAGAAATAAAAAAGGCCCCGTAAGGGGCCTTTTTTATTAGCCGTAACGAGCAACAACCCGCTGCCAGTTTGGCACTCCTGTCGCTGCCATGTTCAGGCCACGAACGAGCTTTCGGAGGTTAGCACCACCCTGCTGTTGTTTCACGACTTCAATCACTTCCAGTCGTTGTTCAGGGGTCAAATCACCCTCAACTTCGATGTCGTGCACGATCTTCTTCATGAACTCAAAAATTTCTTCGTTCGTTGGGTCAAGTGTGATGAGGAAGCCACGAGTGCTCAACGCACCATCAGGATCCAACTGTTCACGAGACAGGTTAGAAATCATGATCACACGACCTTCGAAGTCGTAGTAACGGGGGAATTTCTCGGGCTCCTCACCAGCTTCAACTGCCTGGAGAGCATTCTCCATCTCGAATTCATCAGTTGGTTCAAACAGCCAGCTTCCGGATTTGCCCCAGGTGATCTTCCGACGTTTTTTCGTGTCAAGAGCTGCCTTCAGCACGTTCCGACCTTCTTGGGTTGCAACAATCGCATCCGAGTCGTCAAGCAGCAGAATTCCCTTGCGGTTCATGAACAGGCGTTTGAACAAACCAACAGCGCTGCCGCTACCTGAGTTCTTGAAGTAGCCATTGCCGTCCTCCAGCCCCAGATCTGCAAGCATCTGCTCAACAGTGTGGGTTTTGCCGATACCACCACCACCCAAGATGATGCAGAAGTTGCTGGCACCCTTTACAACAGACGCAACGATTGTTTTCACGTCCTCCAGCTGCTCTTCGAATGGGATTCGAGCAGGAGCATTTGGGAATTTGCTTTCAACCTCACGCTCACCTTCCAGGTAGCTTTCTTCGGTTCCACCTGACATCACCTGAAAAGCTGCCCGACTTTGTGCAGCTGCGCCTGTTGTTGAGCGGAGGATCGCATCGCGGTCGAACGTCTCGACTTCACCAGTGAATGTGTAGCGTTGACGCCCTGCAGCATCAGCGCGAGCACTGAACAGGTGCTTGTAGTTCTTCAGGATTGTG
>Ga0075012_10004074_pt1 | contig 13695 bp, 11 predicted proteins | sample All_14_2_FD_71474 | JGI IMG/M metagenome (GOLD analysis project Ga0075012, IMG submission 71474) | Freshwater microbial communities in response to fracking from Pennsylvania, USA - Allegheny Zone_MetaG_DW_15 | ecosystem: Environmental > Aquatic > Deep subsurface > Groundwater > Drilled... | reverse complement strand
ATAAAACCGGGGTTTTACTGGGGCGGTAAGATGGGGCGAAAAACGGGGCTCGAACCCGCGACCCGCAGAACCACAATCTGCTGCTCTACCAACTGAGCTATTTTCGCCATCGAAAAAAGTCAGAAAAATATAACTGAACCGCTCGCGAAAAGCAAGGTCGACTTTTTCCCTCGCTTTTTTCCGCTCGAAAGCGCCCCGGTTCTTTGCCAGACGGGGCGAGACGTCACGCGTCTTTTTCGGAGAGCGCGTCAACCGCCTTGCCGCAGTGCGGGCAGGTGCCCGACGTGTTCCACGGGAAGAGCTTGCTGCACGACTTGCATGTCCACCGCGTCTTCTGCTCTGTGACCACGGACGCCATGCCGTCCGTTTTGACCTTGGAACAGGTGCGGCGCGCGACTTGGCGATAGAGCGGTTTTTCGTGGTGCTTCTTGAGCTTCTCGCAGGTCTCAAAGTCCTCGCACAGCCCGCAGTTCGCCACCTTCTTCTCCTTGGCACAGGTGAAGATCGCGCACTTCGACTCCATCGCCGGGTGTGTGCAGCCCTTGCACTTCTTGCCGTCTTTGTTGCCTTTCAGGTGTAGCTCGCACGCCGTGCAGTAGATGCCGCAATAGGCGATGTCGAACGTCCTCTTGGCGGAGGCCTGTCCTGCGCCCTCTTCTTTTAGGCTCTTGGCGTTACGGCTCGAGGGCGAGGCTGCCTGAGCCAGGCACGCGCATCCCATACCCGCGCAACACATGACGAAACTCCGACGCCTCAGTCCTCTGACAGCTCTCATTTCAAGCACCCTCCATTAAGAATCTCATCATCACCATCGTAGTCCTTCATGAGGTTTACAGACAAGTGAAAAGAGAGCTCCGTCTGGATTCGGTTCGCGACAGCGGTCCAGAGCAGCGAAGGTTTTTCAATCCTCACCTCGGGCGCTTCCGCCAGAAAGTCCTTTCGCCTGGCGGTGGTGGTCGCGGTACTGCTTGGGCGAGCAGGACATGATGCGTCTGAAGGTGCGCGTGAAATGGCTGTGATCGTAGAAGCCCACGGCCAGCGCGATGTCGGCGATGGTGCGGTCGCTGGTTTCGAGCAGCGTGCGGCTGGCGTTGACGCGCACGCGCAGGATGTACTCGCCGGGCGAGGTGCCGAGGAGCTGGCGGAACCGCCGCTCGAGCTGGCTCTGGGAGACGCCCGCCCGTGCGGCCAGGTCGCCGATATCCAATTCATCGCCGCTGTGTTTGTGAATGTGGTTGATCACTTCCGAGAAACGCCCGTACCACTGGGGCGTGTCGCGCAGGCCGTCCACCACGCGGTGGATCCCGGCGATGCCAATGATGCGCCGCTGCTTGTCGTAGACGGGAACCTTGCTGTAGACGATCATTTTGTCCGAGTCTTCGGGCGCGGGCGCGATGGCGTTGACGATCGGCTTGCCCGTCTTCATGACCTCTTGGTCGCCTTGCACATAGAGCGCGGCCCGGTCTTTGGAAAAAAAGTCGTAATCGGTCTTGCCGAGAGTTTCTTGCTCGTGGTCTACCTGACAATACTCGTAAGAGCGCCGGTTATGCATGACGAACCGACCTGAGAGGTCTTTCATGAAGAAGGCCACGTCCGGAACGAGGTCCATCAGTTGACGGAACGGCGCTATGTCTCCAATCCGCCCAAGAAACTCTTTCTGAAACTGGTGTGGAGTCATGCGGCTATTGTACAAGGATACGCTTTGTTTCTACAAGAAAAAGAAGGACACGCGCAGTATGCTATTACTATCAAGAGTAAGGACGTTCCGAAACGATGGCGGCGAGGGGGATCCGAGTGTTCCCCGTGCCGCAGGGAACAAAAAGTGAGCGCTGAACACAAATCAGGGGGAAACATGAAGAGCGGTTACGGAGTGATGTTGGCTTTCGTTCTGGCGGCGTCAGGGGCCTGCGCGGCGGGTTTCGAATCGGGTGTCGCCGCTTATTCGTTCCGCAATGGCACGGCCTTCGAGGCGATCGACCGGACCAAGGCGTGCGGGGGCGAAGTGATCGAGTTCTTCCTTTGGCAGAAGCTCAGTCCCGAGCACCCCGATGTCATTCTGAATCAGTATCTGTCTGAGGCGCATCTTGCGGCGCTCAAGGCGAAGTTGCAGGCGTCCGGCGTGAAGGCCGTTAACGCCTACTTCAACAACGCCGTCTTTCAGGAGAAGGACAAGGCCGAGGACAATCTGCGCAAGCTGTTCGAGTTCGCGCGCAAGCTCGGCTTGAGCGGCTTGACCGGGGAGCCGCCCGTGGAGCAGCTCGATCTCGTGGAGAAAATGGTCAGGGAGTTCGGCATCCTGTTCTGTTTCCACAACCATCCCAAAGATCCGAAGAAACCGGACTACAAAAACTGGGACCCGGTCTATCTGATGACGCTGATGGAGAAGCGCGATCCGCGCATGGGGTTCTCTGTCGACACGGGACATCTCGGCCGCTCGGGCGTGGACCCGGTCGAGACGATCAAGATGTTCGGCAAGCGCGTGAACTCGGTCCACCTCAAAGACGTCAAAGAGGCGACAAAAGAGAGCATCGACCTGCCTTACGGCAAGGGCATCTGCAACATCGCCGGCGTGCTGGCGGAGTTGAAGAAACAAGGCTTTCGTGGCCACGTCGCCGTCGAGTACGAGAACATCACGGACCACCTGATGGACGATGTGACAGCCTGCCTCGCCTTCATCCGCGCCCATTAAAGCGCGCGCATCCAGGAGCAATATGAAACCAGCCACCTCCAGCCGGACTAGCCGACGCTGTTTTCTTCAGCGCGGCCTGGCGCTCGCCGCGTCGCCGCTGATCGTTCCGGGACGCGTGCTCGGGCGCGACGGCGGCATCGCGCCGAGTAACCGCATCGTCTTCGGCGGCATCGGCATCGGCAACCGCGCGCGTGCGATCCTGCCGAATTTTCTCTGGCTGCCCGAGGTCCAGTGGGCGGCCGTCTCGGACGCCCGCGCGGACCGGCTCGCCTCCGCCAAGGAACTGATCGACGCGCACACGGGCACGAAGTCGTGCCGGGCCATCGCGGACTTCCGCGAGCTGCTTGCCTGCAAGGAGATCGACGCCGTGCTCATCGCCACCGGCAACCGCTGGCACGCCGTGGCGTCGATGTTCGCGGCGCATGCGGGCAAAGACATCTACTGCGAGAAGCCGATCAGTCTGACCCTCGGCGAGGGACGGCGGCTCGTGGAGACCTGCCGCCGTTTCGGCACCATCTATCAGGCCGGCACACAGCGCCGCTCCACCGCGTCGTACCGCTTCGCACGCGAGATGGTGCGGCAAGGCAAGATCGGCCGCGTGCATACGGTCGAGGCGCAGGTCTGGGCCACGGAGGCGGTGCCCCACCAAAAGGCGACGCCGGTCCCGGAGGGGTGGAACTATGACATGTGGCTCGGACCCGTGCCGTGGCGGCCCTTTGTTCCGGGACGCGTTCAGAACTGGACGTGCTTTTTTGATACGGGCGAAGGCATGCACACGGATATGGGCACGCATTACTCCGACCAGATGCAGTGGGTGCTGGGCACGGATGACACCGGCCCGGTCGAGTTCGAGACCTCGGATATCGTCTGGCCCGACCCGGCAAAGTTCATGAGCGAGACCGCGCTTTCCGGCACCTTCCGCTGCCGCTATGCCAACGGCGTGAACGGCGTCATCTATCAGCGGGGCGGCTTCAAAGACCGCTACATCCGTTACATCGGCGACGAGGGGTGGATCCAGGTGGATGACGACACGGACAGGGTGACCGCCCATCCGGCTTCCCTGTTGGGGCTGCGCAGCAGGACCGGCGCGGGCTGGGACAACGCCAGCGACCACATCTCCAACCTGCTCGCCTCGATCCGGAGCCGCCGGCCTGCGATATGCAACCCCGAGGTGGCCCATCGCGCCCAGAGTATCGTGGGCGCGATGACCATCAGCGCCCGTTTGAACCGGAAGCTGAAATGGGATCCGGCCAAGGAGCAGTTCGACAACGATGAGGCCAACCGCATGATGTGGCGCGAACCGCGTGCGCCGTGGTGCATATAAGGCGGGAGCGAACAAGCCATGAATATTTTTCAATCCGTCTTCCTTGTCGCCGCGGCCCCGTTGCTCCTTTCCGCGCCGGTTGCGGCCGCCGCTGACCTCGACGCGCTCGTGACGCAGGCGTCGAAATACGAGTCTGGTGCGAGCGTGGAGCCGCTGCGGGACATCGAGCGCCTCCTGTGTGATTCCATCGGCGTGCCCGAAAAGCGCTCCGAAATCGAGGCCGCCCTGATCCGGCTGCTTGCGCCGGGCACCACGTTTGAGGCGAAACGCTTCGCCTGTCAGCATCTGGCCGTTCATGGCTCTGAGGCCACTTTGCCCGCGCTGTCCACGTTGCTCAAGCAGGAGGAGACGGTCGGCATCGCCTGCCTCGCGCTCAGCGTGCAGCGTTCTTCACAGGCCGGCGACCTTCTGCGTGCCGCCCTGCCGGCCGCGACGGGCGCGGCCCGCCTGCAACTCGTCAACACGTTGGGGCATCGCGCCGAGCCGGCCTCCGTGAAGCTGCTGGCCGGACTGGCTCACGACGCCGATGACGTGATCGCCCGTGCCGCGGTCCGCGCGCTTGGCGCCATCGATGCGCCAGAGGCGAGGGACGCGGTGGCCGCGCTGCTGCGGGCGGCAAACCCCGCAGTGCTCCCTGCGGCTGCGGAAGCTTCACTGGACGTAGCGCGGACGCTTGCCACCTCAGGAAGCGCGGCAGCGGCGGCGGCGCTCTGCGAAGCGCTGCTCAAGCCAACGTTCCCGGCGCACATCCGGCGCGGCGCGCTTGGCCTGTTGCTGCGATGTGATCCGGACGACGGCCTGCAGCGCATTCATGCGCTGTTGGGCGCGGCGCCCGTTGACCCCGTGCTGGCTGCGGTGGCGACCGCACGCATACCGGACATACGCGGTGCAGATGTCTCAAAAGCATTCGGCGCGGTGTTGCCCAAGCTTGAGCGTGAGCAACAGGTGCTCATGATCGAGGCGTTGGCGGTCCGGGCCGACGCCGACGCGCTGGCGGTTTTGCGGGCGCAGGTCGGTGCGGCAGAACCGTGCGTGCGGTGTGCCGCCATCTCGGCGGTGGGCCGTCTCGAAGACGAATCGTCCGTGCCGTTGCTGGCTGCAGCGTTCTCGCGGGCAACCTCGCCCGAGGAGGTAAAGGGCATACAGTTTGCCCTCGCAGGACTGCAAGGCGGCAGCAAGACGGATCAGGCGATCATTGACGCGCTGCGTCAGGCCGCGGGCAAAGACAAGGGCCCGTTGATGGCGGTCCTCGCCCGCCGCGGCGGGGATGCGGCCGTTCACGTGCTGCTGGAGTACGCTTCCGATGCGGACAAGGACGTGTCGCACGCGGCAAACCAGGCGCTGACGCGCATCGCAGACGGCGGCGATTCGGCGGCGTTGGCCGTGCTGCAGAAAGCGTTGTCGGGCGGCAACCCCGCTCTTTGCGAACCGGCATTGCGCACGCTGTCGGCGTGGCGCACAGTGGCCGCTTGGGACACCTTGCTCGGGGTCTATCAGAAGTCGGAGCGGCAAGAGCAGCATGCGTTGGCCCTGCGAGGCCTGGTCAGGATCGCGGGCGAAGGAAACGCGCACCCCGATGCCGGTCTGGCAGAACGCTATCGGCAACTGCTGGCCGGCGCGCGCGACGTTGAAGACCGCAAGCTGATCCTTCGTGTCCTGTCCGGAGCCGGGCATCCCGTCACCTTGGCGCTGGCCCTGCCCCTGTTGGAGGTTCCCGAGGTTCGCCCCGAGGCGGCGGAGGCGGTTCTGAAGATGGCAAACGCCATAAAAGATACGCAGCCTGAGATTTCTCGCAACGCTCTGCGGCGCTTGGAAGCTGGAAGACCGACACCTCAGCGTCCATGAGAATACGGTATGCCGTGTACATTGCAGGGAGGATGAGAGGATGAAGCAGTCGCGCAGGATGTTCATGAAAGCTTTGCTGGCGGCGTCGGCAGCGCCGATGGTGGTGCCGGCACGCGTGTTGGGCCGGGAGGGTGCGGTCGCGCCGAACAGCCGGATCAACCTGGCCATGATCGGAACGGGGCGCCAGGTGTTCTATTCCAATCTGCCGTGGTTCCTGTGGTCCAAAGACGTTCAGGTGGCCGCCGTGTGCGATGTGGACGCCTGGCGCGCGGACTTGGCCCGGCAGCTGGTCGAGGCGAGCTATGCGAACGCGATGGCCGCAGGCTCGTACAAGGGGTGCGCGGTCTACCGCGATTTCAGAGAGGTGCTCGCACGCAAGGATGTGGACGCGGTCATGATCTCCACGCCGGATCACTGGCACGCCTACATGGCGGTCGCGGCGGCGCAGGCGGGTAAGGACATCGCGCTTGAGAAGCCCATCTCGCTCTGCGTGAAGGAGGGGCGCGCGATCGCCGACGCCGTCAAGAAGCACGGACGCGTCTTGCGTACCGATACGGAGGTCCGCGCCTGTAAGCCGTTCCACCAGCTCTGCCAGGTCGTCCGCAACGGCTGCGTCGGCCAAGTCAAGCGCGTGCTGGCGAGTGTGCCCAAGGATCCTCCTCCGCTCGCCGTGCAGCCCGTAACCCAGCCGGTGCCGCCGGAGCTGGACTATGACTTGTGGCTCGGCCCCGCGCGGGAACGGCTCTACACGGAACCGCGCGTGCACTACCGTCAGACGGGCCTGGACTATGCCTGCGGCAAGGGGCCGGGCTGGATGCAGATCAGCGACTATTCGCTGGGCGTGATCCTCAACTGGGGCACGCATATCCTCGACATCACCCAGTGGGCGCTGGATACGGAGCGCGGCGGACCGGTTGAGGTGAAGGGCTCCGGACGTTTTCCCAAGGACAGCCTGTGGGACGTGCCGCAGAAGTTCAAGGTCCGCTACCGGTACGCCAACGGCGTCGAAGTGATTTACACCAACGGCGGGACTCCCTGCGTGCGTGTGGAGGGCACGGAGGGGTGGATCGAGTACACGTGGTTCAAGGACAAGAGCTTCAAGGCGAGTTCTCCCTCGCTGCTGACGTGGAAGCCGGGGCCGAACGACCTCACGCTGCCCTGCGTCGGCGAGAAAGAGGACTTCGTGAGCTGCATCCGGAGCCGCAACGAGCCGATCATCTCGGCGGAGATCGGCCATCGCACGGCGACGATGTGCCAGATCGGACAAATCGCGGCGTCGCTCGGCAAGCGGCTGAAGTGGGATCCGGCGGCGGAGCAGTTCATCGGCCATGACGCCGCCAACGCGTTGCTGACGCGGCCGCACCGCGCGCCGTGGCAGGTGCCGGGGTGCTGAGAGAAAGGAGTCTGTGATGGCAAAGGCAATCTGTCGGGTCATGATCTGGGCGGCGTTCGCGGTTTTCGCGGCGTTCGGGCGGGCAGAGATGCCCTTCTTCGCGATGGACACGGGATTGCGCGATGGCGCGAATCGCACGCCTGCGGAGCAGGCGCGTCTGCTCAAGGACCTCGGTTTCGCGGGTGTGGGTTGGCATACGGAACAGATTCCGGAAATGCTCGCCGCGCTGGACGCCGAGGGGCTGAAGCTGTTCAACGTCTACGTTGGCGCGGAGATCGGCGGCACGAACCGCGTGGCGCCCGCGCATGTCATCCGCGTGATCGAACAACTCAAGGGAAGGGACACGACGCTGTGGCTCACTCTCACCAGCAAGTCATACAAGAAGCCCTCGGATGAAGCCGGCGACGCGGAGGCAGTGGCGCTGTTGCGCGACATCGCCGACCGGGCCGGTCAAGCGGGGCTGAAGGTGTCGCTCTATCCGCACACGTGGTTCTGGATGGAACGTGTACAAGACGCGGTGCGCCTTGCGAAAAAAGCGGGCCGCCCCAATCTGGGCGTCACCTTCAACCTGTGCCACTGCATCAAGGTGGGTGATGCCGCCCGCATCGGAGAGCTGCTGGAGCAGTCCAAGCCATATCTCACCTTCGTGACGATCAACGGAGCGGATGCCGAAGGAAATTGGGACCGGTTGATTCAGCCGCTCGGGCAGGGGGCGTTCGATGTGGGGTCCGTGCTGAAAACGTTGAAGTCGATGGATTATCGCGGGCCGGTCGGCTTGCAGCACTACGGCATCAAAGGGGATGCACGCGAGAAGCTGGGGCAGTCGATGGCCGGGTGGCGCGCGTTACAAACGGATAAGTGAAAAGGGAAGGAATGACTCATGGATAAGCAGAACAGTTTGATGTCGGGTGCGTTGGGTTTTTCGCGGCGGCACTTTGTCGCTGCGGCGGGAGCCGCCGGGATCGCGGCCGTTACGTCGCCGGTCCGGGCGCAACAGCCGGCCGTCGCAGGCCCCAAGATTAAACTCGGCCTCATCGGGTGCGGCGGCCGCGGCAAGTGGATCGCCGACCTGTTCCTGAAGCACGGCGGGTATGAGCTTTTCGCGGCTGCCGATTACTTCGAGGACCGCGTGAAAGAGACGGGCGAGAAGTTCGGCGTTCCCGAAGCGCGGCGTTTCACCGGGCTCGACGGCTACAAGCGCGTGCTCGACTGCAAGCCGGACGCCGTGGCGATCATCACGCCGCCGTACTTCCGGCCCGAACAGGCGGCCGCCGCCGTGGATGCGGGGTGTCACGCCTATCTCGCGAAACCCATTGCCGTGGACGTGCCGGGCTGCCAGTCGATCGAGGCGAGCGCCAAGAAGGCGGCCGCGAAAAAGCTCTGCTTTCTGGTCGATTTCCAGACGCGGGTGAACCCGTTCTATCAGGAGGCGCTCAGGCTTGTGCACCAGGGTGCGATCGGCGACTTTGTTTTCGGCGAGGCCTCCTACCAGTGCGGGCGGCTGACGATCCAGGCGCCCCCCGGGACGCCCGAGGCGCGCCTGCGCAACTGGGTCTTCGACAAGGCGCTTTCGGGCGACATCATCACGGAGCAGAACATCCACGCGCTCGACGTGATGAGCTGGGTGCACCAGCGTCCGCCGCTGCACGCGTTCGGGACCGGCGGGCGGAAAGTGCGCCTCGATGTGGGCGACTGCTGGGACTATTTCACGCTGCACTTCCAGTATCCGAACCAGGTGGGCATGGTGTTCGACTCTCGCCAGTTCGACGGGCACGGGACCTCGGAGGGCATTCTCTGCCGCATGTTCGGCACCAAGGGCGTGCTGGAGACCGCATACGGCGGCAACGTGATGATCCGTGGCGAGAACTTCTACCGGGGCGGCAGCACCAAGCAGATCTACCCCGAAGGGGCGAGCGCCAACATCGCCGCGTTCCACACGGCGGTCCGGGAAGGTGACTGTTCGAACGGCACGGTCGCACCCAGCGTGCAGAGCAACCTTGTGACGCTTCTGGGGCGGAAGGCGGCCTACACCGGCAAGCTGGTGACGTGGGAGGAGACCATCAAGGACACCGAGAGGTTGGACGGCCGACTTGCCGGGCTGAAGAGCTAGCCGGGGAGTACAACGAAGCCGTTCGGGTCGACCGCCGTGTCGCCTTGTTGACGTAAGAAGGAGAATGCGATGAGTCAGGAAATGGAAGCGCTGTATCAAGCGCGGCTGAGGCGGTTCGTGACGGCGCTGAACAACAAGCGTCCCGACCGCGTGCCGATCCGGCCGTTCGCGGCGGAGTTCACGGGGAGGCACGCGGGCTATACGTGCCAGCAGTTGACACAGCACTATCCCGACGCGTTCGAGGCGATGATCCGGTGCTGCAAGGATTTCGACTGGGATGCGGTGCCCGCGAGCATGGTGTATGTCTGGACAGGAATCACCGATGCGGCGGAGGTGAAATACTATGGGGTGCCGGGAGTGGATGTGCCGCCCGACCGCGGTTTCCAGTATCGCGAGCCGCCGGAGGACGGCGCGTTCATGCGCGAGGACGAGTACGACCGGCTGATCGATGACCCCACCGCGTTTCTCTATGAGGTCTGGCTGCCGCGGGCCTCACGCAAGATCGCTGCCGCTGGCGAGCCGGTGACTTTCCGGCACAACGTGGCACTGGTCAATGCGGCAATGGCGATGTCGCAGTATTTCAACGCCTTTGGGCCGCACTGTGCGCGGCTGCGGAGCGAGGTCGGCATGCCGGGCGCGATCGCGGGCATCTTCAAAGCGCCCTTCGATATTCTGGGCGACAAATTGCGCGGATATATCGGGCTCACGATGGACATGTATTCTCAACCGGAGAAGGTTCTGAAGGCGTGCGAGGCGCTGATGCCTCATCTTTACTGGGTGGCAGCCGCCACCGCGGACCCGTCGTCGCAACTGCCGATCGGCTATTGGATGCACCGCGGCTGCGTTCCATTCGTGCGCCCGGACCAGTTCGCGTCGCACTACTGGCCGACGGTGAAACCGCTGATCGAAGAGCTGTGGCGCAACGGGCATCAGACGATGTTCTATGCCGAGGGCAACTGGGACGCGCATCTCGACGCGTTCCATGAATTGCCGGAGCGCAGCATCGTCTACCACATTGACCGCGGCACCCCTCTTCTGACCCATCGTAAACTGCACGATAAATTCGCGCTGAGCGGCGGGGTCAACAACGTGACGCTGGCGATCGGCACGCCCGAGCAGGTGCGGCAGGAGGTCCGGACGCTGATCGAGACGATTGGCAAAGAGGGCGGGTTCATCATGGACGCCAGCGCGATCATGCAGAACGACACGACGCCTGAAAACATGCGGGCGCTGGTCGAGGCGACGCGCGAATTTGGCGGTTACGATGCGCCGGACGTGCTGCCGGAACCGCTGCGTGTCGCTCCTGCGACGGTCGCGCGGACGGCGGGCATCGCGGCGAAGACCGGCCGTCAGCCGGGCGTGAGTGTCTCTTGGGAAGAGCACAAGTCCGAGCGTCCGGGGCCGATCCAGGGCAGCGCGGAGTTGGCGCAGCGCGTTTGGCAGGCGGCGGACGCCAACGGCGCCATGTTCATCTGGCAGATGCTGCTCTCGTTTTGAGGAGATGTCCTAAGGCGACCTCTGGGCATAGCGCCCGAGAGCATCGGTGATGTCCAGGTCGAACAGGTGGCTGCCGGCGCTGGTCAGATATACCGCGCCCACGCACAGCCGGTCCTGCGTGGGGCTATACGTGAGCACCTCGATCCGTTTCTGCTCCGGATGAAAGCGGAACAGGCGCAACCAGTCATCGGCGTCTGTGGTTCGAGGGTAGTCCTGCATGACCTCATGCACGTGGTCCCCGTGCGCGCCCTCTTTTAAAGTGGACGTTAATTTTGTGGGGGACGGGGTGAGAACAGCCAACACCAAGCCCCAAAGAAAGGGAGGCTTCGCACTTTCGTTTTGCCGAAACGTGGGAGTTTGGGTCTTTTGTGTTGCCACGCATAAGTTTTCATGAGATTTTATAAAAAATGATTTTACTGCATGCCGGCACGTGAAGTTTTGTTGTCGGCGTGCGGATTAACGGGGGAGACGAACATGAGTGATCTGACCCGGCGCGAGATGTTGCGCCGTTTGAGCATCGGCGGGGCCACGGCTGGACTCGGGTTCCTCGCTGAAAGCGGTTTTGCGGAAAAGATGGCCGAGGGTGATGCTGCGGGGGCTTCGTTGAAGGCGGTCCAAGTCGGTGACCGTCACGACGCGTTGTCGGCGACGCTTGCTGGGGATCGGGTGGTTCAGCCGGCGCGCGATTTGCCGGTTTTCCGGCGGACGGACGTCGTGGTGGTCGGCGGGGGGCCGGCGGGTTTTGCGGCGGCGGTCGCGGCGGCGCGCACCGGCGCGAAGGTTGCGCTGGTCGAGCGCTACGGGAGCCTGGGCGGACTTTTCACCAATGGCATGGTGCTCTGCATCCAGGGCACCGGTGTGAAGGAGGGCGAAGCTTACACGCGGGTGACACGCGGCATCAGCGGGGAATACATGGATCGTCTGGCCAAAATGGGCGCCCATTGCATCAAGGGCAACAATGATCCGGTGGCCGATCCCGAGGCGGGCAAGATTCTGATGGACCGCATGGTCCTTGAGGCGGGCGTGGAGCTGTTCTATCACGCGTGGGGCGTCGATGTTGTCAAGGTCGGCAACGAGGTGCGGGGCGTGGTCTTCGAGAGCAAGCAGGGGCGTCAGGCGATCCTCGCGAAGGTGGTGGTCGACACGACGGGCGACGGCGACATTTTCCATCAGGCCGGAGCCGGTTACCGGCAGATGCAGCATTCGATCGGGTACGTTTACCGGACGGCCAATGTCGACCGGGTCGACCTCAACAAGTTTCCGGTGGACGAGAAGACGAAGAAGCGCAAGGCTCCCCGTCTCGGCGGTGCCGAGCCGCAGAAAGGGGTGCGCTGGACAAACTGCCGCGGCACGGTGGGCAACGGTCTCGACATCTGCGACCTCACCAAGGCGGAGCTTCAACACCGCGAGGGCGCGTGGAATTACGTGGAGAAGATGCGCGGCACAGCGGGCTGCGAGGAGGTTTTCCTTGTGCAGACCTGTTCGCAGGTCGGCACGCGCGCCACGCGGCTTTTAGAGGGCGTGGACTTTGTGGACCGGGCGCGGGCAAAAGCGAAGCAAGATTTCACGAACGCCGTGGCTGTTTCCGGGGACCCCCGGTATATCGGGCCAGCCTTCGGCATTCCCTACGGGGCTCTGGTGCCGAAGACGGTGGACAACCTGCTGACAGCGGGGCGCTGTATTTCCTGCACGCCCGACATCATCGACATCGTCCGACTGATCGCGCCCTGCATGGTGACGGGGCACGCGGCCGGAACGGCCGCCGCGCTCGCCGCGAAGAGCAACGTCGCGCCGCGCAAGGTTCCCGTGCCCGAACTCCAGAAGGTCCTGCGGGAACAGGGCGCGTTTCTCGGCTAAGGCATGGGTCTTAGCTCCGTGCCTTCCTGCTCGCTCCGTGTCTCTTTTTATGGGGCAAGGAGGAGGGTGGTGTCGGTACGGGGATTTGCGATGAGGGGCCTCTTGTAGTTTTGGGAGCAACCGCTTTTTCGTTAGCGGAGAGACGTCGCGTTATTTTGTGCCCAGAGCACGGCTTCTTGGGCTGACAGGGGCGTCACATCTCCGGGCAAGAACGAGTCGGCAACCTCGATGTACGCATTGAAATACCACTCCTGTTTTTTCTCGGGAGGCTGAGTCAGCAGTTTCAGCACGTGTTCTCCGGGGGTCAGCCGCAGACTGCCCCAGTGGAACCAGAAACCCATGTCCGAGCCGTATCGCCGTCCGTCGATGAACAGCCTGTCGTCCGATCTGCCTCTGTGCCGGATCAAGACGGTGGTCGGCCGAGTCACACGCAGGACCGCGACGGCGACGACAGACGTGGGGGACGCCGCTCCGAAAGCCCCGTCTAGAAGCATCTTGCCGTAGTGGTTGGTCTGGACCAGCGGCCGCCATTCGCGCCCGTCAGAGACGGCCCATTGGCCGAGCGGGTCCGACTCAAGCGGGCGAAGGTTCATCGCAAAGGTGAGTTTCCAGTCTTTGCCGCGATACACGACGGATGTCGGCAGTCGGAAAATCCCTTTCGCACCGCTCGGCGACGTGCCGCGTGTCGGCACGTGAACGCTGGTTCCAGGTTTGAGGACGGTGGTGTCAGCACTGAGCTGCCAGCCGGGGAGCTCGGCGAAGGCCAGAGAACACGAGGCCGTCGAAACCAGCGGCGCGATTCCTGCCGGCAGTACGGATTTCCCGCTTGCCGCCTCTGTGCCGCTGAAAAGCGGAAAGAAATCCCGGTTCCACGGGCGGGTGTCGAACGAGGCGCCCAGTAGCGATTCCGCTACGTTGAAAGCGAAGCCACCTTCCGGGCTGCCTTGTTTTTCGAGCTCGCGGATCGCCTGCAACAGGAT
>Ga0075012_10004073_pt1 | contig 13697 bp, 8 predicted proteins | sample All_14_2_FD_71474 | JGI IMG/M metagenome (GOLD analysis project Ga0075012, IMG submission 71474) | Freshwater microbial communities in response to fracking from Pennsylvania, USA - Allegheny Zone_MetaG_DW_15 | ecosystem: Environmental > Aquatic > Deep subsurface > Groundwater > Drilled... | reverse complement strand
TGATATTGCAGCCCATTGGGTGTCGGTCAGTTCTTCATACTGTTTGGTCATGACTTTGATGTTTGGTCACAACAAAGATAGGCACGACACCCATGCTTTAAATTCCCGAACACCGTCTTAAAAACCTGATTATTTTAACTCTTCTCTCCCCACTAAAACGCCACCACCTTCCGCTCCCGCAAAACAGCCTCCGCTTGGCCCTGCGTCAGTTCCACATATTTATTGATTGGAATATTCTTGTAAACCGAAACTGAACGGTCGGCATCCGGCCAAATGACCTCCACCTGCTGGATGGCCGTTGCATCGCCAAGCCCAGTTTCCAGTTGCAGGCTGTTGCCACCAAAGCTGCTGCCCGTGTTCACGAGCAGGTTAATCTGCCGCTCCTTCCCACCCTTGCCGATGGCCGTGATTTTCACCCTCGCCCCAACGGCCATGAGGTTGGACGTGGTGCCAATGAGCTTCAGCGTCACCCAGCTTTGCTGGTTGCCGATGGGGTTTAGGAAGAAAGCGTTGCTGAAAACATCGCCGTCCAGCGCCCCACCGAAGACTGAGTAGATGTCCTGGTCGCCGTCGTTGTCAAGGTCGCCGAAGCCGATGGCGTGGCCTTTTTGCAAGACGCCAAAGCCACCCGACGTGGTCACATCCTGCAAGCCATTGCCTTCGTCGTTTCGGAACATTTTATTAGGCACCACGGCGCTGTAGCCAGGGGCGCCAGTGCCAAGGTAGAAATCGAGCCAGCCGTCGTTGTCGAGGTCGCCGTAGTTGGAACCCATCACGAACAGGGCGTTCGTCAGGCCCACTTGCTTGGTGATGTCGGTGAAATGGAGAGATGTTTTGTCGCCTTTCCCATCGTTGATATAAAGCCGGGGATTGCCGCCAAGCTGCTTGCCTTGGGCGTTCAAGGTGGACACTTCAGCGGCCAGCAGTTGCGTGGTGCCACCGTAGGAACCTGCAAAAATATCGAGCCAGCCGTCGTTGTTGAAGTCGAACATCCACGTGGAAAAACCGCCGAACGGCTCCTTCACGCCCGCCTGCTCCGATACATCCATGAAAATAGGCAGGCCGCCCGGCTCGGTCGTTTGGTTCAACAAAAGCATGTTGGTGGAAGTGAGGGTGGAGATGTAGAGGTCCTGCCAGCCATCGTTGTTGACGTCGCCAGCGGTCACGCCCTTCACGTAGGCTTGGTAGCCGTTGAAACCTGCCTGTGCCGTGATGTCCGTGAAGGTCCCGTCTTGGTTGTTCAGGTACAGTTCGCAGTTGTTTTTGAAAGCCAGCGCACTCTCGTTGCCGATGAAAAGGTCGAGCCAGCCGTCGTTGTTGAAGTCGGCCCAGGCAGCGGTCTGCGTCGGGTGGAAGGAAAGCAGTCCCGCCTGCATGGTCACGTCGGTGAAAGTACCATCGCCGTTGTTTTTGAGCAGGGAATTGGGGATGTTTCCACTAGATTGCCACCAGGCGCCCCGCAGCACGAGCACATCCACAAAGCCGTCGTTGTCGTAGTCGGCGTGCTGGAGGTTGAGGCCGCTGACGAGGCCCGTGAGCTTGGCAGCATCGGTTTTTTCGGTGAAATGGCCGTCGCCATTGTTTTCGAAATAGCGCAGTTGTTCGTTCATGCCCCAGGCAGAAGCCATGATGTCGAGTAGGCCGTCATTGTTGAAATCCTCGACGCAGGTGCCGCCCGAAAGCCCGACAACGCCCACACCGATTTTAGCCGCAATGTTTTTGAACTTGGGCAGGTCATAATCTGACGCAAAAAATGACTCGGGGATAAGGAACTGCTTTGGCACTTTCTGAGGGTATTCACCGACGGTCATGTAGGCAAAATTGAGCATCCAGATTGACTCGTTGTCGTTGGGGTCGGTTTTGAGCAAATCCTCGTAAAGTTGGATGGCCTTTCGGCTGCCAATTTGGTAGGTGTAAACGCCTTTTCCTCGCAGTGGCATCAAGCACGACTCCTCGTTGAACTGCTGGATGCAGTTGTTCGTCTCGCCGATGCGCACGTAGCAGAGCGCCAGCAGTTTTTTGATTTGAACCAAGGACTGCGGGTCGGCTTTGGCGTCGGCAGCCGTTTTCAGCAACTCCTCAAACTCGATGATGGCTTGTTCGTTCTTGCCACCGCCCAGCAGTTCAAAGGCATACTGCATCTTGAATTTCATCTGATCGTTGATGTCGGTCGCCTTGTCCAGCATTTCCTTGTAGATGGCCGCCTTGCGGTTGCTGTCGTAATACTGGATTTGCATGGGGTCGAGCTTGGCAAAGGTCTCGTTCAGCAACTTGACCATCTTGGCGGTGCCTTCAGGGTCCACTTTCATGGGTTCTTTTTTGGGATTCAAGCCGTTGCAACTCAGCACCAGCAGCACCAACACACCACCCAACACCCCCAATCTGTAGTTCATAGTTTGTTCGTTTTTTAAAAAATACCACGCTGGTATTCGGGCCAAAGCTAAGGCAAAGGCTCGCTAAATTTGGTGTTTTCGATTTCAAAATGGAATATTGCGGGGTGCAGAATATCACTCACCCAACGCTGACGACTTTTCTACTTTTGTAAAAAAAAAATGATGAATAAACTCGCCACGACTGCCACTTTTTTGCTGCTCAGTCTTCAAATCTTCGCCCAAACCATCCACTCCCCCAACGGCAAGTTCACCATGACCTTCTCGCTGAGCAAGGCGGGCGAGCCGACCTACGAGCTTTCATTCAACAAAAAATCCGTCGTGCAGCCCAGCCATTTGGCCGTGCTGCTGAAGGATTTGCCCGCTTTCGATAAGGGTTTTTCCATCGTAAAAACGGATTCGACGGTCGTGGATGAAACATGGACGCCCGTTTGGGGCGAGACCAAAACCATCCGCAACCATTACCGGGAACTGGAGCTGACCCTTCAACAGGCTGCCGCCGAGGGCCGCCAACTGGTCATCCGCTTCCGGCTCTTCGACGACGGGCTGGGCTTCCGCTACGAATTCCCACAGCAGTCGCAGCTCACACATTTCGTCGTCGCTGGCGAAAAAACCGAGTTCGACCTCACGGGCGACCACAAGACCTTCTGGATTCCCGGCGACTACGATTCCAACGAATTTGCCTACAACACCACCCGCTTGAGCCAAGTGAACGGCCTCGTTGGTGGCGCCGCCAATGAAATCCACGCCCGCACGGCCATCGGCACCAATTTCGTGCAGACGCCGCTGATGATGAAATCGGCGGACGGGCTTTACATCAACATCCACGAGGCAGCGCTGGTGAACTATCCTGCGATGGACTTGGAAATTGACAAGACGACTTTCAAGCTCAGCTCCCAACTCGTGCCGGATGCCGTCGGCAACATGGCCTACCTGCAAGCGCCCGCCAAGACGCCCTGGCGCACCATCGTCGTCAGCGACAAGGCCACCGACATCCTCGCTTCCCGCCTGATCTACAACCTGAACGAACCCAGCAAAATCGCCGACCCGTCGTGGATTCACCCCACGAAATACGTCGGCGTCTGGTGGGAAATGCACGTCGGGAAATCCACTTGGGACTACGCCGGCACGCAGAGCGCCAGCACTTGGGATGTCTCTGAACTCACACCGTCCGGTCGGCACGGCGCTACCACGCAGCGGGTGAAAACCTATATTGATTTTGCTGCCAAACACGGCTTCGACGGCGTACTGGTGGAAGGCTGGAACACAGGCTGGGAAGACTGGTTCGGCAAGTGGAAGGAGGATGTGTTCGACTTCGTGACGCCCTACCCCGACTTCAACGTAGCCGAGCTTTCGGCTTACGCCAAACAAAAAGGCGTGAAAATCATCATGCACCACGAAACCTCAGGCTCCGTCACCAACTACGAGCGCTGGATGGATCAGGCGTATGATTTTATGAAAAAATACAATTACGACGCCGTGAAAACGGGCTATGTGGGTCGCATCATCCCTCGTGGCGAGCACCACGACGGACAGTGGATGATTAACCACTTCAACCGGGTAGCTGCAAAAACCGCCGAGCGCCATATCATGCTCGACTCGCACGAGTCTGTGCGCCCGACGGGCATGTCCCGCACCTACCCGAACTGGCTGGCCTGCGAGGCCGCCCGTGGCAACGAGTTCAACGCCTGGAGCGTGGGCAACCCGCCCGACCACGAGACCATCCTGCCCTTCACCCGCCTCATGGGTGGCCCGATGGACTACACGCCGGGCATTTTTCAAATCAAAATGAACTACTTCGACCCGAAAAAGACGGAGCAGGTTCACACTACTTTGGCGAAGCAATTAGCGCTGTACATCACCATGTACAGCCCGCTGCAAATGGCCGCAGACCTGCCCGAAATCTACGAGCAGCGCCTCGACGCCTTCCAGTTCATCAAGGACGTAGCCATGGACTGGGATGACAGCCGCTACCTCGAAGCCGAACCAGGCGATTATATCTCCATTGCCCGCAGGGCAAAAGGCAAGGATGATTGGTTCATCGGTGCCATCACCGATGAAAACGCCCGTACCGCTACGCTGCCGCTCGATTTTTTGGACAAAGGTCAAGCCTATATTGCCACTGTTTATGCCGATGCACCCGATGCAGATTGGGAGAAAAACCCGATGGCCTATCTAATTACCAGCTACATTGTGAAAAGCGAAACCACCCTGAAAATCCCATTGGCCGCTGGCGGCGGGGTAGCCGTTTCCATTCGTCCAGCTGCGGATTCCGATAAGTCTAAATTCAAACTTTATAAGTAAACAGTGATTAGAGACTGGTGATTAGTGATTGGTGGGGCCGCTAGCTCCCTTCAACTAATCACTAATCACCAGTCACCAATCACAAAACACACCAATCACATTAAATATGAACATCAGTACCCTACTCTGCACTTGCCTGCTGTTGGCCGTTTCCACTTGGAAAAGCTGCGGCGAAAAATCAACGGCAACGACTGCCCAGACGGGCAAATGGATTTCCCTTTTCAACGGGAAAAACCTCGATGGCTGGGACGTAAAAATCGCTGGCTTCGACCTGAACGACAATTACAAGAACAATTTTCGGGTGGAGGACGGCCTGCTGAAGGTGCGCTACGACGGCTACACGAGCTTTGACCAGCACTACGGCCATATTTTTTATAAAAAACCCTTCTCGCATTACCGGCTGCGGGTGGAATACCGCTTCGTAGGTGAGCAATGCCCCGGCGGCGAGGATTGGGCGCTGCGCAACAGCGGGGCCATGCTCCACGGCCAGTCCGCCGCCAGCATGATGAAGGATCAGGACTTCCCGATTTCCATCGAGGCCCAATTTCTTGGTGGAAATGGAAAGGACGAGCGCCATACTTCCAACCTCTGCACCCCCGGCACGAACGTGGTCATGAACGGCAAACTGGAGACGGCCCACTGCATGGACTCCAGCTCCAAGACCTACCACGGCGACCAGTGGGTAACAGCGGAATTCCTTGTGCTCGGCGATTCGCTCATCCAGCATATACTTGAAGGCAAGGTGGTCATGGAGTACAGCAAGCCCACCATCGGCGACGGCGTGGTCAACAACTACGACCCTAAGGTGAAGATTGACGGGAAACCGATTTCCAGCGGCACGATTTCGCTGCAAAGCGAGAGCCACCCCATTGATTTCAGGAAGGTGGAATTGATGGATTTGTCGGGGGACTATAAGTGAAACTAACGGGAGCTTCGCCGCCCCATACAGTAGGCTCCAAGCGGAATAAGCATAGCCAAAGCGTAATTGTCGTAATTGACAAAAGTAGCCAAAATATTGGTCAATAAAAAGACAGTTGACAAATGGCCGAAAAAGTCCGTTTTGGCCTTAAAACCTCGTATTGACACCCCTTTTGCGATAGCAAAAAGCAAGAAAACAAAAAGGCTCAGAAACGGCCAACCAAAATTTGGAGTGCTGATTGCTACCAATATAATGCTGACTATTGTGGCCATTGAAATATATACCCACCTATAAAACGCATTAAAATCAGGTGCGCAATCAAAACCTTCAGCCGGGGCTTTGCTGCCAGCGATGATGCGGCGGTTATAAGTGATAATTTGGTAAAGCCCTGCTATTAAAAATCGGAATATACGCCAACGGAACAGTGGTTTTAACAACGGGAATTCTTCACCCAAAATATAAAACAAGGCTTCCTTGCCATATAGCGTCTCTTTTGTCTGTGTATCATAAAGTGGAATTTCATGCCTTGCCCGGTCAATATCTATCTGTTCAAGCAATTCCTTTGGTGCGGCACTGAAGCCAATGCGATGATTCGGCAGCAGCCACCCGATGTTGACGAAGCCGCTGGTGTAAGCTTTGCAGAGCGGGCAGACGTCGTCGTAGATGATGATTTTATTGGACAAGGTTTTCATGTCGGAAAGCTTTGAATTTGCAAGTGGAACAGTACAAACGGGGAGTGGTTTTTAATTTTCAAAAAAAAGTGAAAGTTGCAGCAAAATATTTTTTTGATGCCAACGGAGACTACATTTGCGCTGCCAAATCATATTGAAAATGCTCAAAACCATCCTACTCCTACTTTTTGCCCTTATCGTGCTGCCATTGGTGGCTTGGCACTACGATGCACCGCTCGCCCCCGAGCAGAAAGACATGCTTTTCGCCATGCTGAAACTCTACGCCTTCATGGCTGGGCTGTGCTTTGTGGTCAGCGAACTGACCCGCAATTGCAGCCAAGTGGACAAACTCTGGAGCATCATGCCCATCGTTTACACTTGGTATTTCGCATGGGCGGGCGACTTCGATGCCCGCATGACGCTGATGGCCGTGCTGGCCACGGTTTGGGGGCTGCGGTTGTCTTACAATTTTTGGCGGCGGGGCGGCTACACTTGGATTCCGTGGGCGGGCGAGGAGGATTACCGCTGGGCGGTGCTCCGCAAAACGCCGCTGCTCAATGGCCGCCTGCGCTGGGCTGCCTTCAACTTGGGCTTCATCTCCTTCTATCAAATGGGCTTGATTTTGCTGTTCACGCTGCCAGCCGTCATGGCCTGGCACGGCAAAGGCCAGCCGCTCAACTGGCTCGATTACTTGGCGGCGGCGCTGTTCCTCGGCCTAGTCGTGTTTGAAACCATCGCCGACCAACAGCAATGGAACTACCAGACCGAAAAATACCGCCGCAAAGCCGCCTGTGAACTGCTCACGGGCGACTACGCCAAGGGCTTCCTCGACACGGGCCTGTGGGCCAAGTTGCGCCACCCGAACTACGCCGCTGAGCAAGGCATTTGGTTGGCTTTTTACTTGTTCAGCGTGGCAGCCACGGGCCGCTGGCTGAATGGCTCACTGGTCGGGGCGGTGCTGCTGCTCATCCTTTTTCAGGGCAGCGCTGATTTTAGCGAGAAAATTTCAGCGGAAAAATATCCGTCCTACTCGGAATATGTGAAGCGGGTTGGGCGGTTCTTGCCGAAATTTGGTAAGTAAAAAATGGGCAGTGACCATGAACGAAAAATCATTGTCACTGCCCATTCAATCACATGGCGGCTGGCGGGAGTGGCGCTGGCACCGCGTTTTTCACGGGCGGAATGGATTGCAGGTAGGCAAACATGGCGGCAAGGTCGTCATCGTTCAGGCTGGTATAATTCTGCCAAGGCATGGGGGGCAACAGCGGCCTGGTGCCGTCCATCCCCTTCGATTTTCCTTCCCTAAGTGCTTTCCCGAACTGCTCCAGCGTCCAATTGCCTAGGCCCGTGTCGTCAGGCGTCAAATTTGCGGCGAAGGTGCTGCCCCAAGGGCCTATGCCGACCGTTAGGGAACCATTGAAAAGCACAAAATCCTTCAACACTTTCGGGTCAGCGATGGTGGCCAGTTTCTCATCGGCTGGGTAGCCGGAGAGCAGACGGGCAGGGTCGGGCGCTGGGCCTTTGTCCGTCATGATTTTCGGGGTGTGGCAGTCGTTGCAGCCCATGATGTGCACAAGGTACTCGCCCCGTTTGACCAAATCGGCTTGGGAGGGCGCTGGTGCCTCGGCCGCTGGTGCTGGCTCGGCTGGTTGTTTTTCGGTGCAATTTGTTAGCATGAAGATTGACATCAAAAGCAATGTGAGTAGGTGAGGGACTTTCATAAAAGCTTGATTTATGTTGTTAAGAAAAATTGGTTTGAACGGCACGAAGGTAAAATTGTCGGGCAATGTTAAAAAGCACTATTTGTATATCTCGCACTCGTTTCTCGCCCTATAAAACGAATAATAGCTGATCGGCAACAAATAATAAATCCCAAAAATCCGCTATTTCAACACATACTAACCATATCTCCACACTTACGAGAGTGCTCATTCTTCAGGCAAGGCGCATAGCTATTTTTGGCTAAAATCAATATTATTCATTTTAAAACACCACAATTATGAGCGCCCGTAAATTTTCAAAACCTGCCGTATTTGCAGGTTTTTTCCAATTTTTTGAATCCGCATTTTCAAAAAGAACCAAAAGCCATAAGCTGCCTTACCTGGGCAAGCGCTCCAGCTATATTTGGGGTGCAATATGCCTATCAGTCGCCATTTCCTATAACTCATGTGGCGTACAATATACACAAGTGGCAAATGCTCAGAATATGCTTGAAAAGCCAAGTAATAAAATCGAGCAAAAAACACCGCCAATTGATAACCGCAAGGTCATTTATTTAACCTTCGATGATGGCCCGAACAAAGGAACCTCCAAGGTGATGCAAGTTCTCGAAAAGCATGGGTTACCTGCCACGTTCTTTCTGGTAGGGGAACATATATACGATACACCTTGGCAAAAGGCACTGTATGAAAATTTGCTGCAAAGCCCCCATTATGAAGTGGCAAACCATACTTTTTCCCATGCCAAAAACAGGTACAACCATTTTTACCTACACCCTGAACTGGTGCTCGCAGATTTTCAGCGGATGCAGGATTCCCTGCAACTCCACACTTCCATCGGCAGGACACCCGGCATGGACGTTTGGCGCACCTCCGAAATCAAGTATGACGTATGCAAGCGCTCTTCGAAAGCGGCTGATATGGTGCAAGCCAACGGTTTTACCCTTATAGGTTGGGACGTGGAATGGAAGGCAAGCGGCAAACGCCAGTTGAAAAAAACGGCAGGCGCAGTGGCCAGCGAAATCGCCCAAGCCTTCGCCGAGCGCCTTACCCACACCGACGATCACCTCGTACTGCTGCTGCACGACCAACACTACATGGACAGCAGCAACGTGCAGGCGCTGGAGAATTTGGTGGTGGCGCTAAAGCAAACTGGCGAGTACCGATTCGAAAAGGTCAGCGGGTATCCGTGTTTGTAGCTGGGACCTCGGCCTAGAAGAACGATGTCCCAACTACAAATCATGCGATTATTTCTTCTTCCTCTACTTGGCCTGACTCCGCTATCATTTCCTCGTATCCCTTTCCACCTTTTCTTGAAAGGAACGAGTACATGGCCGGAATGACGAACAGCGTCAGCAGCAGCGAGAACAGGATACCGCCCACGATGACGATGCCGAGCGGGATACGGCTTGTTGCGGCAGCGCCCAAGCTGAGTGCGATGGGCAATGCGCCAAGCGACATGGCCAAGCTGGTCATGAGGATGGGGCGCATACGGGCGGTGGATGCCTCCAAGACGGCTTGCGTTTTGTCCATGCCCGCCTTGCGTTTTTGGTTGGCAAATTCGACGATGAGGATGCCGTTTTTGGTCACGAGGCCAATGAGCATGATCATGCCTATCTGCGAGAAAATATTGAGGGTTTGGTCAAAAAGCCAAAGCGAAAGCACGGCCCCGGCCAAGGCCAGCGGCACGGTGAGCATGATGACCAGCGGGTCGACGAAGCTCTCGAATTGCGCAGCCAAGACCAAGAAAATCAGCACAAGGGCGAGGATAAAGGCGAAACTGGTATTACCCTGGCTTTCGGCAAATTCCCGGCTGCTGCCAGCAAGTGCGGTACTCCAACTGCCGTCGGTGAGCAGCCCATCGGCAATGCGTTGCATTTCGGCGATACCGTCGCCCAGCGTTTTACCGGGAGCGAGGCCAGCGCTGATGGTGGCGCTTTTGTAGCGGTCGAAGTGGTAAAGCACGGGTGGTGAGGTTTCCTCCCGGATGTTCACGAGGTTATCGAGCGGGATGGGAGTGCCCTGGGTGTTGCGCACGAAGATATTCTTGAGGTCGGTAGGGTCGTCCCGGTCGCTGCGGGCCACCTGCCCGATGACTTGGTACTGCTTGCCTTCCTTGATGAAATAGCCGAGGCGGCGGTTGGAGAGGGCCAATTGCAGCGTTTCGCTCACATCGGCCACGCTTACGCCCATCTGGGTGGACTTCAGGCGGTCAATTTCGATGCGAAGCTCCGGTTTGTTGAACTTCAAATCCACGTCCACGCCTTGGAACACAGCGCTCTGGTTGGCCTGTTCCATGAACTGCGGCAGCATTTCCCGGATTTTGTTGAAATTATTGTTTTGAATGACAAACTGCACTGGCAAGCCGCCACGACGGTTGGCAGTGATGGTCTGTTCCGTAATCGGAAACGCCTTTCCGTCGGTGAATTTCCCCAGATTCCGGCCCACCATGTCCACGACATCCTGCTGGCTGCGCTGGCGTTCGGTAGGCTCCACGAGCACCACCCGCACGAAACCCTGATTGACGGAACCGCTGCCAAAAAAACCGGGCGCCGTCACACTCATCACCACTTTTTGCTCTGGTACGCTGTCAAGCATGAACTGGGACATGCGGTCAATGTACTGGTCCATGGCATCGTAGCTGGTGCCTTCAGGCATGGACATTTGGAGGCGGAACTGGCTGCGGTCTTCCAGTGGAGCCAGTTCGGATTTTAGGCCACCGCCGACTTTCCAAATGATTAAAAAACAGCCTAAAATAACGGGCACTGCCATCCAGCGGATGCGCATGAAGCCCTTCAGCAGCCATTGGTAGCCGTTTTCCATGCCTGCAAAAAACGGTTCGGTCACCCGCCATAGCCAGCCGTGGTGGCCGCCGCTCATTTTCACATTCAAAACAGGCGTGAGGGTGAGCGAAACGAAAGCGGAAATGAGCACGGCCCCAGCAACCACCATCCCGAATTCCCGGAAGAGCCGCCCGACGAAACCTTGCAGGAAAATGATGGGCAGGAAGATGACCGCCAGCGTGATGCTCGTGGCGATGACGGCGAAGTAAATCTCCTTCGAGCCTTCCCTTGCGGCTTGCCACTTGTTCATGCCCGCCTCCATTTTCTTGAAAATGTTTTCAGTGACAACGATACCGTCGTCCACGACTAGGCCCGTTGCCAATACGATGGCCAACAACGTGAGGATGTTGATGGTAAACCCAGCGATGTACATGATGAAAAACGCCCCAATCAGCGAGACCGGGATGTCAATCAGCGGGCGGAAGGCGACCAGGGCATTCCGGAAGAAAAAGAAAATCACCAACACTACGAGTCCGATGGAAATCATGAGCGTTTCTTCCACTTCCGAGATGGATTGCTTGATGAATTTCACCGAATCGAAGGCGATGTCGAGCTTGATGTCTTCCGGCACTTCGTTGCGGAGCTGGTCCACCCGTTTGTAAAATTCATCCGAAATCTCCACGTAGTTGCTGCCGGGCTGCGGCGTGATGGCCACGGCGATCATGGGAACCATGCTTTTTTTGAGCACGGTTTCCTCGTTTTCTGGGCCAAGTACGGCAGTGCCGATGTCCTTGAGCCGTATGTCTCCTGCGGCACTGTTTTTCACAATCAAATCGGAAAATTCCTCCTCCGTGTTGAGGCGGCCAAAGGTTCGAACAGTGAGTTCGGTGGCGTTTCCGGCGATTTTACCACTGGGCAATTCCACGTTTTCACGGGCGAGGGCATTGCGTACGTCCATGGGCGTGAGGCCGTAGGCGCTCAGCTTGGCGGGATCCATCCAGATGCGCATGGCATAGCGTTTTTCCCCCCAAATATTCACGCCGCTCACGCCTGGGATGGTTTCTAACCGCTCCACGAGGGTGTTGTTGGCAAATTCGGTGAGCTGCAACTGGTTTCTGATGTCGCTCTCCACGGTCATGGAGAGGATGGGGCCAGCGCTGGCGTCGGCCTTGGAGACCACGGGCGGACCGTCGAGGTCCGGCGGGAGGTTGCGCAGCGCACCGGAAACTTTGTCCCGAACGTCATTGGCAGCATCTTCCAAACTGATGCCCAATTCGAACTCTACGGTGATATTGCTCGTGCCTTGGCTGCTGCCGGAAGTGATGCTTTTCACCCCGGCGATACTGTTCAGCGCCTTTTCGAGCGGCTCCGAAATTTGGCTCTCGATGATGTCGGCATTGGCCCCAGCGTAGTTGGTGCGCACGCTGACGGTCGGAGGGTCAATGGCTGGAAAGTCCCGCACGCCGAGGGACCTAAAGCCGAGGATACCAAAAAGAATGATGAGGATGCTCATCACGATGGCAAGCACTGGGCGGCGGAGGGAAATTTCGGAGATATTCATAAGCTTATTTAAATCATTGAGAACTGCTTAGAGCGCAAAAAGTTGCCCACCTCAATCATCCAACCCCTGGTAAATGAACTGCCGCAAATACCCGCTCGTCTCGTCGCCGTTGTAACCTTGTGTCTGTTTCATCAGGATGCCGATGATTTTCTCCTTCGGGTCGGCAAAATAGGTCGTGTTGAAATAGCCGCCCCAGTCGAAAGTACCTTCGCTCCCGTTGCCGCCCTTCGCCTCGCTTTTTTCACTCACAACACCAAAGGCAAGTCCAAAGCTGTTGTCGCCGAAGAGGTCGCCGACTTGGTTGCTCAGCACGGCGTCCACGGTGGTGCGGCTGAGGATGCGCTTGCCGTTCAGTTCGCCGCCGTTGAGGTACATTTGGAGGAAAGTGGCGTAGTCCTTCGCCGTGCTGCTGAGGCCAGCCCCGCCGCTGAAGAAGCGCTTGGCACCTTTCACAGGATAATTCGTATCGTAAAACGTGACAGGGTAAGGCACCCACTGGCCGTTCTCCGGTTTTTGCACGGTCACGAGCCGACTGGCTTTTTCCGAAGGCAGGTAAAACCACGTGTCGTTCATGCCCAGCGGGTCGAAGATGTGCTTGCGCAAAAACACGTCGAAAGGCTCGCCAGACACCACTTCCACGAAGTAGCCCAGCACGTCCAAGCCCTCCGAGTAGGTGAATTTTTCGCCGGGATTGTGGTGTAACGGCAGCTTGGCCAGCTTCTTCACGCTCTCGCCGATGGAGATGTTTTCGGTGGTAAAAAGGTCGGTGATACCCGCCTTGTGGTACATCATCTTGAAGCGCTCGTCGCCGTCAATGATGCCGTAGCCGATGCCGCTGGTGTGCGTCAACAATTGCCGGATGGTGATTTCGGACTTGGCGGGGTCGGTAGTCCAGGTGGTATCGGAATACTTGAAATCCTTGAGCACCTTCGGGTTTTTGAACTCTGGGATGTACTTCGAAATGGGGTCGTCGAGTTGGAACTTGCCCTGCTCCCAGAGCATCATCACAGCAGTGGAGGTGATGGCTTTCGACTGCGAAGCGATGCGGAAAATATCGTCCCGCTTCAATTGGCGCTTGCTGGCATTGTCGGCCATGCCGAAGGCTTTCCATTCCACGATTTTGCCGTTGCGGGCGATGAGCAGCACGGCTCCTGGGATGTCGCCGTCCTTGACAGATTGCTCGATGAAGGCGTCGAGCCTGCCCAATCGTTCGCTGCTGAAACCCTGGCTTTCGGGCGTGGCTTCGGCGAGGGCAGGGGAGTTTTTCATGGACTTGGTTTGCGCTAGCGCAAAAACGGCAAGGCAACTGAAAACCAGCAGTGGCAAGTATTTTTTCATGATAGTTGATTGT
>Ga0075012_10004071_pt1 | contig 13699 bp, 13 predicted proteins | sample All_14_2_FD_71474 | JGI IMG/M metagenome (GOLD analysis project Ga0075012, IMG submission 71474) | Freshwater microbial communities in response to fracking from Pennsylvania, USA - Allegheny Zone_MetaG_DW_15 | ecosystem: Environmental > Aquatic > Deep subsurface > Groundwater > Drilled... | reverse complement strand
GCTTTACCCACAATATCGACTCGCTGCTGACCGGCACGCCCCTGGCCGGAGGCACTTTCAGATATACGGTCGTCAACGCCGACTGCGGTTTCGGCTCCGCCGACGCCCAGTGCTGCAAGACGGTGCGCTTCAACCTGGTTTACGCGGATGAACAATGATTAAACGCCGAAACGCCTTTACCCTGGTGGAGATGATCCTGGCGGTCTTCATCTTCGGCTACATGTCGGCCTCCATGGCCACCATCTATTCCACCACCAACCGCCACATGTTCCAGAATTACCGGCGCAATATCGTCAAGACCAGCACCCTGGTTTCCATGCGCGCCATCCAGAACAACCTGGCCCTGGCCACACGCATAGACTGGCCCAACCGCACCGCGCCCAACGACCGCCTCAACACCCTGGCCTTCGCCACCAACATCGACCAGCTCACCGGCTGCTACCCGGTCAATCCCTTCCAGCCCGTGCACTGGCATTATTTCTGTCTCGGCAACGACCCGCTCATCGCCGGCTCCCGCAACCTCTACTACCATACCAATACCACCGCCCTGGCCGCCGGACCGGCCTGTTCCAATTTTCCTTCGCCCTGCCCGACCTGCTGGACTCCGACTTCCTACCCGGTGCCCACCTGCGGCGCCGCCGCCGCGGGCCAGACCGTCACCCTGCTGATGCGGCACGTGGTGCCGCTGCCGGCCACCTCCGGCGGCTTTCTTTTCTCCCGGCGCGGCGCGGACGGGGCGGCCCCGGTGGGCGCGGTGCGGGTGGCCCTGCGCTCTTTCTGGCAGGCCAACCCCCGCGGTTTCGGCACCTCCCAGCGCGACGTGGACTTTACCCTCGACACCGTGCTGAGCGTCAGCCGCCACGGCCCCTGACCCGGCAAGCCTCCCCAGCCGCTTTCTGCCGCCTCCCGGATGTATCCGGGCGGTCCTTGCCGTTTGGGGTTTTGTCTGCTAGACTATAAAGATAATATGAAAGCGCGTTCACGAAGAGGTGTAGTGCTGCTGCAGACGCTGGTGCTGTCTGTGGTGCTCTCCATGATGGCCGTGATGGTCATGAAGTGGGTGCTCGCGCGCTATATGCTGGCCGCCCGTAACTACCGCTCCAGCGAATCCGTGGCGCGCGCCCAGTATGTCAATTCCCTGTTTTCTTACTGGAATTCAGATTTCTCCTCTATTCCTTCGGCCGGCAGCATGGCGATAGACGGCAAGACCTTCACTTTCTCCCGCAACGTGAGTTCCTCGATGCGTTTCAACGTGACCATGCAGCAGGATTAGCCCCGGCGGATCTATGACCCGCACCTTACTATTTGCCCTTTCCGCGGCGCTGGCTTCCTGGGCCCCGGTTCCCGCCGCCGCCGCCGACTGGCATACCAAGTCTTCCCCGCATTTCGACATCCTGCACGAATCCGTCTGGTCGCCCGCCTCCATCTCGCTCGAGATGGAGCGGATGTACTCCTCCATGCGGCTGAACCTGTCCATGTTCGCCCCCTGGATGGTGCGCGAAAAGACCAAGATCTACATCTACTCCTCCCAGCAGTCCTACCTCAACGGCGAATTCAAGCCGCCGCGCTGGTCCAAGGGCCTGGCCTACGTCGCCAGGAAGACCATCGTGGTCTACGACACCGGGGACATGCAGAAGCTCAAGGCGGTCATCGCCCACGAGCTGACGCACCTCTACTTCGAGAGCTTTTTCGCCGAGAAGCTTAAGTACCCGCCGCAGTGGCTCAACGAGGGGCTGGCCGTGTACATGGAAGAATCGGTTTTCCCGCAGGGCGGGCCCTGGGGCCGGGCGCTGGCCTATTTCCCGGCGGAGCGGCGCTTCCGGTTCGACGACTTCTTCCACGTGAAGCTCGACGACCTGCAGCCGGATTCCAGGATAGCGGACTGGTACCTGCAGTCTTACGGGGTGGTGCTCTACCTCTACCGCCCGCACAGCCGGGTGCAGTTCAAGGCCTTCTGCGAATCCGTCCGCTCCGGCAAAGAGGTGAGCGCGGCCCTCTGGGACAACTACCGCGTGCGCGAGGGCGGGGATTTCGGCCGCAAGTGGTCGGCCTGGCTGCAGGATTACTCCAAGCCGGGCGCGGACGGGCTGCCGATGGGCACCCCCTCGGCCAGCTTCAATTTCAAGCCGGTGCAGCTGTCCTCTTTTACCTTTACCCCGTTCGGTTCCAAGTAGCTTCGCGCTCCTTCACCTTATGCCCCCAGCTCCCCAGTATCCGCCGACCCCCGCTGAAGGCGGCGTTAGCGTCATCTTCATCACCCGCGGCCGCAGGGAGCTGCTGAAGGCCTGCCTGGAGAGCCTGGCGGCCGCCGGGCCGGTGCTGGAGATATTGGCCGGCATAGACGGGGAAGACCCCGCTTCGGCCCGGCTGCTGGGGGACTACTCGCGGCGCTGCCCCCTGCGACCCGTGCAGCTGCCCAGGTCCTGCAGGGGGGAGGCGCGCGGTGCCCTGGCCGCCACGGCCCGCGGCCGCTGGCTCTGTTTCATAGACGACGACACCGAGCTGCCGCCCGGCTATTTCCGGCGCCTGGCCGCCCTCATCGCCGCCCATCCCGGGGCCGCGGTCTTCGGCGGCGGGCAGGAACTGCACCGGGCCGCGGGGTATTTCGAAAGCGCTGTTTACGCGCTGCTGGCCTCCCCGTGGGGCGGAGGGCCCTTTACCTCGCGTTTCAGGCCGGCCTCCGGCACCGCGCCCGCCGGCCCCGAAAAATTCATCCTTTGCAATTTAACCATGGACGGCGCTTTCCTGAGGGAGCGGGGGCTCTCCTTCGAGGGGCACCTGACCAGCGCGGAGGAGAACCTGCTGCTCAACCGCATGGCCGCCGCCGGGGCGGGCATGCTCCTCAGCGGCGAGCTCAACCTGGTGCACCGGCGCAGGTCCGAACCGGCGGCTTTCGTGCGGCAGGTCTTCGGGTCGGGCAGGGGGAGGGGGCAGATCACGGTACTGAGCCCGAAAGGTTTTTCTGCTTTCACTCTTATCCCGGCCGGGGCGCTTTGCGGCGCCGCCCTGGCCGCCTTTGCCGCCCCGGCGCTGCTGGGAGCGGCGGCCGGGGCTTACGCCCTGGCCTGCGCCGCTTCCGCGGCGCTCTCGCCCGCGCGCGCCGCCGTCAAGCCCGCCGTGGCGGCGCTTTACCCGGCGCTGCACGGGGCTTACGCCCTGGGCTGGCTCGCCGGGGTTATCGAGGGTTTATTCGAGAAATTGTCGGGCCGGCCCAGGCCCCGCCGCTGCCGCTGCGAAACGCCCTGAACGGGGCTTTAAGCCGTGGTTTTGACGCCTTTGGCGAGCAGCTTTAAACAGCTCCAGATCTCTGCCGCGGTGTTCAGCTTGGACCTGCCCAGGCCGCGGCCTTTCATGGTTACCGGTATCTCCGCCACTTTGAAGCCGAGCGCCAGCGCCTTGGCCAGCAGTTCCGCGTCCAGCATGAAGCCTTCGTTCTCGAAGCGCAGGCGCCGCAGGGCGGCGGTGCGGTAGAGCTTGAAGATCTGCGTGTAGGAGGTGACCGAAGGGCCGAAGCGCGCCCGGAGCAGCAGGTTGGCGCCCCCGGTCAGCAGGCGGCGCGGGAGCGGCAGCCCGTCGAAGGCGCCCAGGAAAGGGGAGCCGCAGACGCAGTCGCAGCCGCCCGCCCGGGCGGCCGCGAGCAGGCGGGGGACGTCCAGGGGGGAGAAGGACAGGTCCGCCTCCAGGAAAACCACATAATCGGCCCGGCATTCCGGCAGGGCTTTTGCCAGGGACTGGGCGAAAGAGGCCTTGCCGCCCGCCCTGAGCACCCGCACCCAGGGGCGCCCCGCGGCCGCCGCCTCTATGGCTTCCGGGGTGCCGTCGGCGCTGCCGCCGTCGGAGAAGATAACTTCGCAGGCGAGGCCGGCGCGCTCCAGCGGCCCGAAGAGGGTCTCGCCGAAGCCCGTGGCGTTGGCGGCCTCGTTGAGGCAGGGAATGACTATTGAAACTTCGGGCGCGGGCATCAGCGGCGGGCCGCCCCGGCGGCTTTGACGCCCAGGTGTTCCTTGAGATAGAAGCCGGTGTGCGAACCCCCGGCCTTCACCGCGCCGGCCACGGGGCCGGAGTAGACCAGGGAGCCGCCCGCGTCGCCGCCTTCCGGGCCCAGCTCTATGAGCCAGTCGGAAGCGGCTATCACGTCCAGGTTATGCTCTATGACCAGCACGGTATTGCCGGCTTCGGACAGGCGGTGCAGCACTTTCAGCAGCTTTTCCACGTCGGCAAAGTGCAGGCCGGTGGTGGGCTCGTCGAGGATATAGAGGGTGCGCCCGGTGGCGCGGCGGGCCAGCTGCTCGGCGAGCTTCAGGCGCTGCGCCTCGCCGCCCGACAGGGTGGTGGCGCTCTGGCCGAGCTTCAGGTAGTCCAGCCCCACCTCGCTCATGGTGGCCAGGATCCTGGCTATGCGCGGGATATCGCTGAACAGCCCGCGGGCTTCCTCCACGGAAAGTTCCAGCACGTCGGAAATGCTCTTTCCCTTGAATTTTACGGCCAGGGTGTCGTCGTTGAAGCGGTGCCCGCCGCACTCGTCGCATTTTACGTAGACGTCGGGCAGGAACTGCATCTGGATCTTGATGGTGCCGTCGCCCTGGCAGGCCTCGCAGCGCCCGCCCTTGACGTTGAAGGAGAAGCGGCCGGGCTCGTAGCCGCGGCGCTTGGCCTCCGGCAGCTGCGCGAACAGGTCGCGGATGTGGTTGAAGACGCCGCTGTAGGTGGACGGGTTCGAGCGCGGGGTGCGCCCGATGGGGGACTGGTCCACTATTATGACCTTGTCTATCTGCGAGGCGCCTTTCATGGCGCGGAACGCGCCCGGCGCCTCCTTGGACTTGTAGAGCTCGCGCGCCAGCGCCTTGTAGACTATCTCGTAGAGCAGCGTGGACTTGCCCGAGCCGGAGACCCCGCAGATGCTGACGAACAGGCCCAGGGGGATCTTTACGTCGATATCCTTCAGGTTGAACTGGCGCGCGCCGGTGAATTCCAGGAATTTGCCGGACGGCGGCCGCGGGGCGCGGGGGAGGGTGGTGGAGCGCTCGCCGCTCAGGAAGGGGCCCGTGACCGACTTCCTGTTCTTTATAAGCTCGGCCGGGGTGCCCTGCGCCACGATGTGCCCGCCGGCCAGGCCCGCGCCGGGGCCCAGGTCTATCACGTGGTCCGCCCCGCGGATGACGGCCTCGTCGTGCTCCACGACGAGGAGAGTGTTGCCGATGTCGCGCAGCGATTTGAGGGTGTTGATGAGCTTGGCGTTGTCGCGCTGGTGCAGGCCTATGGTGGGCTCGTCGAGCACGTAGAGCACGCCGGTCAGGCCCGAGCCTATCTGCGTGGCCAGCTGGATGCGCTGCGCCTCGCCGCCCGAGAGGGTCTCGGAGCGGCGGTCCATGGAGATGTAGCCCAGGCCCACGTCGTTGAGGAAGTTCAGGCGGGAATTTATCTCTTTCAGGATGAGGCGGGCTATCGTCTTTTCGGTGGGCGTCAGGTCGGGGGCGGCCAGGGCCTGCCGGGCCGCCCCTATGGGCAGCGCCGCCATCTGGGCTATGTTCCTGCCGTCTACTATTACGCTCAGGGCTTCCGGCTTGAGGCGCAGCCCTTTGCAGGAGGGACAGACCGTCTCCTGCATGAACTTGGTGTAGATCTCTTCCTTTACGAAATCGGATTCGCTTTCGGTATGCCGGCGCTTGAGGTTGGTGATGACCCCCTCGAAGTCCCCGGCCCCGTGGAACAGCATGTCGCGGTGGGCCTTGGGCAGGTCCTTCCAGGGCTTGTCGAGGTCTATGCCGTTGGCGTCGGCCGCGGTCTTGAGCATGTCCGCGTAATAGCCCGACCAGGAGCCCTTCCAGCGGTGGGTGCGGGTGGTGACCGGGTTGGCCCAGGCCTCCAGCGCCCCGTCGTTGACGGACTTGGACTTGTCGGGCACCACCAGGTCCGGGTCTATCTCTATCTTGATGCCCAGCCCGCCGCATTCGGCGCAGGCGCCGTGGGGGGAATTGAACGAGAACAGGCGCGGCTCCAGCTCCGGGAAGCTGAGGCCGCAGGAAGGGCAGGCGTTCTTCTCGCTGTAGAGGGCGGCCGGCTTGCCCGGCTCCTCGGCGCTGAGCAGGCCCTTGGAATGTTCCAGCGCCAGCGTAACCGCCTCGCTGAGGCGCTCCCTGTCGTCCCGTGAGACCGTGAACTCGTCCACGAACAGGTCTATGTCGTGTTTGACGTAGCGCTTGAGCGCCGGCGGATTTTCGAGGGGGCAGAGCTTGCCGTCCACGCGCGCTTTGGTGAAGCCGGCCTTCTTGAAGCGGGCGAAAAGCTCCTCGTAGGTGCCGCTGTGGCCGCGTACCAGCGGGGCCAGGACGCGCAGCTTCCTGCCGTCGTATTTCGCGGCCAGTTCCGCGGTTATGCCCTGCGCCGACCAGGCCTTGATGGGCTTGCGGCAGGAGGGGCAGAAGGGGCGGCCGGCCTTGGCGAAAAGCAGGCGCAGGTAGTCGTAGATCTCGGTGACGGTGCCCACGGTGGAGCGGGGGTTCTTGGAGGGGTGGTGCTGCTGGATGGCGATGGCGGGGGAGAGGCCCTCTATGGAATCCACGTCGGGCTTGTCCATCTGCTCCAGGAACTGGCGGGCGTAGGCCGAGAGCGATTCCACGTAGCGGCGCTGGCCCTCGGCGTAGATGGTGTCGAAGGCCAGGGTGGACTTGCCGGAGCCCGACAGGCCGGTGATGACCACCAGCTTGTTCTTGGGGATCTCGAGGGAGAGGTTCTTGAGGTTGTGCGAGCGGGCGCCGCTGACGATTATCTTATCCATAACGGTCCACCAGGGTGGGTTTCTGGAACCTGGGCGAGGGCTGCGGGTAGTCCACGGTGTAATGCAGGCCGCGGCTCTCCTTGCGGGAGCGCGCCGAGCGGATGATGACCTCGGCCAGGCAGGCGATGTTGCGCAGCTCCAGCAGGTCGCGGGTGGGCAGGAAGTCCCAGTAGTATTTAACTATCTCGGCGGAAATGAGCTTCATGCGGGCGGCGGCGCGGGCCAGGCGCTTGTCGCTGCGCACAATGCCCGCGTAGTTCCACATCAGGGTGCGGATCTCGTCCCAGTTATGCTTTATGATGACGGCCTCGTCGGAGGGGCGGGCGTTGCCGGTGGTCCAGTGCGCCGGCTTCACGGCGGGCCGGCGGGCGATATAGCCGGCTTTGATCTCCTCGGCGGCGCGGTGCGCGAAGACGCAGGCCTCGAGCAGGGAATTGGAGGCCAGGCGGTTGGCGCCGTGCAGGCCGGTATGGGCCACCTCGCCCACGGCGTAGAGCCCTGGCAGGGCCGTGCGGCCGTGGTCGTCGGCGCGGACGCCGCCGCAGAAGAAATGGGCCGCCGGCACCACGGGGATGGGCTGGCGGGTCATGTCTATGCCCAGCGACAGGCACTTGGAGTGGATCATCGGGAAGCGCCGCCGCAGGAAGGCGGGCTTCAGGTGCGTCATGTCCAGGAAGACGCAGTCCGCGCCGGTGCGCTTGAGCTCCGAGTCTATGGCGCGGGCCACGATGTCCCGGGGCGCCAGCTCCTGGTAGGGGGAATAGCGCTTCATGAAGGCCTTGCCGTCGCCCCCGCGCAGCACGCCGCCCTCCCCGCGCAGGGCCTCGGAAATGAGGAAGGACTTGGCCTGCGGGTGGTAGAGGCAGGTGGGGTGGAACTGCACGAATTCCATGTTGGCCAGCTGCAGGCCGGCCCGGTAGGCCATGGCCATGCCGTCGCCGGTGGTGACGTCGGGATTGGAGGTGTAGCGGTAGACCTTGCCTGCCCCGCCGCTGGCGAGCACGGTGACCGGCGCCAGGAAACTGTTCACCTTGCCGGTGGCTTCCTCCAGGGCGTAAACGCCCAGGCAGGCGTTGTGCGCCGGGCGGGCGCTGGCGGGGCGGCTGCGCAGGATGAGGTCCACGGCCGAAAAATAGGGGAAAAACTTGATCTTGCGGCGGGACCGGCAGGCCGCCAACAGGGCGCGCTCCATCTCGGAGCCGGTGGCGTCTGCGGCGTGCAGCACCCGGCGGCGCGAGTGCCCGCCCTCGAGCCCCAGGTCGAAGGCGCCTTTCCTGCCGGAAAAGCGCGTGCCCAGGGCTATGAGCTCCCGCACCCGCTCCGGCCCTTCGGTCACGGCGATGCGCACCACGCGCGGGTCGGACAGCCCGGCGCCGGTGCGCAGGGTGTCGGCGATGTGCAGGTCGAAATTGTCCTGGGGGGCGGTGACCGCGGCGATGCCGCCCTGGGCCATGCAGGTGTTGGAGGCGTCCGGCTCGCGCTTGCTCAGCACGGCCACGGACCCGGCGTCGGCCAGCTTGTAGGCGGCCAGCAGGCCGGCCGCGCCGCTGCCGACCACGATAAAGTCGAATTTGTGAGCTGTCATAAGGGCCGGCCGGGCTCTTTCCCCGGCCGCTATAATAATATAAACTAATTTTATCAAATTATGAAACAGGTCTCTCCGAGCAAGAAACTGGCCCTGTACGCCCCCGTGGTCCTGTCCCTGGGCATCCTGGCCTGGCTGATCTATCCCAACGTCGGGGCTATGGCGGAGACCATAAAGAACGCCAGCCCCTGGTGGCTGCTGCTGTCCTTCTGCTGCGCCGTTTCCAGCTATACCTTCATGGGATTTACGCTCTGGGAGGTGCTGCGCATACTGGGCATCAGGCTGCCTTTCATAGAAGTGGCCGGCATAGCGTTCGTGTCCACCACGGTCAACTATTTCGTCTCTTCGGGCGGCATCAGCGGCTTCGCCACCCGCGCCCACCTGCTGGGCAAGCGCCGCGTGCCCTACGGGGCCAGCGTAACCTCTTCCGTGGTCATAACGGTGCTCATCTACCTGGCGCTGGCGCTGATAGTGGTGGAGGGGGCCGTCCTGCAGTTCCTGCATACCCCCAATTTTAACCGCAGCATGGTGGAGGCGCTCATCGGCGTGGCGGCGGTGCTGGGCTTCGCCTTCGGCCTGACGCTGCTGTTCTTCCACCACGAGCTGCGCGCCGCCTGGGCGCGCCGCATGTTCCTGGCCGTCAACCACCTGATCTTCTTCTTCTCCAAGAAGGAACTGCCCCGGGAGAACTTCGACAAGTTCGAGCGCCAGCTCGACGAGGGCATCCGCACCATCCACAGCCGCAAGTTCGAGCTGCCCAAGGTGGTCGCCTACGTCTTCTGCGACTGGATCAGCAATATCCTCATCCTCTACTTCGCCTTCAAGGCGGTGGGCGTCTCGCTGGGCGCCACTACCCTCATAGCCGGCTTCGCCTTCGGCATGCTGATGACCATCATCCCCATCCTGCCCGGAGGGCTGGGCGCCATGGAGGCGGCCATGACCGCCGCCTTCTCGGGCATGGGCGTGCCGGTGGCGCAGGCCCTGACGGCCAGCCTCCTGTTCAGGCTGTTCTATTACCTGCTGCCGGCCTTCGCCAGCGTCTTTATCTACTGGGGGCTGCACGCCTGCGAGCCGCCGCCCGCGATAGTGCATTCCCGCCACGGGAGGAACCACCAATGAACGAGGAATTCAGGGGGCAGGCCCCGGAGGTTTCGCCGGGGGCCTGGGTGCATCCGTCGGCCTCGCTGATAGGCCGGGTGAAGCTGGCTGCCGAGGTTTCGGTCTGGCCCGGGGCCGTTATCCGCGGGGACGTGGACCGCATAGAGGTGGGCAAAGGGACCAATATCCAGGACCTGGCGGTGCTGCATCCTAACCTGGGAAAGCCCGTGCTGGTGGGCGAGGGTGTCACCGTGGGGCATTCGGCCATCATACACGGTTCGGTTATCGGAGACCATTGCCTTATCGGGATGGGGGCGGTGGTGATGGATTGCGAGGTGGGGGAGTACTGCCTGGTGGCGGCGGGGGCCGTGGTTACGCCCGGCTCGAAGATACCACCGCGCAGCATGGTCATGGGGGCGCCCGGCAAGGTGAAGCGGGATCTGACGCCGGAAGAGTGCGCCGCTCTGGTCAAGTCGGAAAAGGATTATGTGCTGCTGGCCGGCTATTATAAAGGCGGGGCTCCGCAATGACGCCGAAAAAAATAGTGATGATAGAGGACAGCAAGGCCGCTTCCACGGTGCTCAAGGAAGTGCTGGCTTCGGAGGGCTATGCCGTGCTGCACGCCTCCGACGGGGTGTCGGGGCTGGCCCTGGCCCGCCGGGAGAAGCCGGACCTGATCCTGCTGGACCTGCTGCTGCCCAAACTCAACGGCTACGAGGTCTGCAACGCGCTGATGCGCGACAGCCTGACCCGCCATACGCCGGTGCTGATAATTTCCACGCTGGATACTCCGGAAAGCATAGACAAGGCCAAACAATGCGGCGCCCGCAACTTCATGAAAAAGCCTTACAACCTCGACGACCTGCTGCGCGAGATAAAGCGGCTCCTGCCCGCGTAAGGGAAATCTACACGCTGCTCTTCAAGGCGTTCGGTCCCCAGGGCTGGTGGCCGGTGACGCCCGGGGGCAAATCGGTTCCCGCTTATACGCCGGGGTGCTACGGGCCGCTTTCCGGCGCCGCGATGTTCGAGATATGCGTCGGAGCGGTCCTGACGCAGAATACGGCCTGGAAGAACGTGGAGCTGGCGCTGGGCGCGCTGAACGCGGCGGGCCTCATGAGGCCGGAGGCTATGGCGGCCTGCCCGCTGCCGGAGCTGGAGCGGGCCGTGCGCAGCAGCGGCTATTTCAGGCAGAAGGCGCGCCGGCTGCGGGAGTTCTGCCGGAGGATTTTGCGGGAGCACCCGGAAGGGCTGGCGGCCTGGTTCGCCGGAGCGGAGGCTGTGGAGCTGCGGGAGGAACTGCTGGGGTACAAGGGGATAGGGCCTGAGACGGCGGATTCGATGGTTTTATACGGAGCGGGCAAGGCCTCGTTCGTGATAGACGCCTATACGCGCCGCGCCGGGGAAAGGCTGGGGCTCGCCCGCGGGCTCTCCTACGACGGCTGGAAGGGGAGGTTCGAGGGGGCGCTGGCGCCCGACGTAAAAGTGTATAATGAGTTCCACGCTCTTTTAGTGAAGCTGGGTAAGGACTTCTGCAGGAAATCGAAGCCGCTTTGCGGCCCGTGCCCGCTGAACAAGGTTTGCGAGAAGAGGGTATAGGGCCGCGAGTGGCTTGGCCGGGGGCCTGGCAAGGGTATGGCCCCGTCGGGCACGGCGTCGGCCAACACCGTGGCCGCGCCTCGTCCCTCCTTCGCCGCGCTGCGCAAGCGGCTTCAGTCCGGGACGGCCCTCCGGAACCATACCCTTGCCACCCCTCCGCTGACTTTTTAGGTAAATAGGTTTTAAAGAGATAACTATGGAAAAAATCGAGAAACTTCTGGATGACGGGCAGTTTGCCAGGGCGCTGGGCGCTTTGAAGAAGGTGAAGCCGGGAGCGGGGAGGGGGCGGTGGCTTTTCCTGAAGGGAGAGGCGCTGCGGGGGCTGGGGCTGTTTCACGAGGCGCTGAAAGAGTATGCGCTGGCGCGCAAGGCGGCGCGGGGGGATGAGGAACTGGCGCTCGAGGCGCTGCTGAGTTCCGCGCGCTGTGCCAGGGCGCTGGGCGACGAGAAAGCCTCGCTGGCTTCGGCTAAGAATGCCCTGGCGCTTTCCAAGAAGCTTGATGTTTTTGCGGCCGAGGCGCAGCTGGAGTGGGCGCTGGCTCTGCGGCTGGTCGGGCGGCTGGGCGAGGCGGCCAGGCTGCTCGAGAAAATTTATAAGGGGTACAGGAAGGACGCCGATTGGGGCGGCGCGGCTTTCGCGCTCTGGGCGCTGGGCGGCCTGTACCGCCTGCAGGGCCGCTATGAAGAGGGGATCAGGGCTTTTGAAGGCTCGCTGGCGGCCGCGAAGAAGGGAGGGGACGAGGGAGCGGCGGGCTACGCGCTGTTCGGGCTGGGCGGGCTGCTGCGGGTGGCCGGCTTCATGGGCCGGGCGCTGGACTGCTACGTGAGGGCCCGCAAACTGTTCGCGGGTACCGACGACGCTTTCGCCAAGGCCTACGCGGAATGCGGCACGGCTAACGTGCTGCGGCAGCTGGGGCGCCTGGAGGAGGCCTACGCCGGGTATATGCGGGCGCATAAGCTTTATTCGGGCCTGTCGGACTGGGCGGACCTGGGCTTCGTGGAATGGGGCATGGGGGAGATAAAAAAGAAGAACGGGGACTTCGCTGACGCGCTGAAGCATTACCGCGAGGCGGGACGGCTCTTCAAGGGGCGCGGCGAACCGCGGGGCGAGGCCCTGACGCTGCTTTCCCTGGCAAATCTCCATTATCTGCTGGGCGACACGGAGCTGGCCGAGCGGAAGCACGCCCTGGCGCTTAAGTTCATACGGGCCCGCGGCCTGCATACGCACCTGGAGGTCTTTACCTGATGAACCTGAGGCCCCGCCTCTTCCTGCTGTCCCTGGCCGCCTGCGCCGCGACGCTGGCGGCGTTCTTCGCCGCGCGGCAGGCCGGCGCCGCGGACTGGCAGGCCGCGCTCGCGGCCGTCCTGGGCGCTGGCGCGGCTTCGGCCGGCCTGGCGGCCCTGGCCGGTTCGCGCCTGGCCGCGCCGCTGCAGCTGGCGGCCGACAGCGTGAAGAAATTCATAGCCGCCGACTACAAGCTGGAGGCGCCGCTGCCCAAGGCCGGCTGGCCGGAGGCGGCGCGCACCGTGTCGGGGCTGAACCGCCTGATGCTGGAACTGAGCGCCTACCGGGGCTTCCGCCTGGACCAGGTGCTCGAGGAGCGCGCCAAGGCCGAGGCCATGATCGAGACCATCGCCGACGGCGTCCTGCTGGCCGACGACGCGGGCCGCATCATCTGCGCCAACAAACTGGCCCTTTCCAAACTGGGCATTCCCAAGGGCTCGTCGGAGCCGCTGCCCGGCACCATTTCCAATCCCGCCTTCCTGCCCGCCATCGACGCGTCCATGAAGTCAGAGGAGGACTTCCTCACCCAGGAAGTGGAGGTGCCCTCCGATGGCGTACCCGGGGAGTCCAAAAGCTTCCTGGTGGTCTCCAGCCGTTTCATCCGGGCCACCATGCGCCGGGCCGGCCGGGTGATAGTGATCCGGGACGTGTCGCTGGAAAAGGAGATAGAGAAGACCAAGGAAACCTTCTTCCAGATGATCACCCACGACATGCGGGCGCCGCTGGCGAGCATCATCGGCTACGCCCAGATGCTCCAGCGCTCACTGAAAGGGGTCCCGGAGAGTGACCGCTGCATAGAGACCATCAGCCGGTCCGCGACCAAACTCAACGGCATGATCAGCGACATCCTGGACACCACCAAGCTGGAGCGGGGGGACATGCGCCTGCAGCCCGCCCCCATCGTGCCGCGGGAGCTCATCGCGCGCGTCTGCGAAACCCACGCCCCGGAGGCTAAGCGGCGCGGGGTGCGGCTGGCCGCCGCCGCGGACTCAGACGGCGCCGCGTTTACCGGCGACCCGGGGCTCCTGGAGCGGGTGCTTTCCAACCTGGCGGGCAACGCGCTGAAATTTACCCCCGACGGCGGAGCCATCACCCTCTCCTGCAGGGCGGCAAGCGGCGAAAACGTGTTCTGCGTGGAGGACACCGGCCCCGGCATACCCGGGGACAAGAGGGACATGATCTTCAAAAAATACGCCCAGATGGAAGAGCACCGCAATTTCGGGTTCGGCCTGGGGCTGGCCATCTGCAAGATGGCGGTGGAGCTGCACGGGGGCAGGATCTGGGTGGAGTCTGAACTTGGCAAGGGCAGCCGGTTCATCTTCAGCGTGCCCCTGTCCGCGAATTAGCCGCCCAGCAC
>Ga0075012_10004069_pt1 | contig 13700 bp, 13 predicted proteins | sample All_14_2_FD_71474 | JGI IMG/M metagenome (GOLD analysis project Ga0075012, IMG submission 71474) | Freshwater microbial communities in response to fracking from Pennsylvania, USA - Allegheny Zone_MetaG_DW_15 | ecosystem: Environmental > Aquatic > Deep subsurface > Groundwater > Drilled... | reverse complement strand
CGGCGTCGAGCCCGACCCAGCCCGCGCACCGAGCATGATCGACGAATATCCCGTGGCGTTCATCGCCGCCGCGCTGGCCTCCGGCCGCAGCGTCTTCCGGGGGCTGGAGGAACTGCGCGTCAAGGAATCGGACCGCATCGCCGCTATGGCAGCTGGCCTGCGCCTGATCGGCGCACGCGTCGAGGAACTGGAGGATGGCCTCATCATCGAAGGGACCGGCGGCGATCCGCTGCCCGGCGGTGGGCCGGTCGCAACTCTGCTCGACCACCGTATCGCCATGAGTTTTGCGATCGCCGGCCTGGTCTCGAAGGCAGGCGTGACGATCGACGACATGCGCCCCGTCGCCACCAGCTTCCCCATCTTCGTGCCGCTGCTCCGGTCGCTCGGCGCAATCGCATGATCATCGCCGTCGACGGCCCGGCCGCGTCGGGCAAGGGCACTATCGCCACCGCGCTGGCGAAGCATTACGGATTGCCGCATCTCGACACCGGGCTTCTCTATCGCGCCGTGGGGCTGGGCGTCGCGCGCGCCGGGGGCGATCCGGACAGTGCAGCCGATGCGCTCACGGCCTGCGCCTTTGATGAAGCGCTGCTCGATGATCCGGAACTGCGCGGCGAGGCGACGGGCAAGCTTGCCTCGCGCGTGTCGATCCATCCCGATGTGCGCACCGCGCTGGTCCAGCGGCAGGTGGATTTCGCCAACCAGCCCGGCGGCGCAGTGCTTGACGGGCGCGATATCGGCACCGTCATCGCACCGCATGCGCACGCCAAGCTGTTCGTCACCGCCAGCGCCGCCGCGCGCGCGCAGCGCCGCTTTCTGGAGCAGCAGCGGCGCGGCCTGCCCGCAGACCTTGCCGCCATCGTCGCCGATATTGAGGCGCGCGACCGGCGCGACATGGATCGCTCCGCCGCCCCTCTCCGCCAGGCAGAAGGCGCGGACTTGCTAGATACCAGCGATTTGACTATAGACGCCGCCGTTCAGCGGGCCATCGCGCTTGTGGACGCTCAGCTTGAAGGTCGCCGATAAGAGGCTGACCCGTCAAGGCGCATGGGGATTCCCGTGCGCCCTTTTCGCTTTTCAGGCCCGCAGCGTTCCCAACCGCCTTTGCCCATGGATGCTTGCGCGGCATGCGGTCGTGCAGGCGTTTTGGCCAAAGACCATCGGACACAACCGATTGGCCAGCAATGACGAGTGAAGGACTATACATGGCCTCTACGGCATTCCCCTCGCGCGACGATTTCGCCGCGCTTCTCAATGACTCCCTTGGCGGTGAAGATGGCGGCTTCGAAGGCCGCGTGGTCAAGGGCACCGTCACCGGTATCGAAAACGACATGGCCGTCATCGACGTCGGCCTTAAGAGCGAAGGCCGCGTTCCGCTGCGCGAATTCGCCGCCCCCGGCCAGAAGGCCGATCTGAAGGTCGGCGACGAAGTCGAAGTGTTCGTCGACCGCGTCGAGAACGTCCATGGCGAAGCGATGCTGTCGCGTGACCGCGCCCGCCGCGAAGCCGCATGGGACAAGCTGGAAACCGAATTCTCCGAGAGCGCCCGCGTCGAAGGCGTGATCTTCGGCCGCGTGAAGGGCGGCTTCACCGTCGATCTGGACGGCGCCGTCGCGTTCCTGCCCGGTTCGCAGGTCGACATCCGCCCCGTGCGCGACGTCACCCCGCTGATGGACATTCCGCAGCCCTTCCAGATCCTGAAGATGGATCGTCGCCGTGGCAACATCGTCGTGTCGCGTCGCGCCATCCTGGAAGAAACCCGCGCCGAGCAGCGTTCGGGCCTCATCCAGACCCTGCACGAGGGTCAGGTTATCGAGGGCGTGGTCAAGAACATCACCGATTACGGTGCGTTCGTGGATCTGGGCGGCATCGATGGCCTGCTGCACGTCACCGACCTCAGCTACAAGCGCATCAACCACCCCAACGAGATGATCAACATCGGCGACACCGTCCGCGTCCAGATCATCCGCATCAACCGCGACACCCAGCGCATTTCGCTCGGCATGAAGCAGCTTGAGAGCGATCCGTGGGAAGGCGCGAGCGCCAAGTATCCGGTCGGCGCAAAGCTGTCGGGCCGCGTCACCAACATCACCGAATATGGCGCCTTCGTGGAGCTGGAGCCGGGCATCGAGGGCCTCGTCCACGTGTCCGAGATGAGCTGGACCAAGAAGAACGTCCATCCGGGCAAGATCGTCAGCACCAGCCAGGAAGTCGACGTGATCGTCCTGGAAGTCGACGAGGACAAGCGCCGCATCTCGCTCGGCCTCAAGCAGGCACAGAGCAATCCGTGGGACAGCTTCGCCGAGCGTCACCCGGTCGGCTCGGAAGTCGAGGGCGAAGTCAAGAACGCCACCGAATTCGGCCTGTTCATTGGTCTGGACGGCGATGTGGACGGCATGGTCCACATGTCCGACATCGCCTGGGGCATCTCCGGCGAGGACGCGCTCAACCTGCACCGCAAGGGCGAGGTCGTGAAGGCCATCGTTCTCGACATCGACGTCGAGAAGGAGCGCATCAGCCTCGGCATGAAGCAGCTTGAGCGTGGTGCGCCGGCAGCTGGCGGTTCGTCGGCTTCCTCGGGCCTCAACAAGAACGCGATCGTCACCGTCACCATCCTCGAGGTCCGCGATGGCGGCCTCGAAGTTCAGGCAGGCGACGACGGCGCGACCGGCTTCATCAAGCGCAGCGATCTGGGCCGCGACCGCGACGAGCAGCGTCCGGACCGCTTCCAGGTCGGCCAGAAGCTCGACGCGATGGTGATCGGTTTCGACCGCGCCAAGAAGCCCAACTTCTCGGTCAAGGCGCTGCAGATCGCCGAAGAGAAGCAGGCTGTTGCGCAGTACGGCTCGTCGGACTCGGGTGCGTCGCTGGGCGACATCCTGGGCGAGGCGCTCAAGGCCAAGAACGAAGGCTGAGTCCTTCCGCGAATCTGAAAAGAGAACGGCCCGCCCGGAGTAATCCGGGCGGGCTTTCTTTATGTCTGGAGCGTGACATCCGAGCAACAGAGCGCGTAATTGATTGATAATGAGACAAAAGTCGTAAGTGCCGACTGATTGTTTTATTTCCGGCTTTTGGTTAAGCATCTGTTAGAGAGGACTCTAGGGCAATTGCCCTTGCACAGGAGCCACTATGATCCGTTCTGAGTTGATTCAGAAACTCGCGCAGGACAATACAGACCTTACCCTTCAGGAAATCGAGCGGATCGTTGATCTGTTCTTCAAGGAGATCGTCGACAAGCTTGCAGGCGGTGGCCGGGTTGAATTGCGCGGCTTCGGTGCTTTCACCACGCGTGCTCGCGGGGCGCGGACGGGACGCAATCCGCGCACGGGCGAGGCTGTTCCGGTGTCGGAAAAGCGGGTGCCCTATTTCAAGCCTGGCAAGGAAATGCGGGAACGGCTGAACGTCTCGCGCTGAATGCTTTGCCATCTGCGCCAGTCGCCCTATAGCGGCGGCGGCTTTTTAGCGGGCGTGGCGGAATCGGTAGACGCAACGGACTTGAGGCCAATTTGAGTGCCTGCGGGGAAACCCGCAGAGTAGAACTGCCCAAATTCGGGGAACCCTGTCAGATGGGAATCCCGAGCCAAGCCCGGTTCGCCCTTGGGGCAATCCAGGAAGGTGTAGAGACTAGACGGGCAGCGCCTAACCCTGTGGTTCCTCTGTGACGCGGGTATGGCGAAGGGATAGTCCAGACCACGAACGCGCGGGGCCGAACGGTTGCCCGCACGGCGGCGAAAGCCGAAGCTGGTAAGAAAATCCGTCGGGCCTCGGCCCGTGGGGGTTCAAGTCCCCCCGCCCGCACCAGTGATAGAGGCGCTGCGCCCTAGCGCCGCTCTTCGTTCCGTTCCGCGATCCACTCGGCCAGCGGTTCGAAACCCAGCCGCTCATGAAACGCTATGCCCGCATGGGTTCCGTCGCTCCAGCGCACGGTCGCGGTGATCGGCGGCAGGTCGCGCAGCGTGATGACCACTTCCTCGTCACGCACCAGTGGCACGTCGGTCTCCAGCTTGGCGCCGCCCTGCGCGATATCGATCACGCCGACACGATGATAATCCGCACCGCGCCGCATCAGCGCCAGGACGTCGACCCGGATGCGCGGAGATCGCGGTCGGCGGCCACCCAGAGTCGCCTGCTCGTTGGCCAGGAAATCCAGCACGTCGATCCGCTCGTCGAATGCCATCCCCATTCGCATGCCGTCGAACCACGCAACGACGCCTTCCAGCACATGGTTGTTGCTGACGGCCACGCGCAGGCGATCGGCCGGCACATAACGGCCCTGTACCTGCGCCATCAACCCGCCGGCAGAGATGTTGCGGATCATGCAGAGTTCTTCCTGCTCGCCGCGCATGATCTTGCCGACGCGCAGCACCGCCATGTGTCGCGTATCGCCGCGGCGATCGTCCGACGCGGAATCTTGTTCTGGCACGATCCGTCGGTGCGCCCAGCTATTGGCGACGTCGGGTGAAATCTGATCCATCTGGCGTCTCCTCAACGTGGCCATTCTGGCCTCGCAAGCCGCCCCCTGACCCACGCCGTTCCGTGGGACTCGCAGAAAAGCAGCTATTGCCTCACTTCGCGTGAACGATTGTGGTTAATGATCCGTCAACCATGGCCGTCCCGCTTTGGAACAGCCGGGTGTTAACGCTCTTTGTCGCTGGCCGAAAAAGTAAACAAAGCGTTAACACCCGGCATCATGACAAAACGTCGCGCCCTTGTTCTTACGAGTGAATTCGCTCGGCACCCCTTCCGCCAAAGCCTGCCCCCGCATGTGTTCGACATCTCGGCGCTGGAGGTAGAGGCTGCGCGTGAAGCGGACAGCATCGCCGAACAACAGCGCGTGCCGCCCCCGGCAAGCTGGGAGCCGAACTGGCGCGACGCCCGGTTCTTTTTCCAGAGCTTCGCGGCCTTCTTCGTGCTGGCGTACAGCTTCATCCTATAGGCGCGCGTCGGCAAGGCGGCAGATGCGGACAGGAAGACTATCGGCGCCTATCCCAAAGCTCCTTTAACGGATGACCAGCTAATCGGCCTTGTCGTGCAACTGGTTCCACAACTGTGCAGTCCCGGCCTCTTGCGCATTGTTCACATATTGCGCCGCGATCAGCCACCCTTTGATGGGGCGCAGTGGCAGCACCGTGGTCAGGATCAGGATCGGGATACCCACCGCAACATGCACCCAGAGTGGCGGCCGCGCCAATATCTCCAGCATCACGATGAAAACGACGCCGGGAATACAGGCGAACAGTTGCACGAACACTGCCGGCCCATCCGCCGGATCGGCAAAGCCATAGTCCAGACCGCATACTTCGCAATGATCGCGAACTTTCAGAAAGCCCTGAAAAATATGGCCCTGGCCGCATCGCGGGCATAGTCCACGGACACCCGTGGCAATGGGCGAGAGCCGCGCCGCCGCCGTTTCACTTCCTGCTTCGCGTGTCATTGCCACGGATCCTTTTAATTGTGCGCGCGACATGGGAAGCGCTGCCGCCGCGATCAATGTGACATATTGTCCCACGCCGGACGGCTCCCATCGGCATCTTCGATGTTGCTCATCGCGACTTCCACTTCATTTCCGCCGCCGTACGCCGTAGGACGCGCCCATGCTTCGCGCACAGCCCCTTTGCATTCTGACCGCTCTGGCTGCGCTGGTTGCCGCCGCCCCATCGGACAGCGCTGATCCTGTCCGCTACACCCTGTCGCCCGATCCGGCCGTATCCACCGACGGTCTGCGCGCCGCCATCGCGCCGATCTTCGACAGCGGCGAAATGGGCGACACCCGTGCGCTCATCGTCATGCGCAACGGCCGCATCATCGCGGAACGCTATGCCCCCGGCTACGGCCCGGACACGAAGCTCCCCTCATGGTCCGTCGCCAAGACGGTGACGGCGGTGCTGGTCGGCATTCTCGTATCCGATGGCCGGCTGGCGCTCGATGCCCCCGCCCCTGTCCCCGCATGGAGCCGTCCGGGCGACCCGCGCGGCGCCATCACGCTCCGTCACCTGCTCACCATGAGCGCCGGGCTCGACCATATCGAAACGGGCGAACCGGTAGCGCGCGCCGACACCAACCGCATGCTTTTCACGCGCGGCGCGCAGGACATGGCCGCCTACGCCGAATCAAAGCCACTGGCGCACGCACCGGGCAGCGCCTTCACCTACAGCACGCCCACCAGCGTCATCCTGGCGGACATCGTCACCCGCAGCCTGACCGACAGCACGGACCCGGAAGCACGCCGCGCCGCGATGACCACCTTCCTCGACCAGCGGCTGAAAGTCCCGCTCGGCCTCACCAGCCTGACGCCGGAGTTCGACGCCCACGGCACCATGATCGGCGGCAGCTTCGTCCACATGACCGCGCGCGACTATGCCCGCTTCGGCGAGTTCCTGCGCAATCAGGGGCGCGCTGACGGCAGACAGATATTGTCGGAACGCTGGGTCGCGTTCATGCGCCGCCCCTCCGCGCACGAACCGGCCTATGGCGGCCATGTCTGGCTGAACCGCGAAAGCGAGCATGACGAACTGTTCGCGGACCAGGGCCCGTCCAGCCTGTTCGCCTGCGTCGGGCATCAGGGCCAGTATGTCCTGATCTCGCCCGCGCAGGGGCTGACGGTCGTGCGCCTCGGCATCTCCACAACCGAACAGCGCGTGCCGCTGCGCAAGGCGCTCGGGCGACTGGTGAACCTGTTCCCCGGAACCTAGATCGAGAACAATCCTTCGATCACGGTCCGGCACCGCCCGCCCAGTACCACGCGATCGCCCGCCAGCGTGCAATCGATCTGCCCGCCCCGCGCAGACGCCTGATAGGCGGAAAAGCCGTCGCGCCCCAGCCGCGCCGCCCAATAGGGCGCGATGATCGCATGGGCCGAACCCGTCACCGGGTCTTCATCGATCCCCGCGCCGGGCGCGAACACGCGGCTCACCACATCCGCGCGCGCGCCCGGCGCAGTCGCGATATGCAGGATGTTTCCCGCCGCCTTGAGCGCCGCAAAGTCGGGCGCCAGCGCCATGATCGCAGCCTCGTCCGGGTAAACGTACACCGCATAGCCGCCGTCGCGCCACAGCGTCTCCTGCACCGGCCCGCCCATGATCGCCGCCAGTTCCGGCAGCGCCTTGGGGCCCGCCGCCCACGCCGGCAGGGACAGCGCATAGCCGTCACCGACGCGCGCCACTTCCAGTACGCCCGCCTGTCGCGTGCGAAACCGGACGCGCTCGCCCGCTATCAGCACATGCCCACTCGCCAGCGTCGCATGCCCGCACAGCGCCACTTCGACCGCGGGCGTGAACCAGCGCAGCTCAAAGTCGGCGTCGGGATCGTCCACGGTGGGAATGGTGAACGCCGTCTCGGCTAGATTATTCTCCGCCGCGATCGCCTGCAGCACAGCATCGGGCAGCCAGGCATCGAGCGGCATCACAGCCGCCGGGTTGCCGGTAAACGGCGCATCGGCAAAGGCATCGACCTGAACGAACGGCAATTGCGACATCATCGGCTCCACAGACCAGGAGGCCCGTCTTCCCATGGCCGCCCGATCATGGTCCAGTGCCGCCGCAATAGGATTGGCCTTTCCTCCCATCCTCAGAGCGCGGGGACAAGCGCTGACCGTCAGCTAGCGACCAGAGGGGGCCAGTATATGCGGCTAACTTCGGGCTGCGTTCATCTTGTGGATCACGAGGCCAACAGCGACCAATACGAAAAGCGCCATCCAATGAAAGACTGGCACATACATGAACACCAAGCCAGCTTGGGCGTCAGGCGTCGTAAAGAACGCAAGCCGCACTTCGTTGACCGTGAAAACGGCGCACGCAGCGATGAAGACCGTGGCCGTTGCGTATGTCCAGCCATGGTCGAGCTTTGAAGCAATCCAGTATGACGAAAAGGGCGCGCTCATATTCCAGCCAAGTATCAGCATCGAGAGCGGCCACCACCATGCACTACCTGGGTCACCGACGTAGATCATCAAGGCGAGCAAGCAAACGGCCGCGAAGATTAATAGGCAGCGTAGTCCGGCACGAAACATGGACGCAACTTATCATGTAGCCGTGACGCTGCAATGTCCGCTCCCCACCCATCTCGGCCATCACCCCAGCAAATCACCCGCCCGCTCACATCACGGATACAGCAACCCTTCGCTCCACCCGCCGGCTACCCGCGTGAACACGCGCCGTTCGTGCAGCCGGTGCTCCCGGTCCTGCCAATACTCTATCCGGTCCGGCACGACGCGAAAGCCCGACCAGTGCGGCGGGCGCGTCACCGCCTGGCCCTCAAACCGCGCCTCCTGCGCTGCAAAGCGCGCCATGAACGTCTCGCGCGCATCCAGCGGCCGCGACTGGTCGGAAGCCCATGCGCCCAGCTGCGAATCCCGGCTGCGGCTGGCGAAATAGGCGTCGGCCACGTCGTCGCCCACCGTCTCGACCGCGCCTTCGATCCGTATCTGCCGCCGCAGCGATTTCCAGTGGAACAGGAGCGCCGCCTGGGGATTGGCCGCCAGTTCGCCGGCCTTGCGCCCTTCCAGATTGGTGTAGAACACAAAGCCGTCCGGCCCATGCCCTTTCAGCAGGACCATCCGCACGGACGGGCGACCTGCGGCGTCCGCGGTCGCCAGCGCCATCGCGTTGCTGTCGTTTATTTCGGAAGCGCGCGCCTCCGCATACCAGGCATCAAACAGGGCAAACGGGTCTGTCGTCATGGTCTTGCAGTCTCTCACACCAGTTCGAACGCCATGGCCGTCGCTTCGCCGCCGCCAATGCAAAGGCTGGCAACGCCACGCTTCAGGCCGCGATTTTCAAGCGCCGCCAGCAACGTCGCAACGATGCGCGCACCGCTTGCGCCGATCGGATGGCCCAGCGCCGTCGCACCGCCATTCACGTTCAGCTTCTCCATGGGAATGTCCAGGTCACGGGCTGCGATCATGGCGACAACGGCGAAGGCTTCATTGACCTCGAACAAATCGACGTCGTTTACGCCCCACCCGGCCTTTTCCAGCACCTTGCGGATCGCCGGCACCGGCGCGCTGGTGAAACGGGATGGCGCATGCGCATGCGCCGCCGTCGACACCACGCACGCGACGATCGGCAGGCCCAGCCTTTCGGCCACGCTCTGGCGCGTCATCACCAGCGCCGCCGCCCCGTCGGAGATCGAAGAGGCGTTGGCGGCCGTCACCGTCCCGTCCTTCACGAATGCGGGCTTGAGCGTGGGGATCTTCTCCGGCCGCGCCTTGCCCGGCTGTTCGTCGGTGTCGATCACCGCGTCGCCGCCGCGCCCCGATACGGTCACGGGCGCAATCTCGCGCGCGAACGCGCCGTTCGCGATCGCCGCATTGGCCCGCGCCAGCGACCCGATCGCATAATCGTCCTGCTGCACGCGCGTGAACTGATATTCGCGCACGGCATCCTCGGCGAACACACCCATGGCTTTCCCGGGCTCATAGGCGTCCTCCAGCCCATCCATCATCATCGTGTCGATGATCCGGTCATGGCCGATCCGCGCGCCGGAACGATGCTTGGGCAGCGCGTAGGGCGCGTTGGTCATGCTTTCCATGCCGCCCGCCACGATCACGTCGGCGGTGCCCGCCGCCAGCGCCTCATGCGCCATGATCGCCGTCTGCATGCCCGATCCGCACATCTTGTTGACCGTCGTGGCCTCGACGGAAATCGGCAGCCCCGCGCCCAGCGCCGCCTGCCGCGCCGGCGCCTGCCCAAGCCCGGCGGGCAGCACACAGCCCATATAGATGCGGTCGATCGCTTCGGCGGGCACGGCCGCGCGCGCCACTGCGGCCTTTACCGCCGCTGCGCCCAGTTCGGTCGCCTTCAGCGGGGACAATGCGCCCTGGAAACCACCCATGGGCGTGCGGGCATAGCTGGCGATGACAACGGGATCGCTGGACATGTCTGTTCCTTCTCTGTGACGCCGCCTGACGTCTCGCCCGATAAGATAGGGGGCCGTGGTCAGGCCTTGTAGAGCGCCTCCAGCCGATCGCCATAGCGCTTGCGGATCACATGCCGCCGGATCTTGAGCGAAGGCGTCATCTCTTCATTGGCGATGGCAAAGGGTTCGTCCGCCAGAATGAAGCGGCGCACGCGCTCCGTCACCGAAAGGTCGGCATTCACGCGGTCCACCGCCGCGCGGAGCGCCGCCATATACTCCGCGTCCCCGGTCAACGCGTCTTCCGTCTTGCCGCGCGCCTTGGCCCAGTCCCGGCTCCATTCCGCGTCGGGCACGACCAGCCCGACCAGATAGGGCCGCTTGTCGCCATGCACCATCGCCTGGCCGATTTCGGGCTGCAGCGTCAGCATGCCTTCCACACGCTGCGGCGCGACATTGTCGCCCTTGTCGTTGACGATCAGGTCTTTCTTGCGGTCGGTGATGCGGATGCGCCCCTGCGCATCGATTTCACCGATGTCGCCGGTGTGCAGCCAGCCATTTTTCAGCGCCCGGTCGCTCTCGGCCGGGTTCCGCCAATATCCCTTCATCACCAGTTCGCCGCGCACCAGCAGTTCGCCATCATCGGCGACACGCACTTCCACGCCATCCAGCGGCGGACCGACCGTGTCCATGGCGATCCCGGCAGAGGGGCGATTGCAACTGATGATCGGCCCGGCCTCTGTCTGGCCATAGCCCTGCAGCACCGTCAGGCCCAATGTCTCAAAGAAAATGCCGACATCGGGATTGAGCGGCGCGCCGCCGGAAACCAGCGCCTTCATCCGCCCGCCAAAGCGCTGGCGCACGCGCGGTCGCAGCGTCCGGTCGAGCACCAGCTTCATGGGCATGTCGATGATGCCCGCCTTGCCGGCTGCGGCGCGTCGGCCGATCCGCAGCGCCTGCTCCAGCAGGAAGCTCGACAGTTTCCCCTGTTTCTCGATTGCCTTGGTGACGCGGGTCCGCAGCACTTCAAACAGGCGCGGCACCACCACCATGATGGTCGGCCGCGTCTCCTCGATGTTCGCCGCCAGCTTGTCCAACCCTTCCGAATAATAGATCTGCGCGCCCAGCATGATCGGAAAAAACTGGCCGCCGCTATGCTCATAGGCATGGGATAGCGGCAGAAAGGACAGGAAAACTTCGTCGTCCCAGCCGAAATCCTGCGCGATCAGTTTCGTCGCGCCTTCGATGTTGCACAGGATCGAACCATGATGCTGCATCACGCCACGGGGCGCGCCGCCGGTGCCGCTGGTGTATATGATACAGGCCAGGTCATCGCGCGTGGCCGTCTGCTGGGCCTCGACCGCCGCGACATCCGGCGCATGTGCGGCCAGCAGCGTATCCCACGACAGGCATCGGATGTCGCCCTGCGCCACCCGGATACGTTCCATGCTGATGACGATCTCCGCCTGGGATCGCAACACGGCCGGCATCAGCGGCTGGGCCAGCTTCGCGGTCGACACGATCACGGCGCGTGCGCCGCTGTCGGTCAGGATATGCGCATGATCGCGGGTCGTATTGGTGGTGTAGGTCGGCACGGTCACGCATCCGGCCGCCATGATCGCCAGATCGGCGATGCAGAATTCAGGCCGGTTCTCGCTGACCAGCATCACCACATCGCCGGGCTTCAGCCCCTCTGCGCGCAGCGCGGCCGCCAGTGATGCGACATGCTGTGCGACTGTCCGCCAACTTGCCGGGACCCACGCGCCGTCCGCCTTGTGCCACAGGAACGGACGGTCCCCCTGCTCGGCCGCCATGCGAAAAAACATGGAGACAAGGTTCGGATAGGTTTTGACCGCGCGCATCCTCTTCTCCCAGGACCGCGCTTCCCGCGAATGGTCGGCCCGGCGCCCCTATAGTGGCGCGCCGGGCCCGGGGCTAGGCCCCAGATCAGCCGGCGACCGCCTCCCGATCAAGCAACGGCAGGCGTGCCCGCATATCCGCCGGCAATCCTTCGACCACCAGCTTGCGTGCCCGGTGCCACAGCGCCGACAACAGCAGCAGCGCCGAACCGATGACCAGTGCCGTAAAGGCGGCGCTCAGTTCGATCACGCCTGCCTGCTCGAACAGTGCATAGAGCGCGTAGAGGACGTAGGCGAGGCTCGACACCAGCAGCGCCCGCCGGTCCACCGCCAGCGCCACCAGTCCGAACGCGACGTACAGCAGCAATACCGTCACCGCCGTGCCCACGCCGATGTCGCCGTTGAACACACCCAGCAGGTGAAACATGCTGTGCGCGATCATCGGCGCCGCCGTCAGATGCAGCCAGAAGGCGACGTCCGACCGCCGCGTCGTACGCGACCGGTCGCTCATGTCCCAGCGCATCGCGAGCGCAAAGATAGCGACGCCGCCCACCAGCACCAGCCAGAAAGCATGGTCGATAAGGCCCGGCGCCGCGGCGAGCAGCAGCCCGATCGCCACGCCTGCGCAGGACGCCGCGCCCGCGGCCACGGTGATCGGCACTATGAACCGCTTCCAGTGGAACCAGGTCGCCACCGCCGTCACCAATGCCGCGACGGCGGCCAGCGCCGCACCGCCCCGGTCGCCGGGATCGGGGAACAGCATCGCCAGCAGGGAAATCGTGGCGAACGCGACACCGCCGGCAAAACCGAGCAACAACATGATGCTGGGCAGCGCCATGCGCCGCCGCCGCGTGAAATATTCGGCCAGCCCCCACGATACGGCAGCGACCGCGACACCCGAACCAATGCCCTTGGGTACGATGCTGTTCGCCAGCCACGCCACCGACACCAGCAGGATCACGCCGGCAATCGTGACGAAGATATCGTTGAAGCCGGTGAGCAGCCGGAAATGCTCCTCATCCACCAGCGGCGTGGCGCGCATCGCCGCCACATGCCGCCGCAGTGCGTCGGCTGCTTCCCTTGGTATTGCGCCCGCCTCTATCGCGGATTGCAGATCGCTTTCGCTGTACATGGGTTTTCTCCATCCCCTCTGGGACGGGTCATAGCACTACTGTATTGCTCGCACAATACAGTCAGGCGTCACGGTCCGCGATCGGCAGCAGCACCGTGATGGTCGTGCCCCGCCCCAGCACGCTGGCGATGTCCAGCCGCCCGCGATGCCGCTCCACCACATGCTTGACGATGGCAAGGCCCAGCCCCGTGCCGCCCATCGCCCGGCTGCGGCCGGAATCCACGCGATAGAAGCGCTCGGTCAGGCGCGGCAGATGATCGGGCGCGATCCCTTCGCCTTCGTCCGCCACCGTCACCTTGACCATGCCGGTCGGCCCCGCCGCCAGCGTCACCATGATCGGCGTACCCGGCCGCCCATATTTGGCGGAATTGCCGATCAGGTTGTGCAGCAACTGCGAAAGCTGCGCACGATCGCCCTGCACCGGCTCCAGCCGGTCGACGATGTCCATCTGCACGTCCTGCCCGCGCTCGCCATGGCTTGCGCGGAACACGCCGGTCACTTCCGCGATCAGTTCCGCCATGTCGACGGCCGTATCGGGCGCGCGATACTTCTCCGCTTCGATCCGCGACAGCGACATCAGGTCGTCGACCAGTTGCTGCATCCGCCGCGCCTCGCCTTCCATGATCCCCAGAAAGCGGCTGCGCGTATCGGCGTCGCCCCCCGCCTTCGGATCGGTCAGCGTCTCGACGAAGCCCAAAATCGCCGCCAGCGGCGTGCGCAGTTCGTGACTGGCGTTGGCCACGAAATCGACGCGCATCCGCTCCGCCGCCTGCTGTCCCGATCGGTCGAGCAGTTGCACCAGCTTGCGCGCGGGATCAACGCTGGGAAATGCTGATAACGCCGCTGCATGGCACGGA
>Ga0075012_10004067_pt1 | contig 13704 bp, 7 predicted proteins | sample All_14_2_FD_71474 | JGI IMG/M metagenome (GOLD analysis project Ga0075012, IMG submission 71474) | Freshwater microbial communities in response to fracking from Pennsylvania, USA - Allegheny Zone_MetaG_DW_15 | ecosystem: Environmental > Aquatic > Deep subsurface > Groundwater > Drilled... | reverse complement strand
ATATAAGGTGTTGTATAACAATATTATAGAAATACTATTAAATATTTATTCTGCATTATTTAGTACTATGTATTGCATAGTACTATTCATTGTATTATCTTTGCCGCATAATTCAAATATTATCCACATGGAAAAAGCAGATTCAACAATTGCACAGATGCGCAAAGGCGTACTCGAAATGTGCGTTGTAGCAGCAATCAGCAGCCGCGAAGCATATGCCTCCGATATACTCGACCGGCTCAAACAATCGCACCTGATCGTGGTCGAAGGAACACTTTACCCTATCCTTACACGACTTAAAAACGAAGGTTTCCTCAGTTACCGCTGGGAGGAATCAAACTCGGGCCCGCCACGCAAATATTATTCCATCACTCCCGAAGGAACAACATTCCTTTCCGAACTCCGCGCGGGCTGGGACGAACTAGTTACCGCCGTTAGTGCGCTTGTAGCAGTTGCCAATTCATCCGAATCATCAGAAACACCTAATACCGATAACCAATGAAAAAGAACTTCTCAGTAAATATAGGCGGCCGGATTTTTAATATCGACGACGATGCTTACGAATGCCTCAATAGCTACCTCAGCCGATTGCGAAACTTTTTTGCAGCCGAGCAAGGATACCAGGAAATAATTGCTGATATCGAAATGCGTATTGCCGAATTACTCGATCAGAAAAAAGATAATGGCCTGCAAATCATAACATTGTCGCATATCGAAGAAGTTATTGCCAGCATGGGCGAACCGGATCAGTTTTCGGATTCGGAGACCGAAAAACCGAAAGCTGCACCCGGAGTTAAAACCCGTGGCAAACTTTTCCGCGATCCCGATAACCGGCAGATCGGTGGTGTTGCCGCAGGCATAGCTGCATGGTTTGGAATTGATCCGGTTTGGGTAAGGGTTATTTTTGCTGCGTTTACCTTGTTTTATGCTGTTGGTATTATCGTTTATGCCGTGCTATGGCTTATACTTCCTGTTGCCCAAACCACATCCGAAAAACTGGAAATGCAGCGCAGAAGCATTAATATCAATACATTACGTAACGAGCTTTCTTCGGCCGGTTCAGGAATTCAAAAAACAGGAAACAGCATTCTTCAAACTATTGGCACACTGATCCGATTTGTAACCGAAGTGGTTGCAAGGCTTTTTAACCTGCTCATTCAACTTCTCGGTCGCTTATCCGGACTAATACTGTTATTATTAGTAGTGGGTATGTTTGTTGGAATAAGCGCAGCTTCACTTGTGCGGGAACATATGAATATGGGCGAATACAGGCTCGAAACTACTACAGTTGTTCAGGCACTGCAATGGCTAATGCCCGGACCGGATGTACGATGGCTGGCCTATATTTCGGTTATCCTGTTGTTAACAGCCATCACCGGATTACTGATTTATGCGGGTCTCCGCCTGCTGTTAAAATGGCCCCCTCTCCGCTGGCAGATTGTTATTGTCTTTGTTTTACTGTTGGTTGCCGGAATCATTACTGGTGTTGGTACAATTTTCCAATATTCGCGTTCGTCGGAGCATAATGGCAGCATCACTACACGCCAAAGTATTGTTATGAAGAAAAAGCATGTCCATCTGGTTGCCGGGCCTGACGACTATAACCAATACTTTATGCCGCTTTCCGGCGATACAACACCCGGAAATATTAAATATGCATTGGGCGATATAAGTTTAAGCATTCGTCCGGTGCCGGCTGACAGCCTGTTTGTTACCAGCATCCGGTCGGCATCGGCCTGGCAGGAATCGCAGGCTGCCGACTATGCAGCCAATATTGCGTACAATTTTATAATGCAGGATACAATGATAGCTTTCAATCCCTATTTTATGTTCCCGCACAGCGAAGGAATGCGTTACCAGAAACTGGATATTATTGTCGGAATACCAGTGAATACCGAAATTCTGATTGATGAGCCACTTAGCTGGAGGATTAATTACCGCGATTTTGTAGATAACGACAGGGAAGCAGGAACCTTTATCATGACGGCATCAGGTTTAAAAATGAAAGAAGAGCCTGTAATGAAACAGGATACACTTCAGAGTCAGAGGTAGAACATTGTTTGTGTTAAACAGTTTTACCGGCAGGCCTCCTTTAACAAAAGGATGGTCTGCCGGTTTTATTATGGGCTTTTTACAGGATATTTTTTGTAGTTTTATGCTGTAATTACAAAGGATGTTGCTGGTAAGCACGAATCCGATCGCCAGATTATGATATGTTAACTGCTAATTCTCAACATAATGCGTATTAAACCACGTAAAATTGCCTTAATTATTCTCATTGCATTAGCACTACTTCTTATAGCTGCCTTTTTTGCAATTTCGCCTGTAACAAAATATGTAATTGAAAAAAACAGTGAGGAATGGACCGGTCGTAAAATTACCATGAACCACTTGTATATTAATCTCTGGAAGTGGAATGTAACGGTTCGTGATCTGAAAGTATATGAAAGTAAAAGTGATTCAGTATTTTTCAGTGCCGGAAAAATATTTACCGATATCAATGTAATGCCCGCCATAAAGGGCGAGTATATTATTAATACAATTCAGATTGTTGCTCCCAATGTTGTTATTGATCAATACAGCGACCACTTCAATTTCGACGATCTGATAAGCCGTTTTACAGCAGTTGATACAACTGCAAAAGAACCCGAAACGCCTTCGGAACCAACTAAATACCGGGTTTCGAACATTGAAATTACTGATGGTACTATTACCTACCGCGATAAAGTTTTAAAGCATGAAATAGTATTGCAGAATTTCAAATTTGGCTGTCCTCTTCTTGTGTGGAATTCACCCTGGCTCGAAGCTGCAACAGCGTTTTCCTTGAAATCGGGAGGTACTGCGGATGCCCGACTCACTCTGAATCTCGATTCCTTGTCATACTCGCTTCTGGCAAATATTCAGTATCTCGATATGCAAATGATTACGCCTTACATGAAGGATTTTATCGTAACATCCTATACCGGGGGCGTTATGGATAGCAGGCTCCTGATAAAAGGCGATTTCGATGTTCCCGAAGCGGTCGCTTTAAAAGGCGATATTTCACTTTCTGGTTTTCGGATTGATGACAAAAATAAAGTTACCGTTGCCTCGTGGAAAGACCTGAGTATTGCAATCGATTCGCTCGATGTTGCCGGAAATATATATGATTTCGGGGTGATAAGCCTTGATTCGCCATATCTCCTTTTCGAATATTACGACAAAAGCGACAATTTTACCAATATGATGGTGCCATCCGAAACTGTATCTACTGACACTACAGCTTCCGCGGATTCTGTTGACTATTCCAATCCATTCACCATCATGGCCGATTATGTAAAGCAAATCAGCAAGGACTATATAATCAGCAATTATACGGCTGAAAATGTTATAATTAAAAACGGGCATATTGTTTACAAGGATTACACGTTGGAAGACAAATTTGTATATGACCTCCAAAACCTCGAAATGCGCTCGGGCCGTATAAGTTCCCGAAGCGATAGCGTAACTTTCGATCTGAGCTGCCTTGCCAACCGCTCTGGATTGCTAAACGCTCATCTTGCTTTCGATCCCCGCGATTATATGAATATGGCGATCAATTATTCGATTGAAAAAATGCGTATTTCTGATTTTAATCCCTATTCAAAGTTTTATGTTGCTCATGCCTTTGTTGAAGGCATGCTATTTTACAGCAGCACCAATACCATCAGGAATGGTCAGTTGAAAAGCACCAATGTAATGAGCATCAGGAAAATTGAAGTAAGTAAAAAATTGAAAGGTGTTGGTTTATACGAAATGCCGCTGCGTCTCGCCATTGCCATACTCCGCGACAGGAAAGGAAACATTGAACTGGATGTTCCTGTTGAGGGCGATTTGAAAGATCCAACCTATAAAATCGGCAAAGTGATCTGGCAAATTGTGAAAAACCTGATTGTAAAAGCAGCCACTGCTCCATTTGATTTGCTTGCAAAAGCATTTGGGGGCAACGAAGAAGACCTGAAAGTGATACGTTTCGAATATCTTCAAAAGCAATTTGATACCAGGCAGATGAAAAACCTCGAAGTAATAAGTAAAGCTTTAACGGAAAAACCGGAGTTGAAAGTTGCATTTGTACAGGTAGCCAGCCGCGATAGTGAGAAGGAATTGCTGGCTATGTCGCTGGCAAAAGGAATTTATTACAAAATGAAAATCATGCAGTCGCCCAAGGACAGCCTCGATGAAACGGATTACAAAGCTATTGCCGAAATTTCGAATAAGGATTCATTGTTCAACATATGGCTTAATCAGCAACTTTTGCCCGAAGATGTGTCGGGAATGCCCAGCCAGCTGAAAAGCCGTAAAATGTTGGGGGATATGGTTCTTGATCAGGAGGTTGAAAAACTTTTTGCAATCCGCAATAAAATGATCATGGATTTCCTGGTAAACGAAAAGCAATTGGATGCGGCACGGATTAAAATTTCGAATACTACCGATGAAGATTCAGCCCAGTTCGAGAGCACACCGCGGTATACTGTGGAGTTTGTTGTTGATGAATAGTTTTTATTTCGTATTCATTGATGTCCGGTTAAAATAATATATCGTCCCTACGGGACTTTTCGCCATTCTTAATTTGCTTTCTACCAATATCTTGTCCCTACGGGACAGCCCCGTTAGGGGCTAAATGTTGGTAGGACATAAAACAACCCCCAGTGCAGTAAAGTCCCGTAGGGACGCTATATATCAAGTATTGTAGCGCTTTTATAAAATTTTAACCGGACATCAATGTTTTGTATTATAATATAACCACGGAGGCACGGAGAACACGAAGGAACACGGAGATATTATTCAATATTTGCTTTCTTTTGTGGCTTTTGTGTTCAAAAAACTGAACCACTAAGACATTGAGAGCACTAAGAATGACTAAGAAAAATAGTTAAATAGCTTCCCCGTTCATCCAGGCTTTGAAAGCTGTTGTCCGTGATCGGCTAACAATAATTTCCACTTTTGGATCAACTATTAGTTCAACTTTTAGTTTAAAATTAAAATAGTTGTGTACTTTTTGAATGGCATCGCCCGAGATTATAAATTGCCGGTTCACCCTGAAAAATAGTTTGGGATCCAGTTTTTCGGTTAGTTCTTCAACTGAATGTGGTATAATGAAGCGCTTATTGTCGTGAGTGAGCAAAAACACTTCCTTGTCTTCGGCATAAAAGCAGGCAATTTCTTTCGCTTTTAACGGGAGCATAGCATCGCCTTTGTTTATCAGGAAGCGATCTTTATACACTGATTTTTCGGGCCGCAGGCTTCGGATCATTTCGTAAAGCTGGCCGTTTGGGTTGCCGGCACCATAAAATTCTTTCAGTTTCCTGAATTTTTCGAGCGAGGTTTTCAGCTTCTCCCTGTTAACCGGTTTCAGCAGGTAATCGATGCTGTTGAGTTCAAAAGCTTTCAAGGCATACTCGTCGTATGCCGTGGTAAAAATAACCGGCGTAACAATATCACATGCATCAAAAATGGTAAAGCTTTTTCCGTCAGCCAATTGTATGTCGAGCAGAATGAGATCGTAATCCGGATTTGTTTTCAGATGTGTAATGCTTTCCGAAACAGTATCAATCGGTCCATGGATACCGGCATCAGGTTCAATGTCGTGCAGCAGTTGTGCGAGTCGCGCCGCCGCAGGTTCTTCATCTTCAACTATCAGTATTTTCATGTCCTGTAACGATTAACAAGTTTACATTGATTTTTCGAATAGGGGTAACATTACAACGAATTTGCCATGATCATTTTTCACCACAATATCTTTCCCGCTCAGATGGTTGTATCGGTTACGGATATTATCGAGTCCAACTCCGGTTGAAGGATCTTTATCAATTTTGGCTTTTACTGAGTTTTCAATTACAATAAACAGGTTATCAGCAATATAAACCTTTACATGCAAAGGGTTATCTTTCGAAACCACATTATGTTTTACAGCATTTTCGAGCAGCATTTGCAATGCTAATGGAGGAATGGCATAGTGGTAGAACTTTTCGGGCACATCAAATTCCACTTGTAGTTTATCCCCGAACCGGCTTTGCTGAACAAAAACATAATCGCGGGCAATTTTTAGTTCATCGCGGAGCAATACAGCTTCCTTATCGCGCGACTGCAGCATGTAACGCATTATTTCCGAAATACTTTCCACATATTTTGATGCAACCGGATTATCATTTACAAGCATGAGTAAAGTATTCAGACTATTGAAAAGAAAATGAGGATTTACCTGGTTGCGAAGTGTGTCGTAACGGGCTTCGAGATTGGCTTTTTCCAATGCCTGTGTACGAAGCAGATTTTCCTTCCATTGCCCGAAAAACGCTACCGATGCATAAATAGAGCTTATCATAAAAGTAATCAGCAGCGAACCCAGAATAAGAGTTACTTTGTTGTTTTGAGTCAATGGTATTTTGAGGTAATTTTCGATTGCATATATTTCGCCTGCTTCCACCAGCAATACGAATAATGACAATGCAAAAACCTGAAAAACAATCAGTTTGGTAGTTTCCTTAAAAAGCGAATATACGTTCATTGCGTACTGTATAATAATCATACTGCCATGCCAGATTAAGGCTGTACGCACAAATGATACAAGAAAGGCTTTCAGAAAACCGGATGTTGACTGCTCATAGCCGAAATCAACAAATACCGAAACAGCCGAAACCAAACTTATACCGGCAAACCGGATTATTAATTCGCGCAAGTGGTTTTGTGGTTGCTCTATTACAGGTACACAATCAATTGTTTCCTTCGTGGTTGATTTCATTTCGTTTCTTTATGGAGATGTGCCAGGTTGTAAAATTATTAATTTCAGATGCTTATTTGTTTAACATTGTGATAAACTTTATTGGGAAAGCAGACCAATTAGATTTTACATTAGCTTCATCCCCATTTGTTCTGTTTGTTCTATCCATTTCATTCGTTTACTTTCGGTTGAACTGATAACCGGCCCGAACGAAGTTATTTTCACAGGCGTGATTCCGCAAAATCCAAGGATTCCTGATTTCATTGAATGATGGCCCGGACTGTGCCTGAACAAGGAATAATACCATTTAGGTGTATCCATGGTAACAATAAGCCTGGCTGATTTTCCCTTCAACAGTTTATTTACCATAGGGCTGTTTTCTCGGTAACTGAAGGCATAACCCGGGAGAAAAATCCTGTCGAAAAAACCTTTCATCAGCGCCGGATAGGTTCCCCACCAGTTGGGATACACAAATACAATGTGTTCCGCTTTTAAAATTTCCTGCTGCATTTCGAGCAGATCGGGTTCCAGTTCGGTGCGCTGCCTGTATCCGTTGCCTAAATTGGGGTTGAATTTCAAATCAGCCAGGTTCACCAGTTTGCATTCAGCTCCGGCTGCATCAGCTCCTTTTTTATACTTTTGGGCTAATTCGTTACACAAGCTTTGTTTGTCGGGATGTCCGTTTATAATTAGGATTCTTTTCATGGTTTTATGGAACTATATATCGGGTTATCAAATCTTTATACTTCTGTTTTTATTCTAAAAATGTATCCTGTATTGCAACATTGGGAAAAATCCTAGCTGGTTTACATCAGTTATTTCATTTTTCGATGTGCTGTATGTTTGCATCAGAACATTATTGTGGTTGGTGAAATTTTCGATATAGAAAACCCATTCCTGCGAAACTTTTTTCCAGTTTAGCCTGTATCCGAATTTGATATCCGCTTTGAAAAACGGATCGAATTGTTCGCTGAATGCTTTGCTGTCGTCGTATTTGGTTGTGCCTGCTGCCTCCGAAGCTACAATATCGATGGGGGTATAACGTTTTCCACCGGCGTACGTCATTTTAAAATCGATATTAAATGCTGATTTGCTGTTGATTGTAAACTCTTTACCAAACAGAATATTCACCACGTAATTGCCGTTAAAAGCTGTGTTTCGTTCAATTTTGTCGCTGCCTTTGTACTTCGATTCGAAAAGAGAAACAGTTGCCAGGTAATAATAATTTTTACTGAAAAAGCGCTCAACCGTAAATTCGAAACCGTAGTTGTGGCCTGTGCCATTGTTAATCAGGCTGTCCTGAGCGCCTACGCCCCAGCCGGCGCCAGTATTAAGCATACTGAACGACGAAGGCGTTAGCTCAACAGGAACATCGAATAGGTATTGGTAATAAACTTCGGCTTTGATGCGGGTATTTTCGGTAACTGATTGATTATAACCAAGAACAAACTGATGCGAACGCGTGAAAGCCAGATCGCTGTTAGTTTCTACCAGCGAACCGTCATCCATCTGCGAGCCCAGGAAATAAGTCGAAAGGGTCTGGGTGCGCGAATGCAGTCCATAACCGAAACTCAGTTTCTGCTTTTCGGAAATCTGCCAGTTTGCTCCCATCCGGGGTTCAAGACTCAAATCGCTTGTTTGGTCCAGATAGCTTAAATGAATTCCGGGGATTAAACTGAATTTTTCATTGAAATGATACGTTGCCTGCGCATAAGGCTGGTAGAGCATTACACCTTTTCCCAGACCTAATTGTGAATCAATTAATGGCAGCAGCTCTTGCGATTTGTTATCGTACACTTTCGAAAACAGATCATAACCCATGCGGTCGATCACAAAACCGGTGCGTGCCGAAAAATGGCTGTTGTATTTCTTATGTATAAACCCACTTAGCGAAACCCGGAATTCGGCATAATTGTGATCAATATATGGATGTGGCATCAAGTTGATATCAAGCGTGTCAATAGTAGTTCCACCAGCCTGGTAGATGCCTGAAAGAATAAGTTTATAATGCGTTTTATCGTTTATAAAATGGGTGTACGAAACTCCGGTAGCTCCCATGCGGCTATGGTTCACCAAATCCTGCCCGGCATCGGAATATAAATCCTGCTCATTCCCGTTCTGGCTGTCGAGCATGGCTATTTCGCTGTCGCCACCAAGTCCGAATACACTGATTCGTCCTTTTTTAAGCGGGAAATTCATTTTGAACGATACGTCCTTGTATTTGGGAATTCCTGTAGTACCAAGATCTATAATTCCATCCATCAGTTCGAGAGTCGAATATCGGAAATTGGCCAGGTAGGAAGCTTTATGGCTTTTGCTGAATGGTCCTTCGGCACCGAGTTCAAAGCCGTTAAACCCGACCTGGAACATTTGTTCGTGTTTCTGATTGTTCCCGTTTCTGATGTTCAGGTCGAAAACGCCACTGAGCGCATTACCATACTCAGCAGGGAAAGCGCCTGTAAAGAAATCGCTGTTTTCGAGTACATTATTGTTGAGCATGCCAACAGGCCCGCCGGTTGTTCCGCCTTCGGCAAAATGATTGGGATTAGGAATGTCAATATCTTCGAGTCTCCAGAGTAACCCGCTGGGCGAATTGCCGCGAATAATGATATCGTTACGCTGGTCGTTGGCCGCGGAAACACCGGCAAAGTTCATTGCCATACGTGCCACATCGCCACGGCTGCCGGCATACTTTTCAGTTTCCTCAACGGTAAAAGAGCGGGCGCTTACAACCGCCATCTGGTTACGTGTCTGGTCCTTAGGGGCTGTGCCTGAAATAACCACCTCCTTAGCCATGATTACATTTTCCTCAAGTTCCACCTCAAGTACTATTTCCTTTACGGAATTTACAATAATTCCCTGGAATACTGCTGGTTTATAGCCTACAAAGCTTACCTGCAGGTCGTGCCTGCCAGTTGTTACATTATCAAGCCTGAAGTTTCCTTCGGCATCGGTTACAGTGCCTGTGAGTGGCTGAAGGTTAAGCAACACAACGTTGGCGCCGGGAAGGGAGGTTTTTGAGTCTTTATCCGTTACATGGCCGCGTATAGTTTGCACTGATTGAGCTTTCAATCCGGCGACAATCATTATCAATAGAGTTAAAATAAATGTGCTTTTCATACTTTTCTGAAATTTGTTAGGTGATGCAAAATTGCAACCAACCCACCAATTATAAAATTGCTTTCCGACGAATTGCCTAATCGTTGGGATGAATCAAATAAAAACCGGTTTGAATTAACAAAAGTCGATAAACGGAAATTAATTACGCCAATTAATTTCTATACATCTAAAAAAATCTATATTTGTGGCTAACATATAAATCAGTTATTTAGTCCAAAATGCAAACCGATATTTATAAACCGAAAAACCATATCCGTATCGTTACTGCCGCGTCTCTCTTCGACGGGCACGATGCAGCAATCAATATTATGCGTCGCATATTGCAGAGTACTGGTGTGGAGGTGATCCATCTCGGGCACGACCGGCAGGTACAGGAAATTGTGGATTGTGCTATTCAGGAAGATGTACAGGCTGTGGCAATTACATCTTACCAGGGTGGGCATATGGAGTATTTCAAATATATGTTCGATCTGTTGAAAGATAGCGGCTGCGGCCATATCAAAATTTTCGGTGGTGGCGGAGGTGTTATCCTTCCGGAGGAAATAGAAGAATTACAGGCCTATGGTATTACGCGCATTTATTCGCCCGACGATGGCCGAAATCTCGGTTTGCAGGGAATGATAAACGAAGTGGTTGAATTATCGGATTACCCCACAGGCAAAGACCTTAAAATTACAAAAGCTGATATCCTCAACCGCGATTATCACGCTATCGCCCAACTTATTTCGGCTGCCGAAAATCATCATTCGGAAGTTAAACAACTGCTTTCGGAGTTAAAAGAAAGTTGCGTTCAAAGCCAAACTCCGGTTCTTGGAATTACCGGTACCGGTGGTGCCGGAAAATCATCATTAGTTGATGAATTAGTCAGGCGTTTCCTGTCTGATTTTCCTGAAAAAACACTTGCCATTATTTCGGTTGACCCATCGAAACGTAAAACCGGCGGAGCTTTGCTCGGCGACCGTATCCGCATGAATGCCATTAACACCCCACGCGTGTACATGCGTTCGCTGGCAACGCGGCAGGCAAACCTGGCTCTTTCAAAACACATAGCCGAAGCACTCTGCGTGGTGAAAAATGCAGGTTTCGACCTTGTAATCCTCGAAACATCAGGCATCGGACAGTCGGATACCGAAATTGTTGACTACGGCGACGTTACCATGTATGTGATGACTCCCGAATACGGCGCAGCTACCCAGCTCGAAAAAATTGATATGCTCGATTATGCTGATATTGTAGCTCTGAATAAATCGGATAAACGCGGAGCACATGATGCATTGCGCGATGTTCGCAAACAGTTCGCCCGAAACCGGATGCTGTTTGCCACCGATCCTGAAAAATTACCTGTTTTCGCCACTATGGCTTCGCAGTTTAATGATCATGGCGTAAATCTTCTTTACAGGGAACTTATTAATATTATCAATGCCAAAACAAAGGCTGATTTAAAATCGGGTTTTACAATAGGCAACGATATTGAACAGATAGCAGGTATTATTCCGCCCCGTCGGGTGCGCTACCTGAGCGAAATTTCGGATACTGTACGCAATTACAATAAATGGGCAGGGGAACAGGCTGCCATTGCAAGCCGTCTTTATGGACTTCATATTGCTATTGAAGAACTTAACCAAAGTGGAAATTCAACGCCCAGCGATTTGCCCCTCGAAAACTCGTCATCTGCTCTAACTGCTGAACTCAAAAAACGATACAAGGAAACACAAAAATACCTTGCTCCTGATTCGCAAAAACTACTCGACGACTGGCAGCGGAAAGTCAGCCACCTCAAAAAGGATCATTATAGTTACCAGGTCCGTGGCAAGGAAGTGAAAGTACAAACCTACACCGAATCGTTATCACACCTCCGCATCCCGAAAATTTCCATGCCCAAATACAAGGACTGGGGCGATATCCTGCATTGGTGCCTTACCGAAAACGTACCTGGCGAATTTCCGTATGCAGCTGGTTTATACCCGTTTAAACGCGAAAACGAAGATCCAACCCGCATGTTTGCCGGCGAAGGCGGACCAGAGCGAACTAACAAGCGATTTCATTATGTGTCATATGGAATGCCTGCCAAAAGGCTTTCAACAGCATTTGATTCAGTAACTTTATATGGATCTGATCCAGGTCGCCGACCGGATATTTACGGAAAAATCGGCAATTCGGGTGTTTCGGTAGCATGCCTCGACGATGCAAAAAAACTCTATTCCGGGTTTAACCTCTGCGATCCGGCAACATCGGTTTCAATGACCATTAATGGTCCGGCACCAACTATGCTTGGTTTTTTTATGAATGCTGCTATTGATCAGCAATGCGAATTGTATATCCGCAAACACGGCCTGGAAGAAGAAACCGAAAAGAAGATCACTGCCATTTATAAAAAACGAGGCACAAAACGCCCTGCTTACCAGGGCATACTTCCTGAAGGCAACGATGGTTTAGGCCTGATGTTGCTTGGTATAACCGGCGACCAGGTGCTTCCGGCTGATGTTTATATCAAAATAAAAACCGACACTATTGCCAATGTGCGTGGCACAGTGCAGGCCGATATACTTAAAGAAGACCAGGCGCAGAATACATGCATTTTCAGCACTGATTTTGCTCTCAGGCTTATGGGCGATGTGCAGCAGTATTTTATAGAGAATAATGTCCGGAATTTTTATTCCGTATCCATTTCGGGCTATCACATTGCCGAAGCAGGCGCCAATCCTATCACCCAGCTTGCATTTACGCTTGCCAACGGATTTACCTACGTAGAATATTATGCATCAAGGGGAATGAACATCGATAAGTTTGCGCCTAACCTGTCGTTCTTCTTTTCAAACGGTATCGATCCTGAATATTCGGTTATGGGTCGTGTAGCACGCCTCATCTGGGCCAAAGCCATGAAAGGATTATACAAAGCAGGCTCACGCTCACAGATGCTGAAATACCATATTCAAACCTCCGGCCGTTCACTTCATGCCCAGGAAATTGATTTTAACGATATCCGCACAACGTTGCAGGCACTTTATGCTGTGTATGATAACTGTAACTCACTGCATACCAATGCCTACGATGAAGCTATAACTACGCCTACCGAAGAATCTGTTCGCCGTGCCATAGCCATACAAATGATTATTAACAACGAACTGGGTCTTACTAAAAACCAGAACCCGCTCCAGGGATCGTTTATAATCGAAGAACTTACCGAATTGGTGGAAGAAGCTGTTCTGGCTGAATTCGATCGCATTACCGAGCGCGGAGGCGTATTGGGCGCTATGGAAACCATGTACCAGCGCGGCAAAATTCAGGAAGAATCGCTGTATTACGAACACCTTAAACATACCGGCGAGCTTCCGATTATGGGCGTGAATACATTCCTTTCGAGTAAAGGATCGCCAACCATTATACCGAAACAGGTTATCAGGGCAACGAAAGCCGAACAGGAATACCAGATTAGTATGCTGGATCAACTTCACAAAACCTGGCAGCCCGAAAGTTGTGAAAGTATCGGGCAATTAAGCGAACAGGCATTACGCGGAGGCAATCTTTTCGAAAGCCTGATGGAAGCAACAAAGTATTGCTCCCTCGGGCAGATTACAAAGGCGTTATTTGAGGTAGGAGGACAGTATAGGAGAAACATGTAGGGGAAAAATATTTACATTTTACGTGTATAATTTTGATAATTTTGTTTTCTTGAATAAAATATCAGAAAGCATATTTTCCCGTTTTATGTATAGTTTAAGCAAAAATTGAAATGAAACTACCCTCTGCCCAAACTGCCCTTTTGATTCTTGTATTTTTTTTAGCTGGGTGTGCTGCCGGATACAAACCTATTAATCCTCCATCCATCCATTATCAGTCTTATGATC
>Ga0075012_10004066_pt1 | contig 13705 bp, 6 predicted proteins | sample All_14_2_FD_71474 | JGI IMG/M metagenome (GOLD analysis project Ga0075012, IMG submission 71474) | Freshwater microbial communities in response to fracking from Pennsylvania, USA - Allegheny Zone_MetaG_DW_15 | ecosystem: Environmental > Aquatic > Deep subsurface > Groundwater > Drilled... | reverse complement strand
CTCCCACTGCTGCCATTCCTCTACACGCTCGGGCTGTCCCTGTTCCTGCCAGTAGTGTTTGACCCACTCGACCCGTCCCGCATCGCGGAACATACGTGCCAGCAACTCAGCGCTCCAGTTCAACGATTCCATGTTCAGCTGGTATTCGCCAGTACGCAGGCGATCGGCCAAATCACCGGTCTTCATACGGTTCAACTGATCAAAGGGCATGTTGTGCCCGTGGCGGTCCTGCACGGTGAAATGCGTGGTATTATCGTGGAATTCATGCAGCAGTTCGGCGCGCAGTATCCAGAGATATTCAACCGCGTTGGCCGTTAAAACCTCGCATTCCTTTTGGCTCACCACATGCCGAACGCGCTTGGTGCTACCGGGTTTATCGGGGTTCGGCGCATGATCCCAGCGTGGAGGAATGAACGTTTTTTCCGGGGCGGGTAATAGCGCAAAAGGACGCTCGGCTGTCACTGCATGCCCCTCGCCTTCATGGTTCAGGTAGCGCTGCAATTGCCGATCCACCGATTGCATGCGTTCAATGAAACTCTCCAGCGTATCCAGCCGCACTTCGAATTCCACGGTCTGCGGCTTCACGGCACGGCGCAACAGGCTGTCGATGGTGCGGTTGCGCCGCAAGGCCTTGGTCCATTCGCTATGCACCGTTTCATTCAGCAGGGTTGTTTTACCATCCATGGTAAATTCGTAGCGCTTGGGCGAGGCAATACTGGTGAAGAGATGTTCCTCGGCCTGCGGATTACGTAGCGTCCGGTAATCGGGCATGGGTGGCATGGTTTTGCTGTGGGCTTGCATCAACCGGTCGCACAGCGCTTCATTTGCCAACACAAAACGGCGATTTTCCTCGTGCTTGTCGGGGTGATGGGCCTTGCCACGTGCAAAGGCAAGTTCACCCGGCACCACGCGAGGATTCTTGCGCAAATCCAGCACTTCGCATAGCGCATCTGGTTTGCCACGCTGCGCTTGTAGCATCACGGCCAACTCATCCACCGACATATCAACCAAGCCCTTGCCGCGGAACGTGTAATTGCTCAGCGGCTGATCGGTATCGGTACGAATCAGCAGCGCCTGGCGGCGCTCCTCGATTTCCTCGTTAATGTTCACGCACACCCCGAGATGCAGCTGGGCACCATGGGGAAATACATCCCGCGCGAAGGCGCGCAAGGGGCGCATCTCGAAGACCTCGCCGCCCATCAGGAACGGTTTGATGCGGTCGAAATCGGCATGGTCCTCGATGATGCTTACCGTCGTTGCATCGCGCATATGCAGGTACATATCCAGCGCAATATCGGCGTCCACGTCGTATTCCGCATCGGCGTGGGCATAGCCGCGGTCGTATTTCGAACCGTCCGGCATGCGCACGCCTTCATCAATCCCGCGTTCCGGCACCGCTTCGCGGGTGTTGGCCTCCATCAGGCTGGAGAGCGTGAACGCCGCATAGGGCTTGCCCGTGGTGGGGTGCAGTTTCTGCCCTGGTTTGAATCCTTGTTCACCCTCGTTATCCAACAACGCCACCATTTTTGCCAGCGCCAGCGTATCGGCACGGAAACGCTTGAATTTTTTGGTGTGGGTGAGGAAGGTTTCATCGCTCATCGCGCGGTGCAAAAATGACCACAGCAGCCGGTCGTCATAACGGCCGATATTATGACCCTTGGTCATGGCGGGCGAAGCAATTTTCTTCCAGCGTGTGCCATCCGCATCGCGGTAGGTATTAGCACCATCCGGCAGGCGCGCCTCATCGGGGTAGGGCATGGACAGGAATTTGCCCCCTTGATGGATACGGAACGTGGCCTTTTGCAAACCATCGGGGCTTGCAACGGTATAGGCACGCACTTCCTCTTCCTTGTCACCGGTTTTAGTGATGGTCAGGGCTTCATGCTCCTGCATATCCCACAGCTTGCGGTAAGGGTTGCGGAAGAAGAGCAGGATCTGACCCGCCGCGATGTGCGGCGACACACGGCCAACGGGTGAATAGAGTTCAGCCGGGTCACTTTGCGTCACGATCGCTGCCTGCGGCGAGATGGCCACATCCTCTGGCACCTGAATCTGCAGCTTCACACGGTCAATGATGCGGCCTTGCACGTCCACGATCTTCCCACAGAATTGCGTGGGCGCGGCGAACATGGTGTTCAGGTCCGTGGCCTCAAAATCGTAGTACAGGTTCAGCAATTTACCTTCGCGCAGCAGGTGCTGCACAGCATCCCATCGGAAAGCCTGACGTAACCAGCGATCGTCAAACCCCGTTTCTTCGTGCGCCGCGCGTGTGGCCGATGCCTGTACCATGGTTATTTCCTTACGAATGCCGCGCTTTGCGCCGGTGAACGGCCAAACAGCCGGTGACGAAATTCCTGACCCGGTAGCATGGGACCCTCATCCGGGCGTTCGCCGGGGGGTGCCATGCGATTCTCGGCCACCGGTTCCGGGCGCACGCCTTGACGCTGCATCCCGTCGCGCACAGCCTGTTCGGCGTCGCGCGTGGCGAATGCTTTGGCAAAGAACCCATCCTCGCGGGCGGTCGCGCGCAAGCCATCGGCACGCACGCCGCCAGCCGGATCAAGGCTGACAAGGCGTTGCGCTTCCAAATGGCCGCCATAATATTTTCGCTGTTGGCGCACGGTTCGAATGCGGATCAATGAGGCCAGCGTACGCCCCACCGACTCGATCTCTGTTTGCGCAGCCGTAGCGCCGGCACGAATAGAAAGCACCTCGAAATTCGGCACCACGCGGTTCATATGGCGTAAGCCAAGGTTACCGCAAATATCGGCCATACGCTGGCTGGCCTGCGGGTCGGAAGTGTGCTGCGCGGCGGTCACGTCGGCATGCACCAGGTCGGCCCAAGCCCGGCAATCCTGCTCATAGCCGTGGCCGCTGGCATGCACCGGCATGCCCTTCACGGTCAGCGTGCCGTCGGCCTCGATCTCGAAGGCTTTACCGAGCTTGCCAAGCCGAGCGGTGATCTGATTGCGCCGTTCCGGCTCAATGTTATGGATCTTGAAGCCATCATGCACCGCCTGCACCACCGTAAAACCGCGGTTGGTCAACTTGCGCACCAGTTCGGTCTGCTTATTATCGTTGCCTGGAATCGCTGTCTGCGAGATCACGACCACGTTACGCTGCGGGTCCACGGGGCGCGCGGTGTGGCTGCTATCGGGGTTGCCATCCATCAGGCTGCGGCCTTCGGAAAGCGCGGTAAGCGCGGCATCCACCTCAACATTCGTACCCTGCGTGCCGGTGAGCAGCGCCAGCCGCCGCCAGTCGTAATCGGGGCGGTTCATGATCATGCGCGAGGTTTTGGAATTGCGTCCAACGCGCACAGAACCGAGCGTGATTTTATCACCGAACTGGTCGGCAAGCTCTGCCTCCAGCGTATCACGCGTCTGATACCGGCCGAACTTATGGGGCATGGCCTTCAATTTCTCGAACGCTTCCAGCCGTGCTTCCTCTGCCGCCAGCTGCTTCTCTACGCGGCGGAGTTTTTTGCCCCCCACCTGCTTTTTCTGCTCTTGTAACTGCTCGATCCGCTGCTGGATCAGGCTCTCGAAATAATAATCAAGGTAAAGCTGCACATTATTGCGCGGGCCCGGTGTGTGGCGTAGGTCATTCACGCCCAGCACGTTGGCCGTGGTGGTCGTCTTTTCGAGGTTGGCGCCGAACTCCGTCAGATCGCGGTCGGCGCGGGTTGCCACGCGCAGCGCCGTTTCAAAACGGTTGTCATTCGTCGAGATCATGGAAAGCAGCATGCCTTTATCGCCGAACCAGCGCGACAGCTCCACCAGGTTGTCCTCCACCTCGCCTTCGGTGGGTGCCCACCCGGCTTTGAGGATCGAGGTCGTATCCATATCAAAATAGGTCGGCCCGCGGCTAGCGATGGACGGATCAATGCCCGGCACTTCCGCCAGCAGGCGTTGATTGCTTTGCGCAAAGAAGGCTTTGTTGAGGTGGTCCGCATCCACCGGTTTGCCTTGGTAATCCTTGGCGTTATGTGGGCCGAACCGTGCATCGCCATGGTTCATGTAGGACCCGCACCAATGGCCTTTGTAATGACCATGCACGGTGAATGGCGTGGTGCGCGCCGAGTGCGGTGTGGCGTTGCGCGCATAATCGACCGACAATCGCACATTGCCTTGCGCATCCTTCACGTGCAGCCATCCCTCGCCCTGCAGCGGTACAAACGTGGGCAAATCATCGCGGTGAATGCTGGGGTAGGTACTCAGCTTATCGCGGATAGCACGGATCACTTCCGGCGTTGCGTGGATGGTTTTATTCCGCAGATAACCATACTGGATGTAGGCGAATAACCCATCCGTATGGTCGAGGTGGCGGTGCGTAATAAGAATATCCTGGCAATGCTTCAAATGCTCGATCACATCCGGCGCTGCCGAAATATCCGTCTCATCCTTTGGGCTGAGATGTAGCCCCAGATCGATGATCACGCCCACGCGATCGACCTTGCCCTTCGCGTTCCTGCCCTCATGGTAGATCACTTTTGAGTTTCCACCGATCACCCCGCCGAACCCATCGGCGATCTCTTCCATGTTATTCCCGCCGACCGAGATCATGGTCAGTCGGCCACCTTCGTCCAGCGGTGGCGGCGGATCGAACTGATAGACCAGATCATGCAGGTCGTATTCAATCAGGTGGTCCATGGCTGCCGGGTAGCGGCGGCGGCGCATATCATGCAGGATGCGGTTGGTAACCCCCATGCCGCGCATGCGGGTCAAGTGCTGGTCGTCGCTTAAGTCTTCCCCTAGCAGCTGGAAATCCCCAAGCGTCGCTGTGTGATCGCCATGGTCCTGCCATGCACAATGCGTCAGGCACGGAACGGAAAGTGTTGCATGCTCATTGCCCAGCGTGGCTGTCTGCACTGCCGTGCGCACCGCTGGCAGGGCGCCCTCCCCTTCAAGCGCGATATCCGTGGTGAATACCGTGCCACTGCGCACATCCGTTGCCTGACGGGGGCGCGCGTGCAGGGTCTGGTGCGCGTCGAGCGTGTTCACGTCAAGTCCGGTCAGGGCACGGGCCACCGCATGTGGCACAGTGAAATCTGCGCCGTTCTGTGTAGGCGCGCGCACCGTGGCATCGAAATCAAAGCCACCGCGTGCCGACTGGCCGGTGATCATCAAGCGCTCGCCGACCGCATCATGCACCGCGCATTGCTCAAGGATCTTGGCCACATTCGGCAAAGCTCCGTCGCGCAGCTGGTGGTTGACCTCGCCCACCGCCATCATCACGCGGGTAAGATTACGCGTCAATCCGGGCCCACGCTCCACCACGAGGTGGTCCACCTCGTCGCTGGCATCATAGAGTTTGCGGCCAAGCACCCATACGGCGTGGGGCACCATGGTCGGCACAGGCACCGCGTTTCCATGCGCATCAAGCGCCGTTGCGTTGCCAGGCCCAAATTCAATATCAAACAGCTTCTCCGAAAGCTGCTCACCATTCGGCAACATGCGCCAGTAATAGGTCTTCAGGCGCGACAGTCCATCCTTGCCATCCAGTGTGGCCTTAGTGGTCACAGCCACCGCCCCGCCCGTGCGCGGGTCAATCCCAGCCTCGGCAAGCTCTACAGACCGCTTCTTGCCATCCTCACTGTCAGGATGGTCAAGCCCAAGCAAGCTCAAGAATCCACGGCGCTGCCAGCCAAAGTCACTCATGGCTACCACCACGCTGCTGCGGCAGCGGTTTGGTCCATAACCTTAGTGCGGCACGGCTCATGAATGGCTTCAGCAGCTCTGCCGGTGGCATCTGGCGCGCACGCAGCAACATAGCGAGATGCGCCAATGTTGGCATGTACGACTGCAATGCTTCCTGACGCGCAGCATCCAGTACGTCATCCAGCAGGGCGAAAACACGGCGGTCAAACCCAGGCCCCTGCCGGTGCAACTCCAAACGCAGGCGCAACGGCCCACCGGTCGCTACAGTAACCAGCGAAAGGTGATACACCCTGTAATCGCCGCTCTGTGGGTCAAACGCCACGTGGTTGAGCCGTTCCCCCGGCTGAAGGCCGCAGGGCGGCACCACATCCGCAGGCGTTACGCGTGTGTGCGCCAACGCATTCATCGGCTTGCCCCACGGCGAGTGGTAATCACATCGTCCTGTCGCTGGGTGCGCGTAGCCCAGCCTTGCTGGCTGCGCAGCGTTTCGCCTGCTTTGATATAGTCTTCCATGCGGCGGTTCTGTACTTCTTTCGCGCTGGCGCGGTCAGCATCATCGCTCGCATCACGTTCGGCATAGAGGCGCTCGCGCGGCACCCACTGGGCGGCCTGTCCCACTAGCAGAGCCTTTGCTTCTTCGGCCAGCTGTTTGGCCTGCGCGCGGTCATAGCAGGTGAGCGATTCATCGGCCAGCAAGGGGTTAATGAGCTCGCGGCTTGTCCTGCCACTCGCCTGCTGCAAAGTAGGGTCAACAAGCAGTTCATGCAGCGTCACAAGCCGCATCAGGGCAATAGCTTGTTCCGGTGCACGTACCTGCGCGTCGCAGGCGCGCTTCACCTCAGCGGTCAAGGCACGCATATCATCCAGCAGGCTCTGCGGTGTGTTCATCTCGTCCGCATTGAAGACCTGCACGCCCGATTGCACACCGGCGGGCCGCTCCACCAGTCCTGCCTGAATCAACCGTGCCCGCACACGCAGCTGCACAAGGTCGTTCGAATATTGCCAGCCCGGCTGGAAAACAGCCCGGCCTACCTGCCGGTCGAGGTATTTCATCTGCAACGCAAGCCGCGCCTGCGGGCTCGTTTCCGACGCGCCATGGGCCGCCACAAAACGCCCCGATTCTTCTTGCTTACGGAAATGCTCGATCGTGTCGGCCACGCGCAGGAAGCTCAGGGTGTTGACTACCACTTGCCCCGGCTTGGCATGGCGCAGGCTTGCTTTCAGTGCTTCCGCCTCTTGCGCATTCGCGCTGATCACATCGGTAATATCCCGGCCCGAAGCACCGGCCACCTCGTTCATATCAGCCACACCCTGCTGTGTTGCATGGGCAAAACCACGCTCACCTCGCTTAAGGTCGGTGAAGATTGCCGTGGCCATGGGTTGGGCAGCAGGGTAAAGCGCCGTCTCCATGCCACCCACGGCGAATGGCAATGCAAGCCGCTCCCATTCATTGAGTTTGCCATAGAGATCATCTTCGAACATTTTGGCCTGTGCCCGCTTCTCGAAGAAACGCTCGTGCCCATCGAACAGGCGCTGCGGCGCGGGCGATACTTCCGCCAAGCGAGTGCGCAAAGCGGGCGACGGATCGACCGACAAAATGGAAAGCTGCTGCTGCGAGACTTCCTCGGCCACTTTTTCGCAAGCCTCACGCTGCTCTTTGTTCAGTTTGCGTGGCTTTTTATTGGCCGCTTCTTGGTAGATATCAGCCAGATCTTCACGCCGCATCAGCGGTGCGCAATGCAATAACAGCGGTTGTAGCTCTGCATGCAGCGCGTCCATCGCCACCAACTCCTCGGGCGAGCGGTATTGCAGCACACGGTGCACCTGGCTACCCGGCGCGGGCAACTTTCCGGTGCGCAGGTCCGCATCGATCGCGAAGATCTGCGCCAAGGCCGTGGCGGCTTCGCGCGGCTCGAACCCTTTGCCAAGCTGGTAGCGCAGGGTTTGCGCAACCTTCTCTGCCCGGGCAAGCAAACTCACCGGCTGGCCTTCCAGATCCATCACTTCCATATCGGCTTGGGGGCGCGAGGGGATTTCCCCTGCCTGAATCAATACGCCACGCATCATCTCCCAGATGGAGTTACGCGAAAAATTCCAGTCACCATCCATTACCATACCGGTGCAACGGTCGATAACCGGGTACCAGAAGGCCATGAAATCTTCTTCTTCGTATTTCTGCCAGCGCGAGAAAGCGCCCGTGCGGGTTAGCTCACGTACGGAGCCTTCTCGGCCCACAGGGGGCACCACCATGCTATCGGCATGCAGCCGCCCTACGATGCGACCACGGCGCAGATTATCCGCGCGGTTGGGCTCAATGGATTTCGTTTTATGCGCATCGCCGAGATGTTCTTCGGCCTTGTAGGTGCTTACCGCAGTCTCATATCCCTCTTTGTGGCGATTGCTGCGGTTCTTCATGTCCAGCAATTCGTGGGGACGCAGACCCGAGGAAATGCCACATGGCACGTAGATCATCGGCATATGCTGTGTCACTTCACTGAACCCTACCCATTCAACCGACACACACGCGCGGGTGCGCGCGGATTCAGGATGATGGCGCACATCAAAATACGCAGGCGCATCCGCCTCGTTACTGCGGCCGAACCCATCGAAACGCCGGGCGCTCTGTGCCCCGTGGAAATAACTGTCGATCCACGCCAACGAGGCAGGAAGTGTTTTGGAAGTACTCGAGGTTGGGGGGTTCGGAATGTTCGATGCCAGTGGGTTTTCCTGTGCCATAACTTTCCTTCCGGGTGGTTCGCGTATAATGTCTGTCAGCAGCGTGCGATGATGGCATGATAAGGCGCATGCTTAATCCGCAACCCGCTCATGTGTTTCCTGCAACGGCATGTACCCATGGTTAGTAATCTCCCATGCTGCGGCTTTTTGGCGCAGCAGCACGGCGGTCGGTCACCTGCTTCTCCAGCATGGTGCGAATATCAAGCCCGCCGCTTGCGCCTATACGATCCGCACCAAGCCAGTAATATTCCATGACCTGTTCGCGGGTGCGCACCCCGCCGGATGCTTTCACGCCCATGGGCATCACGCGGCCATCGTCGGTAAGGGTGGTATCACCTACGGCGCGCCGCATTAGCGCGATATCCTCGGGTTTGGCGCCTTTTTGCTCGGGCGGAATCTCCGGGCGCATATGCGCCGCATCGGCGAAACCGGTCGAGGTTTTGACCCATGCGGCACCCGCCATCTTGGCAAGCAGGCACGCCTCCACTTTTTGGTTATCCGTAAGGCAGGCTGTTTCCAAGATCAGCTTCACGGGCACGTGGGCCTTCCCTGCTTCTTCGACCACGGCACGGATATACTGATAGTGCGCGGCGTAATCCGGGCTCTTTTCAGCAAAACTGGCAGGCAGCACCATGTCGATCTCGCGAGCGCCATCGGCAGTGGCGCGCCGTGTTTCTGCAAGGGTCTGCGGCAACGCCGCGACCGGGTCTTCTACACGGGGAAACCCTACCACCGCGATCGGCGGTGGGGCACCGTTTGTTATGCGTTGAACGAGTGCCACATGCTGCGGATAGACGCAGATCGTGGCGGCAGCGTCGCGCACGCCGCGCGTGGCAATCTGCTGAATCTGCTCTTCCGTGGCAGCGGGATCAAGCAACGTCAGGTCAACACCCGCCATCATGCCACGCGTGCTATGCACATCGCGGCCTGCGGGAACACTAAGGGTGCCAAGCGGAGCAGTTTCGCTGATCGTATGCGCAATGCGAGGATTTCCTTCGCCCCCGAAAAGCTGCGGGGATTCCTGCAGCATGCTGCGGAATGTTTCACGCGCCCGTAGAATAAGCGCGTCCATGGTTGCCGTATCAAGCGTCGCGTTCATCGGACGTCCTGTTGCAATCTTTTACCGAGTTGCCTCATGCATAAGGGAATTACCAGCAACAACGATTGCTAATCGCGCATAGCACAATTGCGCATTACGCATTATGCGCGTTATCGCGTTTACGAGTACCACTTCAAAATAAGACGCGTATGGAGGTTGTATGGCTTACAGTTCCTACCAGACACTCAATGCAGGCGATGTGGTGCAAGCTATCTTTTCAAGTAGCCTTGTTGCCATAGGACGTATCGAAGTGGCGCCTCGCGAACGCGACGCAGCGATGCAGGCGCTCGCCAATGTAGAAATCGCATTGCTAGCTTCAGGCGTAACTTTTGCAGAATATATGGAGCGCTTGCGTAGCATGCCGCCAGAAAATCCATCGCCACACAAAGCACGCTGGCGGTTCTCTTCGCGCGAACGCGCTTTGCAGCAGCTTGATCAGAAAATAGTAGAGCTTTGTCGCATAACCCAGCACCAAACAGACTTGCACATAAATTAAGGATTTGTTTCTGAACATGATAGGCTATGGCGCCTTGTGCTCCTTATTACCTATCTTCTAGGGCTTGCTAGCCACGGCGTGATGCAAGACGATGAAAGCGATCATCCCTCTATGAACATCAGAATGAAAAGCTTGGCTCCCACTAATATATCCTCTCGCTATGAACACTTTTCTATATACCATGAGCGCCATACCGAGAACTTTCCAGCCCACAACATCCCTGCACAGCCAACATTTCGCAGTTCGAACATCCCGCTAGACTCTGAGCTCGAATGAATAGCCAGTATCTCCGCCATTTACGGCGAATCCTCGCAGTGTTTGGGATATCCTCATTTTGAGCATCATTATACGCTTTTGCGAAAATGGGACTGCAATCCACATGCCGGGCAATAAATAACCAAGAATTGCTCATTTTGCATAATTCGCTGGAACATCCCCCGGCAAATCGGTATAGCCGCCTAAAACAAGCCTATAAAGGGATACCGCATGCATTTCTCACGTCCATCGCTTGGCACCGGCTTCTTCGCACTCAGCGCACTGCTTATCAGCAGCACCGCGCTGGCACAAACCGTGCCCAACCAGGCGCGTCCGGAATTTATCGAACGCCGCAGCCGCATTGAGGACATGCGCCCTGAGCTTGGTGGTGCGCCCCTTATCACCCTGCCGGAGCAGGAAGGCAAGCCGATCGCCGGTGGCGTGGAATTCACCCTGAACGGGATTCGCCTGCAGAATGCGACTACTTTTACCGAAGCGGACCTGAAGCCCCTTTATGAAGACAAAATCGGTAAGCCCATCACGGTCGGTGGCCTAAATAAAATCGCGGCGGATATTACGGCAAAATACCGTAATGCTGGCTACATCCTGACGCGCGCGGTCGTCCCGCCGCAGCGTGCGGAAGGCGGCATCATCACGATTCGTATTGTTGAAGGTTATGTAAACGAAGTGCGCTTCACGGGTGATGCGAGCGACAATGGCGTCGTGCAGCGTTACGCGAAGAAAATTCGCGCCAGCAAGCCGCTGGATGCCAAGGATCTTGAACGCTACCTGCTGCTGATGGATGACCTACCCGGCATTGAAGCCCGTGCAGTACTGCAGCCTTCAGAGAACACGCCCGGCGCCTCGGACGTAGTGGTGAATGTAACGCGCAAGAAAGTGGATTTCTCAGCCACGATCGATAACCGCGGCAGCCGTTTCCTCGGCCAATATCAGGCTGGTCTTACTGCGGCGGTGAACGACGTATTCCGTGCCGATGACCAGACCCAGGTGCGCATTCTTAGCAGCGCATTCGAGCCGGATGAACTGTTCTACGGGGAACTGCGCCACGAAGAGCAATTGGGCAGCGAAGGCCTGAAGCTTGTGCTGTCTGCGAACCATGCATTTACACAGCCGGGCGCAAGCGTGGAGCAGCTGGATATCGAGGGCCACAGCCAAGCCTACACGGTGGGGCTGAACTACCCGATCAAACGTAGCCGTCAGGCTAACTGGTTCGTAAGCGGCGATATTACGGCACGTAACGTGGAAGTCGACACGCTGGATTCGAACCTGTATTACGACAAAACGCGGGTGCTTGCCCTTAGCACTGCATACGATTTCATCGACAGCATGGCGGCTGTGAACCGCCTCGATGCGGGCGTAGCCCAAGGTTTCTCATTCGGCACCGATTCGGATAGCCAGGCCAATTCCCGCGCGAACGGTGAAACTTCCTTCACGAAATTCAATGGCCGCGTTTCGCGCATCCAGCCCATTATGGGCAGCTGGTCGGCTTACGGGGTGGCGGCTGGCCAATATTCGCTCGATCCGCTTCTGGCCTCGGAAGAATTCGCGCTCGGCGGCTCGGAGCTTGGCTCGGCTTATGATCCGGCAGAACTGACGGGCGATAGCGGTTTAGCGGGTCGCCTGGAGCTTCAATATAACCAGAGCCCGGAAGCGCTGATCTCGCAGTACCAGCTTTATGGTTTCTATGACATCGGTCGCGTGTGGAATGAAGATCCGATCGCCGGCAGCGAAGCGTCGCATGCATCGCTTTCGTCTACAGGCCTTGGTGCACGCTTTAACATCGCCGATGCATTGTCCGGTGGCGTTGAGGGCTCGCTGCCATTGACGAAAGACGTTGGCGCCAACGGCACCGACGGTGCTGCACCGCGCATCTTCTTCAACCTGCTCTACCGCTATTAGGACACTGATCGCCAAAAGCGAGTCGGTTGTGAGGCGCACAACCAATTGGTTGCGTTTAATTACTATTGCTGCGGCGCAGCAATAGTAATCTTGGGTTAAGCCACTGAAAATTAATTCTTAAATTGCCCGCCCAAAATCTTAATAAATCCTTAAAAAATATATCCCGTTTTCCTTGTATTTGTCTCGCGAGGCGGCTAGGTTGCCGGCCTCAATCATGCCGAATTCGCACCAGAGCATGTATCACGATGCATCGTCAAACCAGCTAAGGATCTTCCCATGCAAGCCAGCCGCCGCACCTTCCGTGTCAACAGCAACGCCCTGATTTCCAGCACCACGCTTTATCGCATTGCCCTTGCAGGCATGCTGGCAAGCACCCCGTTCAGCGGTGCACAGGCACTGCCCACCGGCGCGCAGGTCGACGCAGGGAATATCAGCATTACACAGCCAAGTAACACGCAGCTGGTAGTTAACCAGACGAGCGATCGCGCCATCATCAACTGGCAGAGCTTCGATATCATGAACAACGAATCGACGCGCTTTAACCAGCCCGGAGCAAATTCCATCGCGCTGAACCGCATTCGCAGCGGCAACCCAACACAAATCCTCGGTAGCCTCTCGGCCAACGGCAAACTGGTGATTGTCAACCCCAACGGCGTATTCTTCGGCGCAGGCAGCAAAGTGGATGTGGCCGGTATGATTGCCACCACCGCTGACATCAGCAACCAGAATTTCATGGCGGGCCGCATGGCGTTCGATACGCCGGGTCGTGCCGATGCATCAATCGTCAACAAAGGCAGCATTACCGCAGCTGATGGCGGCCTTGTGGCACTCGTTGCCCCCGGTGTGCGCAACGATGGTGTGATTCAGGCGCGCCTTGGCACCGTACAGCTTGCCAGCGCCAAGACCGTCACCGTCGATATGTATGGTGATAACCTCTATAGCTTCGCGCTCGGCGAAAAACACGCCAGCACCGCGAAAGATGAGAACGGCAACGACGTGACCGCGGCAGTCGATAACCGTGGCACCATTTCAGCCGAAGGCGGCACCGTGCTGCTGACCGCCAACGCCGCAAAAGATATTGTGACGCAAGCCGTGAACAACGAAGGTATCATTGAAGCTTCGGCTGCCCGTGTGGAAGGCGGCACCATCATTCTGGATGGTGGCGAAGGCCATGTAAAAGTGGCTGGGAAACTGGATGTTTCGGGTAAAAACACCGGCCAGAAGGCTGGCCGCGCAACCGTAACCGGCCGCACCATTGAAGTCGTGAATGCCACGATCGACGCGAGCGGCGACGCCGCCGGCGGCATCGTGAAAATCGGTGGTGATTATCAGGGTAAAGGCGAGCTAGCGCGCGCCGAAGTCGTCTACATGGACGATGCATCGCGCATTGATGTGAGTGCAACCACGCAAGGCAACGCCGGCACGGCCATTTTGTGGTCGGATCTGTACACCCAATTCAACGGACAAATCAAAGCAACCGGCGGGGCGCAGGGCGGCAATGGTGGCTTCGTGGAGACCTCCTCGGCCGGTGATCTCGGC
>Ga0075012_10004059_pt1 | contig 13719 bp, 16 predicted proteins | sample All_14_2_FD_71474 | JGI IMG/M metagenome (GOLD analysis project Ga0075012, IMG submission 71474) | Freshwater microbial communities in response to fracking from Pennsylvania, USA - Allegheny Zone_MetaG_DW_15 | ecosystem: Environmental > Aquatic > Deep subsurface > Groundwater > Drilled... | reverse complement strand
GGCTGCCAGACTTGCTTGAATTGTGGGTATTCGAAGTGTGGGTGAGGTGAAGCTGTCCCCATTCAGATCTGCTCTCCTTGCGAGGTAAACCATATGGCGCGATTCGAGTACACCGACATGGAACGCGATCAGGTGTCGCATCCCGGACGATATGGTCGCTCGTGATCCCCAGCACCCGCCAATGCATCAGAACGCGTAATCGGAACGAGCAATAGCAGTTCCCTGCCGTACAAGCTCAGCGGGGACTGCTCATGGATCCCCCAGCGTGAGAAATACGATATTCGAAGGCAGTAAGGAGCTGCGGAGGAATCGATGGGCTGGGAATTGACGGTCGAATGTGACGCGACAGCGATGGGATGGCTTGTGCGAAACGCACCGCAGATGAGTCCCCGGGTCGTTGCGGTTGGTGAAGCTTGTCGATTGGAATGGGACGGATTCGAATCGTTCGGTGCCGAGCTACACAATGAAGTCCAGGCTGCGGCACAGCAGCACCTAGCATCGCTCTCTGGACTCGCATCAGTATTGCTCAGTCGCTACGTGTTTGTCTCCCTCGTCGATTCCATACTCGTAACCACAACGATAGATGCCGAACTGACGGTTGTAGGCCCCGACGGCGAGCCGAAGCCGGTCCAATCGTTTGACCCCATCCCGAAGCTGCAATCGCTCACGCACAGCGATGACACTGTAGCGAAAGTGCTGCGTTTGGCTAGCGGCGATCTCCACGACTGGGCCGCTCTATATCGCCTCTACGAAGTGTTGGTCGATGCAGCCGATGGCACCGATGCATTGGTTGCATTGTCGGGGGTCTCAAAAGCAAGCCTTTCACTATTCACGCGCTCGGCAAACTCGCCACAGCTCACCGGTGATGCGTCGCGTCACGGCGTGCAGCGGGGAACGGCCCCGGCGAGAGCCATGCCCTTGTCTGAAGCGGTCCGGATGCTGCGCGAGCTCAGCCTTGCCTGGCTTCTGGCTCGAGCTTCATCTTGACAACGCCGCTGATCGCATAGGCTTCGCGAAGGTCGCGACGGTCGCATCGCTGCCCGCTTAACCTCGTCGCGTCCTTCGCTGGTCTGCGGATCCGAGGTTGCGTCCGAGGTTGACTTGAAGCTCTCATCGAAGGTCAGTCGATTGATCAGATCAAGGTGCCTCAATGCAGCGTGTCGATGCGACAGACCCTTGGACAACGGTTGATCTACGGGCATCCGTTGGGCGAAAAGCTGCTCAAGGTCATTGCACTGCCGCTGGCGCCCTGGGTTCAAATGGCGCGCGCGCACGCCGAGCTGGACATTCGAAGGACCGCTTTCGGCGACACTTCGTGACCGCGCTTCGATCTGAACCCGCTCATCGCCTGAGGCGAACCCGCGCCTACTTCTCGGGCTTCCACTTCTGACACATTGAGTCCAGGGTGTCGAACGCTTGGCGATGAAAAGCACGTGGATGGGGCGCCAGGGCTGTGCCAATGTACAGCGCATCGTCCGAATCTCGCAGGAGGAAGGGCTGCCCCATCGCCAGGCACGCCTGTAGCGACGAGAGGCGATGCGCGCCGGTGGCGGTGCGTAGCGCCTGAAGATGAACACTCAGCGTCTGCAACTGGCCAATGCGCGCCAGGGCCTTCTCCAGCGCCCTGAGCACCGTGGGACCATGTTCAATACGCATGCGCGACTGAAGCTCGGCGCGATTGCGCTCGCCTTGCCAGCCTGCCAGTACGGCGAACAAATGGCGTTCTGCGCATTCCACGCAAACCGGTCACTGATTCCATTTCATGCCGGTCACCGATTCCACCGCATGCCGGTCGGAATTCCACGGCATGCCGACCGGGGGTGTGGCGGGTGGAACATCGCTCAGAACGGGTTATCGGTCAATCGGTCGGTGGTTGGCAGTGCTCCTTGAGAGGGGTGGTTTCGGGGTGGGCGCGCCGGGCGCGCATGGAGTCGCCCTTGAGCACGATACGGTGGGCGTTGTCGACGAGGCGATCGAGGATGGCGTCGGCAAGGATCGGATCGCCGAGGTAGGCGTGCCAGAGGTCAACCGGTAGCTGACTGGTCACGATGGTCGCCGCCTTGTCGTAGCGGTCGTCAAGCAGGTCCAGCGGATCGCGTTGGTGGGCGTCGGTGAGCGGGGCCAGGCCAAAGTCATCTCGCAGCAGCAACTGCACTTTGGCGAGTTGCCGGAACATGGCAACTTTCTTGCGAAGTGCAGCGACGCGGTCGAGTTCGTCAATCAGTCGCGGCAGGCGCAAGCAGCGCATGCTGATTTCGTGTTTGCTGGCGTGGTGGGCGATGGCGCTGGCGAGGTAGCTTTTGCCGACGCCGGTCGGTCATATGATGAGCAGATTGAGCTTTTGTTCGATCCATTGCAGGGTGCTCAGGGTGGCGATCAGACGCTTGTCGATGCCGCGCGGTACACGCTGGTCGAGGTCTTCAAGACTGTCATTTTGCTGCGGTAGCTTGGCCCAGTGCAGACGCGGGGTGTAGCGGTAGTTGGCGCGTTCGCTGCGTTCGGCATCCAGCAACAGGCCAAGGCGTTCGTCGAAGCTCAAGTCACTCGTGGTGGGATCGCACTACCGTTGCAATGCGCGCGCAATGCCGCGCAAGCCGAGTTCCTGCAGGGTGTCGGACAAGGGTTGCATCAGCATGGGCGGGCCGCCCGGAAGTAGGCCGCGCCACGCAGGTGTTGGTGGTCGAGGCAGTGCGGTGGGGAGGCGACTGCACTCGCTGGGTGCTCGATCAAGTTGCGCACCGCGCGATAGCCCACGGTGTTGTGCAGCAAGGTCCTTTCGCAGGCCGCTTCCAACTGGGCCGGATCGAAATCGCGCGCCAATCGCCGAATGCCAAGCGCGCTGCGCAAGGATTCGTGGTGGTGCGTTTTGTGGCAGCTTTGTTCACGCAACACCGCCAACGTATTCGGCCCGATCGTCTCCGCCTGGCAGTGCAGTGTCTCGATCGATTGGTCGGTGAAGCGGCGATGGTGGGGCGGGCGATGTTCGGGAATGGTGCTGAAGCCGCCCCGTTATGGCGATTTGGCATGGGTGGCGACCGGCTTGCCCCTGAAGAACAACTCGACGGTCCGAGTGGTGATGCGTTTCAGAGTTGAGACCGCCTCGCAAATTTATGCTAAAAATTACGGGGGGCACTATTGATGTCAACCACGGGGGTTATCGATGTTTTTTATCAAAGCAACAATTCGATTGGCGGCCGTTTCTGTCGCATTGCAGCTTGCTGCCTGTAGCGGTGCGCAGGTCAAGCAGAACACGGAACTGGACGCGGTACTGCATACCGGCAATTACAGTCAAGCCGCCCTCATCGCGGAAGAACGCATTGGAATTGAACCTCCGGCACCGGATGGGGTACGGTCTGTGGTTGAGTACAACCCCAAGCATGTACTTTCGCATCTTGAGGCCGCAGAAGCTTGGCGTATGGATGGTGATCGAGCTCGCTCAATTGAGCACTACGACGCTGCAGAAATGGCGCTGGGTGATGTGGAGTCCAGCGTCGGGCGCCGGGCAGCGGGTAAAATTGGGGCTGCACTCGTCAACGAAACCTTGGCCACTTATGTGCCGTCACCGGCGGAAGCGGTGATGATCAATTACTACAAGGCTTTGACGTTCTGGGCAGACGGGCAATCCGATTTGGCACGAGTCGAGCTCAACCGCGCCGATGATCGCACTCGCCGAGCCGTAGAACGTTACGCCAAAGAAATCTCAGACGCGCAAGCTGAGGCAGCGCGCAAGAAGTCCAATCAGACCTACGAAAACCCTGAGGTCGCAGGCCACATTGACTCCCAGTTCCCTGAGATGGCGCAATGGCAGCCCTACGCAGAATTTGTCGTGCCGCCTGCGACCTACTTGCAAGCACTCTTCCTCGGCGTCTCCGATGTGCCGTCCGACAGAGAAAAGTCCCGCGAGCTGTTTGAGCGGTTGGGCGGGATTGTCGGCGCGCATCCGACGTTGGATATTGATTTGGCGGAGATCGAGGGTGGCGGGCTTTGTCCCACGCACGACTGCGTTTGGGTATTGGTGGAGCGCGGACTTGGGCCAGAGCTGCAAGAGCGTCGCTTCACCTACCCTGTCTTTACGGGCGAAAGCGTGGTCGCCGTGCAGATGGCGCTACCAGCGCTGGCGTCCCGCTTTGACCCGATGTTAGCCTCTTGCGAAGTCCGACACGGCACCGAGTCTGCGGAATGCTCACCCTTTGCGACGATGGATCGCGTTGTCCAAACAGAGTTCACGAAACGCTTCCCCGGCATCGTCACGCGAGCCGTCGTTTCGTCGGTGGTTAAGGGCGTTGCACAAGATCAAGCGGGGCGCCAGGGAGGACTGATGGGCATGCTGATTGCGACTGCCGTTACAGCAGGCATAACAACCGCCGACGTACGGATGTGGCGCTCACTTCCCGGCGACTTCACGCTAGCACGCGTCAAGCGAAGCGATGACCCTAACGTTACCATCCAGATCGCCGGGCAGGAGATCGAAGTACCATTGAGCGCAGCCGGTAGTAGCTTGGTACACGTCAAGCTACCCATCGCCTTCGGCAAACCCAGCATCACCACTATTGCGTTTTAAGGAGAATCCCGATGCACCTGCTTCGTCCACTTTTAGTGGCCTTTCTCTTGCTGTCGCTGGTCGGCTGTGCCACGGTAAATCGATTCCCGAATGTCACGGTTTATGGAAGCGCAATTCAAATCCACGGCGTGATCGATAGTCGCACTCCAGATGGCGTGCCGGAGGTCGTTGTGTCCGGCGCATCCAAGGCACTCAACGACCGCTCGGCGCGTTATCGTGCGTTGTGGTTCGACCAGCAAAGCCGTCCGATCGAAACGGTCGTTTCAGCGTGGACCGAACTCACTCTCCAAGGTGAGCGGCCGTTCAGCATGCGAATGGTTGGCCCCGGGGAGCGGGCAAGAAGTTACCAAGTCGAGATTGAAGTCCTCTGAGGAGAGCACAGATGCGCAAGCTTGTTGTGATTATTGTTTCACTGGTGCTTGCTAGCGCCTGTCACGCCCGCGGCGTGGAGAAGGTCGACGGCCGTGTGGATCGTGGCCCCACCACTGTAGGCATTGACTACCGCGACTTCGAAGACGCCGCCTCCGATGCGGTGCAGTCGTTACTCTCGAGTGGCGCCGTGGTCAATCCCGATGGTGGCCGTTACGTGTTGATGATTTCGCGCATCGTGAACGACACGATGCAGCGAATCGACACCGACCAATTGGTAAAAAAAATTCGCATCGAGCTGCTTAACAGTGGGCGCGTTGTTGTCACCACGGCGGTCTCTGGCGATGGTGCCGAGGACCGTGCCAACTTCCAAGTTAGAGAGGATTTGCGCGGGAACGATGAGTTCGACCAGTCCCGCGTGCAACGCCGCGGAACACTAGTGGCACCTGATATCTCACTGTCAGGCAAGATTCTTCAGCGGAACCTAACAATCGACCGTCGCAAACAGCAGATCGAGTATTACTTTCAGCTGACGCTGACGGACCTTGAGACTGGCCTCGCCGTGTGGGAAAACGAATTTCCGATCATCAAGCGCGCAAGCAACCGCTCGGTGGGGTGGTGAGCATGCGCAATCTCTCTCTTCGTTTGCTGCGTGGGCAAATGAGTCTGTTGCTGGCTACGGTATTGTTCGTCGGGTCCATTTTTCCACCACCGTCCATCGCTAACGAAGTCGAGACAGTCGTCAGCGGCTCAGGCGCGGATGAAAACGAGGCGCTAGCCGACGCCCTGGCACGTGCGGTGGGACAGGTCAATGGCGTGTCCGCAACGCTCGACGTATCGACCGGCAAGGCAATTGTCACCACGGAGGCCACCGGTCAGAAGGGAAATGTTGCGTCCGAGTCACGCCTCAGGGTTGAGGCAGGCACCACTGCCGACGCGCGTATGCGAGCGACGGGACGAGTGACACGCTACGAAATGCTCGATTCCAACTCGGCCAATGGCCGAGTGACGGTCAAGGTTCGCGCCTTCGTTTCGCGCCCTGTTGCGCCAAGGTACGATGCTCCCGGAAGCGCTGCGGGCCAGCGGCGGATTGCTGTCATGCCCGGAACTGCGACCCGCGCGGAGTACGACTTTTTTGGGCCCGCCTCTGGTTCGGAGCTATCAGATCTGTTCTCGGGCACGCTGGAACGTACCGCAATGAGGACCGGAATGGTTTCCGTCTTGGACCGTGCGACGCTGTCGGCGTCGCTGACCGAGCTGGGTCTGGTGGCGTCGTCGCTCACAGGCCCCGCCGAGAAAGCCAAACTTCGGCAGTTCCGCGGTGCTGACTTGGTAGTGCTGTCAAATGTGAGTGAAGCCGAGTCATATGACACCAGCCATGTCATCGAATCCACCGGCCAGGTACGGCGATCGTTTTCGATGTCTTTCGATGTTGATGTCCGCGCAATCGTGCCCGCAACCGGCGAACTTCTGGTGTCCGAGCGCTACAGCATTTTCGACGCAGGCTCTCGTGAACAGGCCATCATCATGGCGTCCGAGTACGCTGCGATGGACATCATTCGTGCGCTGACTGGCAAGACACCTGCGTTGGACCCCGGGCGCTATGCTATCGATGAGCCTTCCTTGCCGCCTGAACCGACTGGCCCTCGTCGACGCGGCGTAACCTTGCCGGGCGATCGTCAGTGACGCAAACATCCAAGTGGTGAAATCCGCCACGTGTTTAGAACGACGGCATATCACCAAGCAAGCGCCGACGAGTTCGGCGCTTGCTTTTTGAACTTCGTTTCGATGGCAAAGCGCAACCGGTCGTATTGCTCGATTTACGTCATACGTACCCCGCATCGCTGGATATTCAACTGGATCTGCGTGGTCAGTACCTGCTTGGCGCTCAGGCAAGACTCCTTGACGATCAATTCATTACCTTGCAGGAGAAGGTATTCGACGATTTCGTCCAACGCCCAGACCACTTCTCGCTACGTCTTTATCCACACGCAAACGATCCAGCCCCGGCCTATCTGTTGATTGGCACCGATCCGCAATCCATTGGCGGCCAGCTCGACTTGATCTCCGGCCGGAGAGTGGTCAGTGTCTGGACGGGTGGCGGGTACATGGGCGCGGTTGCCGATGGCGTCGAGGACCAGCACCGCAAGGGTATCCGCGACGTCGGGAACTTCAGACTGGTGATCGAAAGCGCCGGGCTTCAACCCGATACCGAAACTGGGACCGACTGAACGATCCCGAGATCCCGCAGCGCCAGCTGGCTCGACATTCCGCGTCACCGCATGTCACGCAGCGCTTTTTCCGGCATCGTGTGCACACTGATCGCACGAGGCCAGCCATGGACACCATTCCCTTTCATTTCGATTCGCACGGCGGGCTCGGCGAGGTCAAGGGCCTTGCGCGCATGGACGAGTACGGGCTGGAACTGCAGTTCAGCACGCGCGATGCGCTGTTCGGGGTGATCAAGAGCGATCTGCGCAGTCTGCGCGTGCCCTTTGATGCGCTGCTGAGCGTGCGGTACTCGGCGGGCTTTTTGTGGCTGATGCCAAGCGTGCAGTTGCGGGTGCGCGATCTGCAGGTGCTGGCGGGCCTGCCGGAATCGGAAGATGGGCGCGTCAAACTGCGCATCAAGTTCGGGGACCGGCACGACGGCCGCGCCTTCGCGCGCGACCTGGACACCCTGCGTTCGCACTATCGCGTGCAGATGCTGGATCGCACGCTGGACCGCATGACCCGCCACCAACCGGGACTTGAGCCGCCTCCGGCGCCGATGGCAAACGGGAGCGAGGCAGCGCGCCGATGCGCTTCATCCAGCGCGCAAGCCGAGCAAAATTGATGTCTATATCAGCCCATCGCCGCCCGCTGACACCTGTGTCCACCATCCGATGCGTGCTGCGTTAGCCCACGAGCCTCCCAGACGTGACGAATCGAAGCGACAATTCGGTGGGGCGTGGACCGTTTCGCTTCACGTCCGGCAGTCTCCCTTTCCTAACTTGAGGTTCCGACGATGTGCACAAGATCCAACCTTGGCGCCTACTTGCTTGCGGCCGGGATTGCTGTCAGTGCGCCGATCAAGGCAGAGACGGTCTGGTTCGAAGTGGGCGAGATCAGCCCTGTGCGGGCGCAATCGTTTCTGGTGCCGCTGAGTGATCCCGAACAGATTGCCCATGCGCGTGATCTGATCGCCCGAGGTCCGTCCGCAGGCAGCACCATCCTCAGTGCGTCGATTCAGGCGGGCGGGGATGGATTCAACCGCAACCTGAAGATCACCGGGTCGCCGTTATGGTCGTGGCATGTCACGAGCGTGGCAGGTTTTGCCGACATGGCCATCGAGCTGTGCGATGGCTGGCCCGGATTCGTCGAACAGAATCCACAAGCCTTCATCGACAACACCAATGGCCAAATCTGCTTCTGGGGCTACACGGTGGTGTCCGAATTGGCGCAGCGACCCGCGTTTTCCGCCGACGAAGGACTGGACGGCGCGTGGAGTTCGCCGCAAGCAAATTCGCAAGGCCTGTACATCGACATGCTGGGCGATCTGAATCTGCTGGCGTTTGCCTGGTTCACCTATCAACGCGGTTTTCAGCCCGGTGACGAAAGCGCCGATCTGCGCTGGTTCAGCGCACTGGGCGATTGGCAGGGAACGCGCAGTGCGGTGACGCTGTATGCCAGCGAAGGCGGCGCCTTTGCTGCCATTGCCGACCCACAAACGACGCCGGTTGGTCGCGGCGTGATCGAATTCGAGGACTGCGATCACGCGGTTTTCAGTTACGAATTCGATGCTGGCCCCAGCGGGACGATGCCCTTGGTGCGCACGGTCCGTCGACCCGGCTGTGTCGTCAAACCCGGCCATCCCGCCGACGATGGACTTGAGTAGTCAGGCAACCCACGCCGACATTCCGAGCATTCCGCCCGGCCTGCCGAGGTTCAGCCCGCAACACTCATACGACGCGCCACCCCATCGACCGGCATGACCATGTGCCGATGCGGCAATTGGTCCGGCCCCAGCAAATGGCCAATGCGCGCGAAGACGTCCGCGCGCGTGAAAGGTTTTTTCATGAAGTCGTCGGCGCCGATGCGTTGCAGGTAAAACTGCTCGGTCGCCTGTTCGTTGCCGCTGATCATGATGATCGGAATGTTGCGGGTCAGTTCGTTGCGGCGCAGATGCCGCAGCGCTTCGAAGCCACTCATGCCCGGCAGGACGATGTCCAAAAAAATCAGGTGCGGAAGTTCGGTTTCGGCGAGATCAATGCCGCGCTCGGCCGAATAGGCCGTGATGGTCTGAAAGCCGCCATGCTGCAGCATGCGCGACAGCACCGCGACGATGGTCGGACTGTCATCGATGATCAGGAATCGGCTACCTGGGCGTGCATGCAAGGCCATGTCCGGTGCGGGCTCGGCAGCCCGTTGCTCGTGCCCAAACAGACGTTTGAAGAACCCGACTCCGCTCATGGTCTTTGACTCTCGTTACAAAATGTGACGCGAATTGTCACATTGTGAAACCATGGGACGCAAGCGCGTCTTTAGCGTCAACTTATTGACGACCCGATCATCCCGCCGAGCCCCGCCGCGCATCCCGCTTCGTATGCGCCCTTGCTGCGATGGATTGCACGCCGCAGGCCAGATCAGTCCTGCATCAGCGCGTTGAACAGAAAGTGCTCGATCAGCAGACGCTCGCTGACCGTCAGTTCCTTGAACTGCAGGCCATAGCGACGCTTGTCCGGCTCATTGGGTGTCTTGATACCGCGCACATCGGCACGCAAGGAAAGGACATGCTCCTCGCCTGCCGCATTGAGTCGGAACCCGATGCGCAGCTCATCGCCGATCTCCGCAAGATGCGCCTTGCCTTCCAGTTGGGCACCACTTGAACTCAGGTTGCGGATGACACCTGCAGCGGGCAACGACGACGCCACGCTGAGATTGAGTGCACTGGCAATGATCTGGGTATCGACCCGTGCATGCTGGCGCAGCACATGGAACAGCACCTTGTCCGGGAAATTGGTGACCAGATACGGAAAGGGAACGAAAACGACCTTTTGCGCCTTGGCTTCGAAGGTCGCTACACCGCTGCCAGTCAGCACGCGCACGAACAACAGCTCACCTTCGCGAAACGGGACAACCGCACCATCCGCGTTGATGAGGCTGATCAGCACGGCCTCACCCTCCAGATAACCCACCAGACGCAAGGCCACGCGCGGCCGGTTGGTCGCGCCCAGAAAATCGATGTACAGGGTTTTGCCGGGTGTCAGTCGCAGCTCGTGAAAGGGCCGTTCGGTGACCGGGGAACTGGCACTGGGCTGGATGGCCAACGAACTGCTGGTGATATCACCCGCACCAGGCTCAACCAGCAGTTCCCGCTTGTTCCCCATATCTTCGGCATTGAAGAACAGGCCCAGATCGTAAAGCGTCTGTAGCTGCCGATCGGTATCGATCCGCTCGCCCGCCTTCAGCAACAATCGCCCGTGCGCATCGTAAACCGCATACGGCAGCGGCATGCCGATCCTGATGTCGCTGCGACGCACTGGCTGTAACGAGCGTGATGACATCCGTTGATCCAGATAATGGGACTGTTGATCACTATTTCGCCGAGACCGACTCAGACAGCGTCACCCACTACGCCGTCGGCCAAGGCATTGGATGCAACTCATGCGCCACCGCAATCTCAGCGACCCTGCTGGTAAACCACCACCGTCTTTCCTCTTGCATGCAAGACGCCCTGCTCTTCCAGCTGTTTGAGGACGCGACCGGCCATTTCCCGCGAGCAACCCACGATTCGCGCCAGCTCCTGGCGGGAAACACGAATCTGCGTCCCCTGCGGATGGCTCATGGCATCGGGCTCTTCGCAAAGGTCGACAAGCGTGTTCGAGATTCGACTGGTGACATCCATGAAGGCCAGTCGACTGGCCTTGCGACTGGTGTGCAACAGTCGCTTGGTCAACTGCGCACCAATGGCGTAAAGCAGGCGAGGACATTCTTCCGCCAGCGGACCGGCAAACAGCGCATGCAGGCGCTCATAACCAATTTCCGCCAATTCACAAGCGGTGCGGGAGCGCAACAGAACTTCCCGATTCGGCGCGACGATAAAGATGCCAGTTTCCCCGATGAAGTCGCCGGGGTTGACGTAACTCAGGATCAGCTCACGCCCATCCTCTTCCTCGGTCATCACGCTCAGCGATCCGGAGACGACGTAATACATCGTTCCCGCCGGGTCACCGGGTCGGAACACATCGGCACGCGCTGGATAGCGTCGCCGGTGGCAGTGCGCCAGAAAGCGTTCGAGGTGCACGGGCTCAGGTGCCAGCGAGGGCGGCGTCAACGGTCTCTTGAGTGCACTCTGCAGCGCAAATGCGTTCATTGGCATGTCAGGCGTATCGTCGTGAGGATGAACGAAAGGGTACGCCTGCAATCGACCCGCATCAATTCGTGCCAGAGAACTGTGAGCAGCACTGTTTTTCTCCCGCAACGTTTGGCCCATACTATCGGGTTCGCAGAACACCTTTGCGAGCCACGTACGTCCGTATCCAACCGGCGACACCTTTTCCATCCTCCGCTTCAGGGGAATCGCCCGTGGTCAAACCGCTGCCGCGCCTTCGGCTTCAGGGGTTCAACAACCTCACCAAGGCACTCTCATTCAACATCTACGACGTCTGCTACGCGATCAGCGAAGAGCAGCGCAGGCGCTACATCGAGTACATCGACGAGTGCTACAACGCGGATCGTCTGACCCAGATCCTGACTGAAGTGGCCGAGATCATCGGCGCCAACATCCTGAACGTGGCACGCCAGGACTACGACCCGCAGGGCGCCTCCGTCACCATCCTCATCAGCGAGGAACCAGTGATCGACAAGAAGGCAGCAGGCAAGGAAGTGCTGTCTGGCGCGGTCCGCGAACATGCTGAAGACAGCAGTGTCGTGGCGCATCTGGACAAGAGCCACATCACCGTCCACACCTATCCGGAAACCCACCCGCACAACGGCATTGCCACCTTCCGCGCCGATATCGATGTCGCGACCTGTGGCGTCATTTCACCGCTGAAGGCACTCAACTATCTGATCGAGAGCTTCGAGTCCGACATCGTGATCATGGACTACCGTGTGCGCGGCTTCACCCGCGACATCAAGGGCAACAAGCACTACATCGACCACCGCATCAACTCGATCCAGGACTACCTCGCCAAGCCGATCAAGAATCGCTACGAGATGTTCGATGTGAACGTGTATCAGGAAAATATCTTCCACACCAAGATGCATGTGAAGGAGTTCGATCTGGACACATACCTGTTCGAGGAAAAGGCCAAGAACCTCTCCTTCAAGGAACGGCTGCGCATCGAGGCGCAACTGAAGCGCGAGATCGAAGAACTCTTCCACGGCCGCAATCTCGACTGACCGGGACCAGGTCCAGGTGGAATCAGAAGGGCGGGAAGAACACTTCGCGCCCTTCGTCCGTCAGGGCCTCGGCGCCTCGCCGTCGCTGCGCAGCAGTTGGCGGACCATCAGCAACACACTCACCGCGCCAGCACCCAGCACACCCCACAGCAACCATCGCTTCCACGGCACGGGCGGATCGACCGGCCGCAGTGCCGCATCACCTGCGCGAACCGACTCGCCCCCCAGCGACAGCAGGGGCGGCAGCCAGTCTTTGCCTTCGCGTGCGCGCACTTCGGACAGCGCCACATCCAGCGGGTAGTCCGAAGGTCTGGCCTCCGCACTGCCCAAGGCCAGCATCACCTCCGCGCTGGCACCCGGCATCAGCAGGTACTGATCGGGCACATAGCTCAGACTCAGGCCTGGCGCGACGGCCAGCGGCGGTGTCGATTCGATCCACCACTCCCGATCCCGACTGCCATACTGAACAGGCACTCGCGTGTCCGAAGCGGCCGCCAGCGCGAACACCGTACCCTCACCGCGCCAACGCCACTCGCTGCCGGGTCCTGCACGACTGAACACCCGCACCGTCGCGAGATCGGCACTGCCCTGCAGATCCAGCACGACGGCATCCGCAGGGAACGGCCCCGCCGCGACGTACTCGAATCGTCCCGCCAACGCGTCCCGTGCCTCGACGGGTCGCGCGGCAAGCACATGTGCTTGCGCGCGCTGACCGATCGCACAAGCACACCGCTCTGCCTCCACCGCCAAGGGCTCTGGCAAGGATTCACCATCGGTGCGCTGCAGGCGCAGATAGCGCGGTGACGCCGAAGGCAGACTCACGCGCATCTGCTCCAGCCTCAGACCTTCTCGCTGCAGACGCAGCAATCCCGCATCGGTCAGCCAGCGCCAGTGCACGAGGTCGTCACTGCCATAGACATGCAGACGCCAATCGAAATCCAGCGATGCGGGCATCGATACGCGGACCGCCGTGGCCTCGCTGTGCTCACCCAGATCAAGCAACCAATCACCGCCGGGCGCAGGCGTCGATGCCACGCCTGTCGCCGCTGCGCCTTGCAGATGGGTTTCCAGACGGCGCAGTCGCCCGTCTTCGGTTCGCTCGACAAACACACGCACGTCCGAATCTGCATCGGGTGTCGCGGCATCTTTCGGCAAGATGAACCAATCGACGTTCTGCCACGTGGGCGCGGATGGCGTCGACAGCGGCGCGCGCAGCATGGCCAATGGCAAGGGCTGACCGAGGCCATCGAACAGCGCCACATCGCTCAGATCGTTCTGATGCAGACGCCGATAGGCCTGCTCATCCAGCGCCACGCGATACAGACCTGAACCACCAGCCGGCACGCTCACCGCGCGCTGCCAGGCGAACTCGGCAGCCAACCCGAAATCGCTCAGCATCACCA
>Ga0075012_10004058_pt1 | contig 13720 bp, 16 predicted proteins | sample All_14_2_FD_71474 | JGI IMG/M metagenome (GOLD analysis project Ga0075012, IMG submission 71474) | Freshwater microbial communities in response to fracking from Pennsylvania, USA - Allegheny Zone_MetaG_DW_15 | ecosystem: Environmental > Aquatic > Deep subsurface > Groundwater > Drilled... | reverse complement strand
GGACTACCTGGGATTTCTGTGTAACTCGCTGGTATTTCTGCTGATTGGCACCCAGGTCGATTTGACCCTGCTGCTCTCTCGCGGAGGACCGGTTCTGTTGGCCTTCCTGGTGGTCACACTGGCGCGCACCGTAGCCGTGACGGTGCTAGCTCCCTGGGTTCGGCTACCGCGTCGCTGGTACCCGGTGGTGGTGTGGGCCGGCCTGCGCGGCTCCATTGCCATGGCTTTGGCCATGGCGCTGGAAATTCCGGAGCGCCAGGAAATCCTCTTGCTGACCTTCGGCTGCGTGCTGCTCTCGGTCTTCGTGCAAGGGCTGTCTATCAAAGGATTGCTGCGCCGGCTGGGCATGGGCACCAAGAGTGAGCCGCTGCGTCTCTACGAGGCCCTCTGGGCCGAGTTAGCGGCCCAAGAAAAAGCCCTGGCTCTGCTGCGCAACCGCCGCAGCCGCCGACTCCTTTCGGAAGAACTCTATGAGGAAATGCGCCAGCCGCTGGTCCTCTTGATCGAGTCCCTGGAAAAACAGCTGGCGGAAAACGAATTGGCGGGAGAGGTCCGCGAGGAGCAATCCCAGGGGGCGGGGGCGGCCATGCGCAACGCGCGGCGCTGGGCCTTGCGGGAAGCCCTGTTGAAGGATCAGATCGACGAAGAAACCTACCTGCGTTTGCGCGAAAAGTTAGCCTGCGTGGGGGAAGAGGAGTGAAGAGTCGCCCGCTTCGTCGCCTGATCTACAAAATGGAATCGCTGTGGATCCGCGGCCCACTGGCTCAGATGGCAGTTCTATTGGCCTCGATGATCCTGGTGGCGTTGCTGGGGGGGCTTCTCATGATGCTGGTCCACCCTGGCTACCGCGATTTTCCGCAGGCCAGCTGGTGGGCGTTTCTACATATGACCGATACCGGCTACCTGGGAGCCGACAAAGACCCGATTGAACGCGCGGTGGCTGTGGTGCTCACTTTCACCGGTGTGATTCTCTTCGTGGGCGGGGTCATCGCCATTCTCACCACCTGGTTTGATCGCACGATGGCCAGTCTCTCTTCGGGTCGGGGCTCTGTGGTCGAGGAAGGCCATGTGCTGCTGTTGGGCAGCAACCCTGGCCTTCCCGATTTGATCGCCGAGTGCGCCAGTGCGGCCGCTCAGCGCTGGCCCGAAGGGCGCCTTCCCACCATCGTGGTGGTGAGCGAAAGCCCGCTCGAGTACCGTCGGCCCGCGGCGATGGAGCGTCGTCAGCGGGTAGTTTTACGCACGGGTCCGCCCGCCGATCCCGCCACACTGGAACGGGCCGATTACACCCGCGCGGCGGTCATCATTCTGCTCAGTTCCCGGGCACGGCGAGGCGCGGGTCCATCCGACCTGAACGTGCTGAAAACCCTGGTTTCCTTGCGCAGCGCACTACCGGCCCAGGGCCCTCGACTGGTGCTCGACCTCTCTTATGCCGCCAATGCCCGACTGATTCCCTCGCTGGCCGGCACTCTTAAAACCCACGTGCTTTCCAGCCTGGAGTTCTCGGGGCGGCTGATTTGTCAGTGTCTGCGCTATCCGGGAATCTCTCGAGCCTATCGGCAACTTTTGTCGGATGCGGTAGGCCAGTCGATTCTTCTGCTCCCCTGCGACCCGGACATGGTGGGCCGCCCGCTTGGCAAACTTCGCCAGATGGCTCGCGGAGCCGTAGTGCTGGGGACCATCAGCCAGGGACAGGCCGCTCTACTACACTGGGATCGCATCCTCTTAGCCGGGGACGAATTGGTCTTGCTGGCGGGCAGCTTGAGCGAAGTTACTTTTCAGGAAGCGGCCGACCCGCTCCCCAAGTTTGGCAATCCCATCCAGGCGGAGGCCGCGCCTCAACTGCGGATCCTGGCGGTGGGATGGAGCGAGGGGCTGCTGGCGTTGGTCAGCGAATTGGCTCGCTATCGCACCCAGGCGTTTGTGTTAACCCTGGCCGAAAAGCTTACTCCTGAACGAGACCAGGCCCTGCGCGCCGCGCTGGCAACCAACGTGGAACTGGACCTCGCCCCGGCGCTGGACGCATCGACCTATGACCGGGTGTTGCTGCTCTCTTCTGACCATCAGGATCCCGCCACTGCCGACGCCGAAACCGCCTTGCGTTACGCCAAGTTGCTCGGCAAGTCGGGTCGCTTCGTGGTCGAGCTTCACGAAGAAAGCAATGCGCCGCTGTTTGGGGAGGGCAACGATATCGTCATCACCGACCAGGTAGTCAACCACTGGCTGGCCCAAATTTCGCTCAAACCCGCCTTTGCGGACCTCTATGAAGAGCTCTTCACCGAAGGAGGCTGCGAGTTGCGCCTGGCCACCTTCGAGGAGTTGTTGGGCACCGACTGTGAAGTGTCAGGACAGGCTGTCTGGAAGGACCTGGCCCAGCAACTCTTTCGCCGCGGCTACCTGGCCCTGGGAGCGGCGGGGCCGGAATTGCGCCTCAACCCCCCTCCCGAATGGGAATTTGAATTTGACGCTCTGACCCGGATACTGGTATTAGTTTAGCTCCTCAAAATCCTGGGCCATCCCCAGTTCCTGGCAGGCCCGCACGTAGCTGGCCGCCGACCAGGCCTGGTAGCGCTTGCCCATGGGCTTGCCCGTGCGCGCGTGGGCCCACTCATTAAATTCCCAACTGCTCTGCAATCCCTGTTGATTTAGCAGAGCCAGCCGGTACAACTCCCGGCAAGCCAACTGGTGCAAGCCCAGCCGATGCAGATAGCGAACCCAGAAGCCTCCCACCATCGGCCAGATCCCCCCATTGTGATAGTGCCCGGGCAGATTAAGGAGGTTGGTCGTGTAGTAGGGCTTCCAGTCCGGGTCGCCGGCGTTGACGGCCGGGTAAAGACAGGCGACCGGAAAAGGTTCGTTCACGCCCACTCCCCAGAGAAACTGAAAGGTGCGCCGGGCCTTCTCGATGTCGACGACGTGAAAAAGATAGGCCAGCACATTTCCAAAAACATCGCAGCGCCAACTGAAACCGAACGGGGTAATCTCGGCCAACAGGTAGCTTACATCGCCCAAACTGAATTGGATGGCGGCAAAGGGCTGGTTGGTCCGGCCCGTGTCCGGCCAGAAGCGATCCAGAATCTGTGCGCGAATGACATTGGCCTGGTGAAAGTAGTCTACAGCGCGCACACCGTCCCCCGACCATTCCAGCAAGCGGCCATAGCACAGGTTGCAGCGGTACCATAAAACTTCATCGTAAAGAACGTTGTAGCTGCGCGCAAAGAGATCGGTCCAGTCGCCCGCTTCCGGGATCTCCAGCAGGCCGTCGTTGTTGCTGTCGTGAGCTGCCAGCCAGTTCATCGCCTGGCGCAGACTGCGCAAATGGGTGCGCAGGAATTGCAAGTCTCCGGTTACGCGAATGTAATTAAAGAATCCAATCACGAACCACAGACCACTGTCTACCGAACAAATGCCCCCCACTCCGGAATAATCGGGCGTTCCTGAGTCGATTCGCACATTGCTGGGCACCTGCCCGACCGGCGAGATATGGCGGAGCAAGGTCTCCAAGGTAGTGCGTTGGGCCTGGCGGATCTCCTCGTCCTCAACCAACACCGTTCCCATGATGGTCATGCAACTATCGCGTGCCCACACGCTTCGATAGTTCTCGTCGGTTCCGAGCACCTCATTGTCACTCAGGGAACATGCGGAAAACCCCATGGGGGTAATGTTTCGCCGCAAAGTGGCCAGAGCTTCGTCATAGCCCTGGGCAATCAAAAGGCGCTCCTCTTTCTTCAGGCCGGAGGGATTTTCCACTTCCAACAAGCGCTGCAGGGCCGCATCCCGATTCAACCCGGCCAATCCCGCCCGATGCTTGAGCAGGCGGGGCAGCAGTCCATAGTGGTCCAGGCCCTCCACGACCCCATCGGCCAGACTGGATGGACTGACAAAAACTTCGATAGGAACGACGGCTTCCAGTAATTCGGGATGGGCGTTGTCGACCACGATCCCACGTACGCCTTCCAGCAGGAACATGCTGCTGTCGTTCCCGGAGTCGCCCGCCACCACACAATCGCTCGGCGAAATCGCCAATTGCTCAAGCAGCCAGAGAAGAGCCGCGCCCTTGCTGGCCCTGGCCGGCAAGATATCGAGATCGCGCAAACTGGAGTAAACGATCTGCACCGACAGGCCCTGGCTGACGAATAGTTCGTGGAGCAGAAAAATGGTGTCCTTGGAGGCCTTCGGCAGATACCAGCTAGATTTAAACCGATGCTGGAATTCCAAGGGCTGCGACTTCATGCCGGGAAAATCCCGAGCCAGCCTTTCCACCTCCGAGAGGTTCCAGTTCTCCTGAAGCAGTTCCGAGAAAGAATCCAGGCAGACCCCCGCGCGAAAGTCATAGACCTGAGTTCCCACGCCGGCAATCAGAAAGTCCGCCTCGGGCAAGGGTTCCTGCTGCAGCAAATTGAGCATGTCGGGAAGCAGGCGACCCGAGCTGTAGACCAGCAAAGGCCGCTCCGGAAGGGACTTCCAGGCGCGCCGAAAACGCTCGGTTCCCTCGGGATTTCCGACCAGGGTGCCGTCCAGGTCAGAACAAAACAGCTTCACGGCGACCCCTCATCCCGCCACGGTTCGTCCCAATCGTCGCCCAGGTCCAGATGCGATGGCTGATGTTGCTCGACCAGGCGTACCAGCATCTGGGTGATGCCCGTCCAGGTAAAAAGACTGCGAGCTCGATACGCCCCCATTCGCGCCAGGCGTCGGGCCAGCAACCCGTGGCGCAGCACCTTGGCCATGGTGATCCCCAGGTCTTCCTTGTCGAAAGGATCGGCAAAGAGAGCATGGCGCCCGTAGGTGAGGACTCGAAATAACCCCCCGTGGGTGGTTACCACGGTGGGAGTGCCGCAGGCCATGGCTTCGATGGCGGTCATACCAAACGGCTCGTAGCGACTGGAGAGCACAAAAAGATCGGCGGCCCGGTAGTGATCGGCCATCTCCTCCTCCGCCACGAACCCGGCAAAAGTAACCCGGTCTTGCAGTCCCAACCGGCGCACCTGTTCGTAGAGGCCCTGAAGAATAGTAGCCTCTTCGGGCCCGATGTTTTTGCCCCCCACCGCCAGCCACAAACGGGCGTCCGCGAAACGCTCAGCCACCAGGCTGAAGGCGTCCAGGAGCAGATCATAGCCTTTGTTGCGCGCCAAACGACCGATGGCCATCACCACTTTTCCCTGGAAGCCGAGCCGCCGGCGAATCGCCTGGCGCGAAGCTTCGCCTACCGGAAAATAGCGATTGTCATCATAGCCGGGCGGGACCAGGGCGAGATGGTCGCTGTCCAGGCCGTAGCCGGAGCGTAGCAGGTCGGTCTGCACCGGCGTGGTGGCCAGAACCTTGTCGGCTCTGGCATACATTTCTCTCTCCAAACGGATACGCTCGCTGAAGTTGTACTTCGTCTCCAGGGCGGCCCCGCTGTCGGGATAGTCCTGAGACATCTGCTGATATTTCCAGAGACCCAACGAGTGGGGAGTGTGCAGGTGAGGGACGGCGGTGGCGGCCGCCAGCTTTTCACCGGCCAGACCGCCGTCCCAGTAGTGAGAATTGATAAACAAGTAGTTGAGTTGTTGTTGCTCTACCAGTTGGAGCGCTCCCCTGGCCCACTCATCCAGGTGGCGGTAGAGGTATTCTTTAGGAATGAACTCGTCTCCGCCGCAGGGCACGCGCAGGATTCGGGCGTGAGAGGAGATGGGTTCGTACTCGGGCTGCCCTTCGAACTGACGCGTCCAAACATCAACGGAATAACCCATTTGAGCCATTTTCCGGGCAGTCTCCAGGACATAGACCACCTGTCCCCCGGTATCTTGAGCCCCGAGCGGAGGCCGCGCGGCCACATAGCCGTGGGTTGAAACCATCGCTACACGGGGCCGGTCTTCTGTTTCGCAATTAACCATTTAACTTACTTGCTTTCACAAGGCGGATGCCTTTTGCCGAAAAGCGCGAAGCTCTTGAGGAATTGCGAAAACTGGCTTTTCAAGGTCCTGAAATCGAGCCGAGCACCACCGCCAGACAGAGTAAAACCGCCGCCTTCCGAAGCGAGTCCGAAAACTGCTGATCATCCATCGGCTCGGCCCTGGCGGCCCTGGCCGTGACGAACGCCAGGTAGACGACAATCGTTACATCCTTAACGGACTCGAAAAGGTGTGCGCCACTCAAGAGTTCCACTTCGGCTCCATTCGGACAGGCGGCAAACATGCTTTTGGGCTTTTGCGCAGCGCTGCTCCCGAAATGCGGACCACCAATTCGGAGCTAAAGCAAGCCCCGAGTCGCCTGTGCATTCTTATTAGCAGAGGCCATCTTGTCTTTCTGAATTCCAAAGGTGATGTCGTTGATCGAGGTCAGCAACTTCGCCACATTCGCACGATCGTTCTCATCAGCTTTGCGCAGCTCCAACTGAGTCTGGCGCTGCGTCGACTGAGCCTGGCGCATATCCGTGATGAATTGCTGCTGATCCATCGCTTGCTGGTTGAAGTTGGTGATGTTGACTGCCATGAACGACCCTCCACAGAGTATTGGAAGTCTTTATGATTGGCGCCTTAGCGGCAGGATCTTTTGGCAACCTGCGCAGCTTCACTGCAAAATTGCGACCACCTTGGGGACCATAAAGTTTGCGCATTGTCAACATAGGAATGCGCAGCCGCAGGCAAGATAGACGATTTTCGTCCAGAATACCTTTCAATTCGCAAATAGGAGAGGCTTTCCGCATGGAACGTGCACTACGCATTGGGGAAATGGTTATGATGCCTTTTTGGGGACTTGGCAAGGTTACCGAAGTGAGTCGGTCCAAGATACTGGGGTGCGAACTGGAATTTTGTCACATCCTACCTCTGCGCCTGCACCAACCCATTCGGATTCCGGAGTCCGAGCTGCCTGGGATGGGAGTCCGCCCCATCCTCTCAGGTCGCCAGATGTCCGAGATTATCTTTCTCGGTCGCTTTCCCCAAAGAGTGGCTCGGCTGGGACAATCGACGGGCTACGAACAATGGGTCAAGTTGCTGCGTTCGGGAATGCCGGGAGCACGTCCCTGGATTCTTCGCCAGATGCGCCGTTCGGCGCGACCGCTCGGCCCCAGGGAATCAGAACTCAGGGAAACGATCCGGCAAAACTTTCGCGAGGAAATACGCCTGGTCTTCGGTTGCTCGCGCCAGCAAGCCGCCGCTTATGCTCGCAAAGCACTGGCCTAAAATTGGCCCCATCTAGCACTCGGTCGCGGCGGAGCCGCCGGAGACTTTAAGGCGAAGCCGTAAGTCTCCATACCACTCGCGCGATGATTAGTGGGCCAATTTTCGGCACTTCCTGGTGGAGGCTAGCGGCGCTCCGCGCCGACTAGCCGGAAAATCAGCCTACTTCAGCCCGATGTATTCCTTCCAAAGGCCCGGATGCTTTCGAACATATTGGTCCAACAGCCTGCGACATTTCTCGTCGTGGCACACCTCCACTTGCACACCCCGCACCTCCAAGTACTGCTCGGGACCTCGAAAATGCCGATTGTCACCGATAACCACTCGCGGGATGCGGTAAAGCAAAATGGCTCCGGCACACATATCACAGGGCGAGAGTGTGGTGTAGAGGGCAGAGCGGCGGTAGTCTTTGGCGGTGAGCCGACCGGCCCTTTCCAGGCAGTCGGTGACGGCGTGAAAAACGCAGCTCCCCCGCTGAAAGCGACGATTCCGTCCGCCGCCAATCACCTCGCCATCAAGTACCAAGACGGCTCCGATGGGGAAACCGCCTTCCTCCAGTCCCAGCTTTGCTTCCGCGACGGCGGCGGCCAGAAATTCATTGGTCATAGGAACGAGTTGGACCCGAGCACTGAAAGCCCTGTCGCGACTGGGATTATCCTGCCAGTTCCAGGCGGCAACTCTGCCGAACGAATTCAGCCGCCTTTTGCGCCGAGCAGTGCAAGACGGCGGTCACCTCAGCACGGTAATTTTTTTCGACCGTCAAGCGCAAGTCTTTCTCACGAAACCGCAAAACGGAGCCGGCCGCCTCCACTGCGGCCATTTCCGTCAAGATCTTACGCCTGGCTCCTGCCCGCCCGGAGCGGAGCAGACGGATCCAGCGCTGGTAGCGGCGCGTACCGGGCATGTTGGAGACCTCACCGACTTGCAGCCGTTCCACCGCCAGATGACGAATCTGTGGCGCCGTCATCAACGGGCGGATTCCCAATTCCACCATCGTTTGGTGGGTATACTTGATCGGCTCATCGAGTCGCAGGGGAACGATGTGGCAAAAATCGCACTCCTGGCCGAGTACTTTTTCGCGGCTGTATCCCACGACCTGGCTCAAGCCCCAGAACGGGACCATGACCAATTGGCCGGTTTGGAAGGTATCTTGTGCCAAGAACTTCATTCTTGCCTCCATTCATGCACCAGGCGGCGCTGACTGCAGATAACTGGCGCGGAGGTGCCCTCTTGAGTGCTTTAGCGACTCTTTTCGACAAGTCTTTTGTCGGTTTGCGCAAGGCAACCCTTCATTTGCGAATTCGGATGGCGGACTGTGACCAAGGCGGACGACGCTATGCTGGAAGACCCCAATCAGCCAGCCGACCCCAGTCGCTCGCCGAAGGATTCAAAAAACGAGAATCACGGCCTGGTCAGGGAAGCCTTCCGCCGAAGCCACCTCCCAGCCACAAGGAAAGTGGCCCTGGATAAGTAATTGAGCCTTCTCACGACAAAGAGAAACGCTCAGGACGTCATCGTAAGCCTCCTCCATAAGAGCGCCAATCAGTTGCGACTTGAGGCTGGTGACGGCATGCGCCGGGAACTCTGGAATTCCCGCTACGGATAGGGCTTTGGCGACAAGGCGCTCTAAGGGTTCCGCGAACCCTCGGGCAATCTCGTTCCATTGGCGAAATCGCTCTTGGTTCAGCGTGGCCAGATGATTGTAGAGTCGAAGGCCCGCTTCCATCCGACACCACTTGGAAATGTCATCCTCACAATAGCAGAAAGCTTCCTCCCAACTGATTACATTCCGGCAACGCGGTGACACGACGGATTCGCCCACACAGGTGAACCAGCGAGCGGACTCCAGCCTGGTCAGAAGACTTTCGGTGAGCATACTGCTAACCTCCCCGGTGGGTGTTTGGGAAACAGAGGGTTCTCTCCTTGAGGAAAGTCACATTTGCGGCAGGACTTTCGGCCCGAACCGAAAGAATTTAAAGCGCGATGGATACTGGGGTAGTGAATCTCGAGCAAGGGCCGTATCAGGTCAGGGTCGACCTCGTCCGCCTGCAGGTGGGACTCTCCACCCACAATCGCAATCCCGGCAAGCTTCTCAGTCGCATTCCTCAAAAGCCGGGATTCGTAAAATACACGACCCTGGCCCACAAGGCCAAGGTGTTCGACGACGCTGAATGACCCGGACGACCCTGCGCTTCCCCTTGCGGCTGCTCGATGAGCTCTACGGCTCCGGAGAATATGATGTGGCGGGAGACGACCTGACCAACGCCCTCTACCAGGTCCAGGACTACCCCGGGCAGATTCGCTGCGACTTTCAGTTCGATTCCAGTCATAGCAACCCATGGTACCACGCAATGCTCTTCTCGCTGGAAGGCATTTGCCAGGTCAGATTGGAGCTCTTCCTCGAGGCTCTGGGGGACCTGGTCAAGCTGGCTTCTGTTGAAACCGTGAGCGCTGACTCGCATGAAAGTTCAACTTAAACGCGTTCCCAGCGTGAGCTGGAGACTGCCGGAAGGATGGTGTATTGTTCCGGATTTGCCGGAGTTTCGGTGTGCGTTGGGCGCGATGCGCACGTGGTTAACTTCCTCCCAGTTGCCAGGGTTTGCAGAATCTCGCCATGGCTATGGAAATACCGATATGGGGCAGGGTGTCACCTACCCGTCGGACCTGGATGAGTTCGATAAAGAAGTCGACCAGATCGAAATCCCGCAGGGCTATGTTCAGGTATATTCCTTTTTTGGTCCCCCCGATGGGGAAGAATACCTTTTGCTCGAGTCGGTCTACCTGGAGATTCTAAGCCAGTTTCTGGTCGGGATTCCGTAGCGGATGTCTCTTGATTTGCACCTGGCCCGGGACAAGCAAGAGGCCACCTACAAACAGGCCAGCGCGTCGCTAGATTGGCACGAGCACGGCTTGCTCTTCGGCAACGGCAAGCTTCTTTCAGACAGTTATCCCTTGCTGTCAAGAATGCGCGACTACTACGCGGATACCCAGTTTGAAGGTGACGAACTGGAGGGTTTGATTCAAGAAATCGAGGTTGTGATCCAGGGATGCGCTGGAAATCCCGGCCGGGTCTTGGCGTTGCAGAAAATCCTGGCCGTGTGCCGGCAAGCCCTGATTGAGCAATTGCAGATATGGGTCTTGAGTGATTAGTGTTGTCGGAGGCCTCCTGCTTGCCGAGTTACCGGCTATTCGTCAATCCCTGCCAGCGACAGGTCGTTTGCCAGCCTGAGCAGTAGCTGCCGGAATGATAAGCCACAACGAAGGAATGCTGGAAGGCTGCCTGACAGCCTCCGCCCCGCTGATGTTTGCCGTCTTTGCCCTGAGCAAGCCGTATTTGCGGGACCTGCATGTCCCCGAACTGGCCCTGGCTGCGGCCGTGCTGGGACTTTTTTATCGCAGTGGATGGGACCTGGAGCGGGACCGGTTGAGCCGCTGGCAGAGCCTGTTCTGGAAGTTTTCCCGTTCCGTGGTCGCCTTGCCGTCGCTAGAAAAGGTCAGCCTGAAACCTCGTCGCTTTGTCTACCGGGGCAAACAAAGCGATCTTGTGGGCGAAGAATATGAATTGTTTCTCGGCGATCTCCGCCTGGCTGCCCTGAAGAACTACTTCTCGGCGCGGGGATTGGGGGAGCGAGTGGCAAAATTTCTCCAGATTTCCTTCGAAGATCTCACCTGTGACCCGCCCAAAGTTCGCCGCTGGGAAGAGCTGGACTCACCGCTGCACCATCAGGTGGTCGGACAGGTCTCTTCCATCGGTCCAGGTTTTCCTATTCCGCTGCCCCCTGACCAGCTTCGTGCAAACTATCGGGAACAAGGCAACCAGCGTCTGAAGGTGGACATCCCCAACGGGAAACTGCCCTTTCCCTGGTTGAATCTGCTGCTTATGGTCGTCGGCTTGACGTTATTGGCCTGGGGTTGGCTTGACCTGCGCAAAGGCAGGCCCTTTGAATTTGTGGGCTTCCTCCTTGCCTGCGGATCCGCCTGGAAGGCGAGCCGGAACTTCCAGGCCGAGCAAGTGGCCACCAGTCCCCGAGGGCTACACTTTCGCAGTCAATGGAGTCTTTGGCGAACCCTGCCCTGGAAACAAATCGAAGAAATTGAGATCGAACCGATGAGAGGGCGAGGTCACGACCTGGGCCAGGCCGGCGTTCAAGCCGTACTGTGCGCCCGCAGCGACCGCAAAGGTTTCCTGATCGGCCGCCATCTGCCCGCCGAAGAACTGGTCTACTTGCGCGACCTGCTGCTTTATCATTGTTCGGGCCTCTAAAGCAACGGAAGAACGCTTGGGCACTACAAATCTCGTCAGAGTCGACGGACTTCGGGGGCGACAGCCATTTCGGCCACCTGCTGACGCAGCCAGCTCAGCCGCTCCCGGTAGGCGCCGTCATGTACCAGCCGGAAGCCCGAGAGGTCGGTCTGCAGGCCGTCGCTGGAGAGCAAGGCCCGCACCCCGGGTCGCCCCAATTCCAACTCCTCCTGCATCACCGTCACCCCCTCGCGCAGCCAGGTGACCACCGAGGCCGGCCCGCTCATGGCCGTCCAGCCGATGATGGCCTCCAGGGGCCGGGCCGAGTCGTCGGGCGCGCGAAAGGAGCTGGGAGAGTCCGGGTTGCCGGCGCTGACGCGGCGCTCTACCTGCAACCGACCTCGGCCCAAGGAGAACGAGTTGACCCGCCGCCCATTGAGCGTCAGGGCAGGTCCCAGGTAGGGGCAACGGTCGTACACGGCGGCCGCCTCAGGCACCATACTGCGCCGGCTGCGGCTGAGCAGGTCTAAAAGGTCCAGGCTCAGGGCCCGGAGCCCCCCCAGCAGCTGGAAGCGCAACCAACGCTGCAGGCGAAACTCCAGGCGGGGCGGCCCGGTCGCCGACCAGTTCATCACTCGGGACCCTCCCGACTGCCACTCCTGAGACACCCCGCGGCGACCGTCCCAACAGCGCAAGCTCAGGCTACGGACTCCCACCGCCAGGGCACAGCGCACCCCCGAGGCCAGCGAGCGGATGGCGGCCGGACAGTCGGCCTCGGACTGGCAGTGAAACAGCCACTCCACCAACTCCGGGTCGAGACGGCCGTCGTGGACCATCTCCACTCCGCGCTGACCGGCCCGCACCGTGATGGCCGTGGCCCCGCTGGTCACCGCCGACTGCACCAGCCTCAGCATATAAAAGGCCGGTTCGGGCAGGGTGTAGGCAGCCAACTTGGGAGCGCCCCGACGGCGGTCGAGGGTGAATTTTCCAGACGAATCCCTTTGCCCCTCGGACTGCAGTCGCTCCAGCAGATCGGTCGCGGTCAGACCCCTCATTGCAAATACATTCGGGCCGCCGGCAGGTTGTGCACCTCGCGTTTCAAGAGGCGCATCTGCAGAGAGGCCACGCGATCGCCCTCCAGATGGATGTAGATGTCACATTTCCCCAGGGGAACGTAGCGGGCCTCACCGATTCTCCTGGCCCCCAGGGTCTGCTCGGTCATCCGGTCCCAGACCGACCCCAGTTGCGTCAGCGTCTGCTGGCCATTGTCCAGCGAGGTCCCCCACACGGTCTCAAGCTTGCCCTCCTTCAGGCTGGCCAGCACCGCCCCGCCGTGGACCTTCCATAACAAACCGTCCTCAGGCTGGCTCCATCCCTGATAGGTGAGGCGGGGCACGAGCACTTCCGCTTCCTTCAGACTCTTGCCGGGCAGCGACGGCTCCTTGCCCAATTCGGAGCGCCGCCAGGCGTCCAGGGAGAGCCCGGTCACGCGACCCTCTTCCACCACCGTGGTCAGCCAGCCGGACGAGTACAGGGAAACCCTTCGCGACGGCCCCTGGGGACGCAGGAAGGCGCGCTCCGCTTCCTCAAGGCTCATTCCTGGGCGCAGCCCATTCAGGCTCAGGTGCTCGCGCGGCACTTCCTTCACCTGGCCCGGGCCCCGGCCCGCCTCCCCCCAGGATAGGCCCACCAGGAAGGCCAGCGGATAGAGGACGGCCTGCCAACAACCGCCGTGGCGACGCAGGCCGGGGACACCGGCCAGAAAGAACGGGGGCAGCAACAAGAAAATCGCCACGGGAGTCACCAAATTCCGCTCCGAACCGATGTTCAGATAGGCCCAGCGGAAATCCGCCATCAGCCAACCCAGCACAAACCCCAGCCCCGTCACCAGCAGAGTGATGGCCACCCCCGAGCGCAACACTCGGGACAGGTCCACAGACCGGGGGAAGCGGTGGCCGCAGGAACAGCGGTCCACCCCTTTTTGCAGCAGCAGGTTACACTGAGGACAACGCATCGCTTACGGCCATCCCTCTCCCCAGGTCATCCCGAAGAGACAGGCGACCAAGGCTGATATCCATCTCAGGAGGTCTTCCGCCTGACGACCCAAGGGCCTCCAGCGGCGCCTCGAAAATCTCCCCAAAGTCCCGCAACGTTGGTCTAAGGCATGGCGTCCACGGCACCAAGACCTGGAAGTCGAAGCGGCCAAATAACACGATCTGGTCGGATGAACTTGCCCGCGATCCGCTGCCCCTGGGCGCCCCTCCGGGAGCCAACCGGCCCGAGGCCGAAGAGGTTTTCAGGGAGAGGTCTG
>Ga0075012_10004057_pt1 | contig 13722 bp, 14 predicted proteins | sample All_14_2_FD_71474 | JGI IMG/M metagenome (GOLD analysis project Ga0075012, IMG submission 71474) | Freshwater microbial communities in response to fracking from Pennsylvania, USA - Allegheny Zone_MetaG_DW_15 | ecosystem: Environmental > Aquatic > Deep subsurface > Groundwater > Drilled... | reverse complement strand
GCGATCCGGACATGCTGGGCGACGGCCTGCTCCTCCTGATCGAAGGGACTTACGCCAGCGCCCAATTGTTCGAAGGCGACGGCCCGGCAGTGCATCTCGTCGCCGCCGGTATGGCGCTGATCGAGGCGGCGACGGCTACCACGTCCCGTCCGGCCCCCGCAGGTGATCGATAAAGGCGCGCAAGGGCGCCGGCATCAGGCGCCGGTCGTGGCAATAGAGGAAGGGCCCCGGGAAGGCCACCCACCATTCCTCCAGCAGAGGGACAAGGCTGCCCCCGGCGATCAGCGGCGCCACCACGTCCTCGAAACTCAGCATCAGGCCGAGTCCGGCCTCAGCCGCCGCCAGCAGCATTTCGATTGAATTGGCCACCAGCGGGCCCGAGGGATCGATTTTCACCTGTTCCCCCGCCCGCTCGAATTCCCAGGCGGCGCGCGTCCCGGTCAGGAAGCGGTAGCGCAGGCAGTCGTGATGCAGCAGATCGCGCGGATGTTCCGGCATCCCCCGGCGCGCCAGATAGGCTGGCGCCGCCACCAGGGCGTAGCGCTGCTGGCGCGGGCCCAAGGGCACGGCGATCATGTCCTGCTCCAGCATTTCGCCATAGCGCACGCCGGCATCGAAACCGGCGCCCAGGACATCGATCAACTGATCGTCCGCCATGACCTCGACCGTAATGCCCGGATGCGCAGCCTGGAAGGAGGGCAGCAGGCGCGGCAGCATCAAGCGGGCAACGATCCCCGGCACATTGAGACGGAGCGTCCCGGTCGGGCTGTCGCGGAAGCCGTTCACCACATCGAGCGCCGCGCGCACTTCGTCCAATGCCGGGCGCAGGCGTTCCAGCAGGCGCTGGCCCGCCTCGGTCGGGGTCACACTCCTTGTGGTGCGGTTCAGCAGGCGCACGCCCAGCCGCGCCTCCAGCCGGCGCACCGCATCGGACAGGCTGGAGGCGGAAAGCCCGCGCAAGGCCGCCGCCCGCCGGAAACTGCGCGCCGCCGCCACCAGCGCCAAGGCTTCGAGATCGGCAAGGTCAGGCCCGGTCATTGTCCGGCCATCCGTACAGGTTGTTCCGATATTATACGATTATCGGACGGTCTGTTCCGGCGCAAGCTCCCGCCATCGAAACTTGGAGATTCATCATGGAACAGCGTCGTCTCGGCCGCAGCGGCCCCAAGGTTTCCGCCCTCGGCCTCGGCTGCATGGGCATGTCGGATTTCTATGGCCCCACCGACCGGGGCGAGAGCATCGCGACCCTGCATGCCGCCCTCGATGCCGGCATCACCCTGCTCGACACCGGTGATTTCTATGGCTCGGGCCACAATGAAATGCTGATCGGCGAGGCGCTGCGCGGCATCCCGCGCGAGCACTATAGCGTGTCGGTGAAATTCGGTGCATTGCGCGACCCGGCCGGCGGCTTCGCCGGCTACGACGGGCGCCCCGCCTCGGTGCGGAATTTCCTGGCCATGAGCCTGAAGCGCCTGGGCGCCGATCATATCGACATCTATCGCCTGTCCCGCCTCGATCCGGCGGTCCCCATCGAAGACACCATCGGCGCCATTGCCGACATGGTGCAGGCCGGCTGGGTGCGCCATATCGGCTTGTCGGAAGTGGGGACAGAGACCATCCGGCGCGCGGCGGCCACCCACCCGATTGCCGATCTTCAGATCGAATATTCCCTGATCGCCCGGGGCATCGAGTCCGCCATCCTGCCCACCTGCCGGGAATTGGGCATCGGCATCACCGCCTATGGCGTGCTGGCGCGTGGCCTGATCAGCGGCCATTGGCAGGCGTCAGCAGCCAAAGCCGGCGACTTCCGCAGCCTGACCCCGCGTTTCGCCGGCGACAATCTGGACCACAACCTCGCCCTGGTCGAGAAGCTGCGCGAGATCGCGGCGGCCAAAGGCGCCACCGTCGCCCAGATCGCCATCGCCTGGGTGCTGGCCCAGGGGCGGGACATCGTGCCCCTGATCGGGGCCCGGCGCCGGGATCGCCTGGCAGAGAGCCTGATTGCCCTGCGCGTTCCCCTCGATGCCGCCGACATCGCGGCCATCGAAGCCGCAATCCCGAAGGGCGCGGCCAGGGGCGACCGCTACCCGGCCCAGCAGATGGCCCATCTCGACAGCGAGCGGTCGTCCTACTTGGCCCAGACCAGCCCGATGACCGGGCTGCCGCTGAGGTAGAAGCTCTCCGGCCGTTCGACGAAACGGCCGGTGCGCTGGCCATCCTGGCCCGGGTGCGGATGGAAGGGTTCCATCGCGGTCACCGTGCGGGTGTCCTTGTTCTGGTCGAAGATCACATTCATATGGGTGCCGCCGACCAGCGGATAGTTGAACACCACGATCACCGGCCGGTCGCCCAGCGGCATGGCGGCATTGGCCCATTGCGCCGATTGGGAATAGGCGGCCCGCATCATGAAGCGGGCCTCCTTGGCCAGGTTGTTCATGAAATAGCTGTGCGGCAGCCCGCCATTATCGTCGCAGAAGCGGGTGTATTGGCTGATCAGCGTCATCTGGGTCAATTGCGGCCGGCCCCCGCCGAGCGCTTTCAACCACCAGGATGTGCAGGCCGCCCAGCAGGCGAATGGATCGAATTGCCCGATGGGCGCAGTCTGTCGGTAATTGGCCATGGCATCCCCCCGGTTGCGCGGCAGGACTTGAGTTGATCACCGAAGGGGCGCGGACAGAATTGCCGGCTTTGCAGGGAAGGCGCTCCGGGCCATGCGGGCAATGCATGGCCCGGAGCAAGGATCACGCCGCGACGGGCAATTCGTCGATCATGGCGACGATGTCGGCCATGATGTCGGTGAGCTGGTAATCCTTCGGGGTATAGACGCGGGCAACGCCGGCGGCCTTCAGCTTGGCCTCGTCTTCCGGCGGGATGATGCCGCCGACGATGACCGGGATGTCGGCAATGCCGGCTTCGCGCATCTTGTCGAGGACATCGGTGACCAGGGCCACATGGCTGCCCGACAGGATGGACAGGCCGACCACATGCACGCCTTCTTCAAGGGCGGCATTGACGATCTGGGCCGGGGTCAGGCGGATGCCTTCATAGACCACTTCCATGCCGGCATCGCGGGCCCGCACGGCGATCTGTTCGGCGCCATTGGAATGGCCGTCCAGCCCCGGCTTGCCGACCAGGAACTTCAGGCGCCGGCCGAGCTTGGCCGAAACCGCATCCACCTTGCTACGGACCGCCGCCATGTCGCCGGCCGGCGCGGAAGCCGCGCGGGCGACACCGGTGGGCGCCCTATATTCGCCGAAGATCTCGCGCAGGGTCTGGCCCCATTCGCCGGTGGTGACGCCGGCATGGGCGGCCGCGATCGAGGGCTCCATGATGTTGCGCCCCTCGACGGCGGCACTGCGCAGCGCTTCGAGCGCGGATTTCACCTTCTTGTCGTCACGCGATGCCCGCCAGGCCTTCAGCCGTTCGACCTGTTCGACCTCGGCCGCATCATCGACCACGAGGATGGCACCGGCATCGCCGGTGGCCAGCGGGCTCGGGGCCGATTCGGTGAACTTGTTGACGCCGACCACGGTCATGTCGCCCGATTCGATGGCGGCCAGGCGCTGGGCGTTGGATTCGACCAGGCGCTGCTTCATGTAGGACGATTCGACAGCGGCAATGGCGCCGCCCATGGCCTCGATCTTGGCCAGTTCCTCGAGCGCCTGTTCCTTCAGTTCGGCCACCTTCTGGCCGACCACGGTCGAACCGTTGAAGATATCGCCGAATTCGAGCAGGTCGGTCTCATAGGCCAGGATCTGCTGGCAGCGCAGCGACCATTGCTGGTCCCAGGGCCGGGGCAGGCCCAGCGCCTCGTTCCAGGCCGGAAGCTGGACGGAGCGGGCGCGGGCATCCTTCGACAGGGTCACCGCCAGCATTTCGAGCAGGATGCGGTAGACATTGTTTTCCGGCTGCGGCTCGGTCAGGCCCAGGCTGTTCACCTGCACGCCATAGCGGAAGCGGCGGAAGCGCTCTTCCTGCACGCCATAGCGATTGAGGGTGATGTCGTCCCAAAGCTCGGTGAAAGCCCGCATCTTGCAGATTTCGGTGAGGAAGCGGATGCCGGCATTGACGAAGAAGGAAATGCGGCCAACCACCTTCGGCAGGTCGGACGCCGGCACCTGGCCGGCCTTCTTCACCTCGTCCAGCACCGCCTGGGCGGTCGCCAGGGCATAGGCCAGTTCCTGGACCGGCGTCGCGCCCGCTTCCTGCAGATGGTAGGAGCAGACGTTCATCGGGTTCCACTTCGGCACTTCCTTATAGGTGAAGGAAATGACGTCGGCGGTCAGGCGCATCGAGGGCTGGGGCGGGAAGATATAGGTCCCGCGCGACAGATATTCCTTGATGATGTCGTTCTGGGTCGTGCCCTGAAGGTCGGACCGCCTGGCGCCCTGCTCCTCGGCCGTGGCGATATAGAGCGAGAGCAGCCAGGCCGCCGTCGCATTGATCGTCATCGAGGTGTTCATCCGCCCGAGCGGGATGCCGTCGAACAGGGTGCGCATGTCGCCGAGATTGGAAATCGGCACGCCCACCTTGCCCACTTCCCCGCGCGACAGGACATGATCCGCATCATAGCCGGTCTGGGTGGGAAGATCGAAGGCTACTGACAATCCTGTCTGGCCGCGGGCGAGGTTGGTACGGTACAATGCATTCGAGGCCGAGGCCGACGAATGACCTGAATAGGTCCGGATCAGCCAGGGATCATCCCGCTGAGGGTTTGCACCTGCTGCCGCCGTGCCTTCGCGCTTGCTCTCACTCATGCTCTGATTCCCTACGTCTCGCAATTTTATGGCACCAAATGCCTATTGACGGGATTGGTCGTTGCGCTTTTGGAGCATATCCAATGCCATATTATTCAAATAGCATGTTGTGCGACGCAAAATAAACTTGCAACTCGATCCGACTGCATCCAAAACTCCCGGCCTATCCGGTTCATCAGATTGCCATATGATGCGGGATAGAGCCGGCAAGCGGGAAAAACATTAACAACCCGACGTACAAACCGACGGAGCGCGAGGGACTGAAGGATGACGGTGACCACGACCACGGGCCAACCGGTCAAGGATCTCTACGAAATTGGCGAAATTCCGCCGCTCGGCCATGTGCCGAAGGAAATGTACGCCTGGGTGATCCGCGCGGATCGCCACGGCCCGCCCGAGACGGCGATGCAGCTTGAAGTGATGCCCGTGCCCGAGATCGGCGAGGACGAAGTCCTGCTGCTGGTCATGGCCGCCGGTGTCAACTACAACGGCGTCTGGACCAGCCTCGGCATTCCGGTCTCGACCTTCGATGTCCACAAGAAGGACTATCACATCACCGGTTCCGACGCGTCGGGCGTGGTGTGGAAGGTCGGCGCCAAGGTGAAGCGCTGGAAGGTCGGCGACGAAGTCGTCGTCCACTGCAACCAGGATGACGGCGACGACGAAGAGTGCAACGGCGGCGACCCGATGTTCTCCCCGTCGCAGCGCATCTACGGCTATGAAACCGCCGACGGTTCCTTCGCCCAGTTCACGGTCGTGCAGGCCCGCCAGCTCATGCATCGCCCGCGTCACCTGACCTGGGAAGAGGCTGCCTGCTACACGCTGACGCTGGCGACCGCCTACCGCATGCTGTTCGGCCATCGGCCGCATATCCTGCGTCCCGGTCACAATGTCCTGGTCTGGGGCGCCTCGGGCGGCCTCGGCTCCATGGCGATCCAGCTCATTTCGATCTCGGGTGCCAACGCCATCGGCGTCATCTCGGACGAGACCAAGCGCGATTTCGTCATGTCGCTGGGCGCGAAGGGCGTGATCAACCGCAACGACTTCAAGTGCTGGGGCCAGTTGCCCAAGGTCAACTCGCCGGAATTCCACGACTTCATGAAGGAAGCGAAGAAGTTCGGCAAGGCGATCTGGGACATCACCGGCAAGGGTAACGATGTCGATTTCGTCTTCGAACATCCGGGCGAAGCAACCTTCCCGGTCTCCACCTTCGTCGTGAAGCGTGGCGGCATGGTGGTGTTCTGCGCCGGTACGTCGGGCTTCAACATCACTTTCGACGCCCGCTTCGTGTGGATGCGCCAGAAGCGTATCCAGGGCAGCCACTTCGCGAACCTGATGCAGGCCAGCCAGGCGAACCAGCTCGTCATCGAGCGCCGCCTCGACCCCTGCATGTCGGAAGTCTTCTCCTGGGCGGATATCCCGCGCGCGCATACCAAGATGTGGAAGAACCAGCACAAGCCCGGCAACATGGCGGTGATGGTTGCGGCCAAATATCCGGGCCTGCGCACCATGGAAGACACGATCGAGGCTGGCCTTCAGCCCTGATCGAACCAGATAGATAAAGAACAAAGCAACACGTAGAGAAGTACCCGAGGAGCGATGCCATGAGCCTTGCCGCAACATCCAGCGAAGCCGCCGATCTCGTCCTTGCCGATCTGTTCGGTAAAGCGGGGGTTGCGGTTCAGGCGGCGGATACGCTCCTCGGGCAAGCCAAAGCGGCCGTGCTGGCCAAAGTGGCCGTGAACGGCAAGGTCTCGGGCGCCAAGCTCGAGGCCGAGCAGTTCGCGGCCCATGGCCTGGCCTGGCTTGCCACCTATGTCGAATCCCTGCGCCAGCTCCTGCACTGGGCTGAAAGCCTGACCGCCGAAGGCAAGCTCGGCCGGCTGGAAACCCTGATCCTGCAGGCCGGTTTCGGCGAATATCTGTCCCAGATCGTCGGCGGCATCCCGATGAGCCAGGGCGAAGTGGTGCGCCCGGCCGATTACGGCCTGACGGCGGCCCAGGTCGCCGCCTATCTGGCCGTGCCCGAAGTTTCCGCCCTGATCGCCGGCGGCAATACCGCCGAGGTGCGCGCTGAACTGGCCGGCCTGATGGCCGATGGCCTGGCGTCCGGCTTCGGCGATCTCGGCCTCGACGAGACCATGGCCATGGTCCGCGACAGCTTCCGCCGCTTCGCTGAAGACAAGGTCATTCCCTTCGCCCATGAATGGCACCTGAAGGATGACTTCATTCCGCTCGAGATCATTGCCGAACTCGCGGAACTGGGCGTCTTCGGTCTCACCTTGCCGGAGGAATACGGCGGCCACGGCCTCGGCAAGACCGCCATGTGCGTCGTCACCGAGGAATTGTCGCGTGGCTATATCGGTGTCGGCTCGCTCGGCACCCGCGCCGAGATTTTCTGCGAACTGGTGATCGCCGGCGGCACGGAAGAGCAGAAGAAGAAGTGGCTGCCGCTGATCGCCGGCGGCGAGCTTCTGCCCACCGCCGTCTTCACCGAACCGAATACCGGCTCCGACCTCGGCTCGCTGCGCACCCGCGCGGTCAAGGACGGCGATGTCTATAAGGTGACGGGCAACAAGACCTGGATCACCCATGCGGCCCGCGCCGATGTCATGACTCTGCTGGCCCGCACCAATTCGGCCGAGCCGGGTTACAAGGGTCTTTCCATGTTCCTCGCGGAGAAGATCCGCGGCGACGATGCCAATCCTTTCCCGACGCCCGGCATGACCGGCGGCGAGATCAAGGTGCTCGGCTATCGCGGCATGAAGGAATATGAAATCGGCTTCGACGGTTTCGAGGTGAAGGCCGAGAACCTGCTGGGTCAGCAGGAAGGCCAGGGCTTCAAGCAGCTCATGACCACCTTCGAATCCGCCCGCATCCAGACTGCCGCGCGTGCCGTCGGCGTGGCCCAGGCCGCCCTCGAGCTGGGGCTCCGCTATGCCCAGGAACGCATCCAGTTCGGCAAGCCGATCTATGCCTTCCCGCGCGTCTTCGGTAAACTGGCCTGGGCGGCGGTCGAGGTCATGATCGCCCGCCAGATCACCTTCTTCGCTGCCCGCGAGAAGGATGCCGAGCGGCGCTGCGACCTCGAGGCCGGCATGGCCAAGCTGCTGGGGGCCCGCGTCGCCTGGGCGACCGCCGACAATGCCATGCAGATCCATGGCGGCAATGGTTACGCCGAGGAATATCCGATCTCCCGCGTCCTGTGCGACGCCCGCATTCTCAATGTCTTCGAGGGTGCGGCCGAGATCCAGGCCAATGTCATCGCCCGCCGCCTGCTTGAAGGCTGATCTTGGCAATCGATAGCGATCCCGCCAGCGGCACGCTGGCGGGTGCCGATCTGGTGGCGCGCTTCGGCGCGCTGCCCCTGCCCGCCTGTTCGGCCCATCTGGGCTTCGCGCCGGTCGCCTTCGATCCGGCCCGGCGCGAATTGCAGGCTGTCTTTCAGGGCAAGCCCGAATTCTGTAATCCGCGCGGTGTCGTGCAGGGCGGTTTCCAGGCCGCCATGCTGGACGATGTCATGGCCGTCGCCCTGATCCTTGCGACCGAAGGCCGCTTCGTGCCGCCGACGTTGGAACTTAAAGTGTCTTATTTCGAGCCGGTGATGCCCGGCACCATCCGCGCGCTCGGGCGCGTGCTGCGCCTTGGCCGTTCCATCACCTTTCTGGAAGGCGATCTGATCGGCGACGATGGCCGCCTGCTGGTGCGCGCCTCCGCCACCGCGAAACTTCTCGCCCTCAGTTGAGGGCGTGGCTGCGCCACAGCGCAGCGATCAGATCGGTCTGGGTGATCATGCCGGCCAGCCGGCCCTCGCCATCGGCCACCAGGGCCTCGTGGTGGAGCCCGTCCGAGAAGACGGGCAGAAGATCGACCAGCGGCGCCGCCGGCGAAACCACCACGATCTCACGCCGCATCACCTCGCCGACGACACGGCCGGCGCCGGCCAGCAGTTCGGCATGGCCGACGAGGCCCAGGATGCCGCCATCCGCCGCCGTCACCGGCATCGCGGCAAGCCGGCGGGCCAGCAGGCGGTCGCGCGCCTGGCCGACGCCTTCCTCGGGAATGCAGCCGATCACATCCCGCGACATGACATCGCCGCAGCGGATCGTGCCGTGCCGGCGCCGTTCCGCCTGAAGCTCGGCCTGATGAAGCAGGCTGACCAGATCGTCGCGGCTGACGTCGAGGACATCGTCATAGCGCGCCAGCACGTCATCGAGGTCGGCCGGGAGAATACCGGCCCGCGCCTGGGGCGGCGGATCTGCCGTCTCATGGGGGCTTGGCGCCAGCGGCGGGGCGCGGTGCGGATACCAATGTTTGGTCAGATTGTTGAACGCCCAGCCGACCGCGAGCAACGCCAGGGCATTCAGGCCGACCGGCAGCAGGGCGAAGGACCAGCCCGCCGCCGCAATCTCCGGCCCGCCGATGACCGCCGTCAGGGCGCTGGCCCCGCCCGGCGGGTGCAGGCAGCGGGCCAGGCTCATGATCGCGATCGCCGCCGCCACGGCCATGGCCCCGGCCAGCGTCGGATCGCCGATCAGCAGGCGGCAGGCGATACCCGCCAGGGCGGACAGGATATTGCCGCCGACAATCGACCAGGGCTGCGCCAGCGGACTGGCCGGCACGGCAAAGAGCAGCACCGCAGAAGCCCCCATGGGCGCCACCAGCAAAGGCAGGGCCACCGGCCCCGCCCCCACCTTGTCGCGCCACAGGTGGCTGACCAGCGTGGTCAGCATGATCCCGGTCAGGGCCCCGATGGCCGCCCGCAGCCAGCCCAGCCGGCCCGCCGGATCGAGATGACGGAAAGGCCCGATCATGCAGGATCAGCCCGGGCGATAGCACCGGCCGGGCGATAGAACAGGCCGAGTTGCAGGCTTTCGGCGATCCGCCCGGCCTTGGCCTGAAGGGCGGCGGCCAGGTCCGGCGCCATCATCTCCGCCGTCGTCGCCTGCCAGAGGGCCAGCCAGCGCTCGAAATGCGCCGGGGTGATCCGGGCGGCGTGCTTCAGATGCGCGGCCATGGGATTGCCCTTGTAACGCCCGCTGGCCCGCATCACCGACGACCAGAAATCGCCGAGCGTGTCCAGATGGCCCGGCCAATCGGCGATGGCATCGTTGAAGATCGGCCCGAGGTCGGCATCCAGCCGCACCCGGGCATAGAAGGCCGCGACCAGCCGGCGCAAATCATCGTCACCCATGGCGGCTGTCATCGTCCCGCTCCGGAAAACATGCATTTCAGATACACCTATTTCGCCGCGCTGGCGGGCGCAAGGGGAAAAGCTGTATTCTTGATGCATGTTTTACCCGGATAGGGCGCCGCCATGCGCCTGACGCGCTTTACCGACTATGCCCTGCGGGTGCTGCTCTATCTGGGCGCCCGGCCGGACCGCCTGTGTTCCATCGCCGAAATTGCAGCCGCTTATGGCATTTCCCAGAACCACCTGATGAAAGTGGTCAGCGATCTGGGACAGGCCGGGCTGGTGGCGAGCACGCGGGGCCGGACGGGCGGCATCCGCCTGGCGCGGCCGGCGGCAGAGATCAATGTGGGTTCAGTGGTGCGGCGGACCGAGGCCGGCACCGATCTGGCCGATTGCGGGCATTGCGTGATTGCCCCGGCCTGTGGGCTGACCGGCGTCCTGGCCGAGGCGCTGGCCGCCTTTCTGACCGTGCTGGACGGCTATACGCTGGCGGATCTTCTCACCCGCAAGGGCGACATCGGCCGCCTGTTCCCGGAGCGCGCGGCAACCCCCTGAGGGCCGCCGCGCAACAGGGCCTCAGCCGCCGACCGCCGGGGCCGCCACCGGGGCGACAATGGCCAGGGCCATGCCGGCCTTCACCAGCATCCAGACGATGATGGCGGCGCCGCCCATCCACACCAGGGTGCGCAGTGGGCCGATATTGGCCAGATAGATCAGGGTATAGACGAGACGGACCGCGATGAAGATCGCCGCCCATTGATCGAGCCAGGCGCGGTCCACGCCGGCGACCAGGCAGAGGATCACCGCCGCCGCGAAGGGCGCCACCGCCTCCAGGTGGTTCTGATGCGCCCAATAGGCGCGCTGGCGCCAGCCGGTCTGCTTTTCCAGCCAGACGCGGGGCGCATTATTGTCATAGCCCTTACCCGCCGTGACCTTGCCGACGATATTGGTCAAGGCCGGCATCAGAATGGCGATCAACACGCAAATCACTGCGATCGACATGGGTCTCTCCTCCCTTTTTTGGTCCCCAATGGCCGCAGGATGATCACGGCCCCCGGATTGCCGCAAGGGGGGATCTTCAGCGCCCGAAGGTGCGATCCGGTAATTCGCCCCGGGTCGCAAGGCGGAATTGCCCCTTGGGCCCTGTGATTTCCGCATGCAACCCGGCCTTGCCCTGCGATGGCTGCACGTCGATCCCGAGTCCGGCGCAGGCGGACGCGACGGCAAGCGGGTCCGGCGCGGTCAGGTCGAAGCGCTCCAGGCGAAGGCCGGCCGGTGCGCTGGCGGAAGGATGGGGGCAGGCCTGCCAATCGATCAGAAATGGGATCAATGCCCCGAATTCATGGCCGCCGATGCCCAGGATCGACCAGTCGAGGCGAAGCCCGTCCGGCCTGGTCCGGGTCATGGCGATTCGCCCGGGCGTGGCCAGTCCCGCTGCCGGCAGGCGCGCGGCCAGGCCCTCGAGATCGTCGCCCCGGGCGCACCAGCCGATGAGGGAGGGTTGCGCCAGGCCCGCCACCAGCGCGCCCAGGGTGCCGGCCCCGTCCTGCAGGGGATCGGGCGCCAGGATTTCGAGATAGAGGCCGGGGCCAAGCCCGGCCAGGGCATTGCGCGTGCCAAAGCCCGGGTGCCGCCCGCCCACCGCGGCCCGCACCCCGGACAGGGCTTCCAGATCGGCGATCCCCCGATCGAGATCGGCCACGGCCCAGATCAGATGGTCCAGCCGATCAGGGCGCATCATGGCCCGCCTCGGCCGCCAGAATGGCGCGCAGGCCTTCGCGATAGGTCGGATAGCGCAGTTCGAAGCCCAGTTCCCGCTTGATCCGGGCATTGGAGACCCGTTTCGATTCGGCCCAGAAGCTCCGACCCATGGGGGTCATGGCCGCTGCCGCGAAATCGACGCGGGGCAGGCGCGGCAGGCCGAGGAGATCGCAGGCGAAATCCTGCACCTCGACCGAGGCGCAAGCCTCGTCGTCGCAGACATTATAGACCCGCCCCGGGTCCGGCCGGGCCATGGAGGCGCGCAAGGCCCGCGCCAGATCAAGGACATGGATGCGGCTGAACACCTGGCCCGGCTTTACCACGGCCTGGGCCCGGCCCGCGCGCAATGGCTCGAAGACGCTGCGCCCCGGGCCATAGATGCCGGGCAGGCGGAAGACATGCAGCGGCAGGCCGGTGGCAAGCCAGCCCGCCTCCGCCGCCACCCGACGGGCGCCGCGCTCGCCGACCGGGGCAAGCGGCGTTTCCTCGTCCACCCAGCCGCCGGTATGGTCGCCATAAACCCCGGTGGTGGAGAGATAGCCCGCCCACAAAATGCCCGAATGCCGGCGCAGATCCTGGCCATGAAGCTCGAGAACCGGGTCCCCCGCCCCATCCGGCGGCACCGTTGCCAGGAGATGGCTGGTGCCGGCCAGCACGGCGTCGAGATCGGCCAGCGGCCGGCCCGGGTCGAGGACATGAGCCTCGATCCCCCGGGCGCGCAGGGCCGCCGCCTTCTCGGGGCTGCGGGTGGTGCCGGCCATGGTGAAGCCATCGCCGCGCAAAAGTTCGGCCAGCGCCAGCGCGGTGTAACCGAGACCGAAACAGAACAGACGGGTCATCCGTGACCTTGCATCGAAAGCATCGAAAGAGGACTGTAGGCGCCATGTCGCCCCTGAAACAAGCTGCCGCCGCCCTCGGGCTCTGTCTTGCCGCTGCCGGCCCCGCCCATGCCATCACCTATGGCGAATGCGTGGCGCTGGTGAACCGCAATCCCGCCGATGGCTTCAATGCCGCCATCGCCTGGACCAAGACCAGCGACGATCCCGGCGCCCAGCATTGCGCGGCGCTGGCCGAAGTCGCCCTGAAGCGCTATGGCGCGGCCGGCGACCGGTTGAACCGGCTGGTCGAACAGATGGACAATCCCTATGAGGCCGCAGCCCTGCTCGGCCAATTGGGCAATATCCGCCTGCTGGACAATAAGCCGGATCTTGCCGTGAAGGCCTTCAACCTGGCCCTGCGCAATACGCCCAACAACCCGGATCTGCTTGCCGACCGGGCCCGGGCCCATGCCGCATTGAATGATTGGCCGCGCGCCGCTGCCGATCTCGATGCCGCCGTGCAATTGAATGACAGCGATCCCGAATTGCTGTTGTTGCTGGCGACCGCGCTGCGCGAGGCCGGCAAATTGCCGGAAGCGAAGAGTGCCATAGCCCGCGCCTATGCGCTGGCGCCGCGCGATCCCGCCGTATTGCTGGAGCGCGGGCGCATCCGTCTCCTCGACGGCGATCGCAAGGGTGCCGCCGCCGACTGGAAGGAAGTCGCCGCCACCGCCCCGGCCGGGCCGCTGCGCGATGCCGCCAATACCAGCCTGAAGGCCCTGGACAAGAAGAAATAGGCAGGCTCAGCCCAGCGCCGCCTGCCATTCGGCGCGCACGGTCTCATCCGTTTCCCCGGCCAGCCGGTGGCTTTCCGCCACAACCCCGCCCAGCCGGGCCAGGGCCCAGACCGCCATGCCACGCACCAGCGGGCTGGCATCGTCCAGCCGCGCCGCCACCAGCGGGCGAAACTCCACCCGGCCTGAATTGCCCATGGCGATCAGCACATTGCGGATGAAACGGGCGCGCCCGATGCGTTTCACCGGGGTGGTGGCGAAGCGCTGGCGGAACGCCGCATCGTCGAGCCCAACCAATGCCGCCAGGAGGGGCGCGGCCAGATCGGCGCGCTCCGCCAGCTTGGCATCCCGCGACGCGCTGGCCCATTTGTTCCAGGGGCAGACGGACAGGCAATCGT
>Ga0075012_10004053_pt1 | contig 13727 bp, 9 predicted proteins | sample All_14_2_FD_71474 | JGI IMG/M metagenome (GOLD analysis project Ga0075012, IMG submission 71474) | Freshwater microbial communities in response to fracking from Pennsylvania, USA - Allegheny Zone_MetaG_DW_15 | ecosystem: Environmental > Aquatic > Deep subsurface > Groundwater > Drilled... | reverse complement strand
CACCAACACTGTACTCACAACAGAAAAAATTGAAAAATAACATGTATAATGGAATATCATAGAAGGAGAAGGTAGTTGCCTCTATTTTTCTGTTGTTGGCGGAGATCCGTATGTATGGTAAATCAAGCGTTGAGACTTAGGACTTAAATCTCCGGAAGGAATATTCAAACCATCTCTCTTAAGCCAATTTTTTAGCGTGTGCGGATCAATTCCATATTCAGAAGCAATTTCTTTCCGGGTCTTGGTTGGACGAATAAATTTTTCACTGTCGCCGTCTGGTTGTTTTTGGTGATTCATAATTTGGGACTTGTTAAAAGTAGATTTACAAAGATACTCCCCTTTAACCGTCTACAAAAGGACAGAAAAGTTAAATTCAATACGAGCAGATTTTCCGACTTTGCGCCTTGAACCAACACGTTTTGATCTGCCATGTACGATAAACGCCTCTTCGACTACCTCTACCAACAACAGCAGAACAGTCCACTCGAAAAAGCCTTTGGCCAAAAAATAAAGGACGAGTGGCGCTATCTATCCACCAACGATATGGTCAGGCTGGTCAACCAAACCAGCGTCGGACTGCTGCAACTGGGATTGCGCCCGGGTGATAAGGTCGCCACCGTAGTCTATCAAACCACCCCGGAATGGGTGGCCCTTGATTTTGCCTTGTTGCAAATCGGTGTCATCAATGTTCCCATGTACCCGACCATCAGTTTTCGGGAATATGAATACATTTTAAACGAATCTGAGGCAAAATATTGCTTCGTCGGCGAAGGCGACCTGCTGGATAAAGTATTGACCGCCAAGGAAAAGACCCCTGGCCTGCAAGAGGTTTTCAGCTTTCATCCAATGGCAGATGTGCGTTGCTGGACGGAGCTGCATGCCCCGGAAAATGCAGATCTTGCTGAAGTGGAACGCATCAAAAACAGCATTCAGCCCGATGACCTGGCGACCATCATCTACACTTCCGGCACAACAGGCAGTCCCAAAGGCGTTATGCTCACCCACCGCAATATTGCTTTCAATGTTGAGGAGGTCGGCAGACTTGTACCCGTCGTTTCAGGCGACCGGGTTTTGAGTTTCCTGCCGGTCAGCCACGTGTACGAGCGAGTGGCTGTTTATCTGTTCACAGCGGCCGGTACCAGTGTTTCATTTACCGGAACGGATAATTTAGGCGGAGAAACCGGGGATTTTCAGGCCATAAAACCTCATTTTTTTACCTGCGTACCGCGCCTTCTGGAAAAAGTGTACGACCGGATCTACAATAAAGGGCTAGAGCTTTCCGGACCAAAACGATGGCTGTTCTTCTGGGCATTGAACCTCGCGGAAGACTGGGAATTTGATAAAAAATATACCGGCCTTAAAGCGCTTCAGTGGAAAATCGCAGACCGGCTCATTTTCTCCAAATGGCGCGCCGGCCTGGGTGGCTGTGTAAAAGGCCTGAGCACCGGCGCAAGTGCCTGCCCACTGCGGGTTTTGCGCACCTTCAATGCAGCTGGGATCCCGGTGCGGGAGGTGTATGGCCTGAGTGAAGTGGCCCCAGGCTTATCAATTAATGGTTTTGGGGCCGGAGAAGCCATGTTAGGTACTGTTGGGGCGGCCATCCATGGGGTAGAACTCCATGTGGAAGAGGGGCCCGATTTCCGGCCCGGCGAAGGAGAAATCCTGGCCAAAACGCCCGGACTGATGCTTGGCTATTATAAAAAGCCCGAGCAAACCGCCGAAATGATCCGGGTGATCAAAGGGGAGCGCTGGCTCGCTACCGGAGATGTCGGGATGTTCGTGGAAGGTCCGAATGGCAAGAAATTTTTAAAAATTACAGACCGAAAAAAGGAGCTCCTTAAAACCAGTGGTGGAAAATATGTGGCCCCGACGCCCATTGAGTCCATGCTAAAAGAACACCATTTGGTAGAGCAGGCTATGGTGGTCGGCGAAAATATGAAGTTTGTATCTGCTCTTATCGTGCCCTCCGTAGAAGGTTTACAGGACTGGTGTAAAAAGCACGATTTGCCCTGGACAACCCTTCCGGAAATGATTCAAAATCCGAAAGTGCTGCACCGATATGAAATGCTCCTTGAACGGGTAAATCCGCATTTCAGCCATGTGGATCAACTTAAAAAATTCGCGCTGGTATCCGCTCCATGGGAAGCTGTGAAAACAGATGGATCCGAAGCAGAACTCACCCCAACCCTTAAAATGAAGCGCCGTGTGATCCTTCAAAAATGCAGCAGGCAAATTGAAGAGATGTATCGATAAGTTGGGGTTATCGCGCGGAAGTAGTGGGAGTGATTTAAGTTGGCGCCCTTCGTTTTTTAAGACAAACAAAGGATATGCATCTGCTGTGCCAAACTTACTCAAACACGCTCTACTTTTGCGTCCTAAATCTTGATGTCTGACATGAGTAAGAAACAGAAAAAAACCACACAACCAAACAAAGCAACAAGTTCAGCCCCTAAGCCGATCTCTAAAAGGCTTCTTTTTGGGGCCCTTGGACTTGTGCTCCTGGGTGGGGGATATGCTGTCTGGAAGATTTGGCTGAGCGAGCCGGAAGGCTACCAACCTGGCGAGTTACACGTTATAGAAGAAACGCTGGAGGCTAAAAATCCTTTGCTCCAGCTACTGGAAGCAGAGGAGACCGGTATTGATTTTCAGAATAAAATCATTGAAACCAAGACAAACAACTTTATCACCAACATCAATGTCTACAATGGGGGAGGAGTTGCTGTCGCAGATGTGAACAATGATAACCTTCCAGACCTCTACTTCGTATGCAGTAACGGGCAAAATCGCCTATATCTGAACGAAGGAAATATGAAATTCAAGGATATCACCGAATCTGCCGGACTGGCTTCTGAGGAGGGATTTGAGACCGCCGTAGCAGCGGTAGATATCAATGCCGATGGATTTCTGGATTTTTACGTGTGTCGTGCCGGCCCGTTTGAAAACAACGAACGGCGCAATAAACTCTACATCAACAACGGGCTCGCCGGAGGCAAGGTTTCTTTTACCGAACGATCCAAAGAGTTTGGCCTCGACGATATGAGTGCTTCTACCGGAGCCAACTTTTTCGACGGGGATGGAGATGGAGACCTGGATCTTTATCTCCTAAATTATCCCAAAGATCCTGCGTATGCCAATAAAATAGAATCCAGACCAGGCCCTGACGGAGTCATGATCCCAAATCTGGCGCCCAAAGACGCGCTTGACTCTGACCGCTTTTACCGCAATGAAGGCGGCGCAAAGTTCAGCGATATCTCCAAAGAAGCAGGCATCTGGAACCGCGCATTTGGCCTCAGTGTCTCTGTATCCGATATCAACCGCGACGGGCATCCGGATGTCTACGCCGGCAATGACTTCCTGCAACCGGACCTGCTGTACATCAACTCGGGTAAAGGAACCTTTTCCAATCAATTGTCCAATTACTTTCGGCACAGTACCCAGTTTACCATGGGTACCGACCTCTCGGACTTCGACAACGATGGTCTGGTCGATCTTTTTGCCGTGGATATGATGCCGGCCACCAATTACCGGCACAAGTCACTCAAGATCTCCAATACCAATAGTTTGCAGCTCAGTTTGATTCAAAACGGGATTTTTGAACCTGTCACCCACAATGTCCTCCAGCGCAACAACGGCAATGGAACCTTTAGCGATGTGGCCTGCCAGGCCGGCGTTTTCAGAACAGACTGGTCCTGGAGTGGGCTGGTTGCCGACTATGACAATGATGGTCTCCGCGACATTTATGTGACCAATGGTTATCGCCGCGAAATTCACCACATTGACCATGCGGAATTTGTAAAAGAGCTGAAAAAAACCAAAAGCAATCAGCAGATCCTGGAGCAATACAAAACGCTGGACGACTACCTCAATACGTTGCCCTCTTTCAAGATCCGCGATTTCATTTATCAAAACAAAGGCGATTGGAAATTTGAAGATAAAAGTGGGGAATGGGCTACGATGAAAGGTACCTGGTCCTGCGGTGCTGCCTGGGCAGATCTCGACAATGACGGCGATCTGGATCTGGTGGCCAATAACCTGGAAGACCCGGCATTTGTCTTCAAAAACCTTTCCCGGGAGCAAAACAAAGGAAACTACCTGCAAGCCAAACTCCGCGGAAGTCCGCAAAACCCATTTGCCGTTGGCGCTTCTGTGCTCATTGAATTCAGTAACGGAAAAAAACAATATCAGGAGATCAGCCCTAACCGGGGCATCTTCTCCTCCTCCGAACACCTGATCCATTTCGGGGTCGGCCAAGAGACCCAGGTAAACAAACTCAGTGTTCGCTGGCCGGATGGGAAAACACAGACGCTGACCAACGTGCCCACGAATCAACGCCTCCAACTGGACTGGAAAAATGCAGCGGGATATGTCGCTTCGCTGGTACCAATGGAGGCAAATCAAAACCTGTTGAAAGAAACAACGGCCCAGTCCGGAGTCGCTTTTACACACAAGGAAAACCGCTACAACGACTTCGAAAACTTTCCGCTGATGCCCTGGAAGGAAAGTGAGCTCGGCCCACTCACCGCCAAAGGCGATGTAAATGGGGATGGTCTGGAAGACTTTTTTGTTGGAAACTCCTTCAACAGCCCCGCCGCTCTTTATTTGCAAACCCCTGATGGCAAGTTCAAAGCAACGAATCAGGCGCTCTGGGATGCCGAAAAAGTGCACGAAGACCATGGCGCCGTCTTTTTTGATTTCGACGGAGATGGGGACCAGGACCTGTTTGTGGTAAGCGGTGGCTTTGATGCACCTGCACAAGGCCGCGACAAGCTCTGGCAGAACCGCTTGTACCTCAATGACGGAAAAGGCAATTTCTCCCGTTCCAACTCCACATTGCCAGGCAATATTGCTGATTTGGGACTGCGTGTGGTCGCTCACGACTATGATGGCGACGGTGATCAGGACTTGTTTATCGGAGGCCGATTGGTGCCCGATAAATGGCCGCTTGCCCCCCGTAGCATGGTGCTGCGCAATGACCGCAGCAAGATGACCGATGTAACAGACCAGGTTGGGGGCGACTTTGCCCGTTGTGGCATGGTCACGGATCTCGCCTGGGTCGATCTCGACAAGAATGGCCAGGCAGAACTCGTCGCGGTCGGCGAATGGATGCCGGTCTCTGTGTTCAAACTCAGTGGCGGCAAACTCAGCAATGTTACGGAACAGTTTGGCCTGGGTAAAAGCAATGGCCTCTGGTACAGCCTTGAGGTGGCTGACCTGGATCAGGATGGTGACCTGGATCTGGTGACCGGAAATTTCGGACTAAACACCCGCTTTACCGCCAGCCAGGAGGCGCCATTTGGTTGTTATGCCAAAGACTTTGACAACAACGGCACCATCGACCCGATTGTAACGCAGTACGAGGGTAAAAACAACTTCCCGCTGGTGCAAAAAGAGGTGATGGTCAAGCAAATGCCAAGCCTTAAAAAAAGATACCTGTACGCTTCCGTTTATTCCGAAGCAACCATTGAGGAAATGTGGGGGAAAGACTTGAAAGACGCGCTGCAACTCCAGGCTTATAGCCTGGAAACCTGCTGGTGGGAAAACCAGGGCGGGAAATTCGTTCGCCGCAGTCTGCCTTTTCAGGCTCAAGTCTCTGCTATTCAAGGCATTATTGCAGAAGATCTCAATGGAGACGGCCACCTTGACCTGCTTTTGGCCGGCAATAAATATGGCATGGAAGTGGGCACCGGCCGCTATGATGCCGGCAATGGCGTGTTCCTTTCCGGCGACGGAAAGGGCAATTTCAACTGGATCAACAACCTTCAGGCTGGTTTCTGGGCCATGCGGGAAGCACGCGATATTGCCTTGCTGCGGGGCGCCAGCGGAAAGCGAACGATCCTGGTGGCCAACAACAACAGTGCGCTGCAGGTCTTTGGGCAGTAAATCTGTCGTGTACGGCTTGAATAATAAAACTCAGCGGGTGACTTGATGCGACCCGCTGAGTTTTATTTTAAGCGGTAGGATGGATATTACTCACTTCAATTAAAGTAAGTATCGTACGGATTCTGGTCCTTCAAAGGCTGCTGCCGCTCCTGCTTTACCGGAGGCTCGGGCATCTGACCTCCATCGCCTTGTGTTGGCTTCTGGGTGCTTTCCAGTTCTTCAAACTCCACAAACTCTTCTTCCACCGGGGTACTTTCTGCCGCACCAAACTGCTGGCGCAATTGTTCCATTTTTCGGTAGCCAATGGCTTTCAGCAAAAGGTACAAACAGAAAAAAGGGAACACCAGCACGGCAAGTGTCAAAGAAAGCAAGGCGCTCAATGGGTTGGTCCTCAAAGAGATAAGCCAGGATTTTATAGTGTCAGGAAAAACACGCCAGTTGATGATGAGTGTCAGCACCAAAAGTGCCGGAGCGGCCCATAGCAGCAAAGAATAAAGTCCCTGCAAAAGATAATAGCCGCCTACAACGAATAGAATTGTAAAAGCCAGGCAGCCTAATCCGCCCCCTGGAAACTGATTCAAATTGCGGCCGCCATTAGAAAATGAATAGATCATGGCTCAAAGGTCGGTTTCCCCCAACTTCAAAATGGTAGAAAATTCGTCGGAACCCACGGGCATAACCGACAAACGTGCGTTTCGCACCAAAAGGAGCTGTTGCAAATCCGGGTGAGCCTTGATCTCTGCCAAGGTTACCGGACGGGTAAAAGGCTTCAGCGGCTCCAGATCCACGCAGGACCAATCGCCCGATTCTGCCGTTGGGTCAGGATAGAATTCCCGTACCACGCGGGCGATGGCTACCACCTCCAGACCGATGTTGGAATGATAGTAAAGACAAAGATCACCCACTTTCATTGCACGTAAATTGTTGCGCGCCTGATAGTTGCGCACACCGTCCCATCGGCCGCGGCCCTCTTTTACAAGTTGGTCGTAGCTATATACATCGGGTTCAGATTTGACAAGCCAGTAGTTCATATTGTTGATGACAGTGGGTTGGTTTTGAGCGAATTTTAGTTCTTTTTGACCAGTTTTTTCAAAAAGGCGCCTTTTGGAGTTTGAATTTCAAGCAGGTAAACTCCCTCCGGCAATCCATTCAATGAAATTTCTGCGGCTCCTTCATAGGTTTTTAGCACCTGGCCAAACGGGTTAAACACCCTGATCTTCTCAATGTTTTCTGCCTCCAAAAACAATTGATCCGCGGTCGGGTTGGGAAAGATCTTTATTTGTTCAGAATCGGAAGGCTCTGTGCTTTTCACAAAAAGACTACAATCGGCGTCCCCGGGAAAGCTCAGCAAAGAATCCCGGAAACAGATCAAGTCGCCCCCCGGAGGTGGATCCACGAAACCCGGACGGGCAAACAGGTACACCCCGGAACCAATTCGCTCATAAATTGGTCCCTGCATAAAACAGGAGCCGAATCCGGCGGGGTGTACCCATTGCACCTTGAGCTGCTGGTTGCCAACATTCAAAAAAGTAAGGGAGTCGATCCGCAGCGAGATCAATTCATGGGCATCGGGACAATAAGAGTACAGGGTATCTCCGGTGTTTTTACTGAAATCATACAGCGGGAAAAACTGCGCCGAATCCGGCTCAAAAACATAGACTTTTTGGCCTTCTTGCCAGAGGTAATGCCGTTTTAGGCCATATTCAAGGATAGAATTGCCATTGTTTACTACATATTTTTCCCAGATCTGACTGCAAGAGCGATTCTGGATAAGGGTGTCTTGCTCTTTGGTAAATGTGCGGTATTCCGCTTCCGGATCCGGAAAAAAATCTTCCTGCCAGTAGAGCCAATGGGCGCCGACAGACCAGTTTTGTCCACTCAGGAAAAAGGGCGTGCAAACGATCAGAAGCAGGGTCAACGGGTGTTTCATGGCAGTAGATTTTGGCAGGGAGAACAACCTTTACAGGGCGGCTGAAACCGCCTTTTGCTGGCCCATTTTCAGGCGCGGGTGGTAAAGATAAATGGTCTCTTTGAGGTACTCGGTATCCAGGTGGGTATAGATCTCTGTGGTCGTAATGCTCTCATGACCCAGCATATCCTGCACCGCTTTAAGATCGGCCCCGCCCTCCACCAGGTGTGTAGCAAAAGTGTGCCGGAATGTGTGCGGGCTGATGTTTTTCAAGACACCTGCTTTCGCCGCAAATTCCTTGACCAATAAAAACACCATGACCCGACTCATTTTGCCCCCGCGACGATTGAGAAAAACCACGTTTTCCGCTTCTTTTTGAATGTTTGTCTGCAGGTTTCGAACGTTTTCCAGGTAAATTTTCAAAAACTTAACCGCCTCAGCGCCAATCGGCACGAGACGTTCTTTATCATTCTTCCCTACTACTTTTAAAAAATTAGCCTCCAGAAAAAGCTGGGTAAGCCGAAGATTCACCAGCTCACTTACCCGCAAGCCGCAGGCATACAACATTTCCAGAATCGCCCGGTTCCGTTGCCCCTGCGGATCCGAAAGGTCCACCGCATTTAGTAAAGCCTGCACCTCATGGACGCTGAGCACTTCCGGGATCTTTCGGCGCAGGCGTGGACTTTCAAGCAACTCTGTCGGGTCCTCATCGAGTAGATCTTCCACCAACAGGTACTTGTAAAAAGCCCTGAGTCCGGAAATCAGCCTGGACTGGGTACTGGCTTCCAGGCCCAGTTGATTGGCCCATAAAATAAACTGGGTAAGGTCATCCGGTTTGACCAAAAGAGGAGGCAATACACGTCCTTCCAGTTCAAGCCATTGCACAAATTTACCCACATCATTGAGATAGGCCTCAATGGTATGAGGGCTCATAGAACGCTCGAGCAACAGGTAAGCACGGAAAGAATGGATGGCATTTGGCCAGTTCATGAGCACGAAGATAGGAGGATAAAAGGTCTGGTTGGCTTAAGCTCACGTTAATCCGCCGGGCACAACGCAGGGGTTTATACTTTTGTGACCGTTACTATCTTTTCCTTACTTCTTATGAATCCTCGTCGCATCAAATTAATTATCGGGCTGATGACGCTGGCATTGGCTGGTATTATCTGTTTGCAGATCTATTGGATCGGATGGAATATCCGTCTGAACGAGGAGCAGTTCGACAAAAACGTGTTCTCCGCCCTCAACCGGGTGGCCAGCAAACTTCAGTATTACGAAGAAGTGCGGGTCCTGGAGGCGCTGAATGCTTCGCAGGACAACCGAAACATCCGGAGGGCCGCGCAACAATTAGAGAATGGATTTTCAAAACGACGTTTGGGAAACCAGTCCTCCGACACCCTGCCCAACCCTGGGGCCGGCGGCCAGGGATTTGAGAGTAACGTGACCCTCTGGGAATACATGAAGGTTAGCCAACTGGTGGATTCCAAACCGCTGGCAGAACGAATTCCACTGGATATGCTGGCAAAATCCATTCGGGAGGAGATAGAAAGCCGGGGAGTCCGTTCGGAATATCAATACGGCGTTTATTCAAAAGCAAGGGGTAGTTATGTAATTGTAAATGATCACTTTGTGGTGGAAGATAACGGCCCTCAGATCGCCCAGGGCGGCGCACCCACACTTTTTAATTCGCCCTACAAGGTGGCCCTTTTTACCCAGGATATCGAATCTCCGGGCGACCTGTCCTTATATTTTCCAAACCGCACCCGCATCGTGCTCGGCTCAGCGCTTGGAATGCTTTCCCTCTCTGTGGTCTTTACCGGGATTGTGCTCTTTTGCTTCGGCTATACCATCCAGGTCATTTACCGGCAAAAACAACTCTCGGAGATGAAAACGGATTTCATCAACAACATGACCCACGAGTTTAAAACCCCGATCGCTACCATCTCTCTTGCCGCCGACAGCATTAGAAGTCCCATGATCCTGGGCAATCCGGATAAGATCAAACGGTTTGTGGACATTATCCGGCAGGAAAATCGGCGCATGAACAGTCAGGTGGAACGCGTGTTACAAATGGCCCTGATCGACAAAAAGGATTTTGAACTGAGCCTGAGTGACTTGAATCTGCATGAAGTCATTGAACAGGCAGTTGGCAATTTCAGTCTTCAGGTGGAACGACGCGAAGGGAGTTTGCGAACAGATCTCCAGGCCACTAACCCGGTGATCGAAGGCGACTCAACCCATATCGCCAGTGTGATCCACAACCTGTTGGACAATGCCAATAAATACAGTCCGGAAAAGCCTGATATCACCATCAGCACCCGTACGGTTCCCATGGGGGTAGAAATTACCGTGACCGACAAAGGAATGGGCATCAGCAAGGAGGTGCGGAAACACATTTTCGACAAATTCTACCGCGAACACACGGGTAATGTGCACGATGTGAAGGGTTTTGGCTTAGGACTCAGTTATGTCAAAGCCATCATGACGGCCCACAAAGGGCTGGTGGATGTGCACAGTGAACCAGGTAAAGGGAGCAGTTTTGTGCTGACGTTTCCGGCATAGGGAGCCTCGGACATTCAACCCTTGATTGCCCCTGAATCGAATGACTTTAATGACAAAATGACAAATACCCTTTTCTCCCGCGAATTCGGCGCCGGCTCACCGGTACTCATCCTGCATGGGCTTTTTGGCTTTTCTGACAACTGGCAAACCATTGCTAAGGGCCTGGCGGATCATCATCTGGTGGTCACCCCCGATTTACGGAACCATGGTCGGTCACCACATTTACCGACGCATTCCTACCCCGAAATGGCCGAGGATTTAAAAGCATTCATGGAAGAAAAATGGATGTTCCATGCCGCCGTGATCGGGCATAGCATGGGTGGAAAAGCAGCCATGCAGCTAGCCCTCCATTATCCCGACATGGTAGAAAAGCTGATCGTGGTGGATATTGCCCCCGGACAAGCTGAGGACAATCACAGCGGCATTTTTGAAGCCCTGATGGGTTTGGATCTGTCCACTATGACGGATCGAAAGAGCGCCGAAGCCTACCTCGGGGAGCGAATTCCAGATCTGGGCACCCGGCAGTTTTTATTGAAAAATATCACCCGGGAGGAAAACGGCACTTTCGCCTGGAAAATGAACCTGCCCGTACTCTGGAAGCACTTTTCCGACATATTAGCCGGGGTAAAAGGAGATCAGGCATTTAATAAACCAACCCTTTTTGTGCGCGGCAGCCGCTCCAATTATGTTCAGGATAGTGATTGGGAGGGCATCAAATTGCTTTTCCCACAGGCAGAGCTGGTCACCATAGAAGGCGCCGGGCATTGGGTACATGCCGATAAACCACAGGAATTACTGGAGGTCTTGAAACAATTCTTAGATCAGAAAGCCTAGGAGCTGGGGGTCTGGTTAAAGCAGAGTTGGAATTTTTTCGAATTGAAATAAACTCCAACCCTGCGTTTAGCTCAACCGCTCCCAAATCCCCGCAATGCCCTGTCCGCCGCCCACACAAGCGGTTACCAGGCCATATTTCTGGTTACTTCTTCGCATTTCGTTCAGGATCTGAATGCTGAGTTTGGCGCCCGTGCAACCGAGCGGGTGACCCAGCGCGACTGCACCGCCATTTACATTCACAATATCCGGATTCAACCCGGCCTCTTTAATGACCGCTAAGGCCTGCGCAGCAAAGGCCTCGTTGAGTTCGATGGCTTGAATGTCATCGAGTTTTAGCCCGGCTTGTTTGAGGGCTTTTGGAATGGCCGCGCAGGGGCCAATCCCCATATAGATGGGTTCAACCCCGGCCACCGAGCAGGATGCAAGTCGCGCAATTGGTTGTAAACCAAGCGATTTGACCATCTCTTCCGACATAACCAGCACGAAAGCAGCACCGTCTGAGGTTTGAGAAGAGTTGCCGGCGGTAACCACCCCACCTTGCGCAAATGCCGGGCGGAGTTTAGCCAGTCCTTCCACCGTGGTGTCACGCCGAACGCCCTCATCGGTATCCATCGTGATGACCCGTTCTTTCCGTTTGTCATTTTCAACCCACACCTCCGGCACTTGTACCGGCACAATTTCCCCTTTGAATTTTCCGGAATCAATAGCGGCTCCGGCTTTTTGATGGCTCCGTGCGCTGAATTCATCGGCCGCTTCCCGGCTGATGTTCCATTTTTTTGCCACAGCTTCCGCTGTCAGACCCATCCCTACAAGATAGTCCGGCGTATCTTTGGCGATGTTATAGTTGGGGGCCAGTTTATACCCGGTCATGGGAATGAGCGACATACTTTCGGCGCCGCCTGCAATGTAGCATTGACCCATGCCGGCACGGATCTTGGCCACGGCAATACTGATAGTCTCGAGGCCGGAAGCACAGTAGCGGTTCACGGTCATACCCGGCACCTCTTTGCCCAGTGCACGATTGGAAATTAGGCGACCGATCTGAAGTCCTTGTTCGCCTTCCGGATTGGCACAACCTACAATACAATCGTCCACCAGTTTGGGGTCGAGGGCAGGCACGGAGGCCATGAGGTGTTTGATAATGTCGACCGCGAGATCATCAGAGCGATAGCCTTTAAAACTACCTTTGCCGGCTTTGCCGATGGCGGAACGAAATCCTGCTACGATATATGCTTCTTGCATTTTAAAAAAATTTGGAGGTTCGGGTGGACTTAAAAGTAAGACTTTTCGGCACTAAGCCAATCGTCCATAATTCAGGGTCCGCCTAACTTACGCCTCAAAAGTACGTTGTTCAGTAATTATCCTTTTGAAACCTTTTGGCCACTTTTGAAACAGTTTTTAGATGAATCTGTTTTGGCCTCGCATCACCTGTTTGAATGAAACACCTTTCCTATCTCTACAAGTTTTTCTGGAAGTACCGCTGGCGTGTTTTGCTGGGCATTCTCTTTGTATTGCTTAAAAACTACTTTGCGGTATGGCAGCCGAAGGTGATCGGCGATGCATTGAACACGGTGGTTCGGGAAGTTGCCTCCTACAAGGCCAGAGGGGGTATTACCGCTCATCCGGAAGCGATGGGCGAATTGGGTGGCCAGATCGCCTGGTTTGGTGCAGGGGTGATCGCACTGGCACTGTTGATGGGCGTTGCGATGTTTTTTATGCGTCAGACCATTATTGTGGTCAGTAGGCTTATTGAGTACGACATGCGCAAGGAAATTTACGCGCACTACCAGTCGCTTGACCTCGCATTTTACAAAAGAAACGCTACCGGCGACCTCATGTCCCGCATCTCAGAGGATGTTTCGAAGGTGCGTATGTTCCTCGGTCCCACCATTTTGTATGGATTGGATCTGGTTTTTCTTTTTATACTGGCTATTTCTTCCATGCTCCGGGTGAGTGTTGAACTAACCCTTTGGTCACTATTGCCCCTGCCGTTTTTGAGTATTTCGATCTATTGGGTGAGTACCCTGATCAATCGCCGCAGCGAAAAAATTCAGCAGCAACTCGCCTCGCTCACCAGTACGACCCAGGAAGTGTACAGCGGCATCCGCGTGGTGAAAAGTTATGTCCAGGAACGGGCGATGGGACGTTGGTTTGCAGACCAAAGCGAGGAATACCGAAAAAAATCGCTCGAACTGATCCGGATTGACGCGTTCTTTTTCCCGCTGATGGCCTTGTTGATCGGCGTTAGCACCATCATCACGGTCTATGTGGGTGGACTTCAGGTGGTTGCCGGAAAGATCAATCCGGGCAACATCGCTGAGTTCGTTATTTACATCAACATGCTTACCTGGCCCGTGACGGCTATCGGCTGGATCGCCTCGCTGACCCAACAGGCCGCCGCTTCTCAAAAAAGGATCAATGAGTTCCTGAATACAGCGCCCACGATCACGAATCCGGTTGCAGGCAACCATCAAAGTTCCACCCCGGCTCGTCTCCGCGGACATATCCAGTTTAAAAACGTCTCGTTTGTATATCCGGATAC
>Ga0075012_10004052_pt1 | contig 13728 bp, 12 predicted proteins | sample All_14_2_FD_71474 | JGI IMG/M metagenome (GOLD analysis project Ga0075012, IMG submission 71474) | Freshwater microbial communities in response to fracking from Pennsylvania, USA - Allegheny Zone_MetaG_DW_15 | ecosystem: Environmental > Aquatic > Deep subsurface > Groundwater > Drilled... | reverse complement strand
TTCATCCCCCTCTACGTCTCCAACTTCTGCGCCAACCACTGCGCCTACTGCGGCTTCAACCGGACCAACGCCATCCACCGCCGCACCCTCAGCCTGGCGGAGGTCGAGGCCGAGGCCAGGGCCATCGCCGCCACCGGGATGCAGCACATCCTCTTTCTCACCGGCGAAGCGCCGGCGGCGACGCCGATGGACTACCTGCTCGACGTCGCCGCCTGCCTGAAGAAGCATTTCGCCTCGGTGTCGCTCGAGATCTACCCGCTGGACGAGGAGGCCTACCGCCAGCTGCGGCGGCGAGGGGTGGACGGTATGACCCTGTTCCAGGAGACCTACGACGAGGAGGTCTACCGCCGGGTCCATCTCGCCGGCCGCAAGACCGACTTCCGCTGGCGCCTCGACGCCCCGGAACGGGGGACGCGGGCCGGATTCCGGGCGGTCAACATCGGCGCCCTGCTGGGCCTGGCCGAGCCGCGGCGGGACATCTTCCTCACCGGGCTCCACGGCCGCTGGCTGGCCGACACCTACCTCGACACCGAGGTGTCGTTCTCGCTGCCCCGGTTCAACCGCACCGGCACCGCCTTCGAGCCGACAGGCCTGGTCGACGACCGGACCTTCGTCCAGTTCATGACCGCCCTGCGGCTGTTCCTGCCGCGGGCCGGGATCACCATCTCGACCCGGGAGAGCGCCCGCTTCCGTGACCGGCTGCTGCACCTCGGCGCCACCCGCTACTCGGCCTCCTCCAGGACCGGGGTCGGCGGCTACGCCGCGGCCGAGGACCCGGACAGCCGCCAGTTCGAGATCACCGACACCCGGACGGTGAACGAGGTGGTCGCGGCGATCGTCGCCGGCGGCTGCCAGCCGGTATTCAAGGACTGGGACACGATCGGATGAGGATCGCCATCGCCGGGGCCGGCGGCATCGGCTCCAACGTCGCCGTCAACCTGGTGCGCAGCGGCGTCGCGGCCCTCAAAATTGTCGATTTCGACCGGGTCGAGGCCGGCAATCTCAATCGCCAGTTCTATTTCCACGACCAGATCGGCCGACTGAAGGTCGAGGCGTTGGCGGTCAACCTCCGCCGCATCCGCCCCGATCTCGACCTCGAAACCGTGGCGATCCGGCTCGATGCCGGCAACTGCCTCTCGCTCCTCGGCGACTGCCCGCTGGTGGTGGAGGGGCTCGATGCGGCCGGGGCCAAGAAGATGCTGCTCGAGGGCCTGGCCGCCGGCAACCGGACCGTGGTTGCGGCCTGCGGCATCGCCGGCAGCGACCTCGACGGCATCCGGGTACGACGGATCGGTACCTGCCATATCGTCGGCGACTTTGTCTCCGACTGCGCCCGCCGGCCGCTCTTCGCCCACAAGGTGGCGGCGGTGGCCTGCCGCATGACCGAAATAATTCTTCATGAAGGTGGATTTTATGCCCAGCGATAATTCCCGAGCCCCGGTGCTCCCGCCCGGCATCTACGGGATCACCGCCGAGAAGTACTCCCGCGGCCGCAGCAACGTCGAGGTGGCGGCGGCAATGATCGAGGGCGGCATTGCCGTCCTCCAGTACCGCGAGAAACGGCCGGCCAAGAGCCACGCGGCAATGCTCGACGAATGCCGGCAGATCCGTGACCTGACCCGGGAGGCCGGCATCCTCTTCATCGTCAACGACCATGTCGATCTGGCGCTGCTGGTCGATGCCGACGGCGTCCATGTCGGCCAGGACGATCTGCCGGTGGCCGAGGTCCGCCGCCTGCTCGGTCCCGCCAAGATCATCGGCCTCTCGACCCACAGCCCGGCCCAGGCCGCAGCCGCCGTCGGCGCCGGGGCCGATTACATCGGCGTCGGCCCGATCTTCGCCACCGCCACCAAAGAGGATGTCTGCGCCCCGGTCGGCCTGGAATATCTCGACCATGTCGTCCGCACCTGCCACCTGCCCTTCGTCGCCATCGGCGGCATCAAGGAGCACAATCTTCCCGAGGTGGTGCGCCACGGGGCGAGGACCGTGTGCCTGGTGACGGCCATCGTCGGGGCGGCCGACATCGCCGCCACCGTCCGCGGCCTGCGCGCCATCCTCGATCAGTCCGGTTCCGCTACCGCCCTTCACTGACCACCGAGTATTCTTTTCCTATAGGAGATTTGCCGATGACCACCCACACCCAGATGGCCGCCGCCCGCCAGGGCCTTGTGACCAAAGAGATGCAGCAGGTGCTGGCCGATGAACCCATCCGCGAGGCCGATCTGCTCGAACGGGTCGCGGCCGGGACGATCGCCATCCCCGCCAACCGCAACCACGTGGGCCTGACGGCCAGGGGCATCGGCGTCGGGCTCGCCACCAAGGTCAACGTCAACCTCGGGGTCTCGGAGGACTGCTGCGACATCGAGGCGGAGATGGCCAAGGTCCGCCTCGCCCTCGACCTCAAGACCGACGCCCTGATGGATCTCAGCACCTGCGGCGACACCCGGGGTTTCCGGCGGCGGCTGATCGCCGCCAGTCCGATGATGATCGGCACGGTCCCGGTCTACGATGCAGTGGCCCGCTACGGCAAGGACGTCGGCCGCATCTCGGTGGACGATTTCTTCGATGTGATCCGCATCCATGCCGAGGACGGGGTCGATTTCATGACCATCCATGCCGGCCTCACCAGCGCGGCGATCGAACGCCTGCGCCGCAACCCTCGCCTGACCCACGTCGTCAGCCGCGGCGGTTCGCTGCTGCTGCAGTGGATGACCGAGAACGCTCAGGAAAACCCGTTCCTCACCCACTTCGACCGCCTGCTCGAGTTGTGCCGCGAATTCGACGTCACCCTGAGCCTCGGCGACGGCCTGCGCCCCGGCAGCCTCCACGACGCCACCGACGCCGCCCAGATCCAGGAACTGATCGTCCTCGGCGAGTTGACCCGGCGGGCCTGGCAGGCCGAGGTCCAGGTCATGGTCGAGGGGCCCGGACATGTGCCGCTCAACGAGGTCGTCACCAACATGCAGCTGCAGAAGAAGCTGTGCCACGGCGCCCCGTTCTACGTCCTCGGGCCGCTGGTCACCGATGTCGCCCCCGGCTACGATCACATCACCTCGGCTATCGGCGGGGCCCTCGCCGCCGCCCACGGCGCTGATTTCCTTTGCTACGTGACCCCGGCCGAGCATCTGCGGCTGCCGGACATGAACGACATGAAGGAGGGGATCATCGCCGCGCGGATCGCCGCCCATGCCGCCGACGTCGCCAAGGGACTGCCCGGCGCCATAAACTGGGACAACGAGATGAGCCGGGCCCGCAAGGACCTCGACTGGCAGCGGATGTTCGAACTGGCCATCGATCCCGACAAGGCGCGGGCCTACCGGGCCTCGTCGCAGCCCGGCGACCAGGAAGTCTGCACCATGTGCGGCGACCTCTGCGCCGTCAGGAAGAGCCGGATGATTCTCGAAGGCAAATAGGCGGGCGTTCAGGTTGGGATGGCCCGGTACTGCCGGGGATCCAGGATCGGGCCGCCGTAAGACCGCTCTTGGTCATTCCGGCGTCGCCGGACAGCCGCCGCCGTCGCCGGCCCGTTGCTGCCGGGCGGCGATCTCGGCCCGGGTCTGGAGCAAGGTCGGCCGGAACGGCCCGCCGCCGGCGGCCGGGGCCAGGGTCCGGTCGAGCAGCGCCAGGGCCTGGCGGTGGCAACCCCGCCGTGACAGGGCCTCGGCCAGGTTGTTGACCGCGGCGGCGTGATCCGGCTCGATCGCCAGCAACCGCCGGTACACCATCGCCGCCTGTTCCGCGTCGCCCTCCGCCAGCAGGCTGTTGGCCAGGCCGAACAGGGCCAGCGGCTGCTCCGGCGAACGCTTGAGGGCCGCCTGATAGCCGAGGCGGGCGATCTCATGCTGCCCCGTCGTCTCGAAGGCGGCCACGGCCTGGAGATAGACGGCCGGGTCATATAGAGCCGGCAGGTCGCCGGGGCGCAGCACCACCAGCGCCCACTCCCCCGCCCGCCGCCAGGTCGCCGCAAAGCGGCGGCCGTCCATCGCCTGCCGCCGCTGTTCTCCGGAACGCAGCACCACCCGATCACCCGGCAGGACCCCGACCACCACGGCATAATGGTAGACCGGCAACCACGTCACCCCGAGGTTCTGCAGGACCAGGACCGGGCGGCCGGCGGCCAGTTCGGCGGCGATGGCGGCGGCTTCCGGCCTGACCGGGTAAGGGATCCGCCCGAATCTCCGCGCCGCGGCGCTCATCTCCAGCTGCAGGCTGCCCCGGCGGCCGGGGAGAAACAGCAGCGGCGTGAGAGCATCGGGTTGCACCGCTAATCCCGAGTGGTGCAGCACCGTGGCCAGGGCCGCCGGACCGCACTGCCTGTCGGCCTGGGCGAAAAAAACAACCCCCGTCAACTCGAGACCCGGCGAACCGGCGGCGAGGGGAAACACCACATGCCGGGCGCATGACGGCAGGCACAGGGCACAGAGCAGCAGCGGGATGACCGGCCAATGGCGGCGTGCCACTTAAATCTTGTGGAAGATATTGATGACGCCGATCAGTTCGAGGATGAGCAGGACGAGAAAGACGATGCCGATCACCTCGAGCGCCCCGGCGCCGGCCGGCAGGGTGTCGAGATGCCGCTGCAGCTGCCGCGCCTCTTCGGGCGTCAGGGCGGCCACGCGCGCCCGGGCCTGATCGGGATCGACGCCCAGGCTGACCAGCCTGGTCCTGACATCGTCACGCTCAAGCGCCGTCTGCAGCTGCTCCTGGACAGTCGGCGACTGGGCGGCGAGATAGGCACCGGTGCCGATGACGGCCGCCCTGGCAGTGGGAAGCAGGCTCATCGTCACCAGCAACACCATGATGAGAGAAATGACTGTGCCTTTACGGATTCCGGTTTGCATCGCTTATCCTCCCGTCGAAGAATGGATGGAATACCCGGCAGTACCGCCCGAATATCCAGGCCCCCCCGGGCGCCCCTTCTGCTTCAAGGCTAGCCGAAAGCATCAGCGGAGGCAAGGTGTTTCCTCCGGGAGTCACGGCCGGCGCCGGTCGCAAAAGGCCTGGAAAAACCCGGCCGCCGAAGAATAACAGGGGAAAGGGGGAACTCCTTTTGGTATAGTTGCAGCCATGAAACCCCTCTGGAACTACAAGGATATCTTCGATCTCGAGTTTTTTTTCCACCAGGACTCGACCATGGGGAACGCATCCCTGGTCCAGCGGGATCGCGATATCTACCTCCACCATATCGAACCGGCCCTGGCGACGCCGGCGACCGATCAGGACCCCGGCCTGATCCTCCATCGCTGGCTCGAGCACCGCCGGCAGACGGAATTCGGCGCCAGGGGCAGCCTCAGTCCCGGCGCCCTGTTCATCGAGGCCCGCCGGACCCTGAGGCTGATCATCCTGGTCGTCGGCCTCTTTTTCGGCTCGACCCTCGGCCTCGGTTTCTTCAACTATGCCGGCACGACCCCGGTCAACATCTTTTCCTTCCTCGTCTTCTTCATCTTCACCCAGATCCTCGCCCTCCTCGCCCTCCTTCTGTCGGCCGGATTGCGGTCGCTGCTGCGGCACCCGACGATCTCGCCGCCACTGACGGTTCAGCTGATGACCACCCTGATCACCAGGACCATCCTCTGGGGCCACCGCAAACTCCTCGGCAGGATGTGGGCTGATTCGCGGGACAGTCTCGCCGCCTCCATCGGCCTGTTCAAGAGTGCGCGACGGACCTACGGTTCGCTCTTTTTCTGGCCGGTTTTCGCCCTCCTCCAGGTATTCGCCATCGCCATGAACGCCGGGCTGCTGGCGGCGACACTGTTCCGGATTCTGACTTCCGACATCGCCTTCGGCTGGCAGTCCACCGTCCAGTTCAGCGCCCAGGCCCTGCACCGGCTCGTCGCCCTGATTTCACTGCCCTGGTCGTGGGCCTTCCCCGAGGGTGTCGGCTACCCCACCCTGGCCGCCATCGAGGGCAGCCGGATCATCCTCAAGGACGGCATCGCGGCGCTGGCCACCAGCGACCTGGTCTCCTGGTGGCCCTTTCTCGTCCTCTGCCTGCTCGTCTACGGCCTGTTCCCCCGCATCATCCTCCATGTCGTCGCCCTGATCATGCAGCGCCGCTGCCTCAACCGCCTCAGCTTCCGCCATCCGCCCTGCCGCAACCTGCTGCAGCGGCTGCAGACCCCCACGGTCTCGACCCAGGCCGCCCCGGAGCCGGGGCCGCCGGCCACGGAGCCCTCCCCGGCACCGGCCGCCGCCGGCGGAAAGGTGACGCCGCCGATCGGCCGCCGGAGGATGCTGACCCTCATCCCCGACGACATCGACCCCGCTGTCGCGGCGGCCGAACTCTCCCGGTTGCTCGAAAGGCTGGGTTACAGTCACTCCGGCACCGTCACGTTCATGGAAAGTTACGACAACGACCGGGAGGTGCTGAACGGTCTCCGCCAGCGGGACTGGACAGGCGATTGCGGCATACTTATCCTGATGGAATCGTGGATGCCGCCGTTGATCGCCTTCCTCTCCTTTCTCGGCGAAATCCGCCAGGCCGTCGGACCGGACGTTTCGATTGTCGTCGAACTCCTCGGCCGCCCGAATCCGGCGGCCGACGCCCCGGCGATCCTCGAGGGGGACTGGCTCATCTGGCAGCGGAAGATCGCCGCCCTCGGCGACCCCTGCCTCGAACTCGCCCCCCTGTCGGAGCGGCCGGCGGCACTGACCGCCGCCCCGGCCTCTCCTCCCGCTGCCAATCACACGACGGAGTACCGATGACACCTGAAATCGCCATCATGGGCCATCCCAACGAGGGCAAGTCCTCGGTCCTGTCGACGCTTGCCGAGGATGACTCGGTGCGGGTCAGCCCGACGCCCGGCGAGACCACCCGCTGCCGGACCTTCCCGGTCGTCATCGACGGCCGCGAGGTCCTGCGCTTCACCGACACCCCCGGGTTCCAGAACCCGGGTCGGGTCCTCAGCATGCTGCGGCAGCTGTCCGGCGACAGCGGCGACATCATCCGCCAGTTCCGGGAGCAGGCGAAACATATCCGGGAACTGAGCGATGACTGCGAACTGCTGCTGCCGGTCGAGCGCGGCGCCGGCATCATCTACGTCGTCGACGGCTCGCGCCCGGTCCGCAATGTTGATCGCGAGGAAATGGAGATCCTGCGCCTCACCGGGCGGCCGCGGATGGCGATCATCAACTGCAAGGCAGAGGGCGATGCCTTTCTCCAGGACTGGAAGGACGAATTCCGCAAGGCCTTCAACGCCAACCGGGTGTTCAACGCCCATCGGGCCACCTATGCCGAACGGATCCTGCTGCTGACCGCCCTGCAGTCGATCGACCAGGACTGGCAACCGGTGATCGGGCAGGTCATCGCCGCCTTTCAGCGCGACTGGACGGCCCGCAACCGGGCCGCCGCCGACCACATCATCGCCATGCTCGGCGACTGCCTCCGCTACCGCCTGACCGTCGCTGCCGGCGAGGAAGGTTCCGACCGCGGCCGGGAGGAGGAACTGGTCCGGCAATTCAACCGCCACCTGACGGAGATCGAGAGGCGGTGCCACGACAGGATCAGGGCCCTGTTCAAGCACCACATCTTCGACTACCGGCTGCCCCCGCGCTCGATCCTGCGCGAGGATCTGTTCAACGAACGGACCTGGCAGGTCCTCGGCCTGTCGAAAAAGCAGCTGGCGATCATCGGCGGCATCGGCGGGGCCGCCGTCGGCGCCGGCCTCGACGTCGCTCACGCCGGGCTCAGCATGGGCGTCTACGCCGCCCTGGGCGGGGCCATCGGCGCCCTCGGGGCGCTGCTCGGCGGCGAGACCGTCTCGGCCAACGCCTCGTTCATGGGGATCAAGCTGGGGGGGCAACAACTGCAGATCGGCCCGGTCAACTCGATCAACCTGCTCCTGGTCCTGCTCAACCGGGCCCTGCTGTTCTACTCCCATACCATCAACTGGGCCCATGGCCGCCGCGATTACGACCGGGCCGGAGATGCGAAGGGACCGGCGCCGGATCAGCTGGGATTCACCCGGAACTGGCCGGCGGCCCGCATCAGGGTCTGCAACGCCTGGTTCAAGGCCCTGCAGCAGGATGGGGGGAGCGATGCGCTGCAGGCGGAAAACGAACTGCGGCGCCTGCTGGAAGAGGTGCTGCTGGAGATCTCCCAGCAGGAGTGACCGCTGGCGGGCGTGGCCCGCCCACCCGGCGGCAGACCGCCATTGGGGGTACGACCATGGAACGCTGCATCACCACCGAGAAACACCCGATCAAACTGTGGCTGCGGGATATCGACGAAGACACCCTGACCCAGGCCAGAAATCTCGCCGCCCTGCCCTTCATCCACAGTCATATCGCCATCATGGCCGATGCCCATGTCGGCTTCGGGATGCCGATCGGCGGCGTCGCCGCGACCAGGGATGTCGTCATCCCGAACGCCGTCGGCGTCGATATCGGCTGCGGGGTCTGCGCCGTCCGCACCTCGCTGACTGCGATTGACCGCGAGACCCTCAAATCGGTCCTCGGCGCCATCCGCCTGGCGATTCCGGTCGGCTTCGCCCACCACCGGCACAAACAGGATGTCAGGCGGATGCCCGAGCCGGGCCCGGGGATCGATGTCGAGGCCCTGCCGATCGTCAGCCGCGAATACGACAACGCCCTGACCCAGATCGGCACCCTCGGCGGCGGCAACCACTTCATCGAGATCCAGCAGGCCGATGACCGCCATATCTGGATCATGATCCATTCCGGCAGCCGCAACATCGGCTTCCGGGTGGCCAATCACTACAACGACCTGGCGATCGAGCTCAACCGCCGGAAGGGGGGCGGCCTCGGCGCCGAGCGGCAGCTGGCCTTCCTGCCGCTCGATCTGCCGCTGGCCCTGCGCTACCTGGACGAGATGCGCTACTGCGTCGCGTTCGCCCGGGCCAACCGGCGCCTGATGATGGAGCGGATCGAGGATATCCTGCAGCACTACTGCGCCCCGGTCGCCTTCGCCCCGCCGATCGACGTGGCCCATAACTACGCCGCCGCCGAGACCCATTTCGGCCGCGAGGTCCTGGTGCACCGCAAGGGGGCGACCAGGGCCGGCCGCGGCGAGACCGGGATCGTCCCCGGCTCCCAGGGAACGGCCAGCTATATCGTCCGGGGCCTGGGCAACATCGACAGCTTCTCGTCCTGTTCGCACGGCGCCGGCCGCCGGCTCGGCCGCAAGCAGGCGCAGCGGCAGCTCGATCTTCGAGCGGAGATCCAGCGACTGGAGGAACGGCAGATCCTGCACGCCATCCGGGGCCGGCGGGACCTGGAGGAGGCGGCCGGGGCCTACAAGGACATCGAAGTGGTGATGGCCAATCAGCGGGACCTGGTGGAGATCGTCACCCGGCTGCAGCCGCTGGCGGTCATCAAGGGATAAGGAGATACGGGACAGGTTACGGGGCCAGGCGTTCGATCTTCCAGCCGTCGCCGCCGTCGCTGCGGCTATAAAGGAAGCGGTCGTGCAGCCGGTTCTTGCGGCCCTGCCAGAACTCGACCTCCTCCGGCCGCACCCGGTAGCCACCCCAGAAGGACGGGAGCGGCACCTTGCCCTCGCCGATCTTGCGCTTCATCTCCCGGAACTTCTGCAGCAGCATCTGCCGCGACGACAGGGGATGACTCTGGCTCGACACCCAGGCCGCGACCTGGCTGTCCTTCGGCCGGGTCATGAAATAGCGGGCCGACTCGACGGCCGATATCCGGCTGGCGATGCCGCTGATCCGGACCTGGCGCTCGAGATCGAGCCACAGGAAGAGGAGGCTGACCCGGGGATTGATCGCGATCTCCCGGGCCTTGCGGCTTTCATAGTTGGTGAAGAACACCAGCCCATCGGCGTCGTAGTATTTCAGCAGCACCGCCCGCTGGCTCGGCTGGCCGTTGGCGTCGACGGTAGCCAGGACCATGGCGGTGGGTTCGGCAATAGCGGTGGCCCGGGCCTGCTCGAACCAGGCGGTGAACTGCCGGACCGGATCGGGGTCGAGGCTCGACCGCGACAGCCCGCCCTTCAGGTAATCACGGCGAAACCGACTCAGATCCACATCCCGCCCCGCTCGTGTCGCCTTGACCCGCCTTTGCCGCCGGGGAAACCATTGGGTTCACCCATTGACCACCTTAATCCCTTCGAGACGCCATTCCTGGGTGCCGGTGGGGCGGGCCCAGGTCCACTCCTCCTCGAACTTGACCGGAGTGGTCATGCTGCCGGCAACCACCGCGTTGGTCTTCTCATCGACCGTGTAATCGAGGAGGTTGGCGAGGAAGAGGACGGTGACGAAATCCTCCCGGCCGTCGCTGCCGGCGGCGGTGATCTCCACCCGGCGGATGGCGATGCTCTCGAGCTTGTTGATGTGGCCGAGCCGGCGCATCTCGTCAAATTCCCTCTCGTACTCTGCCGCCAGCTGGCTGCCGAGAAGGTGGCGATAGGAATCGAGATCCCGCCGCATCCAGCCGGCCTGAACCTGAAAGAAGACATCCGAGGCGACCTCGGTGAAGTATTTCGGGTCGAAGTCCCGGTCGCTGCTCCTGAGCTCGGCCAGGCCGTCATCGAGGGCGGCCACCGATCCCGGCGGCGGTGGCGGCGGGGCGGACGGCATAGGGAAGCCGCCACCGCCGACCGGACCGCGCGACCCGCCGGGAAAAGCGCCCGGGGCCGGAGAACCGGAGCGTGATGCCGACATCCGGCGGTACAGGAAATAGGCGATACCCGCCAACAGCAGAATCGGCAGAATGCCCATGCCGCTGCCCGGCGCCCCGAACATCGAGCCGAACAGCAGACCGCCCAGGGCCCCGCCGACCAGGCCGCCCATCAGCCCCCGGCTGAAACTGCCGCTGCGATTGGTCGTCGCCCCCGGCTGGGTGGTCTGAACCGGGGCCTTTCTCGGCGCCGTGCTGAACGATCGGCCGCCACCCCTCGATCGGGCGTCGGCCGTGTCGACACCCAGTCCCGTCTCGATCAGCGACACGGCAAAAATGACAAGCAGCAGCGGCATAATTTTTGTCCATAGCGAATGCATGGCAATATCCTTTGGTTCAAGTTGGCTGGATGTCGCACCAGGCGACCTTCAATACAGGTGCGATAGTGTAACAGGCGACCGGCGATTTGTCATGCCAAAACGGGGGCGGCGGGCTGGATGGGCGACAGCGGGTGAAACCGGGAGGGGTGACGGTCGCCGGCAGGACGGGATCAGGCGGTATTGAGGACCCGACGGATTGTCAGGGCCAGGTTGGTCGTCGACAGCGGTTTCATCATGAACTCGCGGATGCCGATCCGTTTCACCTCGCGGCCGTTGAGGGCGGCGACACTGTTCGTCATCACTTCGACCGTATAACCAAGTTTCTGCAGCATCACTCCGGCCATGACGGCGAGCGTCTCCTCGTCGTCGACGATGAGAATTCAGTCCCGTGCGGCATTTCCAACAGGCGTTCTTCCGCGGTTTCGCCGCCCTCCATTGCAAAAAACGGGAAATAGAGGTGGAACCGGCTGCCTACCCCCTCCTCGCTCTCCACCCGGATCGCGCCGCCACCGGCCCTGACGATGCCATGGACGACGGCCAGCCCGAGACCCGTCCCCTCCCCCTATTGCTTGGTGGTGAAGTACGGATCGAATATCCGGGCCACGATCTCCGGCGACATCCCGATACCGGTATCGGCCACGGTGAGTTTCAGGCAGATCTGCGCACGGACCTCGTAGATGCTGCCGCCGCCGGCATCCACCAGCCTGGCGAATTCTTTCAGGATCATAGCCCCGCTGTCATCGAGATCGCCGCAGCCGAGCAGCGTTCTTGTCGTCTCGACGACATCGCGAAGACGGAAGTTGAGCTCGGTCAACGCTCGCGTCTTCCGGGAGATGATCTCTTCCAGCCCTGACTGATAGCGCTTGTTCTCCTCGATCAGGCGGGCGCGCTCGAGTCCCTGTTCAATGGCATGTTTGAGAATCGACAGGTCATTGATCGGTTTCATCAGGTAATCCCAGGCTCCGAGCCGCAGGGCCTCGACCACGTCGCTGATAACGCCGGCACCGGAAACGACGATGACGGGGAGATCCGGCATCGTGCGGCGGATGTGGGAAAGCACCTGCAGCCCGCTCATCTCCGGCATCCGCAGATCGACGAGAAGGAGATCGATTCTTTCCCGTTCGAAAAGATCGATTCCTATCGCTTCGTTCGCAGCCTCGAGCACCCGATAGTCATAATCCTCGAGGCAGGCGCGAATGCTCCGGCGGATAACGGCCTCATCGTCCATGGTGAGGATCGTCGTCGGTCTGTCTGGTTCCATTTCATCCCGATGCAGATTTCCCGGCCACAGCTGTCCGGCCGTGCCGGCTTCATTGCACAGGCGGCACGGCACGCTGGTCTTTTGTCCGCGCCCGGTATATAGTGGGCCATTTCGTCATGTCAATTTCTCTCAGGGATATCGAGGCGCCGACGGCCGCATCATCACCTTGGCATGCATCAACGCCACAGGTGGGTCCGGCTGCCGCCTTCATCTCGACAGGTCAACGCCGATGCTGCTCCTTCACCCGCCACTCGCCAAGCCCGGCGAACCGCCGGCCGCCCTCGCCCACCTGGCCGCGGCGCTGCGGAGCGGCAATCACCGCTGCCGGGTCTGCGACCTCAACCTCGAGGGAATGCTCCATGTGCTCGGCACCACCCCCCCGGCCACCGACACCTGGAGCCGGCGCGCCGGCCGCAATCTCGCCGCCAATATCAAAGCCCTGCAGGGCCCGGAGCTCTATCGCACGCCGGCCCGCTACCAGCGGGCGGTCCGGGACTGCAACCGGGTCCTGGAGGCTGCCGGCAGGGCGCATGGCCTGCTGCTGTCGCTTGCCAACTACCAGGACGGGGCCCTGTCGCCCACCGTCAGCGACGATCTGATCCGGGCGGCCCGGGACTTCCGGCACAATATCTTCTACCCTTGCTTTTCCAGGCGCCTGACGCAATTGCTGGAGGACGAGACCCCGCCGCTCATCGGCCTGTCGCTGCAGTATCTCGGCCAGGCCCTCACGACCTTCGCCATCATCGGGTTTCTCCGGGCGCAGGTGCCGACGATCCCGATCGTCCTCGGCGGCGGCCTGGTGACGACCTGGCTGCGCCATCCGTCCTGGCGCAATCCCTTCACCGGTCTGGTCGATCATCTGATCGCCGGGCCCGGCGAAGGTCCGCTTCTCGCCCTGCTTGGCGCGGAACGACCTTGTCACAAGGAGATCCCCGATTACGCCGGGCTCGCCGGGCTCCCCTACCTCGCCCCCGGCTTCATCCTGCCCTATGCCGCTTCATCCGGCTGCTATTGGCGGAAATGCTCCTTCTGCCCCGAAACCAGCGAGGCTAACCCCTATCTTTCCCTCGCCCCGCCAGCGGTCATGGCTGAACTCGACATCCTGGTCTCGACCTGTCGCCCCCGGCTGCTGCACTTTGTCGACAACGCCGTCAGCCCGGCGCTGCTGCGGGCCCTGATCGACCGGCCGCCGTCAGTCCCATGGTACGGCTTCGCCCGCGTCGACGACCGCCTGACCGATCCCGGTTACTGCCGGCAGCTGCGGCTGGCCGGGTGCGTCATGCTCAAGCTCGGCATCGAGTCGGGATCGCAGCCGGTGCTGGACGCCATGAACAAGGGGATCGATATCCGGACGGTTGCAGCAGCGCTGGCGGCGCTGGCCGCAGCCGGCATTGCGACCTACGTCTACCTCCTGTTCGGCACCCCCGGCGAATCGGTCGAGGAGGCTCGGGAAACGCTGGCCTTCGTCACCGCCCACCACCGGCTGATAACCTT
>Ga0075012_10004050_pt1 | contig 13731 bp, 4 predicted proteins | sample All_14_2_FD_71474 | JGI IMG/M metagenome (GOLD analysis project Ga0075012, IMG submission 71474) | Freshwater microbial communities in response to fracking from Pennsylvania, USA - Allegheny Zone_MetaG_DW_15 | ecosystem: Environmental > Aquatic > Deep subsurface > Groundwater > Drilled... | reverse complement strand
CGGTTCTCCTGCGTGTGCCGGGCGGCGAGTTCCTGCTGCTTCTGCTCGGTGTCCGCGACTCGTTCGCGCTGCTCGACCACGCGAGGGTGCGCGTCGGCTTCACGACCTGCGACGGTCGCGGCCCATGCTTCAACGCTCGCTGCTGTGGCAGGGATGCTGCCCCAACGCTGGCGAGCGGCTGTCTCGATGGTCTCGCGCTCGCCTGTTGCGGCAGTCAGCGCACGGACGGCGCCGCGCCTCCGGAAACCTCGCGTCGCACTCTGCGTCCGCGAGGCCTCCCACACCCGAGACTGTGCGGTGATGACCGCCGTGCCGTCCGTGGTTGCTTGGGCGACGAGCGGGCCGACGACCTCCGCCCGCACTCGCTGCGCTTCCGCTTCGGCCGCAGCGACGATCGCCTGCTGCTCGTCCGTCTCGTTCTCGTGCCGGTTCGCCAGCGTGGCGAACGCGGCCGCCTCCCGTTCCCACTTCGCCGCCGCCCGCTCCGCTTGTTCGATCAGCTTCGTGAGACGGGCACGCTCGGTGTTTACGACCGCCACGGGACCGCCCGCGACGATCCCGGCGACCGCGAGCCGGGCGCGCTCGGTGGCGTCGGCCAGTCCGCGGTCGGCGCGGTCCCGCTCGAGCGCGGCCGCGAACTGCTCACGGGCGTCCCCGAGATCCGTGGCGACGACATGTAGCCGGTTGGCCTCACGTCCGCGGGTGAGCCCGACGTAGACCCCGGCTGCGCTGAGGGCGTCGGAGAGGATCGTGTGGGATTCGGGGGCGGTGAGGCCCTGGACGCCGTAGGCGGTCGCGGCATAGGCCAGGTGAGTGTGCTCCTCGACGTACTCCGCAGGCAGCCGCACGGTGCGCTGCTGCTTTCGGTTGGAGGCGGCGTCGCGCACCCACAGCTCGCCGCCGTCCCCGACCTGCTGGACGATCCAGGTCTGCCGGTTCGCCACGCCCACCTCCGAGTCGTTCCGCCTTGTCTGGATCAGGTCGCCCCGGCCAATGCTCAACCCGTCCGAGCCCTCGACGGTGCTGGTGTCGTCGACCAAGCCCTCCCGCACGCGATCCTCGCGGATCAGGGCGTTCAGCTCGCGGGCCTCGTCGTTCGTCGCCGCGGTGATCGCGGCCCCGTCGACGTGCTCGGCGGCGACCGCGGCGCGCAGCGCGTCGGCGTCCTCGTGCAGCACGACGAGCCCGAGCGCGTGCAGTCGGTCGAACAGCGCCGCGGGGTCGCGGCCGGCCCGCAGATCGAGGGTGAGCTGCGCGTAGTCGGGATCGGTGAAGCGGTGCAGGTTCGTCAGATCGAACACCCGCGGCACGAGCGCGGCGGCGATGTCGAACACGCCGCCCCTGCCGACCGCGGGGAGCTGCGCCCGGTCCCCGACGAGGGCGAGCGTCGCCCCGGCCTCGTCCGCGACGGTCAGCAGGGAGAGGGCGGTGTCCTGGTCGAGCATCCCGGCCTCGTCCACCACGATCCGCTCACCAGCAGCCAGGCGATTCTCCTCGGACGGGCCGCGGTAGGTCGCGCCCGTCTCCGGGTCGGTGTCGCCCACGGCGAGGCGGGTCCAGACGCCATCGGCGTTCCACCGGAACCCGTGCGCATGGACGAGCGCGGCAACCGAGTCGGTCGACACGCCGAGCTCGCTGGCGGCGATCTCGGCGGCCTTCTTCGTCGGCGTCACCACCCGCACCATTCGATCGTCGCGCTCAGCGGCGCGGATCGCTGCGCCGAGCATGGTCGTCTTGCCCACCCCGGCCGCGCCCTCGACCACGACCAGGGACTGGGGCGAGGCGACCGCAGCAGCGGCACGTGCCTGATCGGTGTCAAGCTCCGGCTCGCGCGCACCCGGGGTTGCGCCCGTTGCGTGCACGGCGGCGCGCGCAGCGAGTCGGTCGCGCAGCTCCGTCTCGACGGCGACGACGTGCAGCGTCGTCAGGTGCGCCACATGCCCAGGCGTCGGTGCGCCTAGCGGGAGGATCGAGAGGCAGCCATCCGCAGCCAGGCGAGTCGTCAGCGTCACGAACTCGCGCAGCTCGTCTGGGGTGGCGCGCACGCCGGCCCCGGTGACGATGCGCGCCACCTGCTCCTGCACGTCATGCACCGTCCACGCCGACGCAGCAGCCGCGGTTCGATCGAGCGCGCGGGACGCGACCTTCTGCATGGCCAGCTCGTCCAAGCCGCGCGCGGGTTGCACGGTAGCGCGCGGCAGGGCGGGCATGTAGCCGGCCTCGGCCAGCTCGCGCAACCAGCCAGCCTCGGAGCCGAGCGTGCTGGGCTTCTTGTTCGGCCGGTCGTGATCCCATGCCTTCGCCCGCAACCGGGCACGCACGACCGGCCCCGCCTCCTGGCCGGGATGCGCCGCATCCCACTCGGCGGTGAACTTCTCCAGGTTGCGCGCCACCTGCGCACCGCGCTTGGACATGAGCGCGTTCCACGGCTCTAGCTCCGCCACCTCCCCGGTCACCGGGTCGAGGGTGAGCCCGTGCGCGTCGAGCACCGCGGCGAGCTGCGGGTGCGCGGCCAGGACCGCGGTGCCGAGCGCGCGGATCGCACCCTGCTGCCGGAACAGCGCCGCGGTGTCGAGTCCGCGCCAGGCTCCGGCCGCCCATACCCGCGTGCCGATCTGGAAGTGGATATGCCGGTGCGGATCACCAGCACGAGAGGTCTTGTGCGAGACGGCCACCGTCTCCAATTGCTCGACCGGCACCACCTCCTGCTTGCCTCGCGGCCCGACCCGCGTAACCGAGTGCTGGCCGAGCCAAGAACGAATCTCGGCCACCGCGTCGCGCTGCGCCGCATCCAGAGCCTCCGACACCTCCGGGTGCAGCGCGGCGGCGATGGAGAGGGACTTGGGGACGTTCACGACCATCTCCGCGAACCGAGGGCTACCGCGCCGACCCTCACCGGGCAGTCGCGGCTTGCCCATCGACTCACCCGTAAGCGGGTTCACCCAATCGACCCATTGGCGATACTCGTCCGCGGACAGCGCGACCTCACCGATCACCCGGCCTTCGGCATCGACCGCCGTGAACTCGGCCAGGGCGGTGCCTGCCTCCAGGTAATACTCATCAGCCCTGGCCCGGTCGGACTCCAGATAGCGCAGCGCATCCGCTCCGGTGCCCCGGAACAGGATCACGCCACCCTTCATGCCCGCCTCCTGATTACTCAGATACTTGCAACTATCTACGGTAGAATACGTCCATTCTCTGGAGGGGGAGGTCTTGGAGAGGCCTCTTGGGGCGGCGTTCTTGAGGGGAAGAGGGCGGGAGTTCTCTTCATTGGGGTTTTGTCTGGAAAGGTCTTCGGAGCCGTTGCGGAGATCGTCGGGCGTCTTTCTGCTCCGTTTGCGGGCCCGCGTAGCGAACGGAGACACCGATCTCCGCAGCCTGCCCCAGCCGCCTGATCCTCCACCTCCGCTGGACCGCCCCGACCCGAGCAACGCCGTTCCGTTGCTCCGCGGTCCAGGTGCCCCGCTTACGCCGACCGGGGCAGTCCAGCACGATCTCGGGGCGGGCGGCGAGCTGCCAATCCAGCGTGGGTGGCCGCCGCTATCGTGAAGTGGACCAACAGGAGGATTCCGCGTATGTCCGATGAGGCCGCAGCATTCCGGTTCATCGACCTCTTCGCGGGACTCGGAGGCTTCCACGTCGCGCTTCAAGAGCTCGGCGGCGAGGGTGTGTTCGCCGCCGAGTGGGACGCCACGTTGAACGCGCTCTACAAGGACAACTTCGATATCAAGCCCTGGGTCGACGTGAACGACCTGGAGGACGAGACGACGATCGCCCGAGAGGTGCCAGAGCACGACGTCCTCACAGCGGGTTTCCCTTGTCAGCCGTTTTCAAAGGCTGGCGAGCAACTCGGATTCAGTCACACCTTGCAGGGCAAGCTCTTCTTCAAGGTGTTGGCGATCCTCAAGGAGAAGCGACCGCGGCGGTTCATCCTGGAGAACGTGCCGAACATCTTGCGCCATCAGAACGGCGAGACCTTGGCGACGATTCGCAAGGAATTGGGGGACCTCGGCTACACCGTCGACGTGCACAAGTTCTCGCCGCATGAGTTCGGCGTGCCGCAGATTCGGGAGCGGGCCTACTTCGTTGGTTCCCTCGATGGGCTCGAAGGATTCCAGTGGCCGACGCCCGCTCGGCCAAAGACGGACATCAGCAGCGTGCTCGACAAGAAGGCGAAGCCGACCCGCGCGATCCCGGCTCAGACGTTGCAGGCGATCGACATGTGGGACGACTTCCTCCGACGCGCGCCTGAAGGACTGAAGCTCCCGTCCTTCCCGATCTGGTCTATGGAGTTCCGGGCAACCTACCCCTACGAGGAAGCGACGCCCGCGGCGATCTGGAAGGAGCTCGGGCCGCGCGACTTGGACAACGTGCTCGGCAGCTTTGGCTTCGAACTGAAAGGACTGACGAAGGACGCGCAGTACGAGTTGCTGCCGAGCCACGCTCGCCGGCCCGCCGATCTCAAGTTCCCTGCGTGGAAGCAGGCATTCATCCGCCAGAACCGCCAGTTCTACTGGGCAAACCAGCGGTGGATCGACCCGTGGCTCGACCAATGGAAGCCGTGGACGTTCCCGTCCAGCCTTCAGAAGTTCGAGTGGAACGTGCAAGGCGGCGGACGACGTATCGACGAATACGTCTTGCAGGTACGTGCCTCCGGCATTCGCGTAAAGCGGACTTCGACGGCTCCCAGCCTCATTGCGATGACGCACACCCAGGTTCCGATTCTCGGCAAAGACATCGTCGGCGTCCGTCGCTACATGACTCCAGCCGAGTGCGCGGCTCTGCAGAGTCTCGGCTCGATCTCACTTCCCGAAGGCGACCTTCGGGCATACAAAGCTCTCGGCAACGCCGTCAACGCAGAGGTCGTCCGTGCGATCGCGGAGCCACTTCTGCAGGGTCTCGACCAGTCTTCAGAGGCGTCTGAGGACTCGGCGCACGCGGCGGCATAGCCTGCGCCTCGACTTTCCGGCCCTTCGTAGTGGCACCGTCGGACCCCCTCGCTAGCCTGGAACGCACAGAGTGTGCGGGGAGACTGGCCGTGAGTTCCGAGTACGAGCGTGTGAGCGAGGCGATCGCTGACGTCGCGTTCGGCTCCGCTCAGGCCGGGCGCCCCGTCTATGCGCTTGCGGACGCCGAGACGGTTCGCGACGTGCTCGAAGCAGGTGGAGTCGAGGATCGGACGCTCGGTGGTCTGGCGGCGGTCGTCCGGTCATCGCTTCAAGTGGACGAGTCTGGTGTTGCCCCGTTTCGCTGGCAGGCTGAGGCCGCGCAGCGCCACCGGCGCTCGCCCCTTGAAACTCCACCCGCGCTCCCGCTTCTTGTGGTGCTCTCAATCGCCGCCGAGCAGATGCAGGCGGATGGCGACCTGGCCGCCCACAACTACTACTCGCGACTGCATCGGCTGTTGCGTGTCCCGACGACCGAGTACCTGCGAGTCGAGAACGACTACCGCCGGGTCGCCGATCTGCTGTGGGGGTCGCTGAACTCCTGGCTCGAAGCGTGGGAAGGTGAGCGCGGAATCCCGACGGCCTACGCCATCGGCGGCCACGCCTTCATCGGGCTGCCGATGTCCCAGGCGGTCGTTCGGCAACACGATCGCGCCGGCCTCCACGAACTCTTCGCGATCGAGGGCATGACGCCGGGTCTACGCATCTCGCCGGACGACATGAGCCTCGCGATGGACCCCTATGCGACGGCCACGCCGAGCCTTCCTCTCAGCTCACATCTCGCCCGCCTCTGGCGAGTCCCGGCCGCACGAGAGCGGATCGTTGATGCCGCTTGTCTCGAACTCGAAGCATGGGATGGGTCAGGGATCGAATCGGTCGCCTCTGCGCGGCCCGTCGTCACGACGCGCCTGCTGGCGTTCTTGCGGACGTTCCCTCGCAAGTCGATCGAGTTCAACCTGATGCTCCCGTACCGCTCGGAAGCGCCGGACATCGCCCGGTTCCAACTCGCCGACGAAGAGTCGACTGTTCCGACGGTTGCCGGGCCTGGTGGCTCCACGCGGCTCTCTGGTGCTGAGGGAGTCAGCGCCGCATCGCTCGTCGGGGAGCAGTTAACCGGGGAGTTCGGGGATGACGAGAGTCGCCCCTTCGGTCGGCGCCCGAAGCGAGTCGCTCCGCTCCGATGGGACGATCTTCAGGGGGCGTTCGTCGAGGTCGAGCGTATTTCGCTCGGCGAGGACAGCATTGTCCTGGCGCGGTCGGATGCGCGTCAGCAGGTAGAGGCTCACCTTGCGGTGCACGCCCGGCCGGGATGGCATGAACTCGCCGACCTCCCAGGCGCACCGGAGGGGTGGGTCGTCTACCAGCACGTCCAGATCGTTTCCGCGCCGACCGGGCAGCTTCACTTTGATCTGTTGCCGCTCGCTCCCCGCGCGCGGACAAGCCTGACGCTGCGCGGGGGATTCGTGCTTCCCGGCTTGCTTCGCAAGTGGTCCGTGATGGAGCCGCCCGAGGCCGTCGCCCTCGCCGCTGGAGCTTCCTCGGTCGCCGTTCGCGTTTACCGCGGCACCCGTATCGACCCGGCCGAACTCATAGCTGAATCCCTTCAGCCTGGTGAACTCGCGGTTCTTCCGCTCGCAGATCGTGACCTGTTTGATGGCGAGTACGTCGTCGCCATGTTCGTCGACAACGCAAACAAGCCGTCGTCAACGGCCCTCCTCCGACTGCGCTCGGCAAGTACTCCGCAATTCCGGGTCGAGGACGTCGATATCCGTCTGGTCTACTCGCCTGATTCTTCGCGGCGCTGGCCACTGACCGCTGGGCCAGCCGAGTGGCCGAGTTATGTCAACGGGGCGAGGACAGTGGGCCTCGAATCGCGCCGCGTTGGCGCAGCCACGCCGATGCCGGAGTTTGTGCCCCGAGAGCGACGTACATCTACCGCTGACGTTGCGAAGACACGGGTGGGCATCCCGATGGCGAGCGACTCGTGTCTCATCACCGGGATGCACCGATTCCTGCTCCCGCCTGTGCTCCCCGGCCAAGCGCCCACTCGGAGTATCGAGGGCGAGTGCACGACGTGTGGGCTCGTGCGTCGCTTCGCCGGGACCCCCTGGGCTGCGAAGAAGAAGGATGTTGGCGCCAAGACGATCGTTGTTCCAGAGATCCCGCCGCTGATCGAGTCGGACGAGCCAGACTTCGAGGTCGCGTTCGATGCGCTGAACCACGTCGGGACCGGCACGTTCGGAGTGTTCGAGCGAGTCGCCGCCCAGGTCGAGGGCTCGGGCCTGTTCGCGGACTCGTTCCTCCGACGCCTTGAAATCGTCGGCCATGTGGACGTCGCCAGAGACGACTATCTCCAGGTGACCGAATGGGCGGTGAACACCTCCACGCTTGTCCCGACGGGTGACGGGCTGTGGGTGCTCATCGGGTCACGCTCCAGCGCGCTGCTGGCGCAACTCAAGGAACTACTCGGCACCGGCGCCGTCGTGCACACGAGTGTCGATGCGGAGCTCTCCCGCGTCGAGGTCGAGGGCAGGCTGCCGGTTGATGCGCTAGCCGAAGCCGGGATCGCTGTCCTGGAGACTTCACCGGTCAACGCCATCGTCGAGACACTGCCGCCACTCAGCGAGGTGGCAACGTCGCTCAAGCGGGTAATCGTGCCGAGCTACCGGACCGCAGAGTTCTGGGACACGACGTCCGCATCGTGGCACCCTGCCACGTCGCTTGCCAAGGTCGGCGCCTACCGGCTCAAGGACTTTGGCTCGACCTATGCGATCCGCGCCGCCGATGAGATCGCAAGCGGGACCATCGGGCTCGGCAATGCGCAGCTGGTGAAGCACATCGCGAACATGTGGGCCGGGGACCCCCTCGTCGGCTACAACTCGCGCAGTGGATCAGTTGTCACACCGCTGGGCGCTGACCTGCCGGCCCTGTATGGGCGCGCCCTCGCGCTTTGCTCAGGACGGGCACCGCGAGAGATCGTGAATCACCGGATGCTCCAGTACCCGTCAGTGCCGCGCGCCGTCGCTGACGTCATCTACGACAGAGTGAGCCGGTGAGCCGCATGTCCTTCCCCACCCCCGTGAAGATCGCCGATGACCTTCGCGACGCATTTCTGCGATACATCGACACCGCCTACGCGTTACGGGACCAGGCCCTCGTCGAAGAGCGACGGCGCTTGCTGCTCGAAGGACAGGGCAACCTGTTCGCCCCGCTCATGCTCGAGCCTGTCCTGCCCTATGACGGGGTCGCGTCGGTCGATGAGGCCGCGAGTCAGGCCGGAGTTGACGCACGCGATCTTGGCGACGTCATCAGAGCTGTCTTTGGTGTGACGCCGGATGCGCTCGCTGGTGTCAGGCTCCGAAAGCATCAGGCGGCTGCGCTTGCGACGCACTTCGCGTCGGGGATCGCGCACAACCCGGTCGTGACCTCGGGCACCGGCTCCGGAAAGACGGAGTCATTCCTGATTCCTCTTCTCAGCCGAATCGTGGCGGAGAAGCGGTCAGCAACCGCTCTGTCTCCGGTCCACGAGTGGTGGGATCTGAAGGGTCAGAGCGACAACTGGCAGCCGGCGCGAACCGTTGGAGCGACGTCGGCAGCGGTGCGATCGGTCATCCTCTACCCGACGAATGCACTCGTCGAGGATCAGGTGGCGCGGCTTCGCCGGGCTGTGCGGGGCCTTCGGGACCTGGAGTCGCCTGTTGACCTCTGGTTCGGCCGCTACACCGGGGCGACTCCGGGGTCGGGCGGAGTTCCGACGGGGAAGGTCTCGGCACCCGCTACCGTCGATGCGGCGCGCGACATGCGGGAGCTATCGCGCCTGAACGCGCGGCTTGCTGAGCTCAACGACCCGGATCTGATGGCCCAGTTCCAGGACCCCTACGCTGGCGAACTCATCACCCGTTGGGACATGATCGCCACCCCGCCCGACGTGCTCGTCACGAACTACTCGATGCTCAACGTGATGTTAATGCGCGACGTTGAGGAGCCAATATTCGAGTCCACCCGGCGATGGCTTCAGCAATCATCTGATCACGTCTTCACCCTGGTGGTCGACGAGCTGCATCTGTACCGCGGCAGCACCGGAGCCGAAGTCGGGATGGTCGTCCGAAACCTGGCATCGCGGCTCGGGCTTGAGCCCTCATCCGACCAGTTCAGGATTATCGCCACGAGCGCCTCGCTTCCCGGGGATGACTCGGGTCTGGAGTACCTGGAGCGATTCTTCGGCGTCGAGAGCGCGTCCTTCCTGATCGAGCCTGGTCAGCCACGGCTGCTGGTATCGGGGGACAAGCCGACTGCCGGCGGTGTGCTGAGCATTGCCCCGAGCGAGTTGGCGGAAGCAGCTACGAGAGATCGGTGGGCGGAGACGATCGCCGCTGCGTGCGCTGACCCTGGCGACGGGCGACCCAAGGCCACGCGCATTGACACTGTTGCGGCTCGCCTGTTCGCGGACGATCCTCTCGCATCATCGGCGCTCGCGACAATGCTTGCCGGTCTCGCAGAGGCAGCGAAGCCCGCGATCCAGTTCCGCGGCCACGTCATGATGCGAGGAATGCGCGGGCTCTGGGCCTGTTCTGACCCGGCCTGCCCTGGCGGCACCGACTCAGAGCCTCGTCGAGTTGGCCGGATGTACGACACCCCGCGCTCGACCTGCGCCGACTGCGGTGCGCGGGTGCTTGAACTCCTTTACTGCTTCGAGTGTGGTGACGTCAGCCTCGGCGGCTACGTCGTGGATCGACCGGATCGTGGGGCCGTCGTACTCTCGACCACCCCGGTCACGCCTGGTGAGAACTCGGGTGACTTCGTGTACCGGCGGAACGACGACGAGTACCGATGGCTCTGGCTCGGCTCGCCGGTTCCGGACGCCCCGAGCCGTCACAAACTCCCTGCCGACATGGATGAGAACCAAGCGACCATCGAGACCAACTTCGGGGCGGCGACCTGGAATCCCAAGCTCGGGTCGCTCATTCTCGGCGACTCGCCCGACGGCATTCCGGCGGTCGTACTCAGCCACAATGCGGGTGACGACAGCGGCCTGGCGCTTCCCGCGCTGCCCGAAGCCTGCCCGCGATGTGGCGGGAGCCAAGACAATCGGGATGCTGCGGTCTACTTCGCCGGGAACGTCCGATCGCCGATTCGTGCGCATACCTCGGGTCGCGCGCAACTCAACCAGATGGCGGTATCCCAGTTGTTCCGTAGCCTGGGGTCGGAGGCGGCGGAGTCCAGGACGATTGTCTTCACTGACAGCCGGGACGACTCCGCGCGCATTGCCGCCGGGATCGCGCTGAACAACTTCCGCGACCAAGTTCGCCAGGTCGTTCGGCAATTGCTTCACGGGCGCGAGAACCCTGTTCCGATTCTGCGTGCACTCCTTCGCGGCGAATTCGCCGGCGACGACCTCCAGCGCGCCGAGCAGCTGCGGGCCAACCGTCGCGAGTTGTTCGACAAACTCCGACTTGAGAGCCTCGGTGCTGCCGATTCCGCCGATGTGGCGATGATCGCCGCGGCCGAGCAGGAGACCGAATCGCTTCCGTGGGCGACGCTGATCCACGATGCCGAGCGGGTGATGCTCGAGGTCGGCGTGAACCCCGCTGGGCCGGGGCCGTCGGTGGCAGAAAGCGAGGGTAACGCCCCCTGGTACCGCGCCTATGAGCCGCCGGTCCGTAATGCGTGGGAGCCGCTGACCGATGCGGTAGCGCGCCCCATCCGCCAGGACCGATACCGGCTCACCGCGACCGCCGTTGCGGAGGCCGTCTTCGACCGTGCTTCGCGCGACCTTGAATCGACCCGTCTTGGCGTGGTCAGGGCGCGACCGCTCGCGCCCGATAGCTGGGGACTCTCGGGAGACTCGGCGACGTCCGCGGCGATCGCAGCGGACGTCGTTGCGAGTGTCATCCGTCTCCTCGGGATCGCGAAGCGATTCGAGGGCGGCTATGCCGCTCGATCGAACTCAGCGCCGCGGGTCATCGGCACCTACCTCAAGAGAGTGGCAGCGAAGCATCAGGTGGACTGGCAGACGCTGCTGTCGAATGCCGGTGAGTTCCTCCGCGGGAGCGGAATCGTCGACGAGACATGGGCGCTCAGAACTCAGACTGGGCAGGATGCCCTCGAACTCAGGACGCCAGGCGAAAAGGTCTGGGTCTGCGACAACTGCGGCACGACGCATCTGCACCAGTCGGCCGGCGTCTGCACCAACGAGGAATGCCCGAACGGCATCCTGCGCGAGGAGAAGTGGTCGGAGGAACTCGACTACTACGGATGGCTCGCCTCGCAGCCCCTTCGACGCATGCACGTCGCTGAGTTAACAGGCCAGACGCGGCTTGCTGACCAGCGGACGCGGCAGCGTCTGTTCAAGGGCGCGGTCCTGCCGGCTCCCGCCGAGAGTGGCCTTGCTGATCCGCTTGACCTGCTTTCGGTGACAACCACGATGGAGGTCGGTGTCGATATCGGGTCCCTCCGCGCTGTTGCGATGGCGAACATGCCGCCCCAGCGGTTCAACTATCAGCAGCGGGTCGGCCGGGCTGGGCGCTCGGGTCAGCCGTTCTCCTTCGCGGTCACCGTGTCACGCGACCGGGCTCATGATGACTATTACTTCCAGGCGCCGGAGAAGATGACCGCGGCTGATCCGCCTCCGCCGTTCATCGACTTGTCGCGGCCGCGGATCGTTCGCCGCGTGATTGCGGCAGAGCTTCTGCGCCGGGCATTCCTCGCCAGTCAGAATCCGCCCCGGAGAACCGGCGATAGCATCCATGGCACGTTCGGCCTGACGAATGACTGGGCATCGCGGCGCGCGGACGTCGAGGCTTGGCTCCAGATATCGAAGGACGTTCCAGAGGTCTGTGAACGGTTTAGCGCGTACACGGCGCTCGACGTCGACGACCTCAAGAACTGGGCGCGGACTGGCCTGGTGGCTGACATCGACGAAGCCGTCGGTAACCCGTACTTCCAGCACGCCGAGCTCAGTGAGCTGCTCGCGAACGCGGGCGTGCTCCCGATGTTCGGTTTCCCGACTCGGGTTCGCCCGCTTTACTCGAAGCCGCTCCGCGGTGCTGGCGATGCCGAGCGGCATACCGTCGCCGACCGAGACCTCCGAATGTCAATTACCGCATTCGCTCCCGGAGCCGTCGTCGTCAAAGACGGTGCTGAACACCTCGCCGTAGGCTTCGCGGCCTACAGCATCATCGGGACCAGTGCACGATCGAAGGACCCTCTCGGGACGCCACTTCCGGTTCACCGCTGCGGCCAGTGCGGCAGCCTCGACACCCGACCGACGGATGACTCGCTCAAGTGCTCGGTGTGCGGCGAGGAGATGCGGGCGTTCTCGCTCTACCAGCCCGAGGGATACCGGACGATCTATAGTCAGCCTGACTACGACGACTCGCACATCACCCCGATGTACGCCGGCTACTCCGAACTCTCCACGAACACCGAGCTCGGGCAGGAGGTCAGGCTTCACGGGGTTTCACTCCGTCTACTTGAGCAGGCCGAAGTCGTCGCGGTGAACGACAACAATCGCAAGCTCTTCGATCTGAGTCGTCAGTCGGACGGCTCCGTGGTCGCGCAGAATCGCGACTTGTACCGGCGCCCGTTGCCTGAGTTCATGCGTACCGGCGGGCAAGCCCTCGACCCGGCCGCGATCGGCGAGGTTCGACGTACCGATGTGCTCCTAATCGGACTCGACGCTCTGGCCCTCCCCGAAGGTGCGGTAGCGACCCTGCCCTGGGCCTGCCCAGCGGGCAAGAGTGCCCTGCTTTCCTTCGCAGAGCTGCTCCGTAACGCGGCGAAGGAGTACCTCGATATTGAGCAATCCGAGCTTGAGGTTGGACTACAGCCGACGCGCAGCGGCACCACCGTTTCGGCACGCGTGTTCCTCGCCGACGCCCTCGACAACGGCGCGGGCTACGCGCTGGAACTCGGAGCTTCGCCGACCTTCGAGAGGCTCCTGACGTCGATTCGGGATGCGACTGGAATGCGACTGCGCGAAGACCCGCATGGGACAGCATGCACGTCTTCGTGCCCTGGGTGCCTTCGCAACTACGAGAACCGTTTCAACCACTGGGCGCTGGACTGGCGACTCGGTCTCGACATCGTGGACCTCGTGCTCGGTCGAAACCTCGACCTGTCCCGCTGGTCAGATCGCACTGCCGCGCTGATGCAGAGCTTCGCCGATGGCTACGGTCCACACCTGCGAATCGAGCAGCAGACAGTGAATGGCTTACCAGCACTCGTCTCGCCTGAGGGTCGCGGGGCTGCGGTCGTCATCGGCCACCCCCTCTGGCGGCACGAGGACGGACACTGGAACCCAGAGGTCCGCCGGGCAGTGACCGAGCTTCGCGGGAGGGGCCTGTCGAGCGTCGCGGTCTCGGACACCTATGTCCTCGATCGGACCCCAATCAGGCTCTTCAACGCCCTACTTGAAGGCGCTTAAAGGGCGCAACCGTGGCAACGGAATGGCAACAAAACGCGGACGGCGTGACCCTCCGCGAGGCCCGGAAACACGGGCCAGAACGCAGGTCGACGGTCCTGCGCGGAACGGGCTGATCGAGTTTGATTCCCTCCCTGTTGACTACCCTGCCCGCCCTCGCCGCCCCGGCGGCAGCAGCCCGCGGTCGCGGGCCTTGGTCACCCACCCCTGTGCGGTGGACAGCGCGACGCCGTTGATCTGCGCCATCGTCGCGCTCGGGTTGCGGTCGCCCTCCCTGGTCAGGCGGCCGTGCTGGAGGGCCGCTAGCTCGTAGAAGTCGGGCGTCTTCTTCGGGTCGCCGAGCGGCTTGAGCAGGTCGCGCTC
>Ga0075012_10004044_pt1 | contig 13735 bp, 9 predicted proteins | sample All_14_2_FD_71474 | JGI IMG/M metagenome (GOLD analysis project Ga0075012, IMG submission 71474) | Freshwater microbial communities in response to fracking from Pennsylvania, USA - Allegheny Zone_MetaG_DW_15 | ecosystem: Environmental > Aquatic > Deep subsurface > Groundwater > Drilled... | reverse complement strand
CAGGCCGGCGATAACCAGCAGGATAGTCTTTTTATTTTTCATAGTCAGAACGCCTGCCCGCCGAGTATGGAAAGGGACCAGCGCGGCCGCCCGGCGCCTCCGTTCAACGCCCTGGCCAGGTCTATGCGCACCGGGCTGTTGCCCGAAGACCGCGACGGGGCCACCCGCAGCCCCAGGCCCACGCTGTTCTTAAGGTCGCTCAGCCGCACCGGTGCGGCCGCGGGCCAAGCGTACCCCGAGTCGAAGAAAACTACCGCCCCGATATCCATCAGGTTGAACAGGTCGTCCCAGACGAAGACGCGGTCCTCCAGGTTCAACAGGAACCGGCGGGCGCCTTTGAACTGGTCCACGCCGTAGCCGCGCAGGCCGTTGAACTCTCCCAGGGTCAGCGGCCCGTCCGGGCCGGCGCGCCAGGTCATGTCCGCGCCGACATGGAAGGCCAGCGTCTGGTAGCGCAGTCCCCGCAGGAAATAGGCCGCGTCCATGGAGGCCCGCACGTCGCTGTTATAGCCGTTGGCGTACCTGGAGCTGTAGGCGGAGTTCAGGAACAACAGCTGCTCGCCCCAGGTATACCCCTTGCTGACCCTGAGGCTGGGGACCAGCTGGGTCTCGGTCGCGCCCAGCGACCGGATAGCGGGCGCCAGGCCCAGGGTCGGGAATACCCCCAGCCCGAGATTATAGTCCTCGTCGTGCGTGAATTTGCGTATCCGCCTGACGGTAAGGTAGTCCAATTCCTCCCACTCGGCCCCCAGCTGGAACATAACGGAGCGGTCCCGCTCCGGCAGGGGCCCGGTGGATTCCGACCGGTGCGCCAGCAGGCCGAACTTGAAGCGCCGGGTGCGCTGCGTGGACGGCGCCATAGAGAGGCCGTAATAGACGTCCGCGTTTACCGACTTCCGGGTAAACTCGCCGTCGGGCGCGGCGGCGTAACTGACGGAGCCGCCCATGGCCGAACGGGCTATGGAGGCGTAGAAGGGCCGGTCCAGCGCCAAGGCCAGGCTCTGGGCGCCGGGCGCGGTACGGGCGGCCATGGAATACTGCATGCGCTTATAATTCAGGAATTGCCGGTCCTTGTACTTGAAATCGGCTGAGGCCGCGCCCCAATTATTGCTGTAAACCGCGGAGCCGGACTTGCCCAGGCCCAGGATATTGTCCTCGGCCAGGCCGGCCTTGATGGAAGTAGCGGCGCCGGCGCGCTTGTAGTTGGCTACCACCTCCAGCGTCCACGAGTCGTAGGTGCGCACCGTCACGGTTACGGTGCCGTCCTTGTTCACCTTCGGCTCTATCTCGGCGCGGCGCACAAAGGACAGCCCGCGCAGGATGCGCTCGGTCTCCGCCGCCAGCGCGGCGTCATAGCGGTCCCCGACCTCGAAGAGCAGCTCGCGCAGGATCACGTACTCGCGGGTAATGCGGTGAACGCGGTTGGCGGTCCTGAAGAGCAGCTTATCCTCTTCCGGCAGTTCGGTCTCGAAAACGTTATGAGTTTCGATAGTTATGGTGGAGATCACAAGCCCGGCCGGCAGCCGCAGCGCGTCGCGGGGCGCCGCCGAGAGCGGGGCGGCGGAAAGGCAGAGCAGCAGGGTCAGGTAGCGCATAATCTCCGGGCCGCAAGGGTCCCGGCTATATACTATACCCGTTGCCGGCCGCGGCATCTATGCGGAATTGTGCCGCGCCGGCCGCGTAATAATACGGAGGGGGCGCGCCCCGGGCGCCGCCGCGGCCTTCACTTCAGGGAAGTCAGCCCGTGGCGGATGGCGTACTTGGTGAGGCCGGCGACCGTGCCGATATTGAGTTTATGCGTCAGGTGTTCCCTGTGGGTTTCTACCGTACGCACGCTGATGCCCAGCCGGGCGGCGGCCGCCTTGTTGGGCAGCCCGCCTGAAAGCAGCGCGAGGACCTCCAGTTCACGGCGGGTCAGGGCGCCGGGGCCGGGCGGCCGGCCGTGCCCCGGGGGGGAGAAAGCAGAGCGTCCGTCATACCGGCCGGGAAATGCAGGCCGCCCCTGGAAACGTGTTTAATAGCGGCCAGGAGTACCGCCGTGGGCTGATCCTTGATGACATAGCCCCGCGCGCCGCTCCTGGCCATCCGGGTCACGTATTCCTCGCCTGAATGGATGCTGAAGGCGATTATGCGCGAATGCGGCGCGGCGCGGCGCAGCCGGCGGGCGACCTCGTCGCCGGGGAGCGACGGCAGGTTGATGTCGAGCACTATCACGTCCGGCGCCAGGGCCGCCGCTTTTTTAAGCGCCTCGAAGGCGTCGGCGGCCTCCCCCGCCACATCGATGCCGTGGCAGGCCAGGTAGGCGCGCACGCCGGCGCGGACTACCGGGTGGTCGTCCACCAGCAGTACTCTGATCTTCTTGCGGCTATCTGGTTTCACGAGGGATCACCATGTTCCTAGAACGAGTAGTTCACGGCTAGCGTGAGCATATAACCCTTGCCGCTGAAACTCCTGCCCAGCGGGTGCTCCGCGTCCGCGCCCCGGATATCTTCGGCCCACAGGTAACGCGCGGAAGCGTCGGCGGACCAGGCGGTATTCAGGAAATACTCCACGCCGGCGCCGGCGTGCGGCCCGAAGCGGAACTCGGCCCTGTCCTCCGGCAGATAAAGATGCGTGTAATACAAGCCGGCGCCGCCCAGTATATACGGGGCTACCGTATAACCGTGGGGCAGCAGGTAGATCAGCGCGGAAAGCTGGAAAGGCGCCACGTCCACTTTGACCCCGCCGGAGTTTTCCCGCAGGAAGCCCGCGGCGGCTTCCAGCGCCCATCTCCGGGTCAGGTGGTAACGGGCCTGCACTCCCTGCATCAGGTCGCCGCTGCCGGCGTCCACGGCGCGGTAGTACGCGGCGTGCCCGCCGAGGGACAGCCCGGGCCTCGGGCCGCGGCTTTCTTCGGCCTCGTATTGCGCCAGCGCCGGGCGCGCCAGCAGCAGCCCGGCGGTCAGGAACAGCAAATGAGTCAGGTAGCCCGCGTTCATATGGCGATGTCCTTTAGGCACCCGGCAAAGGGGTGTAGTTAAAGCATACCGCTAAACGGCGGAGGCCGCCAATTGGGAATTGTACCCGCAATTGACGGGGATATTACGGAGTTATTTCTGGATCGCCGGCGCCCAGCGCCGTAAGGCCGTGCTGGATGGCGTATTTGGTCAGGCCGGAAACGCTGTTGATGCCGAGCTTGCGGGAGAGGTGCTCCCGGTGGGTCTCGGCGGTACGGACGCTGATGCCCAGCTTGCGCGCCACCTGCTTATTGGCCAGGCCCTCCGCGAGGAGGGACAGCACTTCCAGCTCGCGCGCCGTCAGGGCGGGGCCCGCCGAAGGCGCGGCGCCGGGGGCCAGGATAGCGTCGGCCATGCCGGGCGGGAAACAAAGCCCGCCCTTATAGACCTGGCGGATAGCCTCCACCAGCCTGGCGGTAGGCTGGTCCTTGGTCACGTAGCCGTGCACGCCGCAGCGGGCCATGCGCACCACGTATTCCTGGCTGGCGTGCATGCTGAAAGCGAGCAGCCTGGCGGCGGGCAGGGCCTGGCGCAGGCGCCTGGCCAGTTCGCCGCCGTCGAGGGAGGGGAGGCTGACGTCGAGCAGGATCACTTCGGGCGCGGCCCGCCTGACCTTGCGCAGGGCCTCGGCGCCGTCGGCCGCTTCGCCCACTACCTGGAACTGCCCCTGGGCAGCCAGGCAGTTGCGGACGCCTTCGCGCACGGAGGGATGGTCGTCCACCAGGAACACTTTGATCTTGGCCCGGGGATTCTTTTTCATTTCCGGCCCCGCTCAGCAAGGCTCACGGGGACGCGCACCGTGATATAAGTGCCGGCCCCGCGCGCGGACAGCAGTTCGAAGGAACCGCCCGCGGATTCGGCCCGCTCGCGCATGCTCAGCAGGCCTATCCCCGTGCCTGACGCGCGGCTTTTACCGCCGGCGGAGACGCCCTTGCCGTTGTCGCTGATGTTCAGCACGAAAAAGCCGCCCCGCCTGCGAAGGGAGACGGAGATCCTGCTGGCCCGGGAATGTTTCGCGATATTGTTAAGGGCTTCCTGCGTAATCCGGAACAGCGCCAGCGCCAGGTCCGGCGCTATCTTTTCCGGCAGGCGCCCGGTACGCAGGTTCAGGCGCACTCCCGAGGCCTTGAACTCGCGGCAGAGGGTGCGCAGGGCCGGCGCGAGGCCCAGGTTTTCCAGTTCCGAAGGCATCAGGTTCTCGGAAACGCGGCGGATCTCCGCTATCGCCTTGTTCAGGGAAGCGGTGACCTCGCGGATCTGCCCGGCCCCGCGGGCGGCGGAGTTCACCGGCAGGGACTCCAGCCTGAATTTCACGCCCGAAAGGATCTGCCCCACGCCGTCGTGCAAGCCGCGGGCTATGCGCCTGCGCTCGGTTTCCTGGGCGGAAACCACGCTGGCGTGCAGCCGGCGCAGTTCCCGGTCGGCCAGCCGCTGCGCCGTGATATCCCGCTCGGTGACGGCGATCTCGGCCGGGGCACCTTTCTCGTCGCAGAGCAGGGTGACCGTGAACAGCACGTCGAGCACGCGGCCGCTCTTGGTAAGGCGCTGGGTCGCTATCGGGGCCGCGGTCTTGCCGCGCTCCGACAGCCGCAACAGGTCACGGGTGCCGATGCGGGCGTTCTCCGGCATCAGGCGGCTGACGTTCATCCCCAGGGCTTCTTCGGCGGTGTAGCCGTACATATTCTGCGCGCCCTTGTTCCAGGCGAGGATCCGGTCTTTCAGGTCGCGGATAATAACGGCGTCGTTGGAGTCGCGCACCAGGGTGGCCAGGCGCATCATGGTCCTTTCTGAAAGTTTCCGGTTATGAATATCGAGGAACGCCAGCACCGCGCCTTCGGTCCGGCCCTTCTCCGTGCGGTAGGGCCGCAGAAGCAGGGTATACCAGCGGCCGCGCACGTCCTGCACTTCCAGTTCATCGGAGGTTCCCTTCCTGAGTACGGCCAGGATAAGCTTCTTCAAGTGAGGAACCTTCAGCGGGAGGCCTATGTCCGTGACGGCACGCCCGATAATATCCCGGGGAAGATCCAAGGAGGCCGCTACTGAAGGAGTAAAGCGGCGGACGCGCAGGTCGGGGCCGAGCATGATCACCGGGATGTCGATGCTGGCCAGGAGGTTGGAGAGGTCGCTATTGGCGAGGCCCAGCACCTGGTTGGAACGCCCGGCTTCCTCGTTGGCGGTGACCAGCTCCTCGCTGGCGGACTGGAGTTCCTCTTTGGAGGTCTCGAACTCCTCGTTTATGCTCTGGAGTTCCTCGTTGCTGGAAAGCAGCTCCTCGTTGGCGTCCTTTAGCCTTGAATTGGTGGTTTCCTGCTCTTCTATGATAGCCTTAAGGCTCTCTCCCGAAACGACCAGGTCCTTTTCCAGTTTGATAATACGGCGGCCATCCCCGGCCCGCGACTTCTGCTGCGGCCCGGCGGCCGCCGCCGGGGTAAGCTTTTCGAACAGGATGAGGAAATAGAATTTATCGGGATCGGAAACTTTTATGGGCAGTACCTCCACCCTGACGCCTTTCCCGCCGGGCGCGGCCAGTATATCCTTCTGCGCCGCGCAGCCGGATTTTTTAGCCGCGTGGATGGCCGCGCGCAGCTCCAGCAGGAGGTCGCCCGACGCCATGCGGCGCAGGTTCATACTGGGCTTTCCTGGCGCGGGGCGCAGGTAGGCGGAGGTATCGCCGAGGAAGCGCAGTATCTCCAGTTCCCCGTTGACTATCACGCCGTTAGGCGTATAGCGGGCGGGGAGCACCCGGGCCAGCTCGTCCTGCAGGTACGGAGCCTCCTGAACCGGCTTCTCAGTTCCCTGCGCGCCGTAAGCGGGCAGTTTAAAAGCGGCCTCGGTCTCGAGAAAGCGGCCGGCCGGGCCGAAATCCGGCAAAGACCTGGAGCCGGCCATGCGCTCGGAGAATACCTTGCGCCTGACGTTGAGCGGGGAAAAAGAACCGGAGAGGTTGCCTATGGATTCGGAGCGGCCCAGCATTAGTATACCGCCGGGTTTCAAGGCGTACTGGAATATTTTAAGGGCCTTTTCCTGCAGCGAAGGCCCGAGGTAGATCAGCAGGTTGCGGCAGCTGACCAGGTCGAGGTTGATGAAAGGCGGGTCTTTGACCAGGTCTTTGGCCGCGAAGATGCAGCGCTCGCGTATGGCCGGGACAATGCTGTAGCCGCCTTCCGTACGGATGAAAAAGCGCTTCAGGCGCTCGGGGGAAAGCTCCGACTTTATCTTGGCCGGATAGAAACCGGCGCGGGCGCGCTCGATAACTACGGGGTTGACGTCGGTGGCGAAGATCTGGAAGGGGACGTGGGCGGCCCGCTCGCCCAGGAACTCCACCAGGTTCATGGCGTGGGAATAAGCTTCCTCTCCGGTGGAACAGCCGGGCACCCAGATGCGCAGCGGGGACTCCGGGGTCCGCTTCCTGAGCAGGCGGGGATAGATGGTGCGCTTAAGTTCTTTGAAAGTCTCCGGCTCGCGAAAAAAGGAGGTTACCGAGATGAGGACGTCGCGGTAGAGCAGTTCGAGTTCTGCCGGATAGGCTTTGAGCATACGCAGGTAAGCGGCGGCGCTGTAAACCCGCTTGATAGCCATGCGCCGCTGGATGCGGCGGCGCAGGGTACTGCGCTTGTAAAGCCCGAACTCCACGCCCTTGGAGGAACGCAGCAGCTCCAGTATGCCGCTCATGGCCTCTTCGGGATTTACCGAGGTCAGGTGGGCGGCCTTCTTACGGACACCGTCAGTTGGCAGAGAGCCCAACCGTTTGCCGATAACAGCCGGGGAAAGAACAAAGTCCGCCCAGCCGGCCGCGGCGGCGGAACGCGGCATGCTGAAATGGGCCGCGGTGCCGCCGCTCTGCGCAAAAGTGGTGCCGCCGCTCTCCCTGATGGCCCGCATGCCGTCGGTACCGTCGGTGCCTTCTCCCGACAGCAGCACCCCGACGGCCAGGGGGCCCTGGTCCTCCGCCAGCGAGCGGAAGAAACTGTCTATGGGATTGCGCCAATCGGCTTTGCTGCCGGAAGACGAAAGGTACAGTGTGCCGCGCCTTATCTGCATTGCCCGGTCCGGGGGAAGGATGTAAACCTGGTCGGGCAGAACTTTATCCCCGGTCCTGGCCTCGCGCACGGAAAGAGAGGTATTGCGCGACAGGATCTCGGAGAGATGACTTTCATACTGCGGCGCCAGGTGGGGCACCAGGATCAGGGCCAGGCCCGGCTTGTGCGGCAGGGCGCCCAGGAGTTCCTCGAAGGCTTTAAGACCTCCGGCTGAAGCGCCGATAGCGGCGACGTGGAACGCTTTAGGCTTGTCAGATCTTTTCATAACCCCTTGCCCGGTGTTTCAACCGCCCCTAAATCCAGCAGCCTGGCGAGGGCGCAGGCTTGCGGTCGGAATAGTCATATGATAGCAAGTAATACCCGCGGCTCATAGGACAAAGGCGGCGGAAAGGCAGCGGTGGCCGCGCCCACTATTAAGCGGAGGACGCTTTGAGGGAGGTCAGGCCGTGCTGGATGGCGTACTTGGTAAGGCCGGAAACGGTCAGGATATTAAGCTTATGGGAGAGATGCTCGCGGTGCGTCTCCGCGGTACGCACGCTGATGCCGAGCTTGCGGGCCACCTGCTTGTTGGCCAGGCCTTCGGCCAGGAGGGACAGGACTTCGGTTTCCCGCGGGGTCAGCACGGCGCCCTGAGCGGCCTCGGCAGTCCCCGGGGCGAGTATAGCGTCGGACATGCCGGGGGGGAAGTAAAGGCCGCCACCGTGTACCTGGCGGATGGCCTCGATGAGCTTCGCCGAAGGACCGTCTTTCATTACATAGCCATGCGCGCCGCAGCGCGCCATACGGACCACGTACTCCTGGCTGGCATGGATGCTGAAAACGATTATCTTGACGCCGGGAGCGGCCTGCCGCAGCCGCCTGGCGAGTTCGCCGCCGTCCAGGCCGGGCAGGCTGATGTCCAGTATGACGATGTCGGGCGCGGCCGCCCTGAGCTTGCGCAGCGCTTCTTTATCTTCGGACGCTTCGCCCACCACGGAAAAACCGGCCTGACAGGCCAGGCAGGCGCGCACCCCGTCCCTGACCACGGGATGGTCGTCTACCAGGAAGATCTTTATGATGTCTCTGCTCTTTCTGTTCATACGGAAGGTACCGTTTCCCGCCCGAGGAAGCCGCTGGCCTCCAGGATACTTTCCGCTATCCTTTTATTCAGCGCCAGGTCCGGAGCTAAAGCGTTTAAGTTGAACTTAATGCCGCGAAGAATGCCGCCCATGCCACCGCTCAGCCGCCGGCTACGGACCCTGCGCTCCGGCCGGGGCGACGCCGCCGCCAGCGCTCGGGCCCGCTGAAACTCACGGGACAGCCGCCTTTGATCCGCAACTGCCGCTGAGGCGCGCCTATCAGCGCGTCTGCGCGGCCGGGGCTGGGCCCAGTCCGCCGCAAAATAGCCGTCCGCACATGCACCGATCGCCGCTGACTCCGCTGCTTTCATAATTACACCCCCGTTATAGCCGCGTACCGCGGCCCCCTGTTATTGACCCTGGCCAGGCTTTTTGCCGCAGAAGCACCCCCATGCCCCCGACGGCGCCTGGCCGGGCTATTTCAACTGCTTCGCCATAGCTTGCCGTACAGCAAACAGGTTCCCAGGGCGGCTAAGGCCGCCAGACCCATACTTGTTTTTGTGATATTTGAGGTTTTTAACATATTTACCCTATGTATAGGATAACCACTATAGCGCCGGCAAGTCAATACCCGGACCCGCGCTAAAGCCGCGGAAAGCGGCAAGCCGCCGCGCGGGGCGCCGGCAGCAGCGGCGCCTGCCGGGCTATTTTCACGACGAGATGCGGCAACGCGGCGGGCGCGGCCCCAAAAAGACCGGGGTACGTATAACTACGTAGCAAGCCAGGCACAATTCCGGATAGTGGCAAAACGGCCTATACGTTATACTTATCTCACCCCGACCGGCCTGCGGCGCAGCCGGCGGAAAGTGTTAACGCGTTTTCCGGGCCCGGTCGGCCGGCGGCGCCGCAAGCGGCGCTCTTTAAGGAGACTATTAAATGAGAACTTTGCACTACGTGTTCATAGCGGCCGCAGCCGCGGCCATGCTTCCGTCGAGCGCGCAGGCCGGCTCGCCGGCCCTCGACCGGCGCATCGAACTCTCCGCCAGGGACTCCTATGTCTTCAAGACATACCTGGCTCCGGACGCTATCGGGATCGACGCGAAAGACGGGGTAGTCACCCTGACGGGCAGCGTGGGCGCGGCCTCCCGCAAGACCCTGGCCCAGGAAACGGTAGCCGTCCTCCCCGGCGTAAAGCGCGTCCAGAACGACCTGGAAGTTACCGGGGCCCCTACCGCCAGCTCGGACGCCTGGCTCAGCGACAAATTAAAGATCACGCTCCTCTTCCACCGCAGCGTGCGCGCCGGCAAGACCGAGGTGGAGGTTAAGGACGGGATAGTCACCCTGCGCGGCCGGGCCGAGAGCCAGGCGCAGAAGGAACTGACCACCGAATACGCCAGGGACATAGAAGGCGTGACGCAAGTTATAAACGAGATGACCGTATCCCCGGAGCCGGACAGCGCGCCCAGGACGGCGGGGGAAAGGATAGACGACGCGTCTATTACCGCCCAGGTCAAGCTGGCCCTGCTGCTGCACCGCTCCACCAGCGCCGTCGGGACCGCGGTCAGGACAAAGCGCGGGACGGTAACGCTCGACGGGAAAGCCGGCAACGCCGCCGAACGGGACCTGGTCACGAAACTGGTAAAGGATATCAACGGCGTCCGTAAAGTAAAGAACCGGATGCGCCTGGAATAATTTCGCAGAAAGGCCTCCCGACCCGGTCCGCCGCAGGTTCTATACCGCAGGCGGCGCTCCGCTTTGCCCGTCAGGTAGTATAATATGTCGATGCCAACTGATCACGGTTTAAGGCCGGCACTTCTGGCCCTGGCCCTGTTGGCGGCCGCGGGCGCGGCGGCCGCCGGCTCCGGGAAAGACTACGGGCCCTGCCCGCAGATAAGGTTCTCCGGCGCCGCCGGGATCGACCTCACTCCCATGGAAGTCCGCCTGGTCTGCGGCGATCCCGCCACGGAAGGCTGGGGGCATATCCCTTTCAACCAGGCAGAGAGCTACCTGAAGGCTTTCCTGCAGCAGCGGGGCTACCAGGAACCGAAGTTCGTCCCCGGCCTCGACGTCCTTACCGTGCACCCCGGGGCAAAAACCAGGGTGGAAACCTTCACGGTCACCGGCCTGCCGCCCGGGCTGGACCCGCGCAAACTGCGCAAGATCAAAGACCGCACCCTTACGCCAGAACTGCTGGATGACGCCAAAGCGGCCCTGACCGCCTCCCTTCAGCACCGGGGCTACGCCTGCCCCGGAGTGCAGATGCGGGCCAACGGGACTACCGGGGAAGTTTCGGCCCAGGTGCGCCCCGGAGAGATTTACCGCTTCTCCCACATCTCCGCCGGGACGACTACTGAGGCGGACATGGGGCTCTTCCGCCGCTACGAGGCCTTCAGGCCCGGGCAGCGCTTCGATCCAAGGCTCCTGGAACTGACCGCGCGGCGGACCATGTCCGACTCGCTGTTCATGAGCGCTTACTTTGACGTGGACTGCTCTACCTCCGGGCTCGCCGTCACGGGACATGTCGTCGCCGGCAAACCGCAGCTCTACCGGCTGGGCTTCGGCTTCGACACCGAGGGCCTGCTGCTGGGCCGGGCGCAGTGGCAGAACTCCCGCATCGGGACGCGCGCCCACTCAATGCAGGCGTCGCTATACGCGTCCTTCCGCGAGCAGACGGCCATGACCTACTTCAAGTATTTCACCGGCCCCAGGTCCAGGTTCTACCTGATGCCCCGGCTGACCTTCAGCCGCCAGAACGAGGACCAATACGAAGCCCTGCGCGCCGAGGCGGCGCTGCTGCCCGGTTTCAGCTGGGACAGCCGCGGCCTGCACGGCGAATTTACCGCCGGCCCGGCGCTGGAACACGTGGATACGGTGCGCGGCCTGGGCCCGGACAGCCGGTACGCGGCCTTCGAGACCCGGCTGGAACTGCACAGCCACCTGTTCGAATATTACGCCGGGGATCCCCGTACCGGCTGGCGGGCAGCCCTGACCGCGCGGTCGCGTTTGGCCGGGATCTACTCGGAGATCACGGCCCACCGGCTGGATTTCCAGGGAGAGCGCATCTGGAACCTGGGCCGCTACGAACCGCCCCTGCTGATACTGGCCACGCGCTGGCAGGCCCGCACAACGCTGGTGGAAGACAGCCTGGTGGCGGAGGGGGAACTGCCGCTGGACATGCGCTACTTCCTGGGCGGCGATTCGGACCTGCGGGGCGCCCGGCGGCTGGGCGTGCCGGGAGACTCGGCCGGCCTGCTTACGGCCCTCTACGACGGCGTCGAACTGCGGCTGGGGGATGTGCTGCCTTACAGGCTGCAGCCGCTGGTCTTCGTGGACGCGGCCATGGGCGGCCGCAATTCCTTCAAGCTGGACCCGAATGTCTACTGGTCGCCGGGCTTCGGGATACGCTGGGGGTCCCCGGTAGGCTCGGTACGCGCCACGCTGGCGCGCGGCCTGGTCTGGCGCCTCGACCCCGCCGCTGAAGTGCTTCTGACGCCGCAATGGCGCTTCTTCCTCAGCCTGGGCAGGGAATTCTGATGAGGTTACTAAAAAGGAGCCTGGTCATATTTGCCGCCGCCGTCGCCTCCCTGGCGGCCCTGGCGGCGCTTGCGGCCTTGCTGCTGGCGGCTTACCCTCAATGGTTCCTGACATCCCGGACGGTCCCGGCCGGAATCAGGTTCTTCGCCGGAGATTATCAGCCGCGCTGGGCAGCGCTGGAGTTCGGCATCAGTTCCCTGAGCTTCACGGAAAAGCAGGTGCGGCTGCGGGCGACGGACTTCTGCTTTGCTAATCCGGCTATGGGCGCGGAAGGCTGCCTTAAGGACCTGGACATACAATTTAACGCGCGGCTCTATTTGATCGGCGTGAAAATCACGAAGATTTCCCGCCTGGCCGTGAACGGCGACCACCTGACGCTGGACCTGGACGCCGGAGGTCCTGCCGAACCCGGCGACAAGAGCGCGGCACTGCCCACCGCCTTGCCAAATCTGCCCGCCGCCGTGCGCGGCTTCGCGCTTGAATCGCTCCAAGTGGATCTGCCGGGCAACAAAATAACCGGGGCCTTCGGCACGCTGCAAGGGCGCTTGAGGCTGCAGCTTGCCTCCGGGGATTCCCGGACGCTGGCGCTGAAAACCGAAATAGAGCACCGCTCCGGTACTGTTACAAAACATTATAAAGGCGAGGCCGCGGTGGACTCAGATTTACTGTCAGGCGGGCAACTAACCTATCTGCGCGCCCGGGGAGAACTTAAGGCGGAAGGCATCAGCGGCAAGTTCACCGCGGGGCTGGAAGAAGGCGCAGCCGGAGTCCTGGACTTCAGCCTGAACGCCGCCGCCCGCATGCCGGAGCGGCGCGCTGAAGTGGACTTCAAAGGAACAAAGAAGGGACAGGATATCGTCCTGGACGGCTCGGCAGGGCTATGGGAGGTTTCCGGCCCGGTAAAACGCATACGGCTTAATAATTACGCGCTGCGGGCCAGGCTCAAGCCCGGCTCCGCCGAGTGGGACACTTTAAACCTCGACTGCGGTTTCGGGGTGGAGCTAAAGCCTTTAGGCCTGGCGCGGGCGCGCGTGAACCTGCCTGATACCCTGGATGGCCGGCTTACGCTCAGCGCGCGGTCCACGCCGGGCCTCCTCGCCGGCGACCATTTTGACGCCGAGGCGGCGGTCAAGATAGAACCCGCCAAAGGCTGGTATGAGCTTTACGGGGAGGTCCACGCCGGCATCTCCGGGCGCGCCAGCCGGCTGCGCGAGCTGAAAATAACCCATAAGTTCGACTTCGGGCTCAAAGTGCCCGGGTTCCAGGACCTGGTGGAATTCCTCGCCCACACCCCGTACTCCGTGCCGGCGCCGGTCAACGTCCTGCGCGGGCCGGTGAGCTTAAGGGTAAAGGGAACGGGCGACCCCCGTCAGACCGCGCAGGAGATCGGCTACGAACTGACTACCGGACTGGCGGGCGGGCGCCAGGACCTTAAACTCAAGGTCAGCGGGAAGGTCGCCGCGGCCGGGCTGCGAACGCCGAACCCCTCGTTCGTTAACACGACCAGCGTGCTGGCCGAAAAGGTAGCGCTGCAGCTGCCGCGCTTCGACGTGAGGGGGATGGCGGACTTCTCCACGGACAAGCGCATTCAGACCGGCGCCGAGCTGGACAAGGCGGACCTGGCGCGCGAAAACGCGCCAAGCCGGCCCGCCGACGGCACCGGTTCCAAAGTCCGCGGAGAGGTCGGGATAAAAACGGCCGCCCCGCTGCTGCTCTACTCCAACCTGGCCAAAGACCCGGTACCGGTGGCCCTGGACTTGAAACTCAACATCCCTCCGGGCCCGCTGACCGGGACGGTAAAGGTGCGGCCGTTCCGGGCCGTTATATTCCGCAGGACAGCTACCATCGAACATATAACGCTCACAGGGCGCGCGGGCTCAGAGGCGATGGCCCTCGACGGAGTTATAATCTATAAGACCGCTGAAGCCACGATCCGGATCCGCCTGCTGGGAACCGTAGAAAAGCCCCGGGTAGAGCTGGAAAGCAACCCGCCGAGGAGCCAGGACGATATCATGGCCATGCTGCTCTTCGGCAAGTCGCCCAGCGAATTGGATTCCGACCAGCAGTCGAGCGCGGCCAACGCCCGCTCGGCGGTAGCCGACAGCGC